>Ga0209048_10005319_pt1 | contig 12161 bp, 8 predicted proteins | sample FrelakmetCRP12CR_FD_187146 | JGI IMG/M metagenome (GOLD analysis project Ga0209048, IMG submission 187146) | Freshwater lake sediment microbial communities from the University of Notre Dame, USA, for methane emissions studies - CRP12 CR (SPAdes)... | ecosystem: Environmental > Aquatic >... | reverse complement strand
TCGAGCCGCAAACCATCCTCTATTACCAACGCCTCGGGCTGCTCGCCGCAGACGCCATCCGGCCCTTTGATGCCGGACGCAGCGGTACCTTGCTCGGTGAAGGTGCTGCCGCATTGGTCCTTGAAAGCGCGGCGGCTGGGGGGGCCCGGCGCGCCACCGTGCTCGGCGAAATCCTCGGCAGCGGTTGTACCGCTGAGGCGGAAGGGCTGCTGGCGATTCGCGCCGATGGTGACGGAGTGGCGCGAGCGATTGCCCGCGCGCTTGACGATGCCGGGCTGTGCGCTACGGACGTCGGGATGATCGTGGCGCACGGCAACGGAACGCGACAGTCGGACGCCTCGGAGGCGGTGGCGTTCCGGCGCCTGTTCGGCAGCGCGCCACCGCCGGTGACCGCCTTCAAGTGGGCGTTTGGGCATCTCTTCGCCGCCTCGGGTGTCATCGAAACCGTCCTGGCCCTGATGGCGCTCCGTCACGGCGTGGTACCTGGCGTCGCCACGCTGCGCAACCTCGATGCCGAGCTCGTCGGTTTGCCGGTGTCCGCTGAACCACAGAAGCCGCGCACCGACGTCGCGCTGATCATCAGTCGCGGGTTCGCCGGAGCCACAGCCGCACTGCTCGTTCGTGCGTAAAGCGCTGGGACCATGACGCCCGAAGGCTCCGACCCATTCACGCGCTGCGGCATCGACACCGTCGAAATCGCGCGTATCGAACGTTTGCTGCGCGAGACGCCGCGTGGCGATCTCAGCAAGATCTTTTCCCGTGAGGAGCTGGGCGGCAACGGCGATGACGCGACGCACACAGCGAGCCTCGCTGCGCGTTTTGCAGCGAAGGAGGCATGCCTCAAACTCTTCCCGCGCGAGACGGCGCTGGGAATGATCGGCCCAGCCGACTTTGCCGTCGCCCGCGACGGCTACGGCGCGCCGCATGTCGTGTGCAGCTCCAAGGCGATGGAGTTACTCGGCCGCTATCGGCTCAAGACGATCGCGCTGTCGCTCACACACGATAAGACGAGCGCCTCGGCCGTTGCCGTGACCGAGCCCGCCCAGACAGAGGCGCCCCTCGCCGGGAAGCTGATCTATCATCTGCTGCCCATTCGCCGGCGCGTGGTGTTGTCCAATCTGCGCCGCGTCTTCGGCCGCACGGTGCCCAACGCCGAGATCCAACGTCTCGCCCAAGCGCACTACGCCCATCTCGCCCGGCTGCTCGTCGAGTTCGTCAGTCATGCGTGGCGCACGCCGGTGGTGCGAGTGGACAACATCGAGGCCATCCTGCGGGCGCACGCGCAGGGCAAGGGTGTGCTGGTGCTGACCGGCCACTTTGGGAACTGGGAAGTTGCGACCGTCGGCGGCCTCGCGAACTTCCCGCAGTATCGCGGACAGTTTCATTTCGTGCGTCGAGCGCTGCATCCGGGCTGGCTCGACCGGTTGGTGACGTGGCGATTCCGCCGCGGTGGGTTTGGCGTGCTGCCCAAGCGCGGCGCGCTCGATGCGATTCTCGACCGCCTGGCTGCCGGCGATGCCGTGGTGTTCGTCCTCGATCAGCATGCCGGTGGGAGAGACGGCGTCACGGTGGACTTCTTCGGGCACCCTGCGGGGACCTTTCGCAGCCTGGCGATCCTTGCACTCGCGACGGGCGCTCCGGTGGTGCCCACTGCAACCTGGCGCGAGCCCGGCGGCCATCACGTGCTACGGTTCGAGGAGGCGCTTCCGGTCATCGAGCATGACGATACCAACGAGGCGATCCGCGCCAACACCCGGGCGTACAACGCGGCCCTCGAGCGGCTCGTCCTACGTCACCCCGAGCAGTGGTTCTGGGTGCACCGGCGCTGGAAGCTAGCCCGCGGGCTAGCTTCCTGAGGATGCTGCGCGACGGGCTGGCCATGGCAGAGGTGCGGCGACCACTTCTTCCAGCGATGGACGCCCTGCGCGCCGGCGCGGCGCTTTTGGTGGTCGCGCTGCACGCCGCCGTTTCGTACATGGACATGCAGTTCCCCGAGGTCCTGTGGGCGATCCACGATCGTTCTGCGAGCCGCGTGTTCGACTGGGTCTTCTTGTGGGGCAACGGCGTCTCGATGCCGCTGTTCTTTCTGCTCGCCGGCTTCTTCGCCGCGATGGTGTGCGACGAGCGTGGCGCAGGTAGCTTCTTGTGGCAGCGCACGAAGCGAATCCTGCTGCCGTTCATCGCTGCTTGCATTCTGATCCTGCCGATCACCTTCTACGTGTGGGCTGGCGGATGGCTGCTGGCCGGCCGCTGCACGATGAAGGAGATCCTGCGGGTACAATTCGACTCCTCGATCCAGCCGAATCTCTACGGGCCGGCCCATCTGTGGTTCCTCGAATATTTGTTTCTTCTCTGCCTTCTCTTCGCAGCCGTCGCGGCTGTCCGCACACGTAGCGGCGGAAGCATCGGAGTCAGGGCGCCGGTCCTCTTGGTGGGCTCAACGGCGCTGATCCTGTGGATGGACCCCGGAGCCCCGGTTCATTTTCACAACTCCTTCGTGCCCAATCCCGGCCGCTTCCTCTACTACGCCGTCTTCTTCTTTGCAGGTGCCGGGGTGTTGCGTGACAGGCGCCGTTTGGTGGGCTCGACGCGGCTGAGCGCGCTGTGCGTGGGGGTGTCGCTGCTGGCGTTCTGTGGCGTCACCTGGCTGCTGCCGTTGCATCTTGGTGGGGAGCTCGAAGGGTGGTCCCGGCTGGTGCTCGTCGCCGCGATGGTGCTGTTCGTGTGGTGCTCGATCCTCGGCTTCGTCGGCTTGGCGCAGCATCTCCTTGATCACGAGTACGTCGCCGTGAGTTACCTGGCTGCGGCGTCCTATTGGATCTACCTGGTGCACTTTCCGTTCGTGGGCGCGGCGCAGATCGGCTTGTCCCAACTGCCGGGGCCGGCGCTCGTGAAGTGCGCAGCGGTGTTTGGGGCGGCAATGTTCGTGAGCCTGTTCTCGTACGAACGCCTGGTGCGCCACACCTTCATCGGCAGGTCGCTGAACGGCACACGGCGGGCCGTGGCGAGCGCGGGTCGCACCCGCCGCGCCTCAGCTGGAGCGATTGCCGAGGCTGGCTGAGGCCCAGCACCACACGCAGGAGCTTCGCGAGTGCGCGCCTACCATCTGCCTCGTTGCACGGTCAACTGCGCACCGCAGAGGTTCTCCAAGATACGGAGCGGCGCCTTCTCAGGAAGGACCAGGCTATCGCGCGAGACGATGTATGTCTGCTCCAGGGCGTAGCGTCCGGATAGCGCCGCGTGCGGTACGAGATCCGTGAACACGATCCACGTCGAGTTGGGCGGGAACTCCCACAGCTGCTTCTGACATGTGGCTTGGAACTCGCGGTTCGCCTTCAAGAAATCGTGAAAGCGCAGCATGAACTCGTCGTACGGAGAACGTTGCGCGACGGGAATGCCGGCGGCCTGCGCCGCCTTCACGATCCAGCGCCGCCGTCCCGGCACGGGCAGTGGTAGCGCGGCGGAGCCAGCGAACCGGTTCACCAAAACGCCGAATGTGTCGGTCGTCACCCAGCGACGCGCCTGATTCGGGCTGATGTTCGTGAACGCTCTGAGAATGCGATCGCCATTGGTTGGTCGCGAAGGAAATGCGTCGGTGTGGAGCAAGTCGTTGCGCGCGCGCAGCGGCAGCTTTCGCCCTTCCTCTTCCTGCGGCCGAAAGCTGGCGTAGTCGACCACCCACGAACGGGCGTACGGAGGGAGCATTGAAGCGAGGAAGTCAGTAAGCCGCTGCGAGTAGGCCTGCATGATGGCGCCCAATCTCTCGCGATCACCCGATTGGCGTTCGACGAATCCGGTGACCCGGCGCCGCCGCGGGTCGTAAGCGATGTTCTTGTGACTGGCAGCAAGTTGTACCGTGAGCAAGAACGTGCGCTCGTCATCCTCGAGATCAAAGGGCAGCGACGGGACGACGAGCACCTGTCCCTCCTCCAAGAGGCGACACTGTTCCCACCCCGGCTCACGGTTTCCCTCGTCGATGGGTTGTGACATTTTCACGCGGTGACCTTGGCGCCGCTACCTCAACGCGTACTGGTGAAGGAAGTCAACTGGCTGGGCGATGTAGTAATGAGCCTGCCAGCCTTGAAGGCCGTGCGCCAGGCATGGCCGCGAGCGCACCTCGCGGTGCTGGTGAAGCGCGAACTCGCCAGTTTCTTCGACGGATCGCGGTGGATTGATGAAGTCATTCCGTACACGGTCGCGCGCGGCCTCCGCGGGCTCGGCGATCGACGGGGCATCGTGGCGCAGATTCGCTCGCGTCGTTTTGATCTGGCCATCCTGTTCCCGAAGAGTTTCGAAGCCGCATTCTGGGTGAGACTGGCGCGGGTCCCGCGCCGCGCCGGCCTGGTCGCCGACGGACGCGGACTGCTGCTGACGCATAAGACTCGACGCGTTGCCGCCTCCCTCGCCGGTCACCAGGCCCAGCAGTATCTCAACCTGCTTCGTGAGACCGTGGGCATCAACGGCCGCGGCGACGACTACACACCGGACATCCACGAACCGCATCGTTCGAAGATGCGCGCCTGGCTCACCTCTTGGCGTCGGCGCCCGCGCGCGCAGCTCATCGCCCTGGCACCGGCGGCGGCGTTCGGCCCAGCAAAGGAGTGGCCGGCGGCACACTACGCAGCACTCATCGACCTGTTGGCGCAACACGACCAAGCCGAGTGCGTATTGGTGGGAAGTCCCGGCGAGAGACGCAAGTGCGAGGAAGTGGTCGTAGCCAGCAAGGCGGGCGCGCTCATTGCGGCAGGCGAGACGAGCGTGGGGGAGTTGCTGGCGTTGCTGTCGCTGTGCGACGGCTTCGCCGGCAACGACTCCGGGTCCATGCATGTCGCCGGGGCGCTCGGCATTCCAACGGTCGGGCTGTACGGCTCGACCAACCCGGAGCGCACCGGGCCACTCGGTCCGAAGACCACGGTGCTCTACCATCGCATCGAGTGCAGCCCGTGCCTGCAGCGCACGTGTCGGTTCGGGCACTACAACTGCTTGAGGCAGATCGCCGCAGAGGAAGTTGCGCAGGCCCTCCACGAGCTCGGGGCTTTCGAGTAAGCCGGATGTCGACGCTGCGGCGCGTCTTGTTTCTGGCATCTGGACTCGGTGAGGTCAGCTGCCGGTTTCGCGTTTTGCAGTACATCCCGCACCTCAAACGGTTGGGAATACAAGCGGATGTCGCGGACCTGCATGTGCCCATGGGCGCGCGCTGGAAGATCCTCCGGACTGCCTCCACCTATGACACGATCTGTATTCACCGCGCGTTCCTCAGCCCGCTCGAGCAGCGCTGGCTCCGCCACGCCGGGAAAAGCTACGTCTTCGACTTCGACGACGCGATCATGTTCCGTGACTCTTCGCACCGGCACTTCAAATCATGGCAACGGTGGTGGCGATTCCGCAGGATGGTAGCCGGGGCACGGACCGTGATCGCCGGCAACAGCTACCTGGCCGGCTGGGCATCACGCTACAGCAAACGGGTGACGACCATTCCGACCGCCATCGATCTCACCGCGTATCCCGAACGGCGTGCAGAGTTTGGCCAAGAGCCGGTGATCGGCTGGATCGGGACCCGTATCAACTTGATGTATCTGCGAGCCATCGTGCCGGCGTTGACGCGCTTGGCTCGCAAGCGCCCAGACATGAAGCTGAAGATCGTTGCGGACGGCGTCTTGGACATCCCCGGTGTGCGGGTGACGAACAAACGCTGGTCGTCGGAGGACGAGGTGGAAGACGTCCTGAGTTTCCAGGTGGGGATCATGCCGCTGCCGGACGACCCGTGGACGCGCGGGAAGTGTGCGGTCAAGATCCTGCAATACTTTGCCGCGTCGGTACCGGTCGTGTGCTCACCGGTGGGTGCAAACATCGAGGTCGTCGCAGACGGCCGAAGCGGCTACCTCGCCCGCACCGAGGACGAGTGGGTGGCGCGCCTCGATGAGCTGCTCGGGGACGAAGCAAGGCGCCGGAGATTCGGCGCGGCTGGTCGAGGCATGGTCGAACGAAAATACTCCCTTGATGCCAACCTGGATCAATTCGTCGACGCGCTTACCTGATACCTGACGACAGCACCCCTACTTTGCCTTTTGCACAGCGACAGGTTCGAGACCGGCCTTGACCCTGCGAGACGGAACACGTTACAAACCAGTTGCGACAGAGCCCTCTGCGCCATCGTCTTCACGGGCCCGGGAGGAACATATGAAGGACTCGCTCATGCGGTTCGTTTCGCGTCTGATGTGCTGTCAGCGTCGGCGTGCTCGCTGGCGGCTCGGGGCTGGGGCGAGAACCATCACCGCGCGCGGTTTGCTGTTCGTCATTGCGTTCCTCGCATGGGGGTTGGCTGCGGGCTGCCACATTTGCTGCAAGCCTCCTGCGCAGGGCGTCAGCGACTTTGCATCGCCCAAAACCGCCCGGCGTGCCGCGATGCTGAGCGTCTATCACTACGCCTACTATGCGGGCGACGACTGGCTCCCCATGGAGTTCCGGCCCGTCCCGCTCGACAACGCCGCGAAGATCCTCGCAGCCGATAAAGGGGAATTGGCGGAATTGCGGCGCCGCCAGGCGATCGTCCAGCTCGCCGCCGCGCCGCCGAGCGAGGCGCGGCACGCTGCCCTCACGATACTCGGCGCCCCGCTGGAAGCCATCGCCGACGTGCTGGTACACGAATCGTTGTTCGATCGGAGCAAACGCCAGACGGCAATTGCTGCGTTGCTCGCAAAGCTCTTCGATCCCCCGACTTGCCAAGCCACGCAGCTGGGCACAACCGTGAACTTCGATGCTGCAACGTTGATCACCACAGTGACTGCAAGCGTCACCGTCAACCGGAAGATCGCGGATCTGGCGAAGGTGATGGACCCCCAAAACTGGGACGTGTGTAGCAACTTCTTCGATGCGGCGTACGTCGCCAAGAAGGTGGCGAACGACTATCCCGTAGACTCCAATTACGACGCCATAGAGGACTCGGCTGCACCAGCTGCGGGATCAAAGTGGCACGGGGTTCTGTTCGAGAATTTCGCCATGAGCTTTGATGGGATCAACGTCGCGTGGTTCAAGAACCTCCTGACGATCGACTTTCAGCCGGGAGCGACGCAGCATATCCTGACGTACCAGCTCTTCAAGTCGCTGCGCAGCAGGATCGTCCTCCTCGAACAGAACGATGGGATTACCACGGACCAAGGTTCGGCAAAGGCCTACCAGGACCCACTGGATCCGGGTTCGTCTATCGTGGAGGGAACGAAGTCGATCCGGCTGCACGCCTGGCCATTTGACTTCTGGGTGAACTACTGGACGAGCGTCAATCTCATGGCGATGGGCGATGAGATGGCGTCCTCCGTGTGCTGCACTCCATGATGCACGGCGGCGTCGACCCTCGGCACCTGCGCGGAGACCGGCCCGCGCTCGAGACATCAGCCGAGGTGTCGACTCGCCGACCGCCATACACGAGTCACGAGTACTGATCACGATGAGCGAAACACGCAAGCTCGCAGCAATCATGTTCACCGACATCGCGGGCTACACCGCCCTGATGGGAGTGGACGAGCAGAAGGCGTTGCGCGTGCTGGCGCAGAGCCGCGCTCTGGTGCAGCAGCTGCTCCCGCGGTTCCACGGCGCACTGATCGAAGATCTTGGCGACGGGACGCTGTGCAGCTTCCAGAGCGCGCTCGAAGCAGTGAACTGCGCGCGCGCCATCCAGGAGTCATTGCGCAATGATCCCGATCTCCGACTGCGCATCGGGATTCACGTCGGTGACATGCTCTTCTCGGCAGACGAGGTCATCGGCGACGGCGTCAACATCGCCTCGCGCATCCATGCGCTGGCCGAGCCCGGTGGTATCTGCGTATCCGAGCAGGCCTATGATGCCGTCCGCAACCAGCCCGACATTCATGCGAGGTCCTTGGGCGAGCGCCGCCTCAAGAACGTCAATCGGGCGATCACAGTGTATGTGTTGAGCGAGGCCCAACCAGCTGCATCCACTGGTGCCGTAGCACCGCTTGCCGTGCCGCATCCGAGCCAGCCGCAACCGTTACTCGATAGGGAACGCCGCCAACTCACGCTGGTGTGCTGCCGCTTGAGCGTGGCGAACCTTGAAGGGACCGCCATCGATCTCGAAGAGCTGGACCAGTTGTTGCACGCAGAGCACGCGATGTGCGCCGAGTGCGCCGTGGGCAACGACGGCCAAGTCGCCAGCGTCATGGGGGACCGCATTCTACTGGTGTTCGGTTACCCACAGGCGCGGGAGGATGACGCCAGGCGGGCGGCGCGCACCGCGCTGCAGATCGCGGCGGAATTGGAACGCGTGAATGGCCGCCTGCAGGCCGAACGCCATCTGCGACTGGACGTCCGCATCGGCGTGCACACTGGCCTCGTCGTCGTGCGCGAATCGCGACAAGCGGGCCGCGACGCTCTTGGCGGCATCGTCGGTCCGACACCCCAGGTTGCGGCCGCTCTGGTGGAGCTCGCCAGTGCCGGAGAGGTGCTCATCAGCGTCGATACACACCGGCTACTCCGAGGCGAGATGCAGACCGAGCCGGCGGCGGCCCTCGAGGCCTCCGAGCTGTCGGCAAGCCTGCGAGTTTTCCGCCTGACTCGCGAGCAGCAGTACACGGCGCGCCTGGAAACGGTCCCCCCGCCGCGCGAGACGCCGCTGGTGGGGCGGGCGCGGCAACTGAGCGAGCTGCTGGAGGCCTGGGGCCGCACGCAGGCGGGGCAAGCCGGAGCGGTGTTCATCCGTGGAGAACCAGGGATCGGTAAATCTCGCCTCGTACGCGAGCTGCGCCGACAAATCCCCGGCAACTCCTGGCTGGAGTGCCGCTGCGTGGTGGAGAACCAGGATACCCCACTGCGTCCTGTCATCGATTTGCTCGGCGCGATCGAGGAACCGCTCGACTCCTTCCTGGCGACGTACGGCTTTGATCTCGGAGAGACCGTCCCGCTGTTCGCGGCGTTGCTCTCGCGGCCCACCAACGGCCGCTACCGGCCCTTGGTGCTATCGCCGGAGCGGCAGAAGGAACTCACGCTGAACGCGTTGCTCGCCCTGATCCTGAAGATGACCGAGCGGCGACCGCTGGTATTTGTGTTGGAAGATCTGCATTGGGCCGATCCGACGACGCTCGAGCTGACCGGGTTGCTGCTCCAGGAAGTGCGCACGGCCCAAATGCTTGGAACGCAACCGGCACCGCGCCTGTGCCTCGTGTTCACCGCCCGCCCGGAATTCGATCCGCCGTGGTCGACCGACCGCGTCGCGATCATCCAGCCGGCGACGCTCGGCCGGCAGGAAGTTGAAGAGATGATCACTGCCGGCCTGGCGCGCGGCCAGTCCATTCCGGCGGCCGTGGTCGAAGCCATTGTCGAGCGGGCGGATGGGATCCCCCTCTTCGTCGAAGAGGTGACCCGGGTGCTCATCGAGTCGGGTGCCCTCGGCACGAACGGCGATAAGCGCACTGCGGACATTCTCCCTCTCCAGATCCCAAGCAGTCTGCGCGACCTGCTCACCGCGCGCCTCGACAACCTGTCATCCGGCGCCAAGGAAACCGCCCAGCTCGCCGCGCTGCTGGGACGGGAATTTCGCTACGAGGTGCTGCAGGCCGTATCGCGAAAGAACGAATGGGCGCTGCACGAAGATCTGACCGACCTTACCACTGCGGGTCTCATCTTTCACCGCCGCGGCGTCCGCAGTGAGAGCTACGTATTCAAGCACACGCTGGTGCGCGACACGGCATACGAGTCGATGCTGCGCTCGACGCGTCAGGGCCTGCACCTGCAAGTCGCCAACGTTCTGCGGCAGCGGTTTCCGGACATCGATGAGCAGCGTCCCGAAATCCTCGCGCAGCACTTCGAGCAAGCGGGCGAGCTGGCGACCGCAGTCGACTACTGGCATCGGGCTGGCGACCGGGCCCTCAAGCGGGCGGCGTACATTGAGGCGACGCAGCAGCTGGAACGCGGATTGGCGCTCTTGAGGACCTTGCCGGAATCGCCGGCACGCGACCGGCAGGAAATTGAACTGCTCACGACCCTGGGCACGGTGCTGTTCTCCACAAGGGGACACGCGGCCGTAGAGGTCGAGCAAACGTTCTCCCGCGCGCGGCAACTCTGCGAGCGGGTCGGCGAAGACGTCTCGCTCAAGGTCCTGGCCGGTATCGCATCGGTGTATATGGCGCGCAGTGACCGCGAGGCGACCGCTGCACTCCTGCCTCGTTTTGAACGGTTGACGACGCGCGCCGACGACGTCGTCGCATCAATTACCGGTCATGCCGGGCTGGGCAGCGCCGCGTTCTGGAGCGGGGACTTCGTCGCCGCGCGGCACCACCTGGCGGTTGCCAAGCGCTTCTACGGCACGGAGGAATTCAAGAGCTTTTCACGCGACTACGGCTATGATGGTGGGTTCTTCATCTACCCCTACACGATGTCGATCCTCTGGAACTTGGGGTATCCGGACCAAGCCGAGGCGCTTCGACAGGAGTCGATGGCCATCGCCGAAGCCTCCGGGAATCTCTACTCCATCCTGATTGCGCTGGGATTCGCCTCCACATTGACATACGACCTGGGGCAACCGGACGCCACACTGGCGATCTCCGAGCGCTTGATCACGCTGTCGACCGAGCAGCGCCTGTACCTCTGGTCCGCTTTTGGCCTGCTCGCGCGCGGCGGCGCACTCGTGCAGCAGGGAAATCCGGATGACGCCATCGGGTTGATCACACAGGGCCTCGACGTGTGCCGTGGCCTCGGTTTGTTCTCCAGCTACGGCTACTATCTGACGTACCTGGCCGCGGCCTACGCGCAATCCGGGAAGATCAACGAGGGTCTTGCCACCACCGACGAAGGCCTGGCGCGCTGTCAGACAGATCTGACCCGCTTTCACGAGTCCGATCTGTACACTCGCCGTGGCAACTTCCTCGTTCTGCTGGGTGATCGGGAGGCTGCAGAAACCAGCTATCGGCAGGCGCTCGCTGTGGCCCGAGGCCAGAGCGCCAAGTCGCTGGAGCTGCGGGCGGCTATGGGGATGAGCCGTCTCCTGCAAAGACAGGGACGGACAGAAGAGGCCCGGACCCTCTTGCAGGGCGTTTACGGTTGGTTCACCGAGGGCTTCGAAACGAAGGACCTGAGGGAAGCGAGGAGTCTCCTCGATGCGCTGGGTTGATGCGTGACAGATCTAGGGCGTGGTCAACGAGCCCGCCGCGCACGAGCCGGTGTCACTGGACGCACACGTAAACCAAGGCGAGCGGCAAATCGTCCATGTGCACCAGCACGTGATAGCTTGTTTTGATCAGAGATTCCTTCTTGTTGGGATCACACAAGTCAATCAGCTCCACGAACAGCTCGTCACCAGGGTCTGATAACTCTGCCTTGAAGTTTTCCTTCAGGATGAGCTTTGCCTTATCAGAGCAGGCCGGCTGTGCCAGCGGCAAGAAATCGAAATGCGGCAGCCGCCGGCCACGGCGCGACGCTCTGACCGAAATCGATTGAGAGGCAGACTCGGTATGAGGGCTGAGATGGAAAACCAGGGTGGGAACGCCCCTCGCGCATCCAAGGAGCGTCGAGTACCAGCCTTCCGTAGCGGTCATCCAGAAATCCAGGACGTCCGACACAAGCTTTCCTGACGTGTACTCTCGGCGCTCGACCTCGCGCGAGATGACCCGCCAACGGCTCGCGCTCCGGCTCGATAGGTCGCCGTAGTAACTCAGCCAGTCGAACACATAGTTCTCCAGATCCGCCATCGAATGATCCCTCCTTCATTCAGACGTTCGCTTTGCTGGCCGGCAGCACGGAACGATCGAGGTCATGTCATCGAGCCACAGGCACAGTGCCGCAGGCGCGAAGTAATTCAGCAGTTGGCCGTAATCGATTACACCTCCACCGTCCCGGGGGGTGAGGTCTCGGAAGTTGAGGCTTTTGTTACACACGATCGTGGCTATGGGTCCTTGCCAACTGGCCTTCAGGGAGCCGTAGTCGTTTCGCAATCCGCCGGCTCCAGAGATCATTCCAATACCATAACCCAAGGCGTGGTAGAGCCGAAAATCAATGTCAATCGATTGCGCGCCGACGACGAAGTCGAAGACCTTGGTGAAGAAGCCTTTCTTAGGCTTGAGGTCGCGATCGGTGCTGAAGCTGCGCTCGAAGCTCAGCTTACGCCCGCCGTCCAGCAGCAGGACCGGGACCTCGACCTGGGTCGTCTTGGGTTT
>Ga0209048_10005318_pt1 | contig 12162 bp, 12 predicted proteins | sample FrelakmetCRP12CR_FD_187146 | JGI IMG/M metagenome (GOLD analysis project Ga0209048, IMG submission 187146) | Freshwater lake sediment microbial communities from the University of Notre Dame, USA, for methane emissions studies - CRP12 CR (SPAdes)... | ecosystem: Environmental > Aquatic >... | reverse complement strand
CGCCATCCTGCTGCAGCGTCAACGTGTTCATGGCTATATGCTAGCAGGCATGGAATTCGGCAAGACACGGGAATCGGCGCCGCAACGGAATGCATAACGATCCGCTCCTGCAAATAATTATCCTGCTCGCGGCCTCCGTGTTGGTCGTCGCGGGCGTGCGCAAGCTGGCCTTGCCGGCGATCCTCGGCTATCTCGCGGTCGGCATGCTGCTGGGTCCGCACGCCCTCGCGCTTGCGGTCGACAATGACACCACGCGTCTTTTGGCGGAGTTCGGCGTGGTGTTTCTGGTCTTTACGCTCGGCCTCGAATTTTCTCTGCCGCGTTTGGTGGCCATGCGCTGGGACGTGCTTGGCGTAGGCGGTGGCCAGGTATTGGTGACGACCGCCGTGGTCGCCGGAGGCGCGATTGCGGTGTTCGATGTCGCGCCGGCGGTCGCCGTCGTGGTGGGCGGCGCGGTGGCAATGTCCTCGACGGCGATCATTATTTCGCAGCTGACCGAGCAATCGGAGAACAACCGCACGCATGGCCGTCTCGCGGTGGCCATTTGTCTGTTCCAGGATTTGAGCTTTCCGTTGTTGCTCGCCCTGGTTTCGGCGTTGGCGGGCGGCGGCGAGCGGGCCACCGCTTCGCACCTGATCAGCGCCATCGGCTCTGCGGGGTTGGCGCTGCTGCTGGTGCTGGCCGCAGGGCGCTGGCTGCTGCGCCCGCTGTTCCTTGCCATCGCCGCGGTGCGATCCGCGGAACTGTTTTCGCTCGCGGTGCTGCTCGCGGTGGCGGCATCGGCGTGGGCGACCCAGGCGGCCGGATTATCGCTGGCGCTCGGCGCCTTTCTTGCGGGGATGATGCTTGCCGAGACCGAATTCCGGCATCAAATCGAAGCCACCATCCGCTCGTACCGCGAGGTGCTGATCGGCCTGTTTTTCATCTCCATCGGCATGCTGCTCGACGTCCGGCTGTTGTTTCGCACCTTGCCGTTGGTTACGGCGATTCTAGCCGGAATGCTGCTGCTCAAAGCCGCGGTGGTCACCGTGGTGGCGCAACCGGCGACCGGGAACTGGTTCAAATCGCTGCGCACGGGGGTGGTGGTGGCGCACGGAGGAGAATTCGGATTTGCGCTGCTGACGCTGTTGCTGCGGCGTGAACTATTGAGTCCCAATCTGGTTCAACCTCTGCTGGCGGCCACGGTAGTGAGCATGGTGGTGTCGCCGATCCTGATCCGCCACAATCGGCGCATTACCCGTGCCATATTGGGCGAAACCGGACCGCCGATTTCGGCGGCGATGCGCGAAACGCAGGCGACTTTGGCGGTGGCGGAGCGCGATCACGTGGTGATCTGCGGTTTCGGGCGGGTGGGACAGAATATCGCGCGCGTGCTCGAACAAACCGGCTTCGAGTACATAGCGCTCGACCTCGATCCCTACCGCATTCGGGTCGGAAGACAGGCGGGCGACCCGGTCATCTACGGCGATGCCGGGCAGATCGCCGTGCTGCAAAACGTAGGGCTCGCGCACGCGAGCTGCGTGGTCATCACCTTCGCGAGCCCGGAAGTGGCTCTGCGGATCCTGCGCTCGGTGCGCGAAGTGCGTGGCGACGTACCGGTTCTGGTGCGCACCCAGGACGATGCCAGACTCGAAGAGCTGCAAAGGGCCGGCGCCACCGAAGTGGTGCCGGAGACCTTTGAAGCCAGCCTCATGCTGCTGTCCCACCTGCTGCTCTTGCTGAGACTTCCGGTTTCACGGGTCATCCGCACAGTGAACGACATCCGCAGTCACCGCTACGGGATGCTGCGTCAGCATTTTCGGGCCGATGGAGCCGAATTTCTCGATGACACTCACGCGTTTCGTGAAGAGCTTCACAGTGTGATCCTGCCTCCTCATGCTTGGGCGGTGGGAAAGAGCATCTCTGAGCTCGCCGCCAGAGGCTCGCAAGCGGCGGTGAGCGCGGTGCGGCGCGAAGGGATCGTCGGGCGCGAGCCAAGCCCCGATACGGTATTCAAGGAGGGCGACGTGGTGGTGGTGTGCGGTACGCCCGAGGCGGTTGAGCATGCCGAGACGCTTCTGCTGATGGGGTAAGAAACCCCTTTACATCGGACCCCGGATGCTCGCATAGTAGCCATGCTGTTCAAGGGCAAACCCGCCGAAAGGCGGGGACGCAAAACCACCGGTCTAAGGGACTTCTGCCAGAAGTCTGACGATAGCGGGGTCGCCAGTTAAGAATAGCGCCACGGCGCATTCAGCGACCCCCGAGTTTTGTACCCCGAACAGCAGGCTCAGTGCCCGCTTGTCTTTTAGCGTTTCGGGGGGAAGCATGGTAGTCAAAGTGAATCGTTCGCGCGGGGCCGACACGTCGGCGTCCGGCTTGTACCGTCGGCCGCGGCTGGTGCTGCGCGCGAAGAGCGCCGAAGCCATACCGGATCTTCTGATCAACATCAAATCGTATCCGACGCCGGTGCGCATCGTCGGCGGCGACTACTCGCAGACGCGCTGCGTCGGCGGCGACGGCGGTACCACGGTCAACCTGGGGTCGCTCGATAAGATCCTGGAGCACGGCGAGACCACGGTGCGTGCGCAGGCCGGCTTGACGGTCGGCGCGCTCGCGCGCGCGCTTGCCGAGCGGGGCCAGGAGTTGCCGCTGACGCCCGAAATGGGCCACATGACATTGGGTGCCGTGGCGGTGACAACCCTGCCGCAGCCCTCCTACGAAACCGGCACCGCTCAGCTGTCCTCCCTGGTCAAGGAACTGAAATTGGTCACTCCGCAAGGCAAGCAGATGACCGTGACGGATGCCAATTCGGATTTGTTGCGGGTGCTTTGTTCGAGCTTCGGTCTATTGGGGGTGGTGCACGAGGTGGTGCTGCGCGTGCAGCCGCTGACTCCGGTGAAAATCGACTATCAGGAATTTACCCTCAAGGAATTCGGCGCGCGGTTCGCAGGCATCGTCAAAGGGCCCGGAGCGCTTCGGCTGCACATATCGCCGTTCAACGATCAAATCGTGGTCGAACGCCGTGCCCTCGATGAGACGGCAAGCATCAGCCGCTCCGGCGTCTGGCAAATCCGCAAGTCGGTGATGCGCAACGTGTTGCCCGCATTCGGTTCGACCGTGGGCAGCGTGCTCGCACCGCCCGGCGTGGCGGGCGCCGTGGTCTCGGGGATGCAGCGGGCTCTGCGCGCGACGCTCGATCGCGCATCCCGGCCCGTGGCACTGCACGCCCATGAGTGGATCCGCGAGTTTCCTAAGGAGGCCTGGAGATCGCGCTATACCTATACCCTGTGGGCGTTTCCGGAAACCGAATATCCCAGGGTCTTGGGCGAGTATTTTTCCTTTTGCAAAGCCCATTACAAGGAGCACGGATATCGCTGCAACGTCGTCAATGGCGCGAGCCGGCTGCACCAAGATCGCAATTCGCTGTTCAGCGTCAGCTTCGCCGGTCCCATGTTCACCCTGGAGCCCTCCTCGACGGGAGGCGATGGCTGGGACGAATTTCTCATCGATTTCAATGATTTTGCATCCGCCTTGGGCGGAGTGCCCACGTTCAATCAATCGCGGGCGCTGCAGCCCCAGCACGTGAGCAAGGCATTCGGCGAGCGCGCCAAGCTGTTTCGCGCGCTGCGCAGGCGAACCGACCCCCTCAACCGGCTATGCAACAGTTATTTTTCGCACCTGTTGGACTAGGGCCTGTTCACACTTGTTTCATGAGCGGCGGTGCTTCGCGGCGCCGTTCGAACCGGCGGCGCATTCCCGTCACGCCTTGTCTTGCAGATGCGCCTCGAGAAACCATAAATATTTATCCAGATCCCGGGAGATTCCCGTGCACAGATCGGCGCTGTCCGCGTCCCCGAGTTTGGCTGTGTCGTCGATCGCGGCCCTGACCGCTTTGCCGAACGCCGCCAGTTGCGTGGACAGGTAAAACAAATGATCCTTCCCGGCGGTGATGCTCAGCGGATAATTCTTCAGCTTGCTGCGTTTGGCCGCAACCGCCACGGTCCCTTCGGCGGTGCCCCCCAGGCTCGTGATGCGTTCCGCGATGACGTCGATTTGCTCGAGAACCGCATCGGAAATCTTGTCGAACAGCTCGTGCAGGGCTATGAAGTGCGGACCCTTGACGTTCCAATGCGCCTGCTTGACCTGGCTCTGTAAATCGATCGCATCGGCCAGCCTATCGTTGAGGATGGCGATCACGTTGCGTCGGCATTTCTCGGAAAGATCGATCTTTGTCTTGTACATTCGCAGCTCCTTGGAATTCGCGGCCGGGCACCAGCGTCATTCTGCACCGCGCGGCCGAGAATCCCAAGTGCCGGGAGTCTGTGTTGAGTCTTCCCCTAGGTTTCGGCGCGCCGCAAACGCAGCTGAATGGCGCCGTATATCATCGCGGCTCCGACCAGCACACCGATCCAGGTCGCCGGGCTGGAAACGAAGCCGACCGGATTGAGCAGCCGCCAAACGCTGGTCGGCGCTGTAATCGTATCGGTGCCGATCGCGGTCGTCGCCCAAGCCGCGTGATTCGAGTGATCATAGAAGGCCCGTGGCAGGTAGCCCAGCGCGCGCTCGGTCAATTGGCTGCCCACGAAGTGGCTGCCGAAGAACAATTGTTCCGCCCCGTACAAGGCCAATGGCGGCAAAATCAACCACAGCACCACGGCGCGCTTGGCCCAGGCCGAAACCAGCATTAACCATCCGGTAAAGGGCAGGAACCAGATGGCGGTGGTGACGATCACGTACAGCCACAAAACTTGCAATTGAAGCCACAGCTCCGGCTGCCAGAGGACGCTGCCGAAGTATGCATGGGCGCGCATCGAGACGATGAACGCCAGCAGCAGTGTCGAGATATCGGCCGCCAGAAAATAGACCAACGGAATGGCGATCACCGCGGTGAACAACTTTGCGAGTACGGTTGCCGTGTCGGATATCGGCAACGATTTCCAAAACAACACACTGCGGTCCTTGCGGTCGGCGTACAGGCACTCCATCAAGTACCAGGACGAATAGATGGACATCACCGCAAAGAAGGTGAACCCGTAAGCCAACAACACGGTGGGGGCTATCACTTGCTGTTGTTCCGCCGATACCGCGGCGCCCAAATCGATTCGGCCGAACAGCGCCGCGATCGTAAGCGCGACGCCGATCACCGCCGGAACTATCCAAATTGCCCGGTTTTCCCAAAATTCGCGGCGAACCAGCCACATGGTCGTATGCATGAAACGCTCCTATGACAGCTTGGCGACGAACAGGTCGGAAACGCTCGGCCGGTGCACCTCGCCGAAGGCCGCGAGTCTCGCAAAATCCGGTTGCTCGAAGTAGAGCACCGTCTTGCCGAGCAGCGGCCGCTCGTAGAACGGCCGCAGGGCCCGCGCCTCGATGAGCTTGTCCTCGGCGACGGCGACTGCGGCGTAGCGCGCCGCGATGTCGTCGATCGAGCAGTCGACGGCGATGCGCCCCTGGTCGATGAAGAGCACGTCGGTCAACAGATTTTCCACCTCCTCGACCTGATGGGTGGTGATCAGAATGGTCCTGGTGTCATCCATGTAGTCGTTCACCAGCGCATCGTAGAAGCTGCGCCGGGCCAAAATATCGAGGCCGAGCGTCGGCTCGTCGAGGACCAGCAATCGGGCATCAATCGCCATGGTGAGCGCAAGATGCACCAGGGTTTTCATCCCCTTGGACAATTCTCGAATGCGGCGCGAGCCGGCGATCTGTGTCTTGGCGAGCAAAGCGAGCGCACGGTCGCGGCGAAATCGCGGATGGACGCCGGCTACGAAATCGATTGCCTGCTCGACCTTGAGCCAGGAGGGCAGCACGGCGACATCGGCGATGAAACTCGCCTCCTGCATCAGGGCGGCGCGGTTCGCGAAGGGTTCCCGACCCAGCACATTTAGATGGCCCCGGTAGGCGGTGAGCCCCAGAATCGCGCGCAGCGCGCTGGTTTTGCCTGCGCCGTTGGGTCCGATGAGGCCGACGATGCGGCCGCTCTCGATGCTGAAATTCACGCGATCGAGCGCGAGCTGCGAACCGTAGTTCTTGGTCAGATCGCGCGCTTCGATTATTGCGGACATGGTGAGTTCAATCGTCCTTTGCTCCGCCGCCGCGAGGCGGGGGGGCCGGGTGGGTGAGCGCGGGAGTTTGTGCAAACAGCTCCTGCGCGGTGAATCCCAGGCGGCGGATGACCGCCAGCGTCTGGGGCCATTGTTCATGCAGAAAGCGATCCCGCTCTCCGGCCAGCAATAGCCGCCGGGCACCCTCGCTCACATACATGCCGCGGCCGCGGCGTTTTTCGACCAGGCGTTCGTCGACGAGCTGCTGATATCCCTTGAGCACGGTGAGCGGGTTGAGCCGATAGTCGGCCGCCACCGCGCGAACGGAAGGCAGCGGGTCACCCTCCTTCAACGCACCCTCTAGAATGAGAGCCACCATTCGGTCGCGCAGTTGGCGATAGATAGGCTGGTTGTCGTTCCAATTCGGATCCATGTCCTGCTCTGTGTACCGGCCCTGTGTAGGGGCCATATAGCACGCTAATCTACCAGAACGCCTTCAAGCGCCGATGACACCCGCCGTGGCGACTGTCGGCATCTGCTCTAGGAACTGGGCGTGGAACAAATAGGCGATGCCGCCCAATATGAATCCATTCATCAACAATGCCATGCCGAGGGCTGCGAGTTTGCTGGAAATCTTCGTATTCATGATCAACTCCTGTACGGTTGCTGCCAAAGGTGTTTTGGTGACTTGGTGATATAGTACTATACATGACTGATACATGCAAGCGCTTTCTGACAATGAGCTCTCAGGGCCCCGAGGAGGGCGGAATGGGGCCTAAATTTCTCTTCGGTTCGGCTACCATTCGAAGCCTGCTGTGCCACGGAGATCACGGTTACCCATGAAGAAGCCAGTTACGGTCACCATTACCGGTGCCGCCGGAAATATCGGTTATGCGCTCGCCTTCCGCGTCGCTTCGGGCCAAATGCTCGGTGCCGATCAACCCATCAATCTGAATCTGCTGGAGATCCCGGCGGCCGGCGCCGCCCTACAGGGCGTCGTGATGGAACTCGAGGATTGCGCTTTCCGCACGCTCAGCAAGGTCACCGCGACGCATGACGCGCAAATCGCATTCAAGGATTGTCATTTTGCGATGCTGGTCGGCGCGAGGCCGCGCGGCCCCGGCATGGAGCGCAAAGACCTGTTGTTGGAAAATGCCAAGATCTTCTCGATGCAGGGCAAGGCCTTGGACGCCGTGGCCGGCCGCGATGTGCGAGTGCTGGTGGTCGGCAATCCCGCCAATACGAATGCGCTGATCGCGCAGCGCAACGCGCCGACCTTGGCGCCGGACCGATTTACCGCCATGACGCGCCTCGACCACAACCGCGGCCTGGCTCAATTGACCGGCAAAGCGGCGGTCTCGCTGAACCAGGTCAGGAAGATGGTCATCTGGGGCAACCATTCGGCCACTCAATATCCCGACTTGCATCACGCGACGGTGGCCGGCAAGCCGGCGCTATCGGTGGTCGGCGAGAGCTGGTTCAAGGACGCGTTCATACCCGCGGTTCAGCAGCGCGGCGCGGCGGTCATCAAGGCGCGCGGCACCTCCTCGGCGGCTTCCGCGGCATCGGCGGCGATCGATCACATGCACGACTGGGTGCATGGCACCGCCGACGGGGACTGGGTCAGCATGGCCGTGCCCTCCGACGGCAGCTACGATATTCCCCCGGGCGTGATCTATTCGTATCCGGTCACCTGCAGCGGCGGGCGCTACGCGATCGTTCAAGGCCTGACGATCGACGAGTTCAGCCGGGGGAACATGCTGGCGACTCACCGCGAGCTGTTGGAGGAACGCAGCAGCCTGCAACACATGGAGCTTCTATGAATCGTCTCATTCCGGCATTGGCGGGTTGCGTACTGGCGGCACTGGCGCTTGCACAAGAGCGCCTGCCCGCGCCTGCGGCGGCCGAAGTGTATTTCATCTCGCCGCAGAACGGCGCGGTCGTGCACGGGCCGGTCGCCGTGCGATTCGGGCTCAAGGGCATGGGTGTGGCCCCGGCAGGAGTCAAAATCGACAACACGGGTCATCACCACCTGTTGATTGACACGGATATGAGCGAACTCAACCTCGATGCGCCCATCCCGGCGACCGATAAGATCCTGCATTTCGGCAAGGGTCAGACCGAGACCTCGCTGACGCTGCCCGCGGGCAGGCATACTCTCGAGCTGGTGTTTGCCGACTTCGCGCATATGCCGTTCAATCCGCCGCTGCATTCGCAGAAAATCACGATCACCGTGGATTGAGGGCCTTGCGGACGATTCTGCACGTGGATATGGACGCCTTTTATGCGTCCGTGGAAGAGCGGGATCGGCCGGAATTGCAGGGCAAACCGCTGATCGTCGGCGGCGCCGGCGCTCGCGGCGTGGTGGCCGCCGCCAATTACGCGGTACGGCGTTTCGGCGTTCGCTCGGCAATGCCGATGCGCGAGGCGTTGCGGCGCTGTCCGGAGGCGGTATGCATTTCCCCCCGCATGTCTCTCTATCAAGAGGTCTCGTCGGAAATTTTCGGCATCTTCCACGAGTTCACGCCGCTGGTGGAAGGCCTTTCCCTGGATGAGGCGTTTCTCGACGTCACCGCCAGCCAACGGTTGTTGGGCAGTCCCGAGATCATCGGCGGCAAGATTCGCCGCCGTATCCGCGCCGCCACGTTGCTCGCCGCTTCGGTCGGAGTCGCGCCGAACAAGCTGCTGGCGAAGATCGCCTCGAACCTCGCCAAGCCCGACGGCATGTGCCGCATCGGACCCGACAATATGCACAGCGTGCTGAATGACCTGCCGGTTGACCGACTGTTCGGGGTCGGCCCCAAATCGATGCCGGCGGTCCACGCGGCCGGAATCTTCACGTTCGGCGATTTGCAGCGGGCGGGCGACGAGGCGCTGTGGCGCGCGTTCGGCGCGCGCGGCAAATCCATGCGGGCCCTGGCCGCGGGAATCGACGACCGACCGGTCGTTGCGGATCGAGAAACCAAGTCGATCAGCACCGAGCAGACGTTCGCATCCGACATCCGCGGTGCGGCGCAACTCAAGGCGCAGTTGACCGGGCTGGCCGATCGTACCGCGGCGCGCCTGCGGGCTCACGACCTGGTCGCTGGCTGCGTAACGGTCAAGATTCGGCGCGCCGATTTCACGACGCATACGCGTCAGCGCGCATTGGAGCCGCCGACTCAGGACACCGCGGCGATTTGCGCCATGGCCCATCTCTTGCTGTCGGAGTGGCTGGGTCGCGATCCGGATGCGGCAGTGCGATTGCTCGGGGTAGGCGCCGCCGATCTGCAGCAGCAGCGGCAATCGGATCTGTTTTTGGCGCCGCAGCCCCAGGACTCCCGCCTCGATGCGGCCGTCGACGGCATCCGGGATCGATTCGGAAGCACCGCATTGACCCGAGCCAGCTCTCTGGCGCGCCCGCGCGGCGACTAAGGACCGCGGCACGGGTGAGATTGGTATCATCGGACGGCCATGTACACCAGTTTCTTCGGCCTCAGCGAAAAGCCGTTCGCAATTACACCGGACCCGCGCTATCTCTATTTGAGCGAGCGCCACGCGGAAGCGCTCGCCCATCTGCTTTACGGCATTAACGAATCCGGAGGCTTCATCCAATTGACCGGCGAGGTCGGCACCGGCAAGACCACCGTCGTGCGCACACTGCTGTCGCGCATCCCGCATCATGCCGATGTCGCCGTGATCCTGAATCCGCGCATAACGCCCGTCGAGTTCCTTCTCACCATTTGCGAGGAATTGGGCGTTGCTCTGGAGACTGCCGATCGGCACAGCGTAAAACAAATGGTGGACGCATTGAATCGGCGATTGCTGTCGGCCCACGCCGAAGGTAGACGCGTCATTGTCATCGTCGATGAGGCGCAGAACCTGTCCGCCGAGGTGCTCGAGCAGGTCCGGCTCCTGACCAATCTGGAGACCGCGACGCAGAAGCTGCTGCAAATCATATTGATCGGTCAGCCGGAGTTGCGCGAATTGCTGGACCGCACCGATCTGCGCCAGTTGGCGCAACGCATTACCGGGCGCTATCACTTGAAGCCGCTGTCGCGGGAGGAAACGCTTCAGTACGTGCGCCATCGGCTGCGCGTCGCGGGAGCTTCTGGCGAGATCTTCACGCCCGCCGCCTTGCGCGAGGTGCATCGCCTGTCGTCGGGTATTCCGCGCGTCATCAACGTCTGCTGCGATCGTGCGCTTCTCGGCGCCTACACCCGGGAGCAGAGAAAGCTCGGACCCGCACTGGTGCGCCGTGCAACCGGCGAGGTCTATGGGCGGTTGTTTGCGCCGCGCTGGCTGCGCTTCACCGTTGGCGCATCGGTATTGGCCGTGGCCGCCGCGGCCGCGTTCGCCGGGTTGAACCACTGGCAGCGGCAAATCTCCGAATTGCGAGCCGCGTGGAGGACCACAGCCGGCGCGGCGCAATCCCGGCCCGCAACCGACGCCCACCCCGCGGCGGCGCTGCCCGCGGCGCAAGTCCCGCCCCCCGCGGCATCGCCGCCGCCGGTGTCGATCAATGCCTTGCTGGCCGCCAATGAGGCGGACACGGGCGACGCCGCGGCGTTCCGCCGTTTGCTGTCACTTTGGGGAACGGCGATGGTGAACGACAGCGACCCGTGCGGCCAGGCCCAGAGAGCGGGCCTTGCGTGCCTCGAGCAGCGCGGATCATGGGCGCAGGTGCGTGCGCTGAACCGGCCCGCCATCTTGACGCTGACGGATGACAAGGGGGAAAGGCACCGCGTCGTCCTGTCGGCCCTGGACGAGCAATTCGCGACTCTGGATTTGGGCGAACGCAGCGTGCGCGTGCCGATCGAGGAGGTGTCCCGCGATTGGTTCGGGGAATTCACCGTCGTCTGGAAGCCCAAGACCGCGCGCACGCGGCTGTTGACGCGGGGAATGCGCGGCGACGAGGTAAGATGGCTGCGGCGCAGCCTCAACGCGCTCTATGGCGCGGCAGCCGATCCGGAGCACGGCGACCTCTACGATGAGGACCTGGCGGCCGCGGTTCAGAATTTTCAGCGGGAACATCGGCTCAACGTCGACGGAATCGCCGGCGTGCAGACCCAGGTCGTGATCGAAACCGCCTTGGCCGAGCCGGGCTCTCCTTTGTTGACGCACGATGCGCCGCGCGGCTGAGGAGCACGATGTCCTTCATTCTAGACGCCCTGAAGAAATCCGAACTGGAACGCCAGCGTCAGGCGATCCCCGGACTGATGGAATCGGCGGTGGCGCCAAGGCCTCGCCGGCTGCCGGTTTGGGCGGTGGTGCTGGCCGCCCTGCTTGGAATCAACCTGATCGTGCTGCTGTATGTTTTGACGCGCGCCGGCGCGCCGGGCGCGAACACCCATTCCTCCGGTGCGCAGCATCCCGCGGCGGCCGCGGCTGCAACGGCAGGGCAGCAGCCCGCCGCGTCGGAACATTTCAGTCCCTTGGACGCCGCGGCGGTGTATGCGCCGGAAATCCCGGTGGACACCCAAACCGCGGGCGCTGCGCAGCCGGGCGGGGCGCCGACGGCCGCGGACGGCAATACCGCGGCGCAGGAAGGCCACGCGGGTCGTCCGGCGCCGGCGGCCGCCGGCGTCGTGCAAGCGCGCCCGGCGCACAAGGGCGATCCGGTCCTCACGGAAGAGGACAGCATGGCCGACGCTGAAGTATTGCCGACCATCAGTGAAATCAATCTGACGGGTCGGGAAGCGCTCCCCGAGCTTCATCTCGACGTGCATGTGTATGCCACGAGACCGGCCGAGCGCTTCGTCTACATCAATATGCGCAAATATCGCGAAGGGGCGACGCTCGCGGAAGGCCCGGTGCTCGAGCGCATTCGGCGCGACGGCGTGACTCTGGACTTTCACGGTCTGCGATTCGTACTGCCGCGCCAGCAGTAGCTTATGATTAGCCCATGAAGAAAATCTTGGCGCTAACCATGAGCGGCCTGGTCACGGTGCTGCCGTTGGCTCTGACGGTCTACGTCATTTGGTGGATGGTTCACACGGTCGAGGGTTGGCTGCGGAAAACCTTCATCGGCATACGATTGCTCAGCCCGGAGCACTATTGGCCGGGATTGGGGCTGATCATTGGGTTCTTTGTGCTGCTGCTCGTCGGCAGCCTGGTCAACGCGTACGCCGGCAAGATATTCCTCAAGTATTGG
>Ga0209048_10005317_pt1 | contig 12163 bp, 11 predicted proteins | sample FrelakmetCRP12CR_FD_187146 | JGI IMG/M metagenome (GOLD analysis project Ga0209048, IMG submission 187146) | Freshwater lake sediment microbial communities from the University of Notre Dame, USA, for methane emissions studies - CRP12 CR (SPAdes)... | ecosystem: Environmental > Aquatic >... | reverse complement strand
GGGTGAATTGCGAGGCCGGGGTCCTGAAGGATGGGATTGAGGTCGCGTCCTTCCCATGGCGCGTGCTCGACGCGCGCGAAGGGATTGGAGGTCAGGAGAATAAAGAGAAGGAACGCCGCGCCGAGCAGGCCCTGCATCGAGAGCGTGTCGGCGCGAAGCTTCGCGGGCATTGCGGCGGAGAGGGCGGCGATCAGCGCGCCGCAAAACGACAGCACGAGAACCCACAGCAGCATGGAGCCTTCGTGATTGCCCCAGACGCCGGAGATTTTATAAACGAGCGGCTTCAGTGAATGCGAATTCTCGATCACATTGACGAGCGAGAAGTCGGAAACGACATGCGCATATGTGAGCGCGCCATAGGCGAAAGCGACGAACAGAAATTGCGCGGTGGCTGTCGGGCGCGCGACGCGCATCAATGCGGCGTCGCCAATCCGCGCGCCGACGAATGGAATGACCGCCTGCGCCAGCGCGAGGGCGAGCGCGAGAACAAGCGCGTAATGGCCGGTCTCGACGATCATGCGCGTCTCACTTCTTTTCTCCCTGCCAGACGCCTTGTTTCTTCAAGGCGTCGGCGACGTCGCGCGGCATATAGCGCTCGTCGTGCTTGGCGAGCACGCTGTCGGCGCGAAAGGCGCCATCCGGGGTCAGCGCGCCGTCGGCGACCACTCCCTGACCCTCGCGAAAGAGATCGGGCAGCTGTCCATTATATGCAACGCGCAATTCGCTGGTCCGATCGGTGACCGTAAAAGTCACGTCGCGGGCGCCGTTTTTTTCGACCGATCCTTCTTTCACCAGCCCTCCGATTCGCAGCCGCGTCCCGGGCGCGACATGTCTTTGGGCGAGCTCCGAAGGCGTGTAGAAAAACACGATATTGTCGCGCAGCGCGAAAAGGACGAGCCCGACCGCAACCGCAAGCGTCGCGAGCGCGCCGCCGATGAGGGCGAGGCGTTTGCCTTTACGCGTCATGATTTGCGTTCCGCAAGGGTCATCCTCCGATCTTCAGCTCCTGCGCCAGCGCTTCGACGCGAGCGAGGTCGCCCTTCTTGCCCGCGAGCGCCTTGCGCGCCGCGGCGAGCGCCTTGCGCACCTCGTCGGGCTGCGCGAGCACATTGTAGGCGCGAATGAGCTTCAGCCAGCCTTCCACGTCATCGCCATTCTTCCGGAGTCGGCTTGCCAGCCGATCCACCATCGAGCGGATCGCCGATAGACGCTGATCCTCAGGCATCGCCGCGATCGCTTTGCCCTGATCGCTCGCGGATGGCGCCGCGGCGACGATTTCATCGAGCTTCGTCAGAAGGACCTTGACCTTTTCGACCCATGGCGCGCCCTCGGGAGCCTCCGCCAACAGCTTCGACCAGATCTCCCTGGCTTTTTCGCGGTCGCCCTGCTGGGCGGCCGCGAGGCCGAGATAAAAACGGGAGGTCGGCTGCGCCGCGTCCTGCGCCAGGGCGGCCTCGAAGTCCTTGCGCGCCTCCTGCGTCACGACCCCGCCCGCGGCGAGCATCCGCGCTTCGCCGAGCGACGCCAGCCGGGCGCTGGAGGCCCCAAGAAGACGCAGCGCCTCGCCAAAGGCGTAGACCGCATCGTCGAACCGTCCCGTACGCAAATAATAAGGCGCAACGACTTCAAAGCCGCGTCCGTCGTCGGGGTTCTGAGCCAGATGCGCTTCGATCCGCGCCACTGCGTCGGCGATATTGGCGCGGTCCGGCGGCGTCGCGAGCCGGGCCTCGAGCGGCATGTCTGGCATATTTGAATGCCCAAGCCGCGAGTAAAGCGTAAGCGTAAGCGCCGGAGCGAGAAAAATTGTGGCAAGCGCTGCAATTAGCGCGGCTTTCCGTGACGGTCTAGCCGCCACATTTCCGGCGGATTGCGCCCTCAATAAGCGCCGCGCCGCCTCGGTCCTGGCGATCTCCGCATCGGTGGAGGCGATCCGACCCTCGGCGGCTTCGCGGTCGATTTCGGCGATCTGCTCTTTGAAGAAGTCGACGTCCGATGCCGGCTCAACTTTCTCGCTTTTTTGCGCCAGCGGAGTCAGCACGCTCAACAGCGCGGCGCCGGTCAAAAGAGCAAACACGAGCCAGATCATGAGCCGCTGTTTAGAGACGTTCGCAAGGGTTTGAAAGAGCGAACGCTTAAAATATGGCCGCCGCTTCCGCTCGGCGCAAGAAACCCCGGGCATTCGAGCGAGCCTCGCTCAAGAAGCGTCGCCCTGCGCCCGGAAGCGCTATGAATTGCTCAGTTTGATACAAAGTAATTACGGCCAATTTTTGGCAATATTAGGAATAATAATAAAGCATATAAGCTCAAGACAAAGGTTAAAATTTATAGTTAACAAGATTTGACAGCGGTCTTTTGGAACGCTAAGCAGCGCCATCTCCAAAAAACTTGGAGGTATAGCTAGACGCTCGCGTTCATTACGCGAACGGTTGACGCGTCACGTGTAAGTAAACTCACATAGCAGGAGAAAAATGCCTAGAATTACATTAGCAACTGGTACGCTAATCTTGACGGTCGGCTCGGCTGCCGCTTCGTCGGCCGGGTCTTACGATTGGCATCGTCCGACGCTCGCGGCATATCACGTCGATTATTTCGCTCGCCATCCGACCCGGCGCGTGGAGCGTTCAGACCGCGCCCAAGGCAATATGGCGGTCGCCTCCTGGTATGGCGGCGGACCCCACCGGTACGAGCCCAATTCGCATACGGCGAGCGGCGAGCGGTTCAACAAACGGGATTTGACGGCGGCGCATCGTTCGCTGCCCTTTGGCACGCGCTTGCTGGTGACGCATGGCGGCCGTTCAGTCGTGGTGCGCGTCAACGACCGCGGCCCCGCGAGCTGGACCGGCCGGTCTCTCGACCTGTCGAAGGGCGCCGCCCAGCAGCTCGGAATGCTTTCGAGCGGGACGGCGCGGGTGCGCTATTCGATCGTAAGCCGGTAACGACTTTCCCGGAGCGCGCGCTTAGGCCGCGCTCCGGGAGTTTCACCGCTTTTCCACAAACTCATTCTATCGTAGCGCCTGATCCCACGGGTCAGGTCGCGGGCTCCCCCGATCGACGAAACGCTGTATCTAGCCAAAGTAGGCGGGACCATCGCAGGCGGTTTTTTTGGGGAGAGACAGTATGGATGAAGACTCCTTCAACATGGCCGTGCGCAAATTCCTCAAGGAGGTCGGCGTCACGTCCCAGCGCGAAATCGAGCGCGCTGTCCGCGAACACAAGGTCGACGGCGGAAAATTGAAATTGCGTATGACGCTCACGGCGGACGGAACTCCGCTTAAGCATGTGGTGGAGGCGCAGATCGATTTGCGATAGCCGCGTACGCCTCGCCGAAAACGGGCGGTCGGGCGCCCCGCGGAGTCGAATCCAGCCTCACCCTTTCCCTTGCTTTTCCTGCGCGACTGGGTGTATAGAGCGTCCTGTTTCATCTCATAACGATCATTCTCGGGTGATCGCCGATTGAGAGTGGGGCCCGGCCGGGACCCGCTCTTTTTTGTTTGGATCGCCCGAGCCCAGGACAGCACGCTTCAGGACAGCACGCTTGCAGCAAGCCGCCACGTCAAACGTCCCCGCTCCGCTCGATGAGCCCCGTCTCGTCGGCGAGACCGGCGTTGCGGCGCGCGTTGCGCATATAGCGGAGCCGGTGCTCGCCCAGCTGGGCTATCGCCTCGTTCGCGTGCGACTATTGGGACAGAATGGCGTCGTCCTGCAGATCATGGCCGAGCGTCCGGACGGAACCATGTCCATCGAGGACTGCGAGGCGGCGAGCCAGGCGCTCTCGCCGGAGCTCGACGTAGAGGACCTCATTGCACAAGCCTACCGGCTGGAAATGTCGTCGCCCGGCATCGACCGGCCGCTGGTGAGACTTTCCGATTTTCGGCGCGCGCTTGGACATGAGGCGAAGATCGAACTGGCCCAGCCGGTCGAATCTGGCCGCAAGCGTTTTCGAGGAACGCTCGTGACCGTCGAAGGAGAAGGCCGCGACGCCATTTTGTTGATGGAGCGCACAGATGCGCGCTCCGACGAGGAGAAGAGCGTGCGTCTGCCGCTCAAGGATCTCGACGACGGCAAGCTTGTTCTGACTGACGCGCTCGTGCGCGCCGCGTTGCGCGCCGCGAAAACGCAAAATGCGCCGGCTGAAGAAAACGAAGCGTCGGAAGATACGAGCGGCGAGCGCCCGCGCCGAGGTCCGGGCCGCTTTCGCGGGGCGACGAAGAAAAAAGCGAAACCTTTGGTTCCATCGGGCGTGCAAACGCGTTTCAAGAGAGGAAGCTGATCCGGCGCGCAATTTAGGAGGCGTGGTTTCGGATCGCCTTGAGGGAGAACATCATGGCCGTCAGCGCCAACAGACTGGAAGTCCTGCAGATCGCAGATGCGGTTGCGCGCGAGAAATCGATCGATCGGTCGATCGTGATCGCTTCGATGGAGGACGCCCTGCAGAAGGCGGCGCGCTCGCGCTACGGTCAGGAAACCGAGGTGCGCGCGGAGATCAACCCGAAAAGCGGTGAGGTGCGCTTCTCGCGCCTCTTGCTTGTCGTCGATCAGGTCGACAATGACGCAACGCAAATATCGCTTCTCGACGCGCGCAAGCGCAACCCGGCGGCGCAGATCGGCGACTGGATTTCGGAGACGCTGCCGCCTTTCGATTTCGGCCGCATCGCCGCCCAATCGGCCAAGCAGATCATCTTGCAGAAAGTGCGGGAGGCCGAGCGCGACCGGCAATATGAGGAATTCAAGGACCGCATCGGCGAGATCGTCAACGGCGTTGTCAAGCGCGTCGAATATGGCAATGTCATTATCGATCTTGGGCGCGGAGAGGCGATCATCCGCCGCGACGAGATGATTCCGCGCGAAACCTTTCGTCCAGGCGACCGTGTTCGCGCTTATGTCTACGACGTGCGGCGCGAGCAGCGCGGTCCGCAGATTTTTCTTTCGCGCACGCATCCGCAGTTCATGGCCAAACTGTTCAAGCAGGAAGTGCCCGAAATTTACGACGGCGTGATCGAGGTGAAATCGGTCGCCCGCGACCCCGGTTCGCGCGCCAAGATCGCAGTGGTCTCGCGAGATTCGTCAATCGATCCGGTCGGCGCCTGCGTCGGCATGCGCGGCTCGCGCGTGCAGGCGGTCGTCGGCGAATTGCAGGGCGAACGCATCGACATCATTCCCTGGTCGGCTGACGCCGCCACCTTCATCGTCAACGCCCTCCAGCCCGCCGAAGTGGTGAAGGTCGTTCTCGACGAGGATTCATCCCGCATTGAAGTGGTGGTTCCCGACGATCAGCTGTCGCTCGCCATCGGCCGGCGCGGCCAGAATGTTCGTCTCGCTTCCCAGCTCACCGGCTGGGACATCGACATTCTGACGGAAGCCGAGGAATCGGAGCGCCGACAGAAGGAGTTTATCGAACGCACCAATACCTTCATGAACGCCATCGACGTCGACGAGGTGGTGGGACGGCTGCTGGCGTCGGAAGGGTTCCGCTCAGTCGAAGAGCTGGCTTTTGTCGAGCTTCCGGAACTCGCCTCGATCGAGGGTTTCGACGAGGACACTGCCGCCGAGATTCAGAACCGCGCGCGCAGCTATCTTGAACGCATCGAGTCGGAGAACGAGGCGCGCCGCGTCGAACTCGGCGTCGCCGACGAGCTGAAACAGATCGACGGCATGACGACCGCAATTCTCGTCAAACTCGGCGAAAACGACATCAAGACGATGGAAGACTTCGCCGGCTGCGTGCCTGACGATCTTGTCGGCTGGACCGAAAAGAAAGATGGCGAGACCACCAAGCATGAAGGCTTCCTCGACGGCGTCGATATTTCGCGCGAGGAGGCGGAGGCGATGATCATGACCGCGCGCGTGCGCGTCGGGTGGATCGAAGCTCCGACGCCGGAAGAGGAAGCGGCCGAAGGCGAAACGCCGGAGGGGCAGGAGTAATTCGAATTTCGACTGTTGCGAGAGAGCTTGAATCGACGTGAGAGGAACTGAGAACACGGAGCGCACTTGTATCGTCACGCGCCGGCGCGGGTCGCTGGACGCGCTGATCCGCTTCGTATGCTCGCCCGAGGGCGTCGTCGCGCCGGATATAAGGTCGCGTTTGCCTGGCCGCGGCGTCTGGGTGACGGCGCGCGCCGAACTCGTAGCCGAGGCCGCGCGAAAGCAGATTTTCGCCCGCCAATTGAAGGCGAGCGTGAAGGCCGAGCCGGAGCTTGCCGACGAGGTCGATCGCTTGCTGGAGGCGGACTGTCTTCAATCCCTGTCCATGGCGAACAAGGCGGGGCTTGTGGTCACTGGCTACAACAAAGTCGCCGGCGGCTTGGAAAAGGACGAGGTCGCGGTCCTGCTGCAGGCCCGCGATGGAGCCGAGGACGGAAAGCGCAAGATCGCCCAGGCGGCGCGGCGCGGCGGGTCCGGAGTGGAAACAGTCTCATTATTTACGTCGTCTCAAATGGATTTGGCGTTGGGCCGCACAAATGTGATACATGCAGCCCTGAAGAATGGCGGTCCGACAGTCGCATTTCTGGCGCGATGTCGGAGGCTCGCCGCTTACCGCGGCGGGGACAGCCTTGCGGCTGGGCGAATGGAAACCGACGAAGCCCCCGTTTCGGGCGGGGCCTCGCCGGCGATGGGTGTTGAACGAACGGGCGTGGACCCAGAATCGGATATTTGATGAGCGAGACCGAGAACTCCGGCGACAAGACCTTGACCGTCGCTCCGTCGAAGACGCTGCATCTGAAGCAGCGGGCGACAGAGCAGGGCATGGTGCGTCAAAGCTTCTCGCATGGCCGGTCGAAAGTGGTCGTCGTGGAGAAAGTCAAACGGCGCGGTCCGGGCCACGCCGAGCCGAAGGCGCATGCGCCGGCGGCTCCTTCGGCCCCGGCGTCCGCCGCCGCGGCTGCTCCGGCCGCCCCCGCCGCGCGTCCCACGAAGCCGGAAGCGCCCAAGCCGACGGCTCCTCGCGGAGCGGGCATGGTGTTGCGCGCGCTCACCGAGGAGGAGCGCGAAGCCCGCGCCCGCGCTCTGGTCGACGCGCGTTCGCGCGAGGAAGAGGATCGACGGCTCGCCGAAATGGACGCGAGGACGCGCGCCGAGCGTGAAGAACGCGAGCGGGCGGAACGTCTTGCCGCGGACACCCGCAAGCGCGAGGAGGAAGAACGTCTGGCGCGCGATGCGGAGACAAAACGCCGCGCGGAAGAAGAAGCGCGTCGGCGCCTCGCGACGGTGACGCCGGAAGAGGAAGCGCCGGCGGCGGCCGCAGCGGCCAAGCCGCGCGTCGCGGCCGGAGCGGGGGAAGAGGCGGAAGCGAGACGCGTCGTCCGCCGTCCGCTCGGATTAACGCCGGCCAGCGCTCCGCCGCAACGTCCCGCGCCGTCGCGTGGCGGAGAACATAAGAACAGGGGGCGCCTGACGGTCTCCACCGCTACCGCGGTGGGCGACGAAGAGCGCACGCGTTCCGTCGCGTCCTTCCGTCGCCGGGTGCAGCGGCTCAAGTCCTTCGGCATGGCCGAGCAGAAGGAGAAGATTTCGCGCGAGGTCGTCCTTCCTGAGACCATCACGATCCAGGAGCTCGCCAACCGCATGTCGGAGCGCGGCGTGGACGTTATCCGCTTGCTGATGAAACAGGGCGCGATGCACAAGATCACCGATGTAATCGACGCCGACACCGCCCAGATTGTTGCGGAAGAGATGGGCCATACGGTCAAGCGCGTCGCCGAATCCGACGTGGAGGAGGGGCTGTTCGACTCGCCCGACGCGAGCGAGGATCTCGAGCCGCGTCCGCCTGTGGTCACCATCATGGGCCATGTCGACCACGGCAAGACGTCGCTGCTCGACGCGATCCGCCACGCCAATGTTGTTTCCGGCGAAGCGGGCGGCATCACGCAGCATATCGGCGCCTATCAGGTCACGGCGCCAAATGGGGCGCCCGTCACCTTCATCGATACGCCCGGTCACGCGGCCTTCACGGCGATGCGCGCGCGCGGCGCCAAAGTGACCGACATTGTCGTGCTTGTCGTCGCTGCGGACGACGGCGTCATGCCGCAGACGGTCGAAGCCATTCATCACGCAAAGGCGGCGGAGGTGCCGCTTATCGTCGCGATCAACAAGATCGACAAGCCGGAAGCCAAGCCGGAGCGCGTGCGCACCGAATTGCTGCAACATGAAGTGCAGGTGGAAAGCCTCGGCGGCGACACGCTCGAAGTGGAAGTTTCGGCCAAGCAAAATCTCAACCTCGACAAATTGCTTGAGCTGATCGCACTGCAGGCGGAAGTTCTCGATCTCAAAGCCAATGCCGGACGCGCCGCGGAAGGCACCGTCATCGAGGCCCGGCTCGACAAGGGCCGCGGCCCTGTGGCGACGGTGCTCGTGCAGCGCGGAACCCTGCGCGTCGGCGACATCGTGGTGGCCGGTTCGCAATGGGGTCGCGTGCGCGCGCTCCTCGACGACAAGGGAGATGTGCGTCAGAGCGCCGGACCTTCGTTCCCGGTCGAGATCCTGGGCTTTTCGGGAACGCCGGAAGCCGGCGACCGCGTCGCGGTTGTCGAGACGGAAGCGCGCGCGCGGGAGATCACGGAATATCGCGAACGCCAAAAGCGCGACAAGCTCGCGGCGCGCGGCGGCTCCGCGCGTTCGTCGCTCTCCGACATGATGAGCCAGTTGAAGACGGCTGGCCGAAAGGAATTCCCGCTTGTCGTCAAGGGCGACGTGCAGGGGTCTGTCGAAGCCATCGTCGCAGCGCTCGAGAAGCTCAATACGGAAGAAGTGGCTGCGCGCGTGGTGCATGCGGGCGTCGGCGGAATCTCCGAATCCGACGTTGCGCTGGCGGAAGCCTCCAACGCCGCGGTGATCGGCTTCAATGTCCGCGCTCATAAGGAAGCGCGCGAGGCGGCCGAGCGAGTCGGAATTGAAATCCGCTACTACAACATCATCTACAATCTCGTCGACGACGTGAAAGCCGCCATGTCGGGCCTTCTGGCTCCGACCCTTCGCGAGACCATGCTCGGCAACGCCCAGATTCTCGAAGTCTTCGATATTTCCAAAGTCGGCAAGGTCGCCGGTTGCCGCGTTACCGACGGCGTCGTAGAGCGTGGCGCCAATGTCCGTCTCATCCGGGACAATGTCGTCGTCCACGAGGGCAAGCTTTCAACGCTCAAGCGCTTCAAAGACGAAGTCAAGGAAGTCGCGGCGGGGCAGGAATGCGGCATGGCCTTCGAGAACTATCAGGACATGCGCGCTGGGGACATCATCGAGTGCTACCGGGTCGAGGAGATCAAGCGCACGCTGTAAAGGGGAGCATAACGCCTTAGCGCTCGCCGAAGGACCGTCGCGAGCGCCAGGGCGCATTGGGCGCGCCCCGGCGCCGAAAAAAGGGGCGGGTAATATCCACAATCTGGTGAAATTTCCATGCTGCATTCCGATTCGACGCCCGCAATAGGCGAGGGGTCGCGGAATCCTTCGTGAGTCTTAGGAACATGTCCAGATCCCATCATCAACATGGCGCAGAGCCTTCACAACGCATGTTGCGCGTCGCGGAGCTCATTCGACACTCGCTTGCGCAGATTCTTGCGCGCGGCGAAATCAACGATCCTGTTCTCGAGAAACATGTCGTGACGGTCTCGCGCGCGAAGATGAGTCCCGATCTCAAGCTTGCGACGATCTATGTCATGCCGCTTGGCGGCAAGGACGAGCAGGAAGTCTTGAATGCTTTCGAGCGGCACAAGAAATTCCTTCGCGGTGAAATCGCGCATGGCGTGAATTTGAAATTTGCGCCGGAACTGCGCTTTCGCATCGACGACACCTTCGACAATGTCTCGCGCATCGACGCGTTGCTGAACTCCGAAAGGGTGCGGCGCGATCTCGAGGCGCAGGAATTAATGGACGACTCCGCCAAGAAGAGCGGCGCCGCCTGATGAATCAAAAAAGATCGAACCGCGCGGTTGTCGACGGCTGGGTCGTGCTCGACAAACCTGTCGGCATGACGTCCACGCAGGCCGTCTCGCGCCTGAAGCGCATCTATAATGCAAAAAAAGCCGGCCACGCCGGCACGCTCGACCCTCTCGCGTCCGGCATTCTTCCCGTCGCTTTCGGCGAGGCGACAAAGACCGTTCCTTTCGTGCAGGACGGCGAAAAAGCCTACTCCTTCATCGTACGATGGGGCGCCGAGACGGATACGGACGATTCGGACGGGCGCATTGCGCGCGAAAGCGAAGCGCGTCCGACGCGCGAGGCCATTCAAGCTCTGTTGCCGCGCTTTCTGGGCGAAATCCTGCAAACGCCTCCTCAATATTCTGCAATCAAAATCGCAGGCGAGCGCGCTTACGATCTCGCGCGCGAGGGCGAACATGTCGAGTTGAAGCCGCGCGAAGTCACGATTCATCGTCTCGAACTCGTCGATACGACTGCGGATGAGGCTCATTTCACGATGGAATGCGGGAAGGGGGCCTATGTCCGCGCCATTGCCCGCGACCTTGGACGCCTGCTTGGCTGCTTCGGCCATGTGACGGCGCTCAGACGTACGCGCGTCGGCGCATTTTCCGAGGATGATTCCTTCACGCTTGAGGAGATCGAGGCGGAAGGGGGCGCCGCCGACGCGCTTCTCTCCGTCGAAGCGGGCCTTATGGAATTGCCTTGCATCGTGGTGGATCGCGACGCTGCGGCGCGGCTGCGTCGTGGCGGCGCCGTGATCCTTCGCGGGCGCGATGCGCCGAATGAGGGCGTCGCTTACGCGGCCTGCGGCGGGGTGCCAGTCGCCTTCGGCGAGATCGTCGAGGGGGCGCTGTCGCCGTCGCGGGTGTTTAACCTGCCTTTTTGACGGGCCTTGGGCGCGGATTTTAAGAGGCGCGGAATTCTGCTTTATTTCGTGCGCCATTCCGAATCGGGAGCGCCGTCGTTGCCTAGTATCGCCTCAACAGCATGTCCGTGCCGAGCCTGTCCGGGCCAAGGACGGCGAAAAGCTGTTGGACGATTGGTTTCCGCATGAAACGCGCGCCAAAAATTCTCATCTTCGATTCGGGGCTTGGCGGCCTCACCGTTTTCAGGGAAATCTTGAAGCTCCGCCCCAACTCGGATTTCGTCTATTGCGCCGACGACGCCGGCTTTCCTTACGGCTCCTGGAAGGAAGCCGACCTTGTCCAGCGCGTGATGCGAGTGATGGAAGAACTCATCGCGGAACATGCTCCGGACATCGTCGTCGTCGCCTGCAACACCGCCTCGACTCTCCTGCTGCCTTATCTGCGCGTACGCTGCCCGACTATTCCCTTTGTCGGAACTGTTCCTGCGATCAAGCCCGCGGCGCTTGGCTCCAAATCACGCATGATCTCGGTTCTGGCGACGCCTGGCACGGTCGCGCGTGATTACACTCATGATCTCATCAAGAGCTTCGCCAGCGGCTGCGACGTGACGCTCGTCGGTTCGAGCGATCTGGCGCGCCTTGCGGAACGCTCCATGCATGGCGAAGCCGTTGCGGATGCGGATGTCGCCCGCGAGATATTGCCGTGCTTCAAACAGAACGAGAGCGGCGGGCGCACCGACGCGATCGTGCTCGCCTGCACGCATTTTCCTCTTCTCATCGAGACGCTGCGCCGCGTAGCGCCATGGCCGGTCGATTGGATCGATCCGGCGCCTGCGATCGCGCGTCGCGCCGATCAATTGCTGATCGAGAAATTCGGTCCGGATGCGAGGTCGGAAGGCGAAGGCGAGCGGAGAGCCGTTTTTACGAGCGGCCGCGCCATCGGCCAAGCGCTCGAAGCCGCGTTGTCTCGATTTGGATTGAACGTCAATTGTGCGGCTCAATCGGATTAGCAGCGCGCAGTGGAAAGACGAAAGGCTCGAAGCGACAATCTTTATTGCGCGCGATAGAGTTCCCATGTCCCGGCGCCCGAATCCGCTTGCGTATATCCCCATGAGCCAGTGAGTCTGGCGCCTGACGAATCGCGCTTCAGGACGCCTTTTCCGAAATATTGCGTACCCCATTTCCAGTTGAACGAAAGCTCGTTTCCGTCCGTCAGCCCCTCTATTGTCACAGTGCTCGTCACCTGGCCTTCGCCAAAGCCGTATTCGCTTCGCACGATATTTCCCTGACGCGTGAGATTCATGGTCACATCGAAATCGACGCCTTTTGCGTCACGCCATTTGCCGCGATATGCGCCGGAAAACGCCTGATCGTTGTGTGAGGCGGCGG
>Ga0209048_10005316_pt1 | contig 12164 bp, 8 predicted proteins | sample FrelakmetCRP12CR_FD_187146 | JGI IMG/M metagenome (GOLD analysis project Ga0209048, IMG submission 187146) | Freshwater lake sediment microbial communities from the University of Notre Dame, USA, for methane emissions studies - CRP12 CR (SPAdes)... | ecosystem: Environmental > Aquatic >... | reverse complement strand
GACCTGGCTCCCGACGGGGGGCCGTCCGTCGGGACGGTGTCGGCCGCCGCTGTCCAGGGCGGAGGCGTGCGCGGGTTCCGCAAGTCCCAGGTCGATCCGGCCACGGTGCTGGCCGCGGCCGTGGCGGCCACCGAGGGGCTGGCCCGCCGCACGGCCGGGCACCACCTGGGCCTGGTCCTCTGGCCCGAGGACGTGGTCTCCCTGGCCCAACCGCTGGAGGGCTCCCCCGAGGAGGCACTGCTGTCGAGCCTGGCCCGGCGGCTCGACTCCACCCTGGTGGTCGGGGTGACCGAGAACGTCTCCCCGACGGCGTTCCGCAACGAGATCGTGGCCTTCGGCCCCGACGGCTCCGTGGTCGACCGCTACGAAAAGGTCCACCGGGTGCCGTTCGGCGAGTACGTCCCCTACCGTTCCTTCTTCGCTCACCTCGGCGACCTGTCGGCCGTGCCGCTGGACGCCGTCCCCGGCACCGGCACCGGGCTGCTGCGCACCCCGGCCGCCCTCCTCGGGGCGATGGTCTCCTACGAGGTGTTCTACGCCGACCGGGGGCGGGCGTCGGTGCGGGCCGGGGCCGAGCTCCTGATCGTGCCGACCAACACCTCGTCCTACGCCACCGGCCAGATCCCCACCCAGGAGATCGCGGCCAGCGAGGTCCAGGCCGTTCAGCAGGGTCGGGACCTGCTCCAGGCCGCTCCCACCGGCTTCAGCGCCTGGGTCACCCACCGGGGCACGCTCATGGCCCGGTCGCCCCTCGGGGTGCGCCAGGTCGTGCCGGCCACACTGGAGCGGCGGACCGGCCTCACCCTCTACGTGCGATGGGGTGACACCCCCGTCCTGGCGGCCTCGCTCCTGGCCCTGGCCGCCGGGTGGTGGCTCGCCGTGTGGCGCCCGCGCCCTGCCCGGTAGGCGGGGACGGTCCGTCGGCCGCCCCTACTCGTAGTAGCCGGAGTGGATGTAGACGCAGGGGATACCCATGGCGTGGAACATGGCGAAGTTGTTGGGGTCGTCCTCGAACGCCAGGCGCAGGTCGAACCCGAAGTGTCGCAGCTCGTCCACGGTGTCCCGCTTGAACCACGTCACCTGCGAGTAGTCGCCACGGGAGCGCATGACCAGCAGGTCCCACCGGAGGTCGTAGCGCCCGAGCCAGGCCAGGGTCTGGGGCTGGACCCGCATCGGGCGCCCGGTCAGCAGGATGATCTGCAGTTTCGGGTCGAGCAGTTCCAGCACCCGGGCCAGCTCGGCGATGACCGCGTCCTCGCCGCACGCGTCGAAGAACGCGTCCCAGTTCCGACGGCCGCGTTCGATGAAGTGCTGGCGGCCGACGGCGTCGGACAGCACCCCGTCCATGTCGAACACGACCGCCCCACCGGGATGCTCGATGCGTCCATCACGCCACTCCCAGTTCCCGGGGTCCCCCACCGGTCAGTCCTCGCCCGGCGAGGCCTCGGCGAGACGGCGGATCTCCTCGACCACGGCCGCGTCGGCCAGGGTGGTGGTGTCGCCGAGGACGCGGCCCTCGGCCACGTCCCGCAGGAGCCGGCGCATGATCTTGCCGCTCCGGGTCTTCGGCAATTCGTCGGTGAAGATCACCGTGCGGGGCCGGGCGATGGGGCCGATCTTGGTGGCGACATGGGCCCGCAGCTCCTGGCCGCGGGCGTCGTCGGCCACGCCGGCGTCGGCCACCAGGGTGACGAAGGCCACAATGGCCTGGCCGGTGGTGGGGTCGACCGCCCCGACGACGGCCGACTCGGCCACCAGGTAGTGATCGACGAGGGCGGACTCGACCTCGGTGGTGGAGATCCGGTGCCCGGACACGTTCATGACGTCGTCGACCCGGCCCAGCAGCCACAGGTAGCCGTCGTCGTCGAGCTTGGCCCCGTCGCCGGCGAAGTAGCGTCCCTCGAACCGGCTCCAGTAGGTGTCGCGGTAGCGCTCGGGGTCGCCGTAGATGCCGCGCAGCATGGCCGGCCACGGGGTGGTCAGGGTCAGGTACCCGCCGCCACGCTCGATCCGGACCCCCTCCTCGTCCACCACCTCGGCGCCGATGCCGGGCAGGGGGAACGTGGCCGATCCCGGCTTGGTGGTGGTGATGCCCGGGAGGGGGGCGATCATGATGGCCCCTGTTTCCGTCTGCCACCAGGTGTCGACGACCGGGCACCGCCCGCCGCCGATGTGGGTCGAGTACCACATCCACGCCTCGGGGTTGATGGGCTCGCCCACCGAGCCGAGCAGCCGCAGGCTGGACAGGTCGTGCTCGGCCGGCTCCTGGTCGCCCCACTTCATGAAGGTGCGGATGGCGGTCGGGGCGCAGTAGAGGATGGTCACCCCGTAGCGCTCGATGATCGACCACCAGCGGTCCCGGCCGGGATGGTCGGGCGTCCCCTCGTACATCACCGAGGTGGCGCCGTTGGCCAGCGGCCCGTAGACGATGTAGCTGTGCCCGGTCACCCAGCCGATGTCGGCCGCGCACCAGTAGACGTCCTCGTCCGGATGGAGGTCGAACACCGTCTTGTGGGTGTAGGCCACCTGGGTGAGGTAGCCGCCCGTGGTGTGCATGATGCCCTTGGGGGCCGCCGTCGTCCCCGAGGTGTAGAGGATGAACAGGAGGTCCTCGGCGTCCATGTGCTCCGGCTCGCACACGTCGGACGGGGCGCCGCCGGCGGCGGCGTCGGTCCCGTCCATCAGCTCGTGCCACCAGTGGTCGCGCCCGCCGGCCATGTCCGGCACACCCCCTGCGGTGGCGTCCCCGGTCCGCTGGACCACCACGACGTGGTCGACGCACGGGGACTCCGACACGGCGACGTCGACGTTGCCCTTCAGCCCGACCGCCTGCCCACGGCGCCAGCCGCCGTCAGCGGTGACGACCACCCGGGCGTCGGCGTCGAGGATCCGGTCACGCAGCGCGTCCGAGGAGAACCCGCCGAACACCACCGAGTGCACCGCTCCGATCCGGGTGCAGGCCAGCATGGCGACGGCCAGCTCGGGGACCATCGGCATGTACACGGCCACCCGGTCGCCCCGGGCCACGCCCAGGCCGCGCAGGACATTGGCGAAGCGGGACACCTCCCCCAGGAGCTCGGTGTAGCTGATGGTCCGGGTGTCCCCCGGCTCCCCCTCCCAGTGGAAGGCGACCTTGTCCCCCTTGCCCGCGGCGACGTGCCGGTCCAGGCAGTTGTAGGAGACGTTGAGGGTCCCACCGTCGAACCAGCGGGCGAACGGGAGATCCCATTCCAGGACCGAGTCCCAGGATCGGAACCAGTCCAGGGCACCGGCCTGGAGCGCCCAGAACTCGGGACCCAGCCGGTCGGCCTCCTGGTAGATGCCGGGATCGCTCACCACGGCGTGCTCCCGGAATCCGGCAGGCGGAGGGAAGACCCGCTCCTCGGTGAAGTAGTCCTCGATGGTCGGCTCGTGAGGCGCAGATGCCCCCCCTGCTGCCTGGTCGCTCTGGTCCTCGGGCACTGCATCCCCCTTCGCTGCTCGTTCCCGCCGGTCCGGACGGACGCCTCGGGCCCCTCGCCACCTGTGGCCGACCCCGCCGCACCGCAGCCCGGGGCGGTCCTCGGTGAACTGCCTCAGCCTAACGCCGGAGGCCCCGTACAATGGTGGGTCCGTGAGCACGACCACCCAAACCGAGGACACGGGCGACCTCGAGCCCGTCGACGCCGGGGCTCCCCCTCCCCAGCCGCTCCTCGAGCCGGGCTGCACCCGGGTCGACGTCCCATTGGGGCGACGGGTGATGGTGGTCAGCGACCTCCTGCTCACGCCCGGTGCCACCACCTCGACGCTGGCCGTCACCTCTGAGCTGGCCCGGGCCCTCGACACCTGGGACGGCCCGGGGATCCTGATCATCGCCGGCAACCTCTTCGACCTGACCGGGGCCGACGACCCCCTGGCCACGGCGGGGCGGGCCATCGACGCCCACCCCGCGCTGGCCCAGGCCTTCATCCGGTTCCTCGGCGTCGACGACCGGCGCGTCCTGCGCCAGCGCGGCAGCCACGAGCCCCCGGACACCGCGCCGCGGCCGGCCGTCCCGGCGGCCGGTGCTTCCGACGTCGTGGCGACCCTGGCCGCGGCCGGGGTCGAGCGCCTGGGTCCGATCGACCTCCACCTGCAGACCGGCACCGGACTGCGGGTGGTCCGGGTCGATCCGGGCGAGTGCGCCCGCTCGGTCGCGCTTCCCGGGGGCCCGGTCGACCCGACCGCGGATGCCAAGCCCGGTGCCGTACCCACTACCCCGGCCGGCCACCATTGGCGATCGCCGGTTCCCGAGTCCACCGAGGACGCGCCCTGGCTCGATGGGCTCGACCACCTGAGCGACCCCTCGGCGCTGACCCGGTTCATGGTCTCGCGCACCGTGTACCGCCGGTTCGGCCGCTACGCCTGGTGGCTGCTGGTGCCGCTCGCCGTCGCCCTGCTGCTCCGGGTGGTGTTCACGCCACGGCTGCTCGGGCACCTCGGGTCGGGACTGCCGGTGCGGGCCCTCCGCCACGCCCACGCCGCCGACCTGCGGGACCAGGTCGCGGTCGCCCTCGGGGTCACCGCGATCGTGCTGGTGGTGATGGCCGTGGTCCTGGGCCTGGTCAGCCGACGCATGTGGTCGGTCCTGGGCGGGGGCGCCCTGGAGGAGGTCCGCACCGAGGCCGGTGCCAACGACACCGCCCGCGACGATGCCCGGCGGCTGGTCGCCCAGGGGTACGCAGGGGTCATCACCGCGGCCACCTTCAAGTCCGAGCTCACCAATCTGGGCACCGGGTTCTACGCCAACGTCGGGGCCACGACCGAGGTGGTGGCCGAGCACCGGGGCCGCCTCGGCCTGCCGCCGGTCTTCCTGCACAGCCAGTGGGTCAGCTGGGTCGAGCTCGAGTCGGGCGCCGAGCTCCACGCCCGGATGCTGCTGGCCCACAACGAGCTCCCCTCGCCCAGCCGACTCGAGCGGGTCGTCACCCGCGGCCGGACCGGAGGGACGCTCCACCCGGCCCTGGTCGCGTCGTACCCGGTCGGCGCCTCGTGGCCCTCGGCCCCCGACCTGCGCCAGGCCCACCGCCGCACCCGTCGGGTCCGACGGTGGGCGGCCGGCGCCATCCTGATCACCGGGTTCCTCGACGTCCTCGACTCGATCACCCCGCCCCTGCGCGGCCGGCTCCACGTGCTCGAGCAGTACCTTCCGCTGCGGGCCAGCGTGGCGGCCGGCGCCCTGGTGGCCATGGCCGGCCTGGCCCTCATCGCCCTCGGCCGCGGCATCCTGCGTGGCCAGCGCCGGGCGTGGCGCGTGGCGGCGGTGCTGCTGGGGGGAACGATCCTCCTGCACGTGGCGGCCGGCGTCGACATCGAGGAGTCGCTGATCGCCGGGGCCGTGCTGGTGTTCCTGCTCGTCAACCGAAAGGAGTTCCAGGCCGCATCCGATGCCAGCTCGCTGCGGTCCGCTCTGGTCACCCTGGCCGCGGTGGCCGTCGGGATCGCCGTATTCGCCACCCTGTCGATCGAGTTCTTCACCCACGTCGGGATCCACCACAACCAGACGATCCCGTTGTGGACCGTCCTGTGGGCGGTGTCCGAACGCTTCGTCGGGATCACCACCATCGACCTGCCGGAGCGGGCCGACCGCTTCCTGGCCCCCGCGCTCCTGACCATCGGGCTGTGCCTGGTGGCGGTGACCCTCTACCTGCTCACCCGTCCGGTGGTCGACCGCCGCCTCGGCTCGGGCCGGGCCGCCGAGTTCCGGGCCCGCGACATCGTGCGCCGCCACGGCTCGTCCACCCTGGACTACTTCGCCCTGCGGTCGGACAAGAAGTGGTTCTTCCACCGGGACAGCCTGGTGGCCTACGCCGTCTACGGCGGGGTGTGCCTGATCTCCCCGGACCCGATCGGCCCCCGCAACGAGCGTGACCAGGTATGGGGCGCGTTCCGGGCCTTCGCCGACACCCACGGGTGGACGACGTCGGTCATGGGGGCGGGCGAGGAGTGGCTCCCCACCTACCGCGACTCGGGGATGCACAACATCTACCTGGGCGACGAAGCGGTGGTGAAGCTCCAGGAGTTCAGCCTCGGCGGCAAGCACATGAAGGGATTGCGGCAGGCCCACAACCGCATCGCCAAGTACGGCTACACCGTCACCTTCCACGACCCGTCCCGGATCGACCCGGGGCTCACCGAGGAGCTGACCTCGCTGATGCGCCTGTCCCGCCAGGGGGAGCACGAGCGGGGCTTCTCCATGATGCTGGGCAGGGTCTTCGACCCCCGGGACACCGGCCTGCTGCTGACCGTCGTCCGCACTCCCGACGGAGCGGCGGCGGCGATGTGCCAATTCGTGCCGGCCCCGGGCATCAACGGCTTCTCCCTCGACCTCATGCGCCGCGACCCGGGGGACCACCCCAACGGGCTGCTCGACTTCGCGCTGTGCTCGACCATCGAGCACCTGGCGTCAGGCGGGTTCGAGGGGCTCAGCCTCAACTTCGCCGCACTGCGCTCCACGCTGGCCGGGGAGAAGGGTGACGGGACCGTGCAACGGGCCGAGCGCTGGTTCCTCAAGCGCCTGTCGAACTTCGCCCAGATCGAGTCGCTGTGGAAGTTCAACGCCAAGTACGAGCCCGAGTGGCTACCCCGCTATGTGGTGTTCGACACTGCCGAGCACCTGGTGCCGGTGGTGATGGCCGTCCTGCGGGCCGAGTCGCTGTGGGAGATCCCCGTACTCGGCCGGCTGCTGGCCGCCGGCGCCGAGAAGCGGATGGTGGCCGCCCAGCGTGAGACCGACGAGTTCCTCGCCTCCATCGTGCCGTGGGACGAGGACGGCAGCCGGGTCCCCGGTGCCGATCCGCGGCGGGCCGGACAGCCGGGCCAGGCCCAGGACGCGGGCCTCGCTGCGGGGCCGTCGGAGCACTCGGAGCCCTGACCCCGACCGGCCCGGGACCCGCCGGACCGACCCGCTCAGTCGGTGCCGGGGCTCCCGGCCAGGACCTTGTCCGGCCCGGGACCGGCGTCGATCGCTGGGGACTCCTCACCATGCGGCTTCCGGCCGGCGAAGACGCCGACCATGCCCACGAAGAACAGGGTGACCAGCACCACGGTGATCGCCACCGGGATCGTGGGCTGGTTCCACAGGACCAGCACCACCAGGCCGAGCAGCAGCACGCCCCACTGGAAGGCCTTGCGGTGACCTGCCACCGTGTCGTGGACCGGGCCGCTGGTCATCCAGGCCGGACCGCTCCGACGGTCGACCCACCGCCGGACGGTGCCGATGCCCAGCACGAAGGCGACCAGCGCCACCAGCGCGGACACGATCAGCATGGTGCGGACCGAGTCGACCAGGGCCGCGTCCACGGTGTCGATCACCGCGGCGGTGGCATCCTTCGACTGTCCCGGCAGCAGCGACGCCAGGTACTGGTTGCGCCCGACGTTGGCGACGATCAGCAGGAGGGCCATGGAGACCGCCAGTCCCGATGCCGCATGCACCAGGCCCTTTCTGCGGTCACGGGCCAGCACCACGGCCACGGCGAACAGCAGGAGGGTCACGATGGGCAGCACCAGCGACAGCTTGTTCAGGAACTTCACCCACCGCTGCAGCTTCAGCAGCTGCTTCGACTCGAAGAGCACGTAGGGGGACCCGGTGTAGGTCGGCACCTTCTCGAACACGGTCAGACCGCGCTCGGACAGCTTCTGCTTGGCCGTCGCCTCCACCTGGGACAGGTCGACGGTCACCTGGCCGTTGCTGGAGGAGAACGCACCGACCTTCTCGCCGAGCAGCAGGTTGTCGAGTTGGGCGTGCGACTTGCGCAGCGCCTGATCCCACAGCGACTGGAACTGCGAGCTCTGCACCAGCTTGAGGGTGATGGCGTAGGTGGCGGAGTGGACCGCCGAGGTGATCGGGGCGGTGAGGAACCCGGCCTGGCTCGGGAGTGCGTCCTTCACCCGCTGCGAGACGTCGGTCTTGGCCACCAGGTTGTCGCTGACCCGGTGGGCGACGGCGGTCTGGACCGCCGGGTCCTTGGCCAGCGGTCCCACCGTGGCCACGAAGGTGTCGGTGTTGAGCAGCTCGTTGCGGGCGTAGACCACCACCACCGAGGTGATGGCCAGGATGCACGCCAGCACGATCAGGACCCAGGAGCCGATGGTCCGCCCCCGGCTCCGCTTCACGCCGTGATCGGCCTCCACCTGGTGGCGCAGGGCCTCGTTCTCCTGCTGCAGGGCCTCGACGTCGTCCTCGAGCTCGTTGACGTCCGGTCCGCTCGACGGGGGTTCGATGGTCACGCGACCACTGTACCTGCGGAACCGTCGGGCCCAGGGGACGGTCCGGGCCCGGGCGCGACAGTGGCCGCCACCCGTGCCCGAGGCACAGGGGCGGCCACCCGTCGGTGCGACCGGATCCGTCAGGCGAGCAGCTTGGCCTTCTGGGCCTCGAACTCGGCGTCGGTGATGACGCCCTTCTCCTTGAGGTCGGCGAGCTTGGTGAGCTCCTCGGCGCTGTTGCCGGCGCCTGCGGTCTGCTTGACGTAGGCGTCGAACGCCTGCTGCTGCTCTGCCGCCTGCTGTGCCTGACGCTCGTGCATCTTGCCGCCGCGGGCGATCAGGTAGACCAGCACGCCCAGGAACGGGAGGATGATGACGAAGAGGACCCAGACGGCCTTGAGGCCGCCGCTGAGGTCCGAGCTCCGGAAGATGTCCATGAAGACGCTGATGAGGAGCCAGATCCAGAGGACGAACACGAAGAACATGAACATCATCCAGATGAGGCTGAGGATGGGGTAGCTGTAGGCAAGTGTCATGAGTGGTAGTGCTCCTTACGAGGGCGGTGGCCGCCGGTTGTCGATCAGCGCCGACCACCCTATCCGGCCCGTGGCCGCGGCTCGGGGACTCCCGCTGATCCGGGCCACCTTGCACCCACCCTGCACCACATGGCAGTGCCCGGGTCGGGTCGCCACAGCACCTAGTGTCGGTACTGACCGATGACCCCGGAGGACCTTCTTGTTCTACATTCTCATCTTCGGGCTGCTCGCCGTGGTGCTGGTGGTGGCCTTCGCAAAGAAGTGGAGTGCCCGCAACGACTGGCCCGACGATGAGTGACGCCGCGGCCACCCGGCCCCCGGCGCCGGCTGCTCCGGAAGCTCCAGCTCCGCAGTCGGACCCGATGGAGCTGCTGAAGTCGAAGAGCTACGTCCAACTCCTCGTCCTGGCCGCCGTGATCGGCGTGCCGGTCTCGGCCGTGGCCTACTTCTACCTGGCGCTGGTCAACCACCTCCAGCACTGGGTCTACCAGTCGCTGCCCAGCGGCCTCGGGTTCCAGGGGACCCCGGTCTGGTGGCCCGTGCCACTCCTCCTGGTCGCCGGCGTCCTGGTCTCCCTCACCATCACCTACCTGCCGGGCACCTCGGGCCACGAGCCGGCGCTGGGCTTCCAGGCGGGCGGTGGGGCCCCCACCGCCGCCGAGCTCCCCGGGGTGGTCCTGGCGTCGCTCGCCACCCTGGCGCTCGGCGTCGTCCTCGGCCCCGAGGCGCCCCTGATCGCCATCGGCGGCGGGCTCGGCGCGCTGGCGGTCCGGCTGGCCGCCAAGGACGCGCCCCCGATGGCCGCAACGGTGATGGCCGCCGCCGGCAGCTTCGCCGCGGTGAGCACGCTGCTCGGCTCCCCCATCGTCGGGGCCTTCCTGCTGATGGAGGCGACCGGTCTCGGGGGCCCGCTGCTCGGGCTGGTCCTGGTACCCGGCCTGCTGGCCGCCGGCATCGGGACGCTCATCTTCGTCGGACTCGACCAGCTCACCGGCCTCGGCACCTTCTCCCTGGCCATCCCCGGCCTCCCCACCTTCAGCCACCCGACGGTCGCCCTGTTCCTGTGGGCACTTGCCATGGGCGTCCTGGCCACGTTCGTCGGCACCGCCATCCGCCTCGGTGGGCTCGCCGCGCAGTCCCTGGTGCTCAAGCACCGGCTGGCCTGGACCCCGGTGGTCGGCCTGGTCGTGGCCGGCTGCGCCATCGGGTTCACCGAGATCACCAACAAGAGCGCGGAGAACGTGCTGTTCTCCGGCCAGGCAGCGCTGCCCGGGCTTGTTCTCCAGGCGTCCACCTGGACCGTCGGCGCGCTGATCGTGCTCGTCGTGGCCAAGTCGATCGCCTACGCGGCGTCACTGTCCGGGTTCCGCGGCGGTCCGATCTTCCCGGCCATGTTCATCGGGGGCGCCATCGGCGTCGCCTCCTCCCATCTCCCGGGGATGGTGCTGGTCCCGGCCGTGGCCATGGGCATTGGCGCCATGACCACAGTCATGCTCCGGCTGCCGCTGACGGCCACGCTGCTCGCCGTCCTGCTGTTCTCGAGCGACGGGCTGAGCGTCACCCCGCTGGTCATCGTCGCCGTCGTGGTGGCCTATGTGCTGACGGCCCGACTGCCGCAGACCCCCGCCGACCTGGCCGCCCGACACGGGACGAACACCGTCGCTGCACCCGCCGCACCCGCCGCACCCGCCGGAGCCGGCTGACCGATGCTGGCTGCCGCGTCGGGGGCCAGCCATCCGCTGGCCGCGCAGATCGGCACAATCACCGTCGGCGTGATATTGGTCGCGTGCGTGCTGGTCTCCGCCCTGGAGACGGTGGTGCTCCCCCGCAACTCGTTCACCCGTATCTCGCGGGCCACCTTCGCGGTGACCAACCGGGTGCTCGTCCACGACGGCCCCAACAGGGCCCGCTCGACCCGCCGCCGGGGCCTGTACGCGCCGGTGGCACTGGTGAGCCTGCCGCTGGTGTGGATGCTCGCCGTCATCGTGGGGTTCGGCTTCGTCTTCTGGGGTGTCGACACCGGCACCTGGCAGCACTCGTTCGAGGTCAGCGGCTCCTCGGTCACCACCCTCGGCTTCTCTGCGCCGACCGGCAGCGCCCGCACGTGGATCGCCTTCGTCGAAGCCATCATCGGGCTCGGGCTCGTCGCCCTCCTGATCAGCTACCTGCCCACCATCTACGCCGCCCACCACGACCGCGAAAAGGGCCTGCGGACCCTCAAGCCCTTCGCCGGCACCCCGGCGTCCGGCACCGACCTCCTCCTCAACCTGAACCGGTTCCACGCCCTGGACAACGCCGACCTGTGGCGGACCGCCTCGTCGTGGCTGCTCGAGCTCGACCAGACCCACTGCTCGTTCCCGGCCCTCTGCTATTTCCCTGACAGCGACGACGGCCAGTCGTGGGTGGCCTCGGTCGGCGCGCTGCTGGACGCCGGCGCGCTGCTGCTGTCGGCCAACCCGGTCGACTGGGACGACATCTCCTCGATCATCCACCAGGGGCCGATGATCGTCCTGGCCACCGGGGTGCCGACCGTCATCGAGATCGGCCGGGCGGCCGCCCTGCCGATCGATCCACCGGTGCCCCTGGTGGAGCTCCGGCCCGACGACTCGGGCCGGGCGGCCGACATCTCGGTCAGCCGGGAGGAGTACCTGGCGGCCGTCGACCGACTCGGCGACGTGATCACGATCGCCGACGACCAGCGCGAGGGGGCCTGGCTCCGGTTCGCCGCCGTGCGCGCCTCCTACGACCGCGCCCTGCGGGGCCTGGCCGGGCTCACGCTGTCGATCCCGGCGCCTTGGACCACCGACCGGCCGGCCGTCGTCGGCCGACCCCGGCTGGTGACAAGCAGGCCGATCGAGGTGGACTGGTCCCTGCCCGCCGCCCCGGCGGGGGCGTCCCCGAGCGATCGGGAAGGAGCAGACGGTGGCTGAACGGCTCGGGACCGGCGAGATCGTGGGAGAGATCTCGCACCACAAGAAGCACACCGCCGAGTGGGGCACTGAGTCCCCGATCCACGTTGCCGCGGCGTCGGCCGCCCGCACCGAGGCGAACCGGGCCGCCCTCGACGCCCAGGCGAGCCGCAGCTGCAACGAGGGCGCCCAGGCCGTTCCAACTCGGACAATTACGTCCGCGACACGAATCCGACCCGTCCCCATCTTGGGCTGGCGGCGAACGGGCTGGAAGGTGACGAAGTCTTAGAGGGGGCAGACAGTCCGGCCGCAGCCGGGGGCATCCCCTACAGGTGGCTGAAGCCGCCCGACTCCTCGGGGGTCATGGCCACCGACACCGGGTGCCGATCGAAGTGGGCGATGGCCTCCTTGATGTCGTTCATCAGTAGGAAGGCCAGGTCGCGGCTGACCCCTTGGCGGACCAGGATCCGCTGGATGGAGGTGTCGGCCACCG
>Ga0209048_10005315_pt1 | contig 12165 bp, 15 predicted proteins | sample FrelakmetCRP12CR_FD_187146 | JGI IMG/M metagenome (GOLD analysis project Ga0209048, IMG submission 187146) | Freshwater lake sediment microbial communities from the University of Notre Dame, USA, for methane emissions studies - CRP12 CR (SPAdes)... | ecosystem: Environmental > Aquatic >... | reverse complement strand
GTAAAATGCTTGGATGCTTACCGCCCCTGGGAAAGATAATCCCCCTTTCTTCCAACCATTCACGCAGATTATTCAACTTAATATCTTCACCGGCCACTTGCATGTCCTGAATGCACTGGATCAGAGACATCCCGTAGAGATTAGCCAGGATATGGCGGGCGAATTCATGATAAAGGTCCTCGGGATTGGCCCTCAGGGAATATAATTTTTGCCCAACTTCGGTAAGATTAGCCTCCCGATCAATTAAGCCGTAAGCGATCATCCCCAACTTGGTATTGTTGGCCAATTTGTTTTTATTGTATTCGCTGGTCTTATGATCTTCAAAATATGTAGTCCGCACCGAACCTTCGAAACCGCGCCAATCACCCCCAGATTCAAGCGCGAGTTCCAAGAGATGAGGGAGATCAATTTGAGAGGGAGAAAATTCACTTCCGAAAGGCAGGTCGCTTCTTGGCACTTTTATATTCCTCTTCTTATTGAGATGTGCTGGATATTAAATTATCTTTAATAGAAATGGATAGTTATTAAGAAAAATAATTGCTTAATTCATCTCCTCCATAAGTCTAATTTCTTGAACTCAAAAAATAAACCACAAGATATATACAATGAATAATTCTATATACTATATATTGTGGAAAATAAAAAAGTCAATCTTTATCAATTAAAATTAATTGATTCAAAAGTTTAATTTAATCGACTTGCCTCTTCCGGCAACTTTCCCCCCCTTGCTCTCCCCCGCCGCTCTGCTAATCTACGCTGTAACCAATAATTAAGCGGGTATGGAGAAGATAGCCTCACAAAACAATTGCCTCAGGCTTTACCGCCGGAAGCTTGGCTTGACCCAGGGCGAAGCGGCGCAACTTATCGGGCTGAAATCCGCCTCGCCACTTTCCCATTTTGAGCGATCCGACAAACTCCCCAGTCTCAAAAACGCCATCAAGCTGGAAATTGCTCTCCATGCGCCGGTGGCTTTTTTATTTCGCGACCTTTACGAACAGTCCCGCAGGGAGATTCAGACACGCCGGGGAAAGGTCTTAGCAACCTGCTGAAGCCGCAAGGGGGTGGTAGACGATGGGAAACGCTTCCCGGTTCAGGATGCAGAGAGGCTTCCGTTTTGGTCAGCAGAAGGATAACCAATTTAAATCAATTCCTAAAATGAGATGGAAACCGTGGAATCCAATAAAGAAATCAGAAAACTCACCAACGGCGATTGGTATTGGGTTTCTAAAGACATTATTCGCCACTACGGCCCCAGAATAGGGGCGCGCGGGGTGGCGGTGTATAACCTCCTGGCCGCCTCGGCCGACCGCCGCCAGACCTGTTACCCCTCCCAGCGGTGGATGGCCGAGCGCTTGGGGTGCTCCCGGGCCACGGTGAATAAGGCCATTAAGATTTTAGTTGGGGCCGAGCTGGTCCGGATCGAGAGGCGAGACCGCTACCACCTGATCTACTCGCTCCTTCAAGTCAGATGTCAAACCAGGGAAACCCAGATGTCAAAAAAAGGGAATTCAGGTGTATCCAGGATTGACACTAACAAGAAGATATTAACAAGAATTAATAACAATAAAGAGATGTTAAATAATTTTGAATCGGATTTTAGACCTTTAAGAGGATTTGATCCGGTAACCCGGGAGGAGCTATTAGCTTCGGATTTGGCCCAGGGGCTTAATGATTTCAAATCATTGCCGCTTTACCTGGAATGCGCCCAGAAATACTCGGAAGGGGTTTTAAGGAGGGCCCTTTCCGAGGTCCGGGCCATCCCTGATTCCAAGATTAAAAAAAGCCGGAAGGCCTTGTTTAAATATCTCATTCAAAAATATGCCCAAGGAAACGCTTAGAATTTTAGGGATTAATCCCGGCACCATATACCTGGGCCTGGCCGTCTTTATCGGTCCGGAACTGCGGGATTGGGGGATCAAGGGGCTTAAAGGCCGCTGGTCCCAGGAAAAGGCTCGGAAAATCAGGGATATTATCGCCGGTTACCTGGATCGCTACGAGATCAACGCCTTGTCTATTAAAAAGCTCCATCCAGCCCGCTGCTCGGTCCCGCTTCAAGAACTGGTGACCATGATCGTAAAACATTGCCATACCAAAAAGATCCGGGTCCAGACCTATTCCATCCAGGAATTAGAGGCCCTCTTTTCCGACCAGGGACGGATCAACCGGAAGGAACTGGCGGAAATAATAGTCCGACAATACCCGGCCCTGTTCCATGAACTGGAAAAAGAACGAAAAAACAAGAACCCGTATTTCTTCCGGCTCTTTGAAACGGTGGCCCTGGGAGCGGCCTGCTATTATCAAAATGAAAATAAATAATAATGTCGGGCAGAACGGGAATTTCATCCCTTCTCGTCCATAAAAAACCATGATAAAAAAACAGCCGTTAAAGATCCTGGCTATCGACCCGGGAACCCGGCATCTGGGGGTGGCCTTTCTGGAGAACGACGTTCCGGTGTATCTGGGGGTCAAGACCATTAAAAAATACAAATCCCCCCATGAGATCCTTAAGGCCGGTCGAAGCCTCGTCCTGCGTCTGATCAGTGACTTCCAGCCTCAAATCTTAGCCGTGGAAAAGACCTTTTTCGCCAATAACCGCAACTCCTCCCTCTTAAACGTATTCGGAGATGAAATACTGGCCATCGGGAAGAAAAAAAAGCTGCGGATTCTAAGCTACGCCCCCAGTACGATCAAAAAAGCCGTTACCGGCAACGGCCGGGCCAGCAAAGAGGAGGTGGCCAGGGTCCTGGTGGCCCGCTTCCCGGAGCTCAAGGTTTTCCTCACCCAGGACCGGAAATGGAAGGAACGGTACCACCAGAACATGTTTGATGCTTTGGCCCTGGCCGTGTTAGCCACAAAATTGAAAAAATAGACCAATTTAATAGTTCTTTAAAAAACCTCCCCTTTTGGTTTTTTAGAGGGATTGATTTAAGAAAAAAGGTTTAAACCTGAGCCTTTTTCCCCTTCGATCTCCCTACGAAATCAAAAGAAAGGAGGGATAAAATGATTGTCTCACGGGAAAAGATCCCTTTACCCAATGAGCAGGCCGTAGCGGAATTGCTCCGCAAACTCTTAAACAAGGAGGATTCAATTTCCAAAGACCGGGAGCATTTCTGGATAATCAGTCTGGATGCCAAAAAGAAAGTCAAGTTTGTGGAACTTATCAGCCTGGGAACGGTGGATACCTGCCTGGTTTCCCCAAGAGAAGTTTTCCGAAGAGCCCTAAAGAAGGCTGCTGTATCCATTATTTTAGGGCATAACCACCCGTCTGGAGACCCCACGCCCAGCAGTGAAGACCTTTCCATTACTAAAACCCTGAAACAGGCCGGAGAACTGCTTTCAATCCCTTTAGTGGACCATATCATTTTGGGGAGTTCGGGACATTATTCTTTTAACGCCGAAAACAGTCTTTAAGGAGGGAACAAAATGAGCTTAACATTGCTTGAAGGCAAACAAGTGGCCAAGGCGGATCTGGACCTCGTTCCACTTCCCCGGGAAACATCAACCTATATCCCCATCTCCCACTACCAGCTCACCGATTTAATTCTCACTGTATCACAAGACGTTCTCAAAGATTACGTCTTAGTCGGAGAGAATTACGGGCTGGCGCGAAAAGGAAACCAGTTATTCGCCTGTCTCAATTTCAAGGGCGAAAGTTCCGAAATGGCGCTTTCAATCGCTTATCGGAACAGCTACGACAAGTCAATGACTTTCGGGATGGCTTTCGGGGCGCAAGTCTATATCTGCGAGAACCTGGCGCTCACCGGAGACATCGTGGTGATGAAGAAGCATACCAAAACCGTTTGGGAAACCTTGGAAGATACGGTGATCGCCAATATCTTCAAAGCCCAAAAGCACTACCAAAAGGTCATCGTGGACAGCCAGCGGATGAAGTCCATAGCCATGGACAACCGCTCCGCCTTTCAGATGATGGGACTCCTCTTCGGCCATGAGATAGTCGGACCGAGGCAACTCACAGTCTTAAGGGACCACTGGCTCCGGCCGACCCATTCGGATTTCCAAGCCCGAAACTCCTGGTCGTTTCTCAACGCTACGACCGAGGCCTTAAAGTCCTGTCCCCCGAACCTGGCCATCGAGAAACATATCCGCGCCTACAATCAGGTTTTAGACTTTCAACCAGTCTAAGGAGGCTCCTATGTGCATGCACGGACACTACGTCCCGAGGATAAGCTACGACCTTATCCAGGCGATGTATCGAAAGGCGAAGGAACACCGGATCAGAATGACTACCTTAGTGGATATTCTTATTGGGGAGGGACTCAAAAGTGGAGACATTGCTCTTGCCTTGGAAGCCCGAAGACTGGCCAAGAAAAAAGCCAAGCGGGTTGCCCTTGCTCAAGCCCGTCTTGACGACGAGGGATTTGATACACTTACTTGCTGGAAAAATATTTATCCTGGATTGCGGACACCGTTTCCAGGTTCATTTCTTCAGTAATACCATGGCGGTCATCAATCAGGGAGGGAAAGGTGGAGGGTTAAAAATCCAAACCTTCTGCCACAGTTGATACAATTAACGAGAATAAGTTTATTCTCAAAACAGGGATAGAAAATTCTATCCCTTTAAAATAGAGTAAATTTAAAGAGTAGTTTAGAGCGTGATATACTTGCCGTCATTCCGTCGAAAATTAGTTCTTCGCCTTATTAAAGACTATCGACCCGATGTCCTGGCGGTGGAGAAAAGCTTTTTCGCCAATAATCCCAATTCTGCTCCGAACTTAAGGTCTTTCTCACTCAGGACTGGAAACGGAAGGCTCGGTTTCACAAGAATATGTTCGACGCTTTGGCCTTGGGATTAATCGTTTCTCCGAAAGGGTCTCACCCCATACGGAAATAGGATTTCCCTTTCCCCTTCTTTTTGGATATGATTAGCCGATTTCCTTCCTAACCCATTTTCTGAAACTTGGAGGGTCTTATGTCCAAACCTCTCATTTGGTTTCTCATCGGCCTGGGGTTTTTCCTGTTCTTCATCGGCGCTCTTTTCAGCGAAACCCTCCTTATCTTGGGGTTGGTCTCCATCGGAGCGGGTCTCTTTATCGGCTTAGGACCCCAGGGGATCTTAAAGAAAGAACAGGTCCTGGATACCTGGGCCATCCTGATCGAACAAGCTCAAGGAAGGACCGAAGGGGTTATCCGGGACACGGCCAGTTTCATCCAGGAAAGCCGGGCCCCCGGATTGGAGATGGAGCGCCAGGACCTGGCTCCGGGTATGATCAAGGGGGTGATGGGCAAGACCCGGGAGTTCCTGGTCATTACCGAACGGAACAATTCTCGGCTAAAACCTTATCAGATCTTCATCAACTCCCGGGACTACGGCGACAACCTGGATGTCTCCTGGCATCTGACCTACCGGCCATCGCTCTTGGAGGCCATCTGTTCCCTAATTCCCTATATCAACGTCATTCCCGTGATGCTCAGGGATCTCGATCTTTTCGATCAACAGGACTTGCGGGCTTATGCCACCAATGTCCATCATTGCCTGCTTAAGGCCGTCACCAAATTGATGATCGAGGCCAACCAGGACCCCTCCAAGATCGACCGGAAATCGAGGGGTTTCTTGGGGATTTCATAAAAACGGGACATGGTAAAATTTTCCTAAACGGATAAAGAAACAGGCATATGGGTTTTTGGTCCAAATTATTAAAAGGCGAAAGTTCCGATCCCCTCCTATCTCCGCCGGTTCCGGATGCCTCCTCTCCCGGGATCCGCAATAAAGAGATCCCCCATACCCTAAATCTGGGCTGGTTTTATAGCGAGAACCAAGACGAACTCCAAATGGCCAAGGTGGCCGAAAAAGACCGGGCCACTCATTGCTATGTCATCGGGGCCACTGGAACCGGAAAAACCAAATTTCTCCAATTTCTGATTGAGCAGGACATCCAGAAAGGAAATGGTTTTGGAGTCATTGACCCCCACGGGGACCTGATCGAAGACATCAAAGGATTTCTGGCTCGCCGGCATTATGAATCGGGAGATGACAGAGAGATAAAAGAGCGCGTCATCCTCATTGATCCCACCAACCCCCAGTACACCGCCACCTTCAATCCTCTGGAAGGCCTGCCGGGAATTTCGGTCCCGGAACAAGTCAATGAGTTAATCAGTTCCTTTCGCAAAATCTGGTCTGACTCCTGGGGAGTACGGATGGAAGATCTGCTGCGAAATTCCCTGATCGCCCTGGGAGAAGCGGAATTCACCTTATTGGAACTGCCACCCTTTCTTACGCAGAGGGGTTTTAGAGAAAAGGTCCTTCAAAAGGTCAGCCACCCCGTTGCCCAGGACTATTTTAAACGCTTTGACACCATGACCGACCGGAGCCAGATGACCTGGATCGAGCCGGTGATGAACAAGATCAATGCCTTTTTTTCTGATCCAAGGATCAGGCAGATGTTCGCCTCCCCCAAAAGCTCTTTTAACTTAAGAGAGATCATGGATCAAAGAAAAGCCCTTCTGATTAAACTGGACAAAGGCAAGCTCAAAGATGCGGCCGATCTTTTGGGGTCCCTTCTCATGGCCAAGATCCAGATGGCGGCTTTTTCCCGGTCCAATATCCGTCGAGAAAAAAGGGTTCCTTTTTATCTCTACATCGATGAGTTTCAGAATTTTGCCAGTGAATCCTTTGAAGTAATTTTATCTGAAGCTCGGAAATACGGCCTCTCTCTCATTATGGCCCATCAGACTCTTTCCCAGATTTCCGAGGAATTGAGGAGTTTGATCTTAGGCAATACCGGGCTTCAGGTCTTTTTCCGGGTCAACCGGAAAGATGCCAGCCTGTTGGCCAAGGAGATCTTTGAGTATTCCGGGTATGAGGTTAAAACCGTGACCAGCTTGACTCCCAAGTATTGGAGCTTTGCCGAGGAGTGGGAGCATAAGACCGAGGAACTGCAAAATCTATCCCCCCGCTATTGCTATGCCAAACATAAGATCGCCGGGGGCGTCATCTCCCTTTATACCCCAGAGATAGAACCACCTTGGGAAGAAATAGGGATGGAGGCCGAAGATTTCCAGGAATACCAGGGGAAGCTTCCTTTTGGCCAAAAGTATTTGATGGCGAGAGTTGATTTAGTGGCTCAGGAGGCCCAAAGAAAAACCTTTATCCCGGAGCGCCCAGAAACAAGATGGGTCAAAGAGGAAAGAGAAATTAAGGTTGTCCGCAGGCCCTCTAAGGAAGACTCGACGACTAAAACAGAGGTTAAGAAAGCATCCCCCGCACCTCTTCAGGAAAAAGCCAAAGTCTCTTTCATTAAACCCAAAGAAGAATCCCAACATCGTTATCTTCAGACCTTAATCAAGAAGATGGCGGAGGACAAGGGGTATAAGGCCACGGTTGAACAACCGACCCCGGATGGCCAGGGAAAAATTGATGTCAGTCTGGAACGGGACGGAAAAAAGATCGCCTGCGAGATATCCATCACCTCAACCCCGGATTACGAGCTTGGAAATATTGAAAAGTGCCTGATGGCCGGGTACGAAAAAGTCGTCTTATGCGCTCCGGACAAAAAGGCCCTGCAAAAGATAAAGGTCTTGGCCGGTCAGAAGTTTACCGATCAGGACCAAAAAAGGATTTTCTTTTTCCATCCGGATGAACTCTTCTTCTTTTTAGAGGCGGAAGCGGCCAAAGAGGCCGGGAAAGAGGAAAGGGTTAAGGGGTACAAAGTCAAGGTCAAATACCAGCCGGTGAAAGAAACCGATAAGCAGACCAAGCGGGAGGCGGTGGCCAAGGTAATTATCGGGGCGCTCAAAAGGATGGAGGGGAAGTAGTCGACGCCCCTTTATTTATAATAAAAAGTTTGTGAAGGAGAAGTGTCAACATGGATCTTATCTTTTTAGAATGTCCGAAGTGCGTTTCAGAAGAGAATAAATTTAGAGAAGAAGAACCACTATCAGTAGGCATTTCATATATCGACAACGATCTAATTCGAATTGAATTTTTGGATAGAGAAAATAAGAAAATAAGGCTTTTCCTAAAAGAGTGGATTGATAATCATTGGCCACAGAAATCTCCAAAGAGAGAACTCTCAGCAAAAATTAAAATTTTAGGAGGTGTAGAAAGTAAGGAACTAACGATTGATTTTTTGAAAGAAGCTGTTCCAGGAGATCTTTTTCCAAATTTTAAAGGCTACTACTTTGAAAAATAAAAAATCAAACGACCCAGAAAACCAAGAGAAAATGAAAAGTAAGTAATATGACGGGGTCGGGGATTATTAAACCTAACAATGTGTCGATTAACCGGTCAACGAGACGTTGGACATTCCGGAATAACTGTTTATTAGCCATAAAATGTCGAGGTGATCTTTGATGGAAGAAAATAATAAACTCGCACAGCCGGACTCTTCGCAATCAGATCGTAACATTGAGTTGTTGATCGATAAAAAGATTTCCGATGCCAGACTTGTGGCTTCTGAGAAGCGGCTTAATTTTACTCTGGCCATTGGGGCTGCCCTACTTACTGTTTTCGGGGCTGTCTTACCTATGCTCCTCGCATTTCAGTCCTCGAATAAAGTCGACTCTGCCATACAGCGAATGGAGGATAGACTTACTCAGTTAACTGACAAGTTATCAATCAAGGTAGATGCTTCGGGGCAGAAAATGGAGGATAAGTTTGTCCTCTTGGCCGATAAGTCGTCAAATCGGATCGATTCTTCGACACAGAGGATGGAAGAAAAATTCAAGGAACTGGCTGGCAAGCAACTGCGTAAACCAAAGCTTGATTTTTTTGTTGAAGGTAAGAGATTGGCGGGTAGTTCATTTATCTTTGATCCGCAAAATTTACGGAAGATCATCGAAATTAAGAACCTTGGTGACGGTACTGCCGATCAATTGAGAATGCGACTATATCTTAACTATGAGGATGAGGATTTGGTACGAGACCTCAACAATGGGTCATGGGTTAAATCAGAGCCAAATGATAAACCTGAATTTGTCGCCATGTTCATCTACCGTAACGAGTCTATTGTAATTCCAGCACAGGGATCTATAAGTATGTCATGGTATATGCAAAACCCACATCTGAGAAAGAAAAACATTAAAGTTAGAGCGCTTTTGAAAATATTCTATGGAGAGCCTGTGCCGGGAGAAGTGCCCTTTTCCTTTGAAATACGGACTCAATAGGGGCAAATGACCAACAACTGGGTGTGCCCAATAGGGGCGGGATTTTTCTCGATTCGAAACCCGGCGAAGGCACAATCGTCTGGATTTTCCTTCCCCTGGGAGAACCAACCAGGCATCTAAGGGAAAATGAAAAGTCGGTAATTGCTGGGAAAGGAGGTCATCGAAGCCGAGAGCCGGTCGATCAACCGGTCCGGGAGGCGGATAAGAAGGTCAAGCGGGAGGCGGTAGCCAAGGTGATTATTGGAGCGCTCAAAAGGATGGAGGGGAAATAGATCAAATTTATGTCTTGAATTTTTAATTTTCTGTTTAGATCAACTTAATCGTCGTACATTTTGAAAGTTACTTGACTGGTTTTTTGGATAGATTAATGACACGAGGTATTTTTTCTAAGATACTCATAGTTTTCCTCATAATTTTGGGTTTAATCCCAGTTATTCTTTACTTTTGGATATTTCATAATGGCCTTGCCCAGATTCATACACGTTGGGGAGAATTTGGATCATTTATAAGTCCGATTGTTAGCATTCTTGCTTTTATCGGGCTTTTATACTCTATTGAGATTACAAAAGAACAGTTCAAAAAACAATCGGAGGAAAGTGGTTTTTTTAATCTATTAAATTTGCATATCAATAAAGTCAATCAGTTTGCTGGTGGACCCAATCAAGAAATAAAAGGTATTGAGGCATTTCGCTTTTATGCAGATGAGTTCAAAACCATATATAATGAGCACTGCATTGATTATGCGCGTTTCGCTATGGCAGACAATACTGACAATCTCCCTAATATTGGATATCAATTTCTTTATAAGAAGATTACACGAAAAGATTGTCTTTATGCTGGCGAAGATGAGATCAGAGTGGTTTTGAATCATTTTAGACGTTTTAGAGAAGATAAATTAGAAGGTTTCAAAGTATTGGTTGATGTGGAATGTCTTTCTCCGGAGGATAGAGATATATTGCAGTGTATAGGCGCAATAGTTTTTGAAGACGCTAGTTCTGAATGGCGTCTTAAAAAGTTATCGATTATCTATGAATATTTCTATGATCGCTATGGGCATATATTCGGCCATTACTTTCGGAATATGTACTATGTTCTTCAATACGGTGACAAGACACGGCGAGGTAAATATTTTGCCAGAATTTATAGAGCGCAATTGTCCAGGTATGAGCTTGCCATACTTTTCTATAATATCATGGGGCCTTATACAAGTAGTGACTTCAATAGTTTGATTTTCAAATATGACATGCTTGATGGCCTTTATGGACCAGATCTTTGTTATACTGCGCATGATAGCCGATTGAATGCAGACCTGAATGCATTAAGGAATGCGAAGATCTGATTATCGGGTCTTTTGATTATTTTTAGTATATCAAATTGGATGCAGGTGAAAAACCTTCCATCTTTAGAATCGGTTTCTCCAGATTTCCTTTTTTCCATTGAATGCGTTTCAATACCTTCGCATGGTAATCTTATGGTTGAAATAACTACTGGCATCCAAGAAATTTATTGCGATGAACACGGTTACAGTGGAAACTATTTGTTGGATGCCCAACAACCATATTTTATATATTCAAGCATCGCCATAGATGGAATTATTGCCAAGGAAACTGTTACCGAAATCAAGAAAGATTTTCAGGTTAATAGCAATGAATTAAAAGGCGGTAGACTACTTAAATACAATAAGGGAAGGCGGGCTATCTTAAAGATAATCAAGTCAAACTTTAAAAATATCAAAATATCTGTTTCAGACAAGAAATACGCCTTGGCTTGCAAATTTGTTGAGTATATCTTCGAGCCGACCGTGGCAAGCCAAAACTCAATATTTTATGCGATTGGATTCCATAAGTTTATCGCTGGCATCTTGTATCTGGAGTTTATGGCCCGGAATGAAACTTCTGAGTACATTTTTGATGATTTTGAGAAGCTCATGAGGAAAATGGACCTTGAAAGCCTCGGCATTCTTTTTTCACCTATTGCCCAACCGAATATGTCGCCAGTATTAAAAGATATACGGGACTTTGCCTTCTATAACAAAGGAACGATTATTAAAGAAATTGATAGCCTTAAAGGAACCAACCACGGCAAGTGGGTACTTGACTTATCGACGTCATCATTATTCGCCCTATTAGGACATTGGGGGGAACGATATGAACAACTGAAAGTTTTCTGCGATACCTCTAAGCCCATCGAATCAGGTCTGGATCTTTTTAATGTAATGATAAACAGGAAAGATAAAAAGTATGTTCAACTCGGCGGAGAAAAACATCCGCTAACCTTCAATCTTGCTGAACCGATTTCCCTAGTTGACTCAATAGAACACGCAGGAATTCAACTTGCAGATGTGATCGCCGCAGCGTATGGTTATGCCTTCAAGAATAGAAATGACAAATATTCGAAGGAATTAATAGAATTTGGATCAGATATATTTGGCCCAGGTTCAATATGGCCTGAATCCGAGAGACTAAATCCAAGTTATATTGAAAATAGAAGGAACTCCCTCGTTCTTTGTGAATTAGTGGATCGAAGTAGACGTAAATGTGACCTTTTGGACGGTATGTCCGACTACATTGAGTTTATCCATAACAATGAAATAGAATTGAATTTGGGCACCTGACCACCTAAGAGGAAAATCCAAGCGATCAGGTGCCCTCTACTCATTAAATTAAACGGTTAAATTTGTATATCTGATTTATGTGATTTTCATTATTTATACCACTGATCTTTTATAAATTGATCGACCTCGTTGTCAAGGTTATACCAAAATGCGGTATTATTACTAGGATTGATTACAATGAGTTTGTCATTCCGGTCCATAACTTTCCAAATTCGCTCGGAAGCTTCTTGAGTAGAAAGCTGCGACTTAACATACCAAAGCGAATAATGGACCTTCGCCCAGCTTCCTGTCTTTTTAATTTCCGAAATGACATTTTCATAATTCTGCCCTGGTTGAATTAGATCATATGAAATGAACAGATTGTTTCCCATTTTTAACTCCTATTGTGAGCAAGTTTATTTCATTTCGTGCCGGGCGGGCAGGAACCC
>Ga0209048_10005314_pt1 | contig 12165 bp, 7 predicted proteins | sample FrelakmetCRP12CR_FD_187146 | JGI IMG/M metagenome (GOLD analysis project Ga0209048, IMG submission 187146) | Freshwater lake sediment microbial communities from the University of Notre Dame, USA, for methane emissions studies - CRP12 CR (SPAdes)... | ecosystem: Environmental > Aquatic >... | reverse complement strand
CATCTCTGCGCTCATCTCTCCGAGCTCTTTCGATTTGGTTCGGAAGCGGATGGGCACTAATGCCGCAGAACAGCTTGAAAGTGTTCGCTACGCACTAGTGCTTCGACCGCTTGATTATGTAACGAAACTTGTGTCGGGCATGCTTGCGTGTGAACTTCCACTGGATGTTAACCCGGTCGCGGTTCATGCGGCGAGTCCAGGCCCGAGTTTGCTGGCGCAAGCAAGCGATGTCTCCGATTCGGCGTTTTCCTAAGCATTGCCGGGAAAGCAAACCAACCTCGATCTCCGCCTGGTTCAGCCAGCTTCCATGCTTGGGAGTGTAGTGCGCCGTAAAACGCTTCCACAACCAGCCGCCAGCTTCTTCTCCAAATCGTTCCACCAGAGCCTTGCGGGTGTGGGTACTCAGGTTGTCCATGACCAGATGGATGGTATCGGCCTCCGGATAGCTCGCCGCGATATCCAGCAGGTAATCGGCAAACTCGGCCGAGCATCGAGTCGGAGTCACTTTGGTGAAGTGCCGTCCCGCCTTGGGCTCGATCCCGCAAAACACGTTGGCGGTTCCGCAACGCTTGTATTCATAGTCCCGCCGGGCAGCTCTTCCCGGCTTCATCGCGATCGGGGAACGGGTGTCGGCATGCAACACCACCGGCTTCTCGTCGATGCAGACCACCGGTGCTCGTTCGCAAAAAGGCTTTTCATACAGCCCCAGCAACTCCTCCATGCGGGCGCTGTACTCCTCGTCCAACTCCCCCACGCACCACATTTTTTTCCCGCCACGGTTTCAAGTCGTGGCTTTCCAGCAGGACCCGGATGGTTTCTCGCCCTACCCGTGGTACCAACTTGCGTTTGATCACCTCTTCGGTTAGCAGGCGCACCGTCCAGCGCGCCCGTCCTGACGGCGGCTGACTACACGCCACGGCAATGATGCGCTGTCGCTGTTCCCCATCCAGGGCCGGAACTGCCCCCGGTCGGGAGGCGTCATATAACGCGCGCTCCAGCCCGCCCTGCTGATAGCGCTTGCCGATCTGCCACACCGCTTTGGCCGAAAGTCCCAGGCTGGCCGCCGCCGCTGGGGTTGACTGTCCTGTATCCATCTGTCGCAGAGCCAAGGCTCGCAGCACCGTCCGCACCGGCCGCAAGCCGCCGCTCAACAACTCGTCCAATTGCTGTCGATCCCGTCTGGAAAGTTTGATCCGGAGTGCTTTGCCTCTACCCATGCCATAGCTATAACGCCTGACACCGCCCATGCCAAGTGTATACCTTGATTACCTCTCCATGCGGTCGTAGCACTAGTTGCTAACTGCTGGTTGCTACTTCGCCACTATCGCCGCTACCAGTGAGTGGAAGATCTTTGCCCCGTCGGTCATGCCCAGCTCGGGCGCGGCGGCGCGCTCGGGATGTGGCATCATGCCCAGCACGTTGCGGCCTGCGCTGCAGATGCCGGCGATGTTCTCGATCGACCCATTCGGATTGGCCTCGGCGGTCACTTCGCCGTCCGGCGACGTGTAGCGGAAGATGATGCGGTCCTGATCTTTCAGCTCGGCAAGCGTCGGCTCGTCGCAGAAGTAGTTGCCTTCCATGTGCCCGATGGGAATCTCCAGCACCTCATCCTTGCTGAGTTGCTGGGTGAACGGCGTGTTCGTGCTCTCGACGCGAATGTGGACCGGCTTGCAGACATACTTCAATCCCGAGTTACGCATCAGCGCGCCGGGCAGCAGTCCGGACTCGCACAGAATCTGAAATCCGTTGCAGATGCCCAGCACCAGCCCGCCGTCGGCGGCAAACTTGCGCACCGATTCCATCACCGGCGAGAACTTGGCGATCGCGCCGGTGCGGAGATAGTCGCCGTAGGCGAATCCGCCGGGCACGATGATGGCGTCGCAGCCTTGCAGGTCGGGCGAGTCGTGCCAGAGAAAAGTTACCGGCTGCTTGGCCACTTCCGAGACCGCCCAATAGGCATCGTGGTCGCAATTGGAACCGGGGAAGATAATGACGCCAAATTTCATGGCAGAAAGTTCTCCGTGGCAGGGTAAGCTTGAGTTTAGCATGGGTTTCGAGACCGTCCGGCAGGGCGGGCATCCAACAAGTAATGCAAGTTTCCCGGCACATTAATATCACCGGCGGGGCGCTGCGCGGCTGGTTTCTGGCGCAATGCTATGACTCGCTCGCGGTGGGCGCGCTGTGGTGGTTTGGCCTGGATTACCTGCATGTGCCGTGGGCGCCGTTCTGGGCGATCCTGGCCGCGATTCTGCAATTCATTCCGCACTTCGGGCCGGTGATGGCGGCGATGGGGCCGCTGCTGGTGGCGCTGTTTGCCGGCGGCTTCGAGCAGTTCCTCTACGTGCTCATCCTCTACGGCGGCATCGTGGTGATTGACGGCCTGCTGTTGCAGCCGGTCATCATGCGCCGCACCGCGCGGGTGCCCATCTGGGCGTCGCTGCTGGTGCCGCTCCTGCTCAGCCTGATCTTCGGTTTCTGGGGACTGCTGCTGGCCGCGCCGCTGCTGGCCGTCATCTTCGCCTACCGCGCCCACGCCAGGAACCTCGCCGCCCCGCAAGTTCCGCGACAGACGCCTCCGGGGCAGGTCATCACCGGTGGCCAGCTGATTTCGCCGGGAACGCCGACGGGACACATTCCGCCGCAGGAATGAGTTTCTGCCTAGTTTTCCACACCGTTATCTGTCTGCGATAGCGCAGCCTCGCGAATAGAATAGAAACAGCACATGCCGCAACCTGAATTCGTCCATCTCCATCTGCATACCGACTACTCGCTGCTCGACGGCGCCTGCAATGTCGAGCGCATGGTCAAGCGGGTCAAGGAACTCAACATGCCGGCGGTGGCCGTCACCGACCACGGCAACATCTTTGGCGCGGTGGAGTTTGCCAACGCCGCCAAAGAAGCCGGCATCAAGCCCATCCTGGGTTGCGAGCTTTACATCTGCAAAAAGGAAGACCATCGCACCGACAAGGAGGGCGACAGCTACAACCACCTGATCGTTCTGGCCGAAAACGACGAGGGCTACCGCAACCTGGTGAAGATCGTCTCCGAGGCCTCGCTGCACGGCTTCTATTACAAACCGCGCGTCAGCAAGAAATTTCTGGCGGAGCACTCTCGGGGGCTCATCGGGCTGTCGGGCTGCCTGAAGGGCGAAGTGGCCGAGCGGCTGACGGAAGGGAGGTACGAGGCGGCGCGCGACGCCGCCGTCACCTACACCGATATCTTCGGCAAAGGAAGTTATTATCTCGAAATCCAGGACCAGGGCCTGCCGGAAGAGAAGAAGATCCAGGCGAACCTGCTCAAGTTGGAGCAGGAACTTGGCCTGCCGCTGGTGGCCACCAACGACAGCCATTATCTCTGCGAGGACGATTCGCACGCGCAGGACGTGATGGTCTGCATCCAGACCGGCAAGTCCATCAACGATGCCAACCGCCTGAAGTTTCAAGGCAACCAGTTCTTCGTGAAGAGCCCCGCCGAGATGGCGCAGGTGTTTAACGGGTACGAGCGCGTCCTGGCGCGCACCATGGAAATTGCCGAGCGTTGCAACGTTCGCCTGGAGAAGGTCAGCGATCCCTTTCCGCAATTCGATGTTCCAGCCGGGTACTCCATACCCGACTACTTCGAGCACGTCACCCGTGAAGGCTTTGCCAAGCGGCTGAACGTACTGCGCGAGTTACAGGCGATGGGCCGGGTCGCCCATTCGCTGGAAGAGTACGAGCAGCGGCTGGCGCGCGAAATCGGCATCATCCGCCAGATGCAGTTCTCGGGATACTTCCTCATCGTGTGGGACTTCATCCGCTACGCCAAGGAGCGCAACATTCCCGTGGGCCCGGGCCGCGGCTCGGCGGCGGGCGCGCTGGTCGCCTATGCGCTGGGCATCACCGACATCGATCCGCTGCAGAACGGGCTACTGTTTGAGCGCTTCCTGAACCCCGAGCGCATTAGCCTGCCCGATATCGACATTGATTTCTGCATGAACCGGCGCGGCGAGGTCATCGAGTACGTCACCAAGAAGTACGGCCGCGACAATGTGGCGCAGATCATCACCTTCGGCACCATGGCGGCCAAGGCGGCCATCAAGGATTCCGGCCGCGCCATGGACATCCCGTACGCCGACGCGGACCGCATCGCCAAGATGGTGCCCGCCACCCTGAACATCACCATCGACGGTGCGCTGAAGGACTCTCCGCCGCTGGCCGCCGCCTATGCCAACGAGCCGCAGACGAAAGAACTGATTGACACCGCGAAGAAGCTGGAGGGGCTGGTGCGGAATTCCGGCGTGCACGCCGCCGGAGTCGTCATCTCGCCGCATCCTCTGACCGACCTCGTGCCGCTGCATCGCACCAAGAACGACGAAATCGTTACCGCGTACGACATGAACGCGGTCGAGAAGCTGGGCCTGCTGAAGATGGACTTCCTCGGGCTCACCACGCTCACCATCATTGACGACGCGCTGCGCCTCATCGAGCAGACGCGCGGCGAGAAGATCGATCTGCAGACACTGGAACTCGACGACCAGGTGACCTTCGAGAAGGTGTTTCACACCGGACTCACGTCGGGCGTCTTCCAGTTTGAATCGCAGGGCATGCGCGACGTGCTGCGCCGCTACAAGCCGACCACGGTCGCCGACCTCACGGCATTGAACTCGCTCTACCGTCCGGGCCCCATCCAGGGCGGCATGGTGGATGACTTCATCGACCGCAAGTGGGGCCGCAAGAAGGTGGAGTACGAACTGGCCGATCTCGAACCGCTGCTCAAGGAAACCTTCGGCGTCATCGTTTACCAGGAGCAGGTGATGCAGATCGCCAACAAACTGGCCGGCTACTCCCTCGGTGAAGCCGACCTGCTGCGCCGCGCCATGGGCAAGAAGAAAGTTGAGGAGATGGCCAAGCAGCGCGACCGCTTCGTGCGCGGCGCGGTGGAGCGCGGCTATCCCCAGCGGAAGATCGAGCGGCTGTTCGACCTGATGGAGCAGTTCGCCGGATACGGCTTCAACAAGTCGCACTCGGCCGCCTACGCGCTGCTCGCCTATCAGACGGCTTACCTGAAGACGCGCTACCCGGTGGAGTTCATGGCCGCGCTGCTGACCTCGGTCTCCGGCAACACCGACGACGTGGTGAAGTACATCAACGAGTGCCGCGAGATGGGCATTCCGGTCGAGCCGCCGGACATCAACGTCAGCGACGCCTACTTCACTCCCCATGGCGAGGCCATCCGCTTCGGACTGGCGGCGGTGAAGAACGTCGGCCACAACGCCATTGATTCCATCGTCGCCGCGCGCAAGGAGATCGGCCAGTTCACCTCCATCTTCCAGTTCTGCGAAAAGGTTGACCTCCACTTGCTGAACAAGCGCGTCATCGAGTCGCTCATCAAGAGCGGCGCCATGGATTCGCTCGGTCGCCGCTCGCAACTCATGGCAGTGGCCGACCAGGCCATGGACCACGCCACCAAGGCGCAGCGCGATGCCGCCATGGGACAGCACGGGCTGTTCGGCGTCTTCCAGCAGGACGAGCCGCAGACCACCGAGAAGCCGCTGCCCAACATTCCCGACTGGGACGAGCACCAGCGCCTGAGCGCCGAAAAAGAGATTCTCGGCTTCTTCATCACCGGGCATCCGCTGGAGAAATATCGCGACAAGCTGCTCGACTTCAACGCGCTCACCACCACGGAGATCTGCGACCTGAAGTCTTCCACTGGCCGCGACGAGGTGACGACCGGCGGCATCCTGAAAAACATTCGCGTCGCTAAGTCGAAGAAGGGCGACCTCTACGCCCAGGGGCAGCTCGAGGACATGAACGGCTCGGTGGACGTGCTGTGCTTCGCGGACTCCTACCGGCGGCTGGCCGACAAGCTGAAGCTGACCGTCCCCTTGCTGGTGAAGGGCGGCGTGCGGGTGGAAGAGGGAAGCAATCCGAAGCTGATGATTGGCGACGTCACGCCGTTGGAAGAAGCGCAGCCCAAGCTACCTCGACATTTGCGTATCAAGGTCCCGCTGGAGGATGTTTCGCTGTCCACCATCGACGACCTGCACTCGCTTTGCCAGGAACGCAAAGGCGAGGCCCGCGTGCTCTTCGATCTGGAGCGCAAAGCCGACTTCACCGTGGTGATGGAGGCGGAAGGCTATAATGTGATGCCGGATCGAGCATTCATTCAGCGAGTTGAGGAACTATGCGGTCGCGGAAGCGTGCGGATCGTCGACTAGAGCCGGGCGCGCCCGTACCGGAGCAGCCGCCTGCCGCAACCTCGCCGGAAGCCGGGCTTACGATGCTCAGTTCCGGAATCATGCCGGCCTTGGACTTTTGGCTGCAAGCGGTGGAAGCCGGTTACCACGCATCCCGGGGACAGAAAGACAATATGGAAATGGAAGCCACGTCGAAGGCGCAGAACGAGCTGGAGCGCATCGAGAAACAGATCGAGCAACTGCAGGGCGTTGCCCGCGACAATCCCGACACGCAGAAGCAGTTGACAGAACTGCAGCAGCGCGTGGAATCCGTGAAGCGCCGCATGGCCGGCGACTTGAACGCGTGGGAGCGCGCCGAGCTGGCCCGCCACCCCAACCGTCCCTACCCGCTGGATTACATCGAGCGCATCTTTCCCGACTTCAGCGAAATTCACGGCGACCGCGGTTTTGGCGACGATGCCGCCATGGTCTGCGGCATGGCGCGCTTCCACGGCCGCGAAGTGGCCATCATCGCCACGCAAAAAGGCCGCGACACAAAACAGCGGCTGTATCGCAATTTTGGCCAGCCCAATCCCGAAGGCTATCGCAAGGCACTGCGGGTGATGAAGTTCGCCGAGAAGTGGCGCCGTCCGGTCATCGCGCTGATTGACGTGCAGGGCGCGTATCCCGGCCTTGGCGCCGAGGAGCGCGGGCAGGCGGAAGCCATCGCCCACAACTTGCGCGAGATGGCGCGCCTGGAGGTTCCCTTCATCGCCGCCATCACCGGCGAAGGTGGCAGCGGCGGCGCGCTGGCCGTGGCCGTCGCTGATCGCGTGCTGATGATGGAGAACAGCATCTACTCGGTCATCTCGCCCGAAGGGTGCGCCGCCATCATGTGGCGCGATTCCGGCAAGAAGGAGCTGGCGGCAGCCGCGCTGCGCATCACCGCCAAGGACAACCTGGAGATGGGCTTCTGTGACGAGGTGATTGCGGAGCCGGCGGGAGGAGCGCACCAGGACTACGACGGCGCCGCTACGGTGCTGGCCGAGTCCCTCGACCGCAATCTGAGCGTGCTGGAAAAGAAGACGATTAAAGAGCTGCTGGACGAGCGCTACAAGAAGTTTCGCAACATGGCGCAGTACTTCGAGGTCGTAGGAGCGCCCGCCGGGGTCGGGGCGTAAACGGCGTTCGCTGCGAATCTAATTCAGCCCACGAGTTCCGGATTGTCATCACGAGCGCCCCGGGGTTGGCGCGAGGGACCTGCTTTCCTCAACAGCACAAAAGCAGGTCCCTCGCTTCGCTCGTGATGACAATTCCTGACCTTCGCTCTGCTTGAGCAACCCACCGGCTAGACAATCCCACCCGCTAGAACAATCTCCCAATCCGGAAGAAGAGCTTGTGATGTCCGGTATCGCCGTAGGCGTACGCCGCCTCTACCGGTCCGAAGATGGTATTGACGACGATGCCGAGCGCGCCGTCCGTGGGGAAGCCTGACGCTTTGTTCACCATGGAATGCGGAGGCCCGTACACCTGTGCCGCCTCGTACATCCCGAGGAAGTAGATACCGCTGCCCAGCAGGGGGGGCAGCTTTGCCAGTTGCCGGATATAGCCCAACTGAAACAGCAAATACTTGTTCATCAGCAGTTCATTGGTGCCGTAGGCTACCAGTCGCTGCGAGCCTCCCAGCGAAAATTGCGGTATGCCGGTGTCGTAGTTGAAGGTAGTCCCGCCAAATCCGTTCAGAAAGACCGAGGACGGCTCGTTCAGTTTGAAATAGTTCTTTGAGCCGACTGCCAGCACCGGATACTGGTTGGTCGCCAGGGGGTTGGTATTCGCCCATAGAAAATCAGCCTGCAAGGATTGTCCCTGGCGAGGAATCACGGCATTGTCGAGGCGATCCAGTTTGTATTGGACCTTGGCATTGCCGTAGGCGCCGGAAAAGCTTGGCAACTCGTTGGGGTTCCCGATCTCCCGGCCGAGTCTTTCAAAGCCTCCCTCGTAGCCCATCCGCAATTCGCCGGTTATTCCGAACTGGTAGCCCACATCGACGCCGCCTCCAACGAAGGTCCTGCGATACGTCGAGACCAGTTGGTTGTTTTCATAGATATAGAACGGGGTGCTATCGGCCAGTCCCCGGGGCGCGATGAACCAGTGGGTCTGCGGGGTGAAGGGGTGGTAATACTCCGACCTGATTCCGTACTGGCTGAACAGGATGATGTCGTTGCGCCACTCCGAGCGGAAGCCGCCAATATCGAGCCAGGTGACTCTCGCTCCCAGGTTGAACGTAACGTTTCTGAGGCTGGAGCCATCTACCAGGATTAGAGGCCGCACGAGCGGCGGCCCATAGGAGTTCTCCTCGGTTTTCACCAGGAGGCCGGGCTGGCCATTTCGGTCGGTCATTTCATAGCTCATCGTGGAAAATCGCCCGATGCCTTTCAGGCGCATGATCTGTTGGTCCAGCGTTTCGAAGTCGATAGGCTTACCCACCACATCGGCCAGTTGTTGTTCGATCCGCTGCGAAAGATGTCCATCGACTCCCGAGACCGCTACAAACGTGGGAGTTGGGGCATTCACAATGCGGCGGGCCTGACGTTCGGCCAGGTACTGCTTCCAAGTTGCGTCGTCCACCGCGAGAGTCATCAGGACCCTGGACTTGGCGGCGGCGGCGTCGTATCCCGCCTTGATGATGGCGTCAGCGTCGTCAAAACTTAACCCACCCCACTTCTGCACGGGAACCGAGACCAGCAAGTCCGCCTGTTCCATGCTCCTCAGTTCATTGGCGTTGATCATGACCGAAATCGACTGGCCGAGAACCCCGAACGAGGACAGACGGGCGTCAGGACTCAGCGGAGCCTCTTCCAGGTGGATTCCAAGGGTGAGGTCGGCTCCCATGTCTTTCGCCACCTCGACCGGAATGTTCTGCAACAGCGCGCCGTCCGCGAAGATGGCGCCATCGTGCCGGACCGGCGTGAAGATCCCGGGCAAAGACATCGTGGAGCGCAGGGCCAGGGACAAAGATCCGCTGCGGAAGACGTGCGCTTTGCCGCTAACCAGGTCGGTGGCTACGCAGGCAAAAGGAATCGGGAGATCGTTGAAGCTCTTGATCCCGGAGTAGGGCAGCGCAATCTGGTCGAGAACCATCGTGACCTGCTGGCCGGAGTTGAACCCGGCGGGAAACTGCACCCCGTGCCGCAATCCAAATTCAAGGCTCGAGGGATAGTCCCGAGCGTCCTCTTTCCGGCGGAAAGAAAGATCGTCAAAGGGGATCTGTCCGGCCATCACCTGGTTCCAGTTGATGCCATCCACCACCTGCCGAACCTCAGCCGCTGAGCGCCCTGTGGCGTAAACCCCTCCCACCAAACCGCCCATGCTGGTGCCGGCGACGTAGTCCACAGGAATGTGGTGTTCTTCCAGCCAGGTAATCACCCCGACGTGTGCCAGGCCGAGCGCGCCGCCTCCCTGGAGAACCAGGCCAAGCGTGGGACGCTTAGACTTCGCCGGCTGTTCCTGCGGTGTGGCGTGGATGGCAGAAAACATGAGGGCGACACTGATAAGGCAAACCTTCAAGCGTGAGTGCATACCGTTTCTCCACAGCCTGGATCCAGTCCTCTGACGCCTAAGGATTCGCGTCAGCTGCTCTGAAGCCATGCATTTTGCGCTGTTTGTAGTGGAACATAACGAGATTAGGCGTTTCAGCCCGGGAAGTCGAGCGAATCGCGTGCCTGACGTCGGCTGACAAGTGTCGACCTCTCATGGTGTTAAGCACGCTAGAAAAAAAGATTGAGTATCGATCCGAACGCATTGATCTGCTGGTTCGGATCGTGGTTGGTGTTGTTCTGGTGCTCGTAATAAAAATCGAGACCAACGTGTTTGCCGATGGGAAACTGGGAGCCCGCATTGACCACCGTGCTGCTCCACTTCTCGTACTGGCTGGAGTAATAAAATTCCACCTGCGCGTAGGGGATGAAGCTGTAGGAATGAATCCTGGCCTTTCTCTCCAGGGTTATCTGGTTGCGGTAACGCCAAAAAAAATCTCCTGCGATGAAGCGAAGTTCAAAGCGGTTGCGGTCGGCGGCCACCAGGCCCCATGCCAGCGGCACGCGCGGCGTGGCCTCCAGCAGAATGCGGTTCTCCGACGGCTCGCCGGGCGTCGGCAGATAACGGTATCCAACCGACAGCATGAGCGGCCGCGACTTCGATTGGTCGAGGTCCGCAGCCATGGACTCGACCAGCTTGTCCAGCGGCTTCAGGTAGAAGTCCAGGCTCGGTCCCAACTCGGTCTGAACCGGTCCGCCGTTCTCACGGTTCTCCTTCACCTGAAAGTTGAAGCGGAAGTCTTCGTTCAAGCTGCGGTAGGTGTCGATCTCCGGGAGGTACTGGAAGGTCTGGGCCCACGCAGGCGCTGCCAACGCCAGTCCCAGAACCAGTACGATTGACGACCCTCGAAGACGATTCATTGGTTGGGTGCCGGGCATCTCCTGCGCCGTCTCCGCACTCGTTGTTCTTTTGGTGCACCCTGCAAGGTTTACCGGTGGTGGGAGGCGGTCAGGATAGGATAACCTTACAACATACGGATTTTTTGTCTGCGCCCGGCGATCACGATCGCGGTGCTGGACCTGCCTGAGGAGGCTGCCATGAGTTATTACCGCAAAGCCTGGTTGACGCTGTTGCTGGCTGTCACCGCGACCCTGATGTTCTGCCTGCCCGCGTTCGCCGCCAACGAGCCGGCGGACGCCGGCGCCCCGGCTACGGCCACGGACGCCGCCCCGGCGAAGACTGCGGACGCCGACCCCCCGGCGAAGACCCCGGACGCGCCCGTGCCGCAGAACAACGCGTCCTCAACGCCCGACGGCTGGCGCGGCCAGATTGCCATTTACGGGTGGTTTGCAGGAGTGCACGGGACCGTCGGCGCGCTCGGCCATGATGCCGGCATCCATGTCCCTTTCTCCGATCTCTTTCACTACCTCAAAGGAATCATCCCGGTCGCCGTTGAGGCCGATAAGGGCCGCTTTGTCATACCGATTGATTTCCTATGGATGAGACTGGGCGACGACAAAGGTATTCCCTACAACGAGGTCGGTCAGACTTCGGTGAATATCCGTGTAACCCAGTCGATCTTGACGCCGAAGGCCGGATATCGGCTGGTGGACATGGACAGATTCAAGGTCGATGCCCTCGCTGGAATTCGCTACTGGTATGTGGGCCAGAACCTCACCGTGGAACCCTCGGGGATTAGCCGCTCGCGGTCGGCCAACTGGGTGGATGGTCTTGGCGGTGCGAGGTTCACCATGGTGCTGACGCCCAAAGCGTCGATCATGATATCGGGTGATGCGGGAGCCGGTGGAGCGAACTTGGACTACCAGGTCCTGGGCTTGCTGGACTTCAAGCTCACCGAGCGACTCGGTCTTGGGCTTGGCTACCGGTATTTGGATGTGAACTACCGCCCCAGCAATCACCAGTTCGTCTACGACACCATCACGAGTGGCGCCTTGGCGGGTATGTACTTCAGCTTCGGCGGCAGGCCGCCGGTGCCGGTCACGGCCAGCTGTTCGGCGTCGCCCTCGGAAATCTGGTCGGGCGATCCGGTTACCGCTACCATCAATCCGCAGAATTTCAACCCCAAGCACACCCTCACCTACAAGTGGAGCAGCACGGGTGGCAAGATTTCCGGAACCGGCACAACCGGCAGCGTTGACACCGCAGGTTTGGCGCCGGGCAGCTACTCGGTGAACGCAACTGCCACGGACGAAAGAGAGAAGAGGAACAATGTGGCCAGCTGCAGTGCGCCGTTCACGGTGAAGCAGCCGCAACCACCGGTGGTGAGCTGCTCGGCCAATCCGAGCACCATCGCGATCGGGGAGCCGGCCACCATCACCATGACAGCCAGCGACCCGCAGGGCTGGCCGCTGACCTATAACTGGTCGACCACCGGTGGTCAGTTGAGCGGTTCCGGCACGACGGCCACGGTCACGGCGACCAATGCCGACGCCGGCAACACCATCACGGTT
>Ga0209048_10005313_pt1 | contig 12165 bp, 7 predicted proteins | sample FrelakmetCRP12CR_FD_187146 | JGI IMG/M metagenome (GOLD analysis project Ga0209048, IMG submission 187146) | Freshwater lake sediment microbial communities from the University of Notre Dame, USA, for methane emissions studies - CRP12 CR (SPAdes)... | ecosystem: Environmental > Aquatic >... | reverse complement strand
CAGTGCGACACTAGTAAGCTGTTGCCAACAAAATAGATAACCGGTGTACTGTGATGGCCTCTGGTTGATTGAAGGAACTATTAATATAAGCCTTCGGTTATTATATAAGAACAGAAGACCTTATTTCAAGGGTTACTGTAATTATTCGCATTAATCAACCATTATAACCATTTACATCTTTGGAGGAGTATTTATGAAGTATCCTAATATATGGAGGGTGATTGGGATGACGATTGTCATGACTCTAACTTTCATCTTGGTGTCATGCCAGAAAGATCAACCAACCGATCCGACATCGTCAGCTTCAACCAATCAGACGTTGGATAAGAACGGCAATTCATTAACGGCCGGGAGTTTTTCTATCTTTGCCACTGGCCTCAACAATCCGCGCGGGTTAAAATTCGGACCCGACGGATTTCTTTATGTAGCTGAAGGAGGAATAGGCGGCAACGATTCTACCATCGGAAAATGCGAGCAGGTCCCTTTCCCCGTGGGGCCCTATAAGGGGAGTCCGGCAGGAGCCCGCATCTCAAAAATAAGCCCTGCAGGGGTGCGCAGCACTTATGCAGACGGCTTTCCGTCCAGCGGTACGAATCCTGCGAGTGGCGGCGATATAAGCGGTGTTTCAGATGTAGGATTCATTCACGGACAACTCTATGCTCTCATCGGCGGAGCTGGATGCTCGCACGGATTAGAGGGCACATATAATGGTATAGCAAAAGTAAATTCCAACGGTAGCTGGAACTTGATTGCCAACCTGAGCAATTATGTCCAGACTCATCCGGTAGCCCATCCAGAGGCCGATGACTTCGAACCTGACGGAACTCCTTACAGCATGGTTGTGGTTGACGGGAATTTCTACGTGGTCGAGCCGAACCATGGCTCCATTGAGAAAGTTACACCGCATGGCTCGATAGAGCGCGTCATAGACGTTTCGGCAACACAGGGTCATGTCGTTCCCACCTCGATAGCCTATCACAAAAATTTCTATGTCGGAAACCTCGGTACATTCCCGATAGCGCCCGGCACAGAGCACATTTACAGAATCACAAAGCACGGTAAGATAAAAATCAAGGTCGATAGTTTGACAACCGTGCTTGGCGTGGCGTTTGATGAGCGTGGCAGTATGTACGCTCTTGAAATGAGCACAATGCCCGGTTTCCCGAGCCCCGGTACCGGTCAAATTGTGCGCATAAAACGTTCCGGTAAGTTTGAAACAATCGCAACCGGTCTGACATTTCCGACTGCAATGACATTCGGGCCCGACGGTGCCCTTTACGTTTCGAATAACGGTTTCGGATTTCCTGCCGGAGCTGGTCAGATAGTCCGGATTGGCGTCCCTTCCGATAAGGGAGGTCATGATCAGGCTGATGAGGGCGATGATCAAGATGGAAAAGATTCAGACTAAATATTTGAATAAGTAGTTAGTGAAGGGAATCCTCCGGCTCTGCTTTAGCCGGAGGTTTTCTTTGTGTGCGTTCTACATATAATTGCACTGTGCCGAGAAGATGATCGGGCTGCCCAAAATCCTCGGCCAGGTTCTTTTTTTTTGATCGTTATTCGATGCCCGAAGGCAGGCAATGGCATCATAAAACACTCGGATGTGTCAAAATCGCGGAACTATCTGTGGCTTTCGAGCGTTATTTCCATAAGTAATGAATTTTTTCCGAATGAATCTCTTATTCAGGCCAAAATGAACGAAATATCAAAATCCCAGGGGATTTAACTAGTGTTCCTCCGCTTTGTGCAGGTGAAAATAAATCCTGAACAGCTGGACGATCTGAGGGAATTGTACGAGGAAAAGATAATCCCGGTTCTTGCCACGACGGAAGGGTGTCTTTACATAGGCCTGATCTCCGCAGTCCGGCATCCCGAGGAATGCATATCGATGACTTTGTGGTCGGATAAGCAGAAGGCAGAGGCATATCAGCGAAGCAGTGCCTTTACTGAATTATTGGGAGCCAGCCAGCAATATTTCGATGGTTCTTCAGAGTGGCAGCTCCAGCTCTCGGAGGATCTCACGCTGAACTATTCGCCAGTGGTCACCGAACCGACAATCATAGGGTACACAATCTCCTCTTCCCCAGACATGCCTGCCGTGCCAAGCGAGAATTCGCTATATGTCCGCATTGTTTCACACAAGGTGAATCCGGATATGCAGGATGAGTTCAAGAAAATTTACACTGAAGCCGTAATGCCGATGATGAGGAAAGTCCAGGGATGCCGTTATGCAGGTCTCACCGAAAGGTTGAAAGAGGATGGTAAAATGTTCTCCGTGACGATCTGGGACAGCCAGGCTGACGCATACAACTACGAGCGCAGCGGGTTGTTCGAGTCTTTTGTCAAAAAGTTGACCCCGGCGCTCTCGGGTATATATAAATGGAAAGTACAGATTGAACGCGAAACCGGGGCTCAGGTAGTAACTACAGATGACGTTACAGTAGAGGGGTACAATGTCATTACCGGAAGAAGCTTTCTCGCTGGGGGTTCAAAGACCACTTGATTATAGATAAATTTCCCTTGTATTTTCAGATCATAGAAAAGGATTATTAAGGCCACATGGGAAGTAGAAATCTGCATCTGCCCGGCTATTTCAACATGCGCAAAATATAATGCTCATCATGGAACAGGATTCAGTTCTCAGGGAAGAAAACCAGAGGCTCCGCAAGGCGGTTGAGGAACTTTCCATTCTGAACGAGCTGGCCCGTGTAATCAGCTCGACAATGACCATAGATACCGTAATCGAGAACGTCGTCAAACGATCTGTAAAGGCGATTCACGCCCAGCAGGGAATGATCACACTGGTAAATGAACAGGCGCCGACCGAGATGAAGACGCTCATCAGAGCGCAGGATTCCTCCTCCGACCAGCGTCAGTTTCATCTGAACCAAAATATACTGGGCTGGATGATGATCAACAAAAAGCCCCTCCTGACGAATGACCTTTCAACCGATCCCCGTTTTTCAGGTGTGCGCGTCGAGGGAGATGTCCACTCTCTCCTCTGTGTGCCGCTGCTCGTAAAGAGCCGTTTGGTAGGCATACTCGCGGTGTTCAATAAAAACGACGGGGGGGAGTTTAATGAAAACGATAAAAGGCTGCTCTCGATCATTGCCGCGCAATCCGGTCAGATACTTGAAAACGCCCGACTTTACGAGCAGGAGAAGTCCCTGCAGACAATGCAGGAACAAATCCGCCTGGCATCAATAATCCAGCTGGATCTCCTGCCGAAAAAGTTTCCGGCGATCCCCGGCTATGACATCGTAGGAAAGAGCATTCCGGCCCAGCAGGTGGGTGGAGACTATTTTGATTTTATCCAAATGGATGATGCGAAACTGGCTGTTTGCCTGGGAGATGTATCGGGCAAGGGACTTCCCGCTTCCCTTCTGATGGCAAACCTCCAGGCAACACTGCGGGGTCAAACTCTTGTCGCTTCATCGCCGAAAGAGTGCATCAACCGTTCCAATAAGCTTCTTTTTGAAAGTACCAGCTCGGAGAAATTCGCAACACTCTTTTACACCATTTTGGACTACCAAAACCATCAGCTGCGATATTGCAATGCGGGCCATGATCCGCCCTTCCTTGTATCGGAAAGTCGCGAACACCGCCGTTTGATGACCGGCGGCATCGTTCTCAGCATCATGAACTCCTATCCGTTTGAAGAAGATACGGTCCCGATTGAACGAGGGGACACTCTCATCATCTACTCGGACGGGATACCGGAAGCAATGGACGCTCATGGAGAAATGTTCAGTGAAGAGCGGCTCTCCGGCCTATTAAATGAGTGCAGGTCTCTTCCGGCTGCCGAGCTCATGGAAACGATAATTGCGAGCGTCAAAGCACACGCAGGCCATCATCCTCAGTCTGATGACATGACAATCATCGTCATAAAGAGGACTGCATGAAAGTCCCAGCTGGCGGCGAAATGATCGGAATTGTGCCCTTTTCATTTTTACGGCCGGGGATTCAGATTTGCGGAAGATAAGTGCATCCGGTATTCTAATGACCTGAATTCATGAGGAATGATAACAAATTTCAGCGATAATTTTTTATAAAAGCGGAGCCGGATTATTTTCGGCTGGGAATTAAACCTTTGGATTTATTATATTATTATTGAGTATGATCGGCCAGGCAATTACAGATTCCGGAATTCAGTTCCCTGGCGGCTTCGGGAACCTCGGGCGCAAGACGGAAGATTTCCAATCTGAATCTTCGCGGCAGGGACAAACCGGTAAAAAAATAATTGAAGAAAAATTAAGAAGGTGTACGCAAGCCTGAGATAATTATGCAAGAATTATGAATCATGGCCTGACAATATCGTCGCTCGTTCAACAATCGCGGTACATCAGGCAGATATCCAGAGGTAGCCTGGATCCCGGAGACATGATGATAGTCAAGACCGTGAATTCTGTATACAAGATACGGATCATCGATAACGGATACTGTCGCGTATCAGGCGGCTGGTTTGAAAAGCAGGGTCTCTCTTCGGCAAATACGCGTATAGTCGGATGCACCTGGGGAGGAAGTGCGATAAAGGTGGATGTACTGGCGGCATGCGGCTTGTGCCTGGAATTCGGCAACCGGCTTGTGACATCAGCAATTCAGAAAATATTCGTTATCCGCACCTGCAGCTTGAATTGACGATTCAAGTCAGGGGGGCTGAAAGGCTGACCCCTCACCCCGCATATCCGGAACGGCCGGACCTGCGGGTACCCCATCGGTTTACTACTCGGGAGGCAGTTGGGTAGTGGGTCGGTTTGAAATTACTTCACGGAAAGAGAAAGCTTTGCACCAGCTCTTGACACTTCCAGGTAATCTCCATACCTTCATAGCGGTAAGATCAGACATTTAGCTGATAATCCTGTATGCCAGGGGTTTAAGACAATTTGGCCTGCAAGAGGCCGCTCTTTTCCAGGTATTTTGGGATTTTGCCATGAATTCAAGCCGGAGCACGACATGAACAGAATTCATCTTTGTGCGATAATACTCGGTGCCACTTTCCTATATTGCGGTATCGGCATGGCGGCGGAGGAGGGCAGCCCCGCCCCCGATAGCAAGCAGGTGATGGAGCCGGTGAGAGCCCTGATGATGCGCCTTTTGGGAGACAGGGCAGAAGAATTTTTCACCGAGAGCATAGAACCCGAAAACGGCCGGGACACATATGAAGTAAAAGCCGAGGGAGGCAAGGTGACTTTACGGGGAAGCAGCATTATTGCCATTACCCGAGCCCTTTACGATTACCTCAGGAACGCCACAAACTCGCAGGTGACCTGGAGCGGAGTGCACTTAAATCTGCCCAGACCGCTGCCGGATTTTCCCGATAAAAGAATTACCACCCCTTACAAGTTCCGTCTTTATTACAATGTCTGCGCATTCGGTTACACCACCGCGTTCTGGGACTGGGAGAGGTGGGAGAGGGAGCTGGACTGGATGGCACTACACGGCATCAACATGCCTCTTGCAATGGTGGGTGAGGAAGCGATCTGGCAGAAGGTTTGGAACAGTTACGGCCTTACAAATGATGAATTAAAGCAGTATTTCTCAGGGCCCGCATTCCTGCCCTGGCACAGGATGGGCAACCTGAACAAGCACGACGGCCCCCTGCCCCAGGGGTGGATTGAGGAGAACAAGGAACTCCAGAAGAAAATCCTCAACCGTATGCGCCAGCTCGGGATGACGCCTGTTGTGCCCGCCTTCTCAGGCTTCGTACCTCCGACATTGGGAAAGCACCATCCCTTGGCGGTGGTGCAGAAAATGGCTCCCTGGGCCGGGTTTTCAGACAGCTTTCAGACCTATATGCTCTCTCCAAAATCTTCTTTGTTTGTCGAGATCGGGAAAAAATTCATAGAGGAATACCGCCGTGAGTACGGAGAGTGCCATTACTATCTCTCCGACAGTTTCAACGAGATGGAAGTCCCGGTTACAAAAGAGGGACGGTACGGCGAACTTGCTGAATTTGGCGAAGCTGTTTACCGCTCGATCGTAGCGGGCGATCCGACGGGCACCTGGATCATGCAGGGCTGGCTGTTTTACAACAGCTCCCAGTTCTGGGACACATTGTCCGCCCGGGCATTGCTGAGCAGAATCCCCGATGACAGGATGATCATCATCGATCTTGCGAATGAGTTTTGGCACGGCTGGAAGGAGCAGAAAGGATTTTATGGAAAACAGTGGATCTACAGCGTGATCCACAACTTCGGGGGGAACAATCCGCTCAACGGAGCTCTTAAATTATTTGCAGAAGACCCGGCTAAAGCACTTCAGGATCCTGAGCGTGGCAATCTGGTGGGTTTTGGCATCTCGCCCGAAGGAATAGAAAACAACGAGGTCATATATGAACTTCTCACGGACGTGGCGTGGTCCGGTAAGACACTCCACCTCGACGAATGGTTAGGGCAGTACTCGACTTCGCGCTACGGCAGCTATCCGGTTGAAATGGCCAGATGCTGGCAGCTCCTTCTTCAATCTACTTATGACAAGCCTCAAAACAACGTCAGGTACGGTTTTCAGCAGCGCCCCGGCCCCAGGCTGCGCTCCGAGGTGGGGTCGGGCCGCCTGCTGGAGGCGGCGGTCAAATTGTTTCTCTCATGCCACGGGAGCCTGGAGGCGAGTCAGTTGTACAGAAACGACCTCGTAGAACTGGCCGCCCAAGCGGCGGGCAGTGCCGCCGATCGTTACCTGACTTATGCGGGGAATCTCCAGCTAAGGGGAGATCATGAAAACCGCGACCGGGTCTTGGGCTGTGCCATTGCCCTTATGAGGCAAATGGATAAATTGCTCTCCGGCCGGCCTGATATGAGGCTTGAACGCTGGATCACTTATGCCCGGCGCTGGGGCAGGACGGAAGAGGAGAAGGATTATTACGAGAGGGATGCCAGGCGTCAAGTTACGGTCTGGGGCGGTCCATATCTTTCGGAGTACGCTGCAAAAGTATGGAGCGGTTTGATCCGTGATTACTACGCCAGGCGCTGGGAGTTGTATTATGAACATATCGGCGATAGTCTTCCGTTTGATATCGGCCGGTGGGAGGAAAACTGGATTACGACGCCGGATAATCTGACACCTGAAGAAAAATTTGATAACCCGCTAATGGGAGCGAACGAAGTTCTCACATTGATAGATAGCATGGATTCCCTGTATTCCTACCCGGTATCATCACGCCAGGAATTCGACAGCACGAGAAGTATGCTGAAAATCTCGTTTTATTCTGAAAAAGATGATCTTGAAATCCGTTACGCTCAGGAGGCAATTGGGGTGTGGGAGCCCTACTCGAAGCCACTGGAAGCCCGAGGTTCGATGGCGGTGAGGGCCAGGGCTTACAGAAATGGTTTCCCCTTCGGCAAAGAGTCTCAAGTCAGCGTGTCCACCCACAAAGCCTTCGGCAAAACCGTCAGGCTCAGGTATCCGTACAGCGCAAAATATAATGGGGGCGGCAGATTCGCCCTGACCGATTGCCTCTCAGGCTCAAGTGATTTCCGTGACGGCCGCTGGCAGGGTTTTCAAGGGGACGACCTTGAAGCGGTAATAGACATGGGGGAAGAAGTGACTGTCAAAAACATCGGGCTCCAGTGCCTGCAAAGTTCCGCCTCCTGGATATTTCTTCCCGCTACAGTGGAGTTTTCTTTGTCTCAAAACGGGACAGAATTCACGCCGGCTGCAAAACTCGATAACGATGTGCCTGCGGACAGGGAGGGTGCATTCATAAAAAAATTCTCAGCTGCCCTGGGGAGTCATATCAGGGCACGCTACATAAAGGTTTTGGCCAAGAATCTCATGAAATGCCCACCCTGGCATCCCGGGGCCGGAGGGAAGGCCTGGCTCTTTGCAGACGAGATATCTGTGGAATGAATGGGATGACATTCCAGGAGCCTATGATTGGATGAGGGCCAAGGGATATTTTTTCACGACCGGATGGGAACCTTTTAACTGGGACAGGATGATGAAGATAACAATATTTGGTTTTCTCCTGATGCTGTCATGCTCACGCGTCGCAATATCACAAAGCTCGCTGCACACTTTCACCATATCTGATGGCGAATTCCTTTTGGACGGGAAGCCATTCCAGATCATCAGCGGGGAAATGCACTTTGCGCGCATCCCGGAAGAGTACTGGCGCTACAGGCTTAAGACGGCCAGAGCAATGGGACTCAATACGATCGCCACATATATTTTCTGGAATTATCACGAAAGAGAAAAAGGTGTATTCAATTTCCGGGGCAACGCCGATGTGGCAAAATTCGTGAAAACAGCGCAGGAGGAAAGCCTCTGGGTAATCATAAGGCCGAGTCCCTACGGCTGCGCGGAATGGGAATTCGGGGGTTATCCCTGGTGGCTGCTCAAGGAAAAAGACCTGAAGGTCAGAAGCAAAGATCCGAACTTTACCGAGATGTGCCGCAAATATTATCACAATCTCGGGGAAGAGCTGGCCTCGCTTCAGATCACAAGAGGCGGTCCGATAATCATGCTGCAACTGGAAAACGAATACGGCTCTTACGGCAGCGACAAGGAATATTTAACGGTGAATAAAAACATTATCAGGGAATCGGGTTTTGATGTGGAGTTATATACATGCGACGGGCCCTCGCAGATGCCCAAAGGCTGCCTTGATGGGCTGCTCCCGGCAGTCAACGGGCTGGACAATGTCAGAGAGGTCAAGGAACTCATAAACCGGTACCATGGAAACAAAGGGCCTTATTTTATTGCAGAGTGGTATCCGGCTTGGTTCGATTCATGGGGGAAGGAGCATCATGTAGTCCCCGCCGAAGAATACGTGAATGCGCTTGATACAATTCTGGCAAACCGCATTTCTATAAACATGTACATGGCTCACGGCGGCACTACCCGGGGTTTCATGAACGGTGCAAATTTCGACGACAGGCAGCCATATCTGCCCCAGGTGAGCAGCTACGATTATGACGCGCCCATAGACGAAGCAGGAAATGCTACCCACAAATATATGGCATTCAGAGGTGTCATAGAAAAACATTTGCCTCCAGGAGCTTCACTCCCGGACATACCTGAAAGGAAGAAAGCAATACTTATACCCAGGTTCAAACTGCCTGATATGGCCGCTATTTTTGAAAACCTGGGCGACCCCGTCGGTAGTATCAGACCCTTATCCTTCGAAGATATCGGTCAGGGATACGGATATGTCCTATACCGTACAAAAATCCAGGGCCCGGCTAAAGGAAAGCTGGATATTGTTCATCTGAGGGATTTCGGGCTGATTTTCATAAACGGAAAAAGAGTTGCTGTTCTTGACCGGAGGCTGAAACAGGAATCCACCGAATTGGAATTGCCGGTGGGTGAGGCAACTTTAGACATCTTTGTTGAAAATCTCGGCCGGATTAACTACGGTCCTTACCTGAACGAGAACAGAAAGGGGATCACCGAAAAAGTGACGTTTAACAAGGAGGAGATCACCGGCTGGGAAATTTACGGCTTTCCCATGAACGATTTTTCAAACATGAAATTCAGAACCGGCGCTAGTGAAAAGGGACCTGTCGCAAGGCGCGGGACGTTCGATCTCAAAGATACGGGCGATACATATCTGGACATGCGCGCCTGGGGGAAGGGATGCGCCTGGATCAACGGCCGCAGTATCGGCCGCTTTTGGAATATCGGGCCGCAGCAGACCCTGTACGTCCCCGGCCCATGGCTCGTAAAAGGCCGGAATGAACTGATCATCTTCGAGTTACTCTCTACCGACCAGGATGAAGCGGCAGCAATTGCTGAGCCGGTTCTGGATGAGTTGAATATTCCCGCCGTTTCGATCAAAGCGATGTATGACCGTGATAAGGGCGGTTGCGCGCTCAGTGTGGCATGCAGGGACAAGGGCGTAAAACTTTATTACACGCTTGACTCTAGCGAGCCGACAGTCGCTTCCCACCTCTTCAAATCCGAGCTTTTAATTAAAAACAGGGCAAAATTTACCGCCCGCGGATATAAAAACGGCCTGTATTCCGAATCGGTCGTAAGAGCGGAAGTTTATCCGACACTTTCGACAGGCAAAGAGATTAAAACCGCCAGTCCTTTCAGCCCGCGCTATCCTGCAGGGGGAAAGGATGCTCTGGCAGACGGCATCAAAGGATCCTTAAATTTCAGGGATGGATTCTGGCAGGGGTATGAAGCAGTAGACCTGGATGCCGTAATTGACCTTGGACTCGAGATAAATATTAATAAATTAAGTGCAGGCTTCCTGCAGGAGACTTACTCCTGGATTTTTTATCCAAAAAGCGTGGAATACTTCCTGTCTGAGGATGGAAAAAACTTTATCCCGGCGGGAGGCAGGATTGAAAATCCGGTGGCGGCTGCTCACGAGGAGGCCAGCAGGAAGGATTTCACGGTGGAACTGAATAATTTGAAGGCGCGTTACGTCCGGGTTCTTGCAAGAAACGTAGGATTATGCCCCCCCTGGCATCCGGGTGCGGGCGGCAAGGCCTGGCTTTTTATCGACGAAATTGTAGTGGAATAGATAGTACATGCGTATCTCTGTCGGATCTTTGTTATTTAAGATCCTTTAATTTCGGTTATTCCACAAAGACCGGGAAAAGGGGGGATGGCCCGGCCCAACAAATAAACATATGCTATACAGATTTGCAATCACACGCAAACCGGGAATAAATTTCAGCCAGGGGATCACGACCGGGGGACTAGGTCAGCCTGATTACCCGAAGGCAGCCGCGCAGCATCAAATGTACGTGAGTACGTTGAAATCGTGCGGGTTGGAAGTTATTGTCCTGGATCCAGACCTTCAGTTCCCCGACGGATGCTTCGTTGAGGATACCGCAATACTTACGGATCAGATGGCTGTCATAACAAATCCCGGAGCAGTCACGAGGAGAGGGGAGGCAAAGACCATCGCCGAGGCACTGAAGCCGTTCAGGGATCTGTATTTTATCGAATCTCCTGGCACGCTGGAGGGAGGGGATGTATTAAAAGCCGAAGACAAGTTCTTCGTGGGTTTATCCGAGAGAACCAACAGTGAAGGCTTCAGGCAGTTTGAAAACATTGTGCGTCAATTTGGTTACTGCGCGGTGGCAGTTCGGCTGGAAAACATCCTGCATTTAAAAAGCGGGATCGGATACACAGGTAACAACAGGATGGTCGCAGTCAGGGAATTGGCAAGGCGTGATGAATTTCAAGCATATGAAATGGCCGAACTCGAGGGGGACGAAAACTATGCGGCTAATTGTCTGAGGGTCGATTCAAATAAATTGATTATTCCAAAGGGTTTTCAGCGTATCAGGCAAACGCTCATTCGTCAGGGTAATACGGTCATCGAAATTGAGATGACAGAGTTTCAAAAAATGGACGGGGGCCTGACATGTTTATCTCTGTTGTTCCGGTGACGCGATTCCCCCTATTTTATTCAGGAGCTCAATGACAATCCAGAACCTCGCGACCCCCCAGAATTCCCCCCTACAGAGATAGTATTGCCGGATGAGCCAGCTCCCTATTGACGCAATTCTTCCTGAGATCAGAACAGCTTTGGATCTGCAGAATAAAGTTGTGCTTTCGGCTGATCCCGGGGCCGGGAAAACCACGCGTGTGCCCCTTTCCATACTGGATGAGAGGTGGCTGGGCGGTAAAAAGATTGTTATGCTCGAGCCGCGGCGCCTGGCAGCTCAGAGGGCGGCGAATTACATGGCCGAGCAGATGGGTGAGAAACCGGGGCAGACAGTAGGCTATCGTATCCGGGGGGAGACCCGGATCGGTAAAAAAACGCGCATCGAAGTTGTCACAGAGGGTATTTTGACGCGCTTTTTGCAGAGCGATCCGGCCCTTGAGGATGTAGGCATTCTGATTTTCGACGAGTTCCACGAGCGCAGCATACACGCGGATCTCGGCCTGGCCCTGGCGCTGGACGTGCAGGAGCATCTCAGAAATGATCTGAGAATCCTCGTTATGTCTGCGACACTGGACGGATTGGCAGTCGCCTCCCTGTTCGGAACGGCGGGGGTGGTCAAAAGCGTGGGAAGGACATTCCCTGTCGCGACTCGCTACCTGGAGCGCGCGCCTGCCGGTCCGATAGAGCCGCTGGTGGCATCCTGCGTGATCAGGGCGTTGCGGGAGGAAGCAGGCGATCTGCTTGTATTCCTTCCCGGGCAGCGGGAAATACGGCGGGTCGAGTCACTGCTCTCGGAAAGCGATCTCTCACCCGTCGTG
>Ga0209048_10005312_pt1 | contig 12168 bp, 12 predicted proteins | sample FrelakmetCRP12CR_FD_187146 | JGI IMG/M metagenome (GOLD analysis project Ga0209048, IMG submission 187146) | Freshwater lake sediment microbial communities from the University of Notre Dame, USA, for methane emissions studies - CRP12 CR (SPAdes)... | ecosystem: Environmental > Aquatic >... | reverse complement strand
GGCCTTTACCGCCGCTCGAGCCACCAGAGCATCGAGCTCGCGGCGACGATGAACATGACCAACGGAAACGTCGCCGAGAACAACGGCGGCCAGTCGTTCAGCACGCCGAGGTTGGTGAACAGGCGACCGAGGAGGAAGAATGCGAGGCCCAGCATCGTGCCCGCGAAGATGCGGAAGCCCACGCCGCCCGAGCGGCGCTGGAAGTACGCGAAGGGCAGCGCGAGGATCATCATCACGACGACCGCGGCGGGGTAGAACACCTTGTTCCAGAACGCGATCTCGAAGCGCGACGTCTTCTGGTTCTTGAGCACGCGGATGTTGTCGTAGAGCGTGTTGAGCTCGAGGCGCTCGGGGGCGACCTGGTAGACCGTCAGCAGCGAAGGCTTCAGCACCGTGTCCCACGCCCAGGTGTCGGCGACCTCGAGCGTCGCCTGATCCTCGGCGAGCCGCGTGGTGCGCACCTTCGCGAGCTGCCACTGGCCGTTGCCGCCGAAGCTTCCAGTCTCCGCGGTCCGGATCGTCTTGAGGCGCAATTCCTTGTCGAACTCGTAGATGCGCACGCCGACGATCGTCATGTCGGCGAGCACGCTGCGGATGTTGGCGAAGGTCAGGTCCTGCTTGAACCAGAATCCCGACTGGAACTGCTGCGCGACGATGCGCGCCTCGCCACGGGACGGCGCGCGAATCTGCTGCGCGAGGCGCTCGGCAGGCGGCGCGACGAACTCGCCGGCGAGGAACGTGGCGACCGCGAGCGGGATGCCGACGCGCAGGAGCGCCCAGGTGACCTGCAGCAGCGACGCGCCCGACGCGCGCATCACGGTGTATTCCGAGCTTGCAACGAGCTGCGACATCGCGAACAGCGTGCCGATCAGCGCCGCGACCGGAAAGAGCTCGTACATTCGCGACGGCAACTGCAGACCGACGAAGAGGAGCGCGCTCGACAGCGTGTAGCCGCCGCGCCCGACGTCGCCGAGCTCGTGGATCAGATCGAAGAAGGCGAAGAGCATCACGAGCGCGCTGAAGATCAGCAGAATCGCGGCCATGAGCTCGCGGCCGATGTAGCGGGTGAGCGTCTTCACGCGGGCGTCCCGTTGCGCAGCGGCGGGCGGAGACGCGCGAACCAGCCGAGCCTCTGCCCGAACAGCAGCAGCACGACCACGATCGCCACCACGTGCGGAAGCGCAAGCCCCGCCCAGAACCCGATCTTTCCCTGGGCGATGAAGCTCTGCACGATGTTGAGGCAGTTGCTGTAGAGCATGTACATGAACGCGGCCGTGACCAGGTTGAACGAGCGGCCCATGCGCGGGTTCACGTACGAAAGCGGGATGGCGAGCAGCGTCAGCACCAGCGCCGAAATCGGCACCGACAGCCGCCAGAAGAGTTCGGCGCGCTCCACGCGGCCATCCACGGCAACCAGGATCGGCGTCGGGATCGCCTTGGTCGAGACGGGCAGGTTGCGCAGTTCGGCCGGCTCGATCCGGCGACCGAGCTTCTCGAATTCGACGACCCGGTATTCCGCCGTGCCCGGCTTGCCCTCGTAGCGGCGGCCGTCGGTGAGGACGATGAAGCGGTCGCCGTTGGGCGCCTCCTCGAGCCGCCCCTGGCGGGCGACGGTGGTCACATCCTTGCCTTCCTCGATCGAGTGCAGGAAAACGTTGCGGATATGGCCGTCGAAGGTATTGATGCTGTCGACGTAGACAACGAGGTTGGCCCGGCGGAATTCGCGAAAAAGGCCCGGCATGATGAGGGCGAGCTCGTCCTTGGACTCCAGCTGACGCTCGTATTCGGTCCGCCGCTGCTCGGCCCACGGCGACAGGAAAAGAGACAGGACGACGATGGCGACGAAAAAAGGCGCCGCGAACCACAACACCGGCCGGATCACGTTGGTCAGGCCCTGGCCGGAGGTAAACCAGACGATCATCTCGCTGTCCCGGTACCAGCGCGAAAGGGTCAGGAGCACCGTGAGGAACACGGTGACCGACAGCAAAATATTGAAATAAAACATGGCGCCGAAGCCCAGGAGCGCCAGGATGCCTTCGGGCGCGACGGCGCCACCGGCGGCCCGGGCCAGCAGTTTCAGCACCAAATTGGTGAACAGGATCCCCAGCAGGACCACGAAAAGCGCGACGGCCGTGGCCGTCATTTCCCGCACCAGGCTCCGCCTATAGATCATGACAGCTGGAGATTTTTGACTTTTTCGAGCCGTTTTGCCAATAATGCCGCCGAGGCCGTGCTACGGCAAAGAAACGGACCGGCGGAGGCAGGGAAGGGCGATGGAATTTACCATAAAAAGTGGGAGCCCCGAGAAGCAGCGGAGCGCATGCGTGGTGGTCGGCGTGTTCGACAACCGCAAGCTTTCGTTGTCGGCGGAGCTGATCGACCGCGCGTCGAACGGTTATGTCAGCGAAATCATCCGTCGCGGCGACATGGAGGGCAAGCTCGGCGCGACGCTTCTCCTGCACAACGTGCGCGGCACGCTGGCGGACCGCGTGCTGCTGGTCGGGCTCGGCAAGGAGCGCGACTTTCGCGACCGGGAATTCCGGTCCGCGGTCAAGTCCGCGGTCAAGCTGCTGAACGAGACCGGCTCGTACGAGGCCGTGATCTACCTGACCGAGGAAAAGGTCAAGCGGCGCGAGGTGGCGTGGCGGGTCGAGCACGCCGTGGTCGTCGCCATGGAAGCCGTCTACCGGTTCGACCGGATGAAGAGCGAAAAGGCCGAAGTGCGCCGTCCGCTGCGCAAGCTCACGCTATCGGTGCCGCAGCGCTCGGACCTGACCGACGGCGAAGCCGCCGCGGCGCGGGGGCTCGCGATCGCGCACGGCATGGATTTCGCGCGCGACCTCGGCAACCTGCCGGGCAACGTCTGCACGCCGGCCTACCTCGGCCAGCAGGCCCTCGAGCTCGCGAAGGAGTTTCCGGACGTCAAGGTGACCGTGCTCGAGCGCCCGGCGATCGAGGAGCTCAAGATGGGCTCGTTCCTGTCGGTGACCGCCGGCAGCGACGAGCCGCCGCGTTTCATCGCGATGGAGTACCGCGGCAACCCGAAGAAGCAGCGGCCGATGGTGCTGGTCGGCAAAGGCATCACGTTCGACAGCGGCGGCATATCGTTGAAGCCCGGCCTCGACATGGACCAGATGAAGTTCGACATGTGCGGTGCCGCTTCGGTGTTCGGGGTGCTGCGCGCGATTGCCGAGCTCAAGGCCGAGGTCAACGTGATCGGTCTCGTGGCCGCTTGCGAGAATTTGCCCTCGGGGCGGGCGACCAAGCCCGGCGACGTCGTGACCAGCATGTCGGGGCAGACGATCGAGATCCTCAACACCGACGCCGAAGGCCGCCTGATCCTCGCCGACGCGCTGACCTACGCCGAACGCTACGAGCCGGAAGCGGTGGTCGACGTCGCGACCTTGACCGGCGCGATGGTGATCGCGCTGGGGCACGTCGCGTGCGGCATCTTCAGCAACAGCGACACGCTTGCCCGGGCGCTCGTGGCGGCGGGCGACGAGGCGTTCGACCGCGGCTGGCAGCTGCCGTTGTGGGACGATTACCAGGAAGGCCTCGCCAGCAATTTCGCCGATTTCGCGAATATCGCGGGTCGCGCCGGCGGCAGCATCACCGCGGCATGCTTCTTGTCGCGCTTCGCGCGGAAATTCGACTGGGCGCACCTCGACATCGCCGGAGTCGCGTGGAAGGAAGGCAAGGACAAGGGCGCGACCGGCCGGCCGGTCGCGCTGCTCACCACCTGGCTCTTGGGACAGGAGACCTCCGCCGCGTCCTGATCCCCGCAATGACGACCATCGACTTCTATACCCACTGTCCCGACCGCTTCGAGATCGCCGCGAAGCTCGTGGCGAAAGCGTGGGCCCAGCACGGCAGCGCGCGTGTGCTGACGCGGGATCCCGAAGCGACGGACCGCTTCGACCGCTTCCTGTGGCAGTGGCCCGCGCTCGGGTTCGTTCCACATTGCCGGCTCGACAGCGCGGTGGCCGCCGAGACGCCCGTGCTGGTGGATCACGCTCTTACGCACGACGGCCCCGCCGCGGTGCTGGTGAACCTGCACCCGTCGCCACCCCCGTTTTTTTCCCGCTTCGAGCGGCTGGTCGAGGTGATCGGCATCGAGGAAGACGATGCCACGGCGGGCCGCGACCGCTGGAAGTTCTACAAGGCGCGCGGCTATGAAGTGCGCTCGTACAACGTCGCGGAGCACGCCTCCCGCGCATAACGATGCCGACTGCACGCGAACTGCTGGAGCAAGCCGACGCGCTGATGACGCGCAACCGCGCGCGGGAGCAGGAACCGGACATTCCGGAATTGACCGACGAGGTGGCCGTCGCGGTCGCCGCGCTGCCGGCGCGCGAGTCCCCCAAGCCATCGCACTCGGCACCGCGTCCGCGCCAGGTGCGCGCCGACGACTTGCCTGAGCTGCACGACGCCGTCGAGGAATTGTCGATCCAGCCGCTGCCGGATGACGAAGGCGAAGTCTCCCGCTGGCCCGAGGGCGGTCTCGGTGAGGTCAGCATCACCGGTCCCGCGCCTGATTCGATCGCGGTGGTCCCGCCCTCCACGCTGCGCGTGCGGCCACCGGTGCCCAAGGTCGAAATGCCGCCGCAACCCGCTGCGGAACATCGCGAGCCCCCGGCGCCGGCACCGGTGCTGCCGCCAACGGCAGCGGCGTCGCTTGTCGCCGCGCACGTCGCGGGCACGTTGACCGGCAAGCCGGCGGAGCCGCCGCCGCCAAGCGATCCGGCCTTCGAGGCGATGCTCGGCGCCTCGCCCGTGGAGACATCGTTCGAGTGGGATCCCGCGCCGCCACCGGGTGCCGCGCCCCCTCCGGAGCCTGTCACATCCGCCGCGCCCTCTCCGGAGCCCGTCGCATCCGCCGCGCTCCCTCCGGAGCCCGTCACATCCGCGGCTGCTGAATTTGCGACGCTGGCAGTGCCGGAACCGGAAATGCCGCCCGCGGCGCCGGCCACGGAATTCCCGGACGCGCAACGGTTGGAGGCCCTGGCGGAAGAGATCCGAATGCAAGTGCTGCAGCGGATCGACATCTTTACCGACACGGGATTGCACGGCGAGCTGTCGGCGCGGCTGCAGCCGATCGTCGATCGCGCGAGCGCCGATCTGGTGACGACGATCAACCGGGAAGTGGGCCAGATCCTGCGCACCTACGTCGCCGAGGCGATCGAGCGCGAAATCGAGAAATGGCGGGAGGCGAATCCGTGATCGGCGCCCGCATTGTGCGCGTACCGGATTGCCGCTAGACTGAGCCCATGCTGCAGCTTCGGACCCTTGTCGAGTCGTCCATGAACCGCCGGTCGCGGTCGGTGGGCTATGCGTTTTATTTCTGGGCATCGACCCCGGGCCGCGTTCGCGCTTAGCAGCACAATCATTCACCAAGCGTCGGGCGGCCCCCAAAAGGCCGCCCGATTTTTTTTGCAATCGGAGAGGACACCATGATCATCGTGATGCAACCTGACGCGGACGACGCGGCCATCGCCGCCGTCGAGGCGAAGATCCGCGCGCATGGGCTCGACGTGCACATATCGCGCGGCACGGAGCGGACGCTGATCGGCGCGGTCGGCGACGAGCGCAAGCTCGATCCCGAGATGTTCGATCCGATGCAGGGCGTCGAGAAATCGATGCACATCGTGAAGCCGTACAAGCTCGTCGCGCGCGAGTGGCATAAGTCGAACACGATCGTCGCGGCCGGCGGCATGCCGTTCGGCGGCGCGACGATCCAGGTCATCGCCGGTCCGTGCTCGGTCGAAACGGAAGACCAGATGGCGGCGGCGGCCGCCGGCGCGGCGGCGGGCGGCGCGCGGCTCATGCGCGGCGGCGCGTTCAAGCCGCGGACCTCGCCCTACGCATTCCAGGGCAAAGGGGTGGATGGCCTGAAGCTCCTGAAAGATGCCGCGGCCACGCGCGCGCTGCCGGTGGTGACCGAGCTCATGGACGTGCGGATGCTGGACACGTTCCTCGAGCACCACGTGGACGTGATCCAGATCGGCACGCGCAACATGCAGAACTTCGATCTGCTGAAGGCGGTCGGGCAGGTCACGACGCCGGTGATCCTGAAGCGCGGGATGAGCGCGACGATCGCCGAGTGGCTGATGGCGGGCGAGTACATCGCCGCCGGGGGCAATCACAACATCATCTTCTGTGAACGCGGCATCCGCACGTTCGAGACGGCGTATCGCAACGTGCTCGACGTCACCGCGATTGCGGTGATGAAGCGCGAGACGCACCTGCCCGTCATCGTCGATCCGTCGCACGCCGGCGGCAAGGCGTGGATGGTCGCGGCGTTGTCGAAGGCCGCCGTGGCCGCGGGCGCAGATGGGCTGCTGATCGAAATTCACCCGAACCCGAAGGACGCATGGTGCGATGCCGACCAGGCGCTCACGCCCGACGAATTCGCGACACTGATGGGCGAACTGCGCGCGGTGGCGCGCGCGATCGGGCGCGACATGTGAAGTATCAGCGCCCCTGGTGCTCCTGCAGCGGCGCGCCGTGCGGCGCCAGCGCGTAAACGGCGAGCGCGAGCACGACGAGCACCCAGACGATCGCCGGGCCACTCGGCAGGTCGAATGCGGTCGACAGCACCAGCCCCAGTGCGTAGCCCGCGGCACCCAGCGCCCAGGCGGCGACAAGCCGCCCGTGCGTCATGCGGCGCGTCGCGAGCGGCGGGACGATCAGCGTTGCAAAGACGAGATAGAGGCCCACGAGCTGCACCGACACCGTCACCGCCAGCGCGAACAGCACGTAGAAGCCGGTGCGCCCGAGCCGCTCTCCCGCACCGAACCACAGCGCGAGGATGACCGCGTAGACGATCGCCGCCCAGATGAGCCGCGTCGGCTGCGCCCACAGGATCTGTCCGACCAGCAGATCGCGCAGGTGCTCGCTGCCGTGGACGTTGCTCGCGAGCAGCAGCACGCTTCCGGTCGCACCGAGCACGAACACGACGCCGATCACTGCTTCCTGCACATCGGGCCAGATCCGCTCGGTCCACGTGAGAAGCAGCGCGCCGCCGAGGGCCGCGGCGAGCGCCGCGATCTGCACGGCGATGCCCTCCGCCTCCAAGCCCAGCTGGTCGGCGAGGAGCACGCCACAGCCCGCCACCTGCGCGATCGCGAGATCGATGAACACGATCCCGCGCGCGAGCACCTGCATCCCGAGCGGCACGTGCGTCGCGGTCACCAGAATGCCTGCCGCGAACGCCGGCAGCAGGATCGACAGCTCGACGGCCCCGAGATTCATTGCGCCCCCTTCAGGAGCCGCGCGATAGAGTCGTCGAAGAGGCCGTAGAGGTCCTTGGCGGCGTCGTCGCCGCCGACCGTGAACGGCAGCACGACGATATTGATTTTCGCGCGCTCGGCGATCCATTGCGATGCGCGGTCGCTCTGATAGGCGGCGCGCAGCACCATCTTCGCGGGGTCGCGCTGCAGCAGTTCCAGCACTTCCGAAAGGTGCGACGTGGTCGGCTCGACGCCCGGCTTGGGTTCGAGCGCGGCAATCGTCTTGAGTCCGAGCCACGCGATGAGGTAGGTGAAGGCCTTGTGCTGGACGACGATTTTCACGCCCTTGAGCGGCGCCGCCTGCTTTTCCCAGGTCGCGACCGCGGCGTTCCAGCGCTCGGAGAACGCCTTGTAGCGCGACTGGTAAAAGGCCGCGTTCGCCGGATCGAGCTCGGCGAGCCGAACCGCGAGCGGCGTCGCGACCTTCGCGATGTTGCGCGGATCGGTCTGGATGTGCGGGTCGCCGCCGGGGTGCACGTCGCCGTCGGCGCGATCGAGGCGCGTCGGCTTGTCCAGCAGATTCACGTACGGCGCCGCTTCAAAATAACCGGGCTTGCCCGGCTTGATCGCGGGATTGCCGGACTGCTGCAGCACGAGCGGCAACCAGCCGATCTCGAGTTCCGCGCCGGTGGCGACGACGAGGTCGGCCGAGCGCGCGCGCGCGATGAGGCTCGGCTTCGCCTCGACATGATGCGGGTCCTGCATCGCGTTGGTCGCGACGTAGACCTTGACCTTGTCGCCGCCCAGCTCGTCGACGAGCGCGCCCCACTCGGGCACGGTCGCCAGGACGTTGAGCACCGCAAGCGCGGGCGCGGCCGTTGCCGCGAGGAGTAGGCCAAGCAAGATGCGAATTCGGGATGCCATGGTGCGTGTCCTTTCAGAACTTGTGCGCGCCGTGCGCGCCGAGCGTCAGGATGTACTGGACGAAAATCTCGTTGTCGGTGAGGTCGGGCTTGAGTTTTGCCTGCTGGAACTGGACGCGAAAGCGGCTGAACTCGGAGGGCGTCCAGTCGAGCATCACCGCCGTGCGTTGCGGATTGAACGAGCCGTTGGCGAGGTAGAGGCCGTTCGCGCCGTAGTCGACGCTTCCCGGGTTGAGCCAGTCGTAGCGGGCGCCGACGCGCCACGTCGGCATGAACTGCCAGACGCCTTGCGCGTAGAACCCACGCTGATCCGAGCGGTAGTTGCCGGTCTGCGTGACGCCGGCGGCGTCGGTCGTCGCGTAGGTGAGGTCGCCGCTTTCGCGCCGCCAGAAGTACTCGCCCTGCAACTTGACGCTCGTGTCCTGCGCATTGCCGTTGGGCGCCCACTTCCAGACGAAATCGGCAACGGCGATCCTGGAGCGCCCGGTAAACGCAAGGGTTGCATCGTTGCCCGCGAGGTCGGTCTGCGTCCATGTGCGGTCCTTCGCCGCCGTCTGCAGGTACGACGCGCCGGCGCGCCAGCTGCTGCTCGACCCGACGTCGCCGCCGACATGGACGTAGGCGTTCCCGTTTCCGACACCGTTCTTGTTGCGATCGTTGCCGGGAAAGCTGTCGCCATTGCCGACCTCGCCGCCGAATTCGAGGAAGACGTCGGCCGGCGCGACCCACTTCACCTGCAGCCCATTGTTCTGGAACTGGCCCCCGAGGAACGCCTGGTAGACGAGCGGCGCGTCGTAGAAATCCCACGCGTGCTGGTGCTGGTCGTTCAGGTAACCAATGCCGGACAGGAAGCGCCCGAATTTGGGCGCCAGGCCGTAAGGCGCTGCCGTGTACAGGCCATACGCCTCCTCGACCTCGACGGTGTTCTCCGGCGAAAGCGAGAACGTGAGATTGCCGTAGAACTTGTCATCGACGTTGGCGGTCAGCGTGAGCTCCGATTCGGCAATGCTGAAGCCGCGCTTCGCGGGAACGATGCTGCCGCTCGGCGCGAATCCTGCGATCGCGTACCTGTTCGGGTCCTGCGACATGTTGGCGTACACGCCCTGCAGCACCGCCGAAATGGCCGGATTGAACGCCGCGATTCCCGAGGCGGGCGTGGACGACGCAACGGGTGCAGATGCGGTCAACGCTTCTGCTGTCGGTGGGGCTGCCGCGGATTTCGTTTCGGCCGCCTGCAGCCGCTGCTCGAGTGCCTGAATGCGCGCCTCGTAGCTTTCCTTCAATTGCCTTATCTGCTCGCGGATTTCGGCGAGGTCGGCTTCGCCCGCGGCGAGCGCGGGAGAAACGGCGAGCGCCAGCGCGAACGCGCACGGCGCAAACACAAACCTGGACATGGGGCGACCCTCCGTTCGTGAACGAATGCCGTCATCGCGCGACGCGACGACGGTCCGGCACAATCAGAGGGTCGAGGGCGGCGCGCGGCCTTGGTACGGCGGGAGGGAGGCGGCCGCGACCAGCGCATTCGGGCGCGGGGGCGGGGTGAAGACTTCCGTCTGCGTGGAGGGGGCGACGACATCGACCGCGGCCGCATCCGCGCCGCCGGCGAAGAGTGCGCACATCGCGCAGGCGACATCGCTGACCGGCGCCTGCAGCCCGGTGTCGTGCGGCTCCTGCATCCGCCGGCTGTCGTGCTCGAGCGCATGCAGCTGCGCGCCTTGCTGCATCAGCACGAGCAGCAACGCGAGCAGGGCGGCGACGATCGGGCGGTAGCGGCGTGTCACGAAATGGAATCGGGTGGTCAGCACGGACGGGCGGATTGTAGCGCAGGCGCCGCCGGCGCCCGTTCGTCCTCATGGCCGAGGGACGGCGCCGGCGTCACCCGGGATTCCGCCGGCGGTTCCTGACCGAACCTTGTCCGGGATCAAAGTGGACCGGCGCGGCTTGCGGATAATACGAATCATTCTCGATTGAGTTGACGATGATCCCGCTCCTCCAGCTTGCGACCGGCGCCGATGCCACCCTCAGCGCCATCCACGCCGACGCCGCGCTGCGCCTGCGCCTCGCGGCGATGGGTTTTCGCATCGGCCAGCGGATCAGGATGGTCCGCAAGGGGGTGTTCGCCGGGCCGCTGCACGTGCGCCTTGGCACCACCGACGTCATCCTCCGGCGGAGCCAGGCCCGGCAGATCGTCGTCGTCCGCTGACGGCCGTGAAGCGCATCGCGCTCGTCGGCATGCCGAACACCGGCAAGTCGACGTTCTTCAATCGCGTCACCGGCGCGTCGGCGCGCGTGGGCAATTGGCCCGGGATCACCGTCGATCTCTTCGCGAGCAAGGTGCTGCTCGGCGCCGACATGGTCGAGATCGTCGACCTCCCGGGTATCTACGATCTCCACGGGTTCTCCGACGACGAGCGGATCGTCCGCCATTTTCTCGAGGATGCGGCGGTGGACCTCGTCGCCGTCGTCATCAACGCCAGCCAGATCGACCGCCAGCTCGGCCTTGCGCTGCAGCTTCGCCACGTCGGATTGCCGACGGCGCTGCTGCTCAACATGGCGGACGAGGCAAAGCAGCGCGGCATTCGCATCGACACGGGCACGCTCGCGCTGGAGCTTGGCGCGCCGGTCGCGTTATTGTCGGCAAAGCACGGTCACGGACAGCGGGAGGCGATGGCGATGCTGGCGCACGCGCTGTCGTCGGTGCCGCGCGTTCCGATCGGCGCGGTGCGCGCGCAACTCGCCGCCGACGACCGGATCGACGTCGACACGGCGGCGGCGCTCAAAGCCGCCGTCGACATCCCCGAGCGGATGTCGGAGCAGCTCACCGACCGCATCGACCGTGTACTCCTGCATCCGCTGCTTGGGCTGCCGCTTTTCTTCCTGCTGATGCTGCTGGTGTTCGAGGGCGTGTTCGCGCTGGGTGAGCCGCTGCAGCGCGCGTTGCAGTGGGTGTTCGAGGGCGTGCGCACCGCGGCCCTCAACCCGTTGTTCGCGTATGCGCCGGCGATGGTCCGGGGCTTCCTGCTGGACGGCGTCTGGTCCGGCGTCGTCACGGTCGCGGCGTTCGTGCCGCTGATCATCCTCTTCTTCCTGTTCATGGCCGTGGTGGAGGACTCGGGCTACCTGTCGCGCGCGGCGTTTCTCACCGACGCGCTGATGGCGAAGCTCGGGCTCGACGGACGCAGCTTCGTGATGATGCTGATGGGCTTCGGCTGCAACGTCCCGGCGGCGATGGGCACGCGGATCATGCGCTCGCGCGGACTGCGCCTGCTGACGATGATGATCATCCCGGTGTCGCTGTGCTCGGCGCGCCTGCAGGTGTTCCTGTTCCTCACCGCGGCGATCTTCGCGCCGGCCCAGGCGCCGCTCGTCATCTTCTCGCTCTACGTGATGAGCTTCGTCGCGGCGATCGTGACGGCCATCGTATTCAAGGGCCGCTTCCGCAGCGACGAGCCGTTCGTGCTGGAGCTGCCGCCGTACCGGTGGCCGACGCTGCGCCAGATCGTGCTTCGCGCCTGGCACGAAGTTCGGCATTTCCTGCGCCGCGCGACCAAATTCATCGTGGGCGGCGTGGTCCTCATCTGGCTGCTTACGAACCTGCCCGCCGGCGCGGTACCGGGATCGACCGACACGCTTGCCGGCATGCTTGGCCGCCTGTTCCAGCCGGTGCTGGCGCCGCTCGGCATCGACGAGCGGTTGACCGTCGCGCTGATCTTCGGCTTCGTCGCCAAGGAAGTGGTGATCGGCGCGTTCGCCGTGATCTTCGGCTTCGAGGGCCAGGCGCTCGCCAGCGATCTCGCCGCCCGGATGGACTGGGTGCAGGCGTACAGCTTCATGCTGTTCACGCTGATCTACACGCCGTGCCTGTCCACCGTCGCCGCGCTGCGCGCCGAAGCGAGGAGCAGCGGCTTTGCGCTGATTTCGGTGACCTGGTCGATCTTGCTTGCCTGGGCGGTCAGCTTCGCGTTCTACCAGCTCGCGCGGCACTTCGGATATTGATCGTCGCCGCGTTTCGATGA
>Ga0209048_10005310_pt1 | contig 12169 bp, 7 predicted proteins | sample FrelakmetCRP12CR_FD_187146 | JGI IMG/M metagenome (GOLD analysis project Ga0209048, IMG submission 187146) | Freshwater lake sediment microbial communities from the University of Notre Dame, USA, for methane emissions studies - CRP12 CR (SPAdes)... | ecosystem: Environmental > Aquatic >... | reverse complement strand
AAGTGAGGGGGTTGTATGCTAAGATTCAAAAAAAGGGAATTGCGTACTCTCGTCCCCTGTTTTGGATCAATACTGCTCATTATCGGAATTATCCCGGATTTATCGGAATATTCTATTCAAATCTGTTATGGAATACTACCCTGCAAAAAGATACGCTCTATCAGGATAAACTAAAAAAAAATACCCGATAGATAGTTTTTTTTACGTTCCGTTCCAGTCACCGACTAACGGGGTATCACCGGATATACCATAAATAAAGGCCAGGTCTGCATTACCGGCAGTGTTGCTGTTCCTCAGGTAGAACGCGCCATTGCGGTAGATACCTACGGTGTCAACACCATTTCCGTCCCAGTCACCGACTAAGGGTGTGTCCCCGGGTATGCCATAATTAAAGAGCTGGTCTGCATTACCGGCTGTGTTGCTATTCCGCAGGTAGAATACTCCATTGCGGTAGATACCGACAGTGTCTACGCCATTTCCGTCCCAGTCACCGACTAAGGGTGTGTCCCCGGGTACGCCATAATTAAACACCAGGTCTGCATTACCGGCACTGTTGCTGTTCCTCAGGTAGAACACTCCATTGCGGTAGATACCAATAGTGTCCACACCATTTCCGTCCCAGTCACCGACCAACGGGGTATCACCGGGTACGCCATATTTAAACGCCAGGTCTGCATTACCGGCACTGTTGCTGTTCCTTACGTAAAATGCACTATTGCGGTAGATACCGACAGTGTCTACGCCGTTTCCGTCCCAGTCACCGACTAACGGGGTATCACCGGGTACGCCATAATTAAACGCCAGGTCTGCATTACCGGCACTGTTGCTGTTCCTTAAGTAGAATGCACTATTGCGGTAGACTCCAATTTTAGTCGTCCGATTGACCGCTGTGACATTGATATACCCGACCCGGGTCATAACACTGGTTCCATTGAGGTTGGTCGCGGCCAGCGAAACCGTATAATTACTTCCGGTCGTATACGTGTGGGTCGCGTTCTTCACCGACGAGAATGTCCCGTCACCAAACGTCCATCTCCATGTCGCCCATTGTGCAGGGGTGCTTGTTGATGCATCTGCGTTAAATGTGACGGTAAGAGGTGCAATACCTTCTCTTGGGGTGACGTTGGTGAAACTCGCTACTGGTGTCGCGGGGGTTGGAGCCTTTGTCACCGCAACGGTACTTGATGCCGATGCCCTGCTTCCACCGGTATTCATGGCCGTCAGAATTACGGTATAGGTGCCGGGTAATTCATAGACATGGCTCGGGTTCTGCTTCCCGTTATCGGACGCAAAATTCCCGTCCCCGAAGTCCCAGTTCCACCCGGTAACTGTCCCGGGCGACGTGTCAGAAAATGTCACATTGAGAGGGGCAACACCTGAAGGGGGATTGTAGGTGAATGAGGCTGTCGCAGGCCGGGCAATCTGCTGTGACACGTTGATTACGGACTCTGTCGAATTCAGCGCAATCGTGGGGAAGCCGGCAGAGTTGGCATACCCGAATTCGTCACCCACAATATTCGCGGCTACCACCCGGTAAGCGTAGCTTGGAGGGGTACTGGCAGGGATCGAAGAGTCGATAGCCATTGCCCAGCCACCCGTCTGCGGTCCGGAGTATGAGGGAACCCTCTGTAATTCATACCAGTTGACGAGGCCAGTGAGGTTGCGTCTCTGAATAATCCAGTCCGTTTCATTGGTTGATCGATCTCTCCAGGCCAGATAAACGGCTGTCGTTGATCCGGAAACGACCTCGCCCGACACAAGAGAATCCGGGGGACTGGTTGGCTGGTTGACTGCAACTGCCTGGGAGTGCATCATATCCATCTCTTCATGGGCAAGGATGTGGCAGTGCCAGACATACTCCCAGCCGAAATTAACCAGGTGGTTTTGTACAGTAATACCATTCGCCAGCGGATCGAAGAATCCACCCGGAGGTCCCGTTAATGTCTTTCCGAGCGGCATTGTCGGATCGATTGCACGGATTTTATCAGGAACAGCAAAGGGCACCGTGGCAGTAACCGGCCTCAGTGCTACAAACGTATCCTCAAGCGGGCTCACCCTGAGGGTTTCCTTCCACCCAAGTTCAGTGGCATCGGGCGCCCGGATAAACCCATCCCACCCTACCCGGTTGAGTACCTGCACGTTATACATGTGCCAGTGCAGAGGATGGGTGTCGACACCGTTATGGGTGATCTTCCAGATCTGGGTACCATCACCGGGCGATGCCCCTGCCATTTCACCTACGGAGGTCATGATGACATCAGTGGGTGGGCTGGCATAGGGATACGGTGTAAAAGTCTGGGTAACTGAGGTACCGGACGGTAACTCAAGCCCCAGCATCCCGCTCATGCGCCCATATTCATCATACACAGCACCCATCTCGTCATGCAGGGCTTTTGGCTGGAACGTGACATTATACCACGCACCGGAGAGAGTGGTAAAGTTCTTGTAGCTGTCAGCAATTCTTGCGAAATTATTTGCCGAGAATACCTGGTTATAGGCGCTGCTGTACGCTACCTGAGGTACGATGATCGGTGGCTGCGACGACTCAAAGACTCCCCTCTTCCCGGCAGACTTGGCAAACACCGAGTTCAGTGCTGCGATGTTGTAAGTTGGTGCAGGCACAGTATTGGTTACTTTGATCTGCATGATGGTCCGAACGTTGGGGCCGTAACCCGGTTGAACCGTCGGGGCACCACCCGTCGAGGTCCTGTCGGGACTACCGGTATAATAATCGTATTGGGAGACACCTGCAGGGAACGCAGCGGGAGCATCGTTATAGAGGATCAGGGTCTTTCCCGCATACGCTGAGAAGTCCACAATGACATCTGCCCTCTCTGCAGCAGCAAGAAGAAGCGAATGTTTATCAGCATTCCCGAAATCGAATCGTGTTGGATCAGTAACATAGGTGATCGGCTGGTTTGGCACAACTACGGGTGCCGGGAGGAATCCGCCTTCAGTACCGATCTGGATCCATGACGGACCTCGTGTGGCCGGATCCGGTACGCCACCTTCCCGGTTATCCGTCGGCCAGTCGGTTGGGTAACCGGGTGTGTTGATTGCCGGCACCATCTTGACTTCCGTGTTGCTCCTGCCATCAGCGGTGATAACAGTCGTATCAGCTACATAGAGCTGAAGGTTGACGAAGCGATCGTCTGCTGCATTGAGGATGCGGAACCGGTACGTCTTTGGATCAACCGTAAGTGTGGGATAGGCTGCTCCGTTGACGAGAGGGGTATCCATATAGGCTTCCCCTGTCATGGAGGGATTCGGGGTCCCGGGAATCATCGGTGGTTCCCCGGGTTGGCCATAGTGGGGATTCGCAACCGGCCCGTGTGCTATATCAGACGTGGGGGGGAAGAACCAGGGTCCATAGTGCCACCGGCCATAAGGGTTAACACCGGTGTCAGCGTAGGGGTTCTGCGCCGGCATATAGACATGGGGGTACCACAGGTCACCGGTCATGGGTATACCGGGATTTGTTCCCCAGTTCCATGTTGGGTCCTGTGCAGCGATCGTCCTGTTATCCACAAAGGTCTTGTCCTGGATGATCAGGGGAATCCCGGTATCGGGAAGAACCTTTGCTAAGGTCGGATTGATACCTGCTGCATTGGTCCCGGAAATCATATCCGTTTCCAGCTGGTCCGTCACCAGGTACCCCGCGGCTTCACCGGCGTAGACATTAAGCCGCGTGATACCATGTGCGTGATCATGGTAGAACATGAGCCGTGCACTCTGTTGGTTGGTATAGAAGAAGGTCTGTGATCCGGGGGCCGGTTCAGGCATGTCGGGAACATTGTACACACTCACGCCTTTCGGGTATGTGGTATATTCCCCGGCGGGAGTGATCCACTGGTAGGGCGTCCCGTCACTGATCCATGGGGTAGTACCACCATGGAGATGCAGCTCTGCCCGGTTCTGCGTATAATAAATGGGGGAGACATTCATTCCCTGGGGTCCCATTCCTGCTCCCATCACGGTGATATCAACCGGGAGGAAGAGGTTGCCACCTGCTCCGACAGGAAGACTGTTGGTGAACTTAACACGCACCGGAGTACCGTTATGGGCAATAATGAGCGGTCCCAGGTAGTGGAATGTGTTATCAACGCCATTTGTCTGACGGTAGCCACGGAACGTGGTAGCAGGCAGATCGGAATGCATCTTCTGGGTAAACTGACCGAGCTCGATCTCATAGTAGTCAGAGCCGGGAAATGCCGTTTTATTCGGAATGGCAACCGGTATATACGCCCCAAGGTTGTTTGCCCCGCCAATGTCCAGTCCGGGCATGGTGTCGACGAATTTCCTGATACCACTGGTAAATGGACCTCTTAAGGATGCTGTGGCAGCTGCACCGGTTCCCGTACCAGTAATAATGACAACAGGAGCCGTATAACCGGTACCTGGATTGGTAACGGTAATACCGGTAATGGTGCCGGTGGCAGGATTTACTGTCGCAGTAGCTGTAGCCCCACTACCGGTAAAATATACATCCTCGATCGTAACCACCGGGGCGGTATAACCAATACCACCGGCAACAACCGTGATATTGGAGATATGGCCCATCGGCATCGGGCTGTTGGCATAATTTGCGAACGGGCCGAAATAATGCGGTACTCCCCCCGGGTCCATGGTGACTGCCGATATTGAGGCGCCACCGGCAATCTGAGCCTCACCATTACCCTGCATAAGAAATGCTTCGCGGGTCTTCTGGTAATCTGCAGCCGCTTCTTCCTTTTCTGCCTGGGTCACCCTTTTGCCGGCCCTGACCGTAAACTGGTCAATTGCAGCACTTGGCCTCAGGGTCCGCGTGATTTTGGCAGTATCTGTGCTGGTAAGTGCCGTAGGTCGAGCTGTAATCAGGGTAGTGTCCGGAACCAGCGTGGCCGGAATGGATGTTACCTTAAAAGTGGTGTTAGCGATTACCGCAGGTTCAGCCGTTGGCTGGGTACTGAAGGTGGTAATTACCCCCTGAATCTGTGTGGCAAAGGTAGTAACCACATCCAAAGGCTGCGTTGTGGGTATGGCGGTAACAGCCGGTGTCAGAGTGGATGTCGCGTTGAGTGTAGCGTTAACCATAACCAAAGGTACAGCCGGTGTCGGATGGGGGATAGAGGCATTCACATCAGTGCTATTGCCCGCACTGACACAACAGGTATTTAAAAGAAGCAATATTCCGAAAATTAGCAAAAATCGACTGAATTTTTTGCTCCATTGTTTTGTTCTTTTTTCTTCATGGTCACATTCATCTGATTCATACGGCAACATACACTTACCTCTTGATACCCTTCTTGACAACGCAAACATAAGCAAAGTTTTCTGGAAAAACAATTCTTATAACATCTGCATAGCAACTTGCATAAAAGATTTTCAAACAGATAATTCTTGGCATTGTATACAATGGTCTGATGAAATACAATCGGAAGTACCTTTACTCGAAACCATGGAGAAATATTCATTATAGATTGCAGTTGTTCTCAGTTTTTGAAATTGATTGACGATTATGAGAATATCCTAAACAAAACAGTGTCAGTAATAAAAAAAATTACCCCTTGAGGTGAATCCATCCTTACAGTATCATTTGGTCTTTAACAAATTGCCCTGCTTGTAACAAAATTATGTTCCTGCCCCGGGGTTATATTTCAAATAGTTTTTCTTTGGGTGAATAAGGACTATTATATCCTTCATTGGTAATTTCCTGCCCATCCAGGTGAATATTCTTCCCATTGAGTGCTACTACGGGGTTTCAATCAAGCCTTTTTCTCGGATATACTATCCTAAACCGGTAGTTAAATTACCTGAAAGCAGTTGAGAGATAAAATTCCTCGTCACCCGATCCAAGAGACGGTGAAAAATGCTCCGACAAAACCACTGATAATTTAGATTATAACGTCTCATGATAGTGCCCGGTAAAAATATTGTTCAATATTACCTGGACATTTTTTTGCTCACCCGTCCAGCGATTCAAAACCTGGTATTCTGGGAAGCCACATAGTGCAATCCATATAATTTCCTGTTTTTGATGAAAAAACGTTTAGTATGGATTTTTAGGGATAGTGGAGAATCTCCTTCATCTTACGAAGGTTTGCAGTAATCGTCAATTCATACTAAACCAAGATTTATATATTTTATTTTCATTTAGTAATTGCATGCCTTCTGACAAAATGACACAGGGAATCGGCGCCCTGCTGGTTCTTCTCGGCATTATTATCATACTCACCCCCTGGGTTATTTTTCCCGTCTGCGAGGTGCACGATATATACATGGTGTTACAATCGGGGGTAAAAATGCCCATGCCCTGCGGCTGGACTGCCCGTGCTGAAACAGGTATCGGGGCATTAATCGTTGTTGCCGGTGGACTTCTCCTCGCAAGGAAGACACCGGAAACAAAGCAGGCTGTGGGGGTATTCAGCATTGCAGCTGGTGTGCTGGTCATTCTGTTTCCTACAGTCATTATCGGCATGTGCAAACTCGCTGATCATCCGTGCCGGCAGTTAACCCTTCCCGCACTCGAGATCCTTGGAGCTGCTGTTATTATTATTGGAGGATATCTTCTCTGGAAACGGGAGTGAAATGAGTAACTCGCACGAGTTTGGATTTTTCAGGTTGCTTGTGCGGAACCTTTCAAACCGTTCCTACCGCAATATCGCCACAATTTTTGTCTTTGCATTCATTGCAGCAACACTATTCTCCTCCCAGTACCTGATGAACGGGGCACAGGCAAGCCTGGATACAGGTATGTCCCGGATGGGTGCCGATATCCTTGTCGTACCGGAAGAATACGCCGCGGCGGGGCAGACTGTCATCCTCTCCGGCCAGCCATCCAGTTTTTTTTTTAACGATTCCAGTTATGAAAAAATCTCCAGGATCCCGGGAGTGGCAAAAGCCAGTCCCCAGATCTATATTGCTACCTTATTCGCATCATGCTGTGCAGCACCGCTCCAGATGATAGCAATAGACCCGGAGAATGACTTCACCATATCAACGTGGCTGAAAGAGAACCCCGGGGTAAAACTGGGGAAAGATGACATAATTATTGGCAGCGCAGTTATTCAGGATGTTGGTAATGATCTCCCGTTTTATGGCCATACTTTCCATGTCGTCGGTATCCTTAAACAGACCGGAATGGGGGTAGACAACTCAGTTTTTACCCGGTTCGAAGACGCGTACGTAATGGCGGATGAGTCAGAATTAAAAGCGGTAAAGAAGCTGACAATTCCCCCAAGAATGGTTTCTGCAGTACTCGTGAAAGTTGACCCGGGAACATCCCCCTCTGCTGTTGCACGTGAGATACAGGATCAGATCCCGGGAACGAAAACCATAACCCCAAACGGTCTTCTGAACACCGTGAGCGGACAACTTGGTGCTGTGAGGCGTCTCCTCAATGGAACAACACTCGCGGTCACGATTGTATCCATCCCGCTTCTTGCATTTATCTCCGCCATGGTTGCCCATGAACGGAGGCGGGAAATTGCTATTCTGCGGGCACTGGGTGCTACAAAAACATACGTGGTGAGGCTCATGCTTGCAGAATCATTCTCCATCGCTATCATTGGCAGCCTTATCGGCATTGGAGGTGCAATGGTTGTCCTCGTGTTTTTCCAGGATTTTATTGCAACCAGCTTAAAAATTCCATTTATCATACCCTCACCGCTTGCACTACTGGTTGATGGGGGTACAGCCCTTTTCCTGTGTGCGGGGATTGGTGGGATCGCTTCACTCTATCCGGCAATCCTTATCAACCGTTCAGAGCCGTATGAGACCATAAGGAAGGGAGAATCATGATAGAAGCTCGTGGTGTAACAAAATCTTTCAGTACTAATAGCTCGGAGATCGTGGCAGTAAACGACGTATATTTAGCAGTAAAACCCGGAGAATTTGTCCTGATCCTGGGTCGCTCAGGAAGCGGAAAATCCACTCTCCTCGCCATGCTTGCTGGTCTCATCCGCCCAACTACCGGTGTGGTGAGGATCCATGGAAACGAGATCGGTAACCTTTCTGAAGACAAAACCGCGGAAGTGCGGGCAAAGGAGATTGGGTTTGTGTTCCAGTTCTCCGGTCTGATTCCCACCATTACTGCGCTCGAGAATGTGATGCTCCCGACTCTTTTCTGCCCGGATGGGCCCGGTTCCCGATTGCGTGCGGTTGAACTCCTGAGAAAGGTAGGACTGTCGGAACGAACAGATGCATATCCCAGCACGCTCTCAAGCGGTGAGATGAAAAGAGTGGCAATAGCCCGTGCCCTTATCAACGGACCACCAATCCTTATCGCGGATGAACCGACAGGTGACCTCGATGTTGATACGGAAATTGAGATCATGGAGCTGTTCAAGGATCTGAACCGTGAAGGTACCACCATCGTAGTGGTCACGCACAACCCGGATCTCGTTCCCTATGCTACCCGTACCTATGGGATGGTAAAGGGAAAACTGGTGAAGAATCCTGAATCTTTTTGTTTCAGGACCTGGAAAGCGGAACCCGGCGCCTAGGCTGATAAGGATTAACCATGAGTCAGAAAATGGATTACTTCACATTTATTGTGGCCGGGATACGAAATAAACCCGGTCGTAATCTTGCGACACTTTTTTGTTTTGCATTCATAGCGGCGAATATTTTCTCAGGGCAATTCCTTTTAGCGGGAGCAGCAGCAGGCATTGACAGGGGAGTTACCCGCATGGGGGCAGACCACCTCGTGGTTCCCTCACAATACATGGTATTCCTGCGGGGCGCCGGACCGGACAACACGATTGCCATCGTCATGGCTGAACCATCGAATTACCGTTTTAAGGCCAATATTATGGAAAAAATCGGGAATGTCCCGGGAGTTTCAGCAATGAGCCCGCAACTCTATATTTCTACGCTGAATCTGCCTGAATTGTCACCGGCACCGCTGGATATTTACGGTATCGATCCGGAAACGGATTTTACCATCAGTCCCTGGCTGCAAAAGCCCCTGAACAATCCTCTCGAACCCGGTGAAGTGATTGTAGGGCATGAAGTAGCCGGTGATGTTTCAACACGGATTTCTATAGGTGGCCAGACCTATACAATAGCCGGCAGGCTTGATCCCACCCAATCATCGATTGATCGTACAATCTTCCTGCGACTGGATGATGCATATGCCCTTGCTGCAACAAAGGGTATCGTCCCCTTTTCAACCCCGCAGATATCTTCCGGGGATGTGAATGCAGTGCTCATACGGGACTCAACCGGAGAAGACCGGGATGTCGTGGGGACGCGTATCAAGCGATTATTCTCATCTTCATCGGAATACAGGTACGTCAGCGTGATCGGGAGACATTTTACCCTGGATCCCGTAGCTGAGGAGATCCAGGCAATCCCTGCCCTCCTGAATTTAATCTCGGTATTCGTCGTGATCATTGCACTTCCGCTGATCGCACTTATCGCAGCGATGGTTGCCCATGAACGCCAGCGGGAGATCGGGCTGCTCAAGTCGATGGGGGCGAAACGGAATGTCATCTTCTTCCTCGTTATCGCTGAATCGCTGCTCCTCGCTTCGTTAGGAGGTATCGCTGGAGTTGGGGTAAGCCTCTTCACCTTCTTCCTGATGAATGGCCAGGGTATACTCAACAGCGCACTCCAGGTTTCATTCCGGATGCCCCCGCTGATGGAGATCGGTTCGATGGCAGGTCTGGCATTGTTTGTGGTTATTACAATTGGCAGCTTATCTTCACTCTGGCCGGCATACCAGAGCAGCAGGATGAATCCCTACGACGCGATCAGGGACTATAGGCAATAAGGACTCATACGCAGTTGACCATGGGAACAAAAAATTTATCCGGGAGATCATCCTTTAATTGCGTTTGCCGTGGATAATATAGTCAGGAGACCCGTCCTTGACAGGAATATATGGCATGCAATTGATCCTTCGAAATTTCTTCTTCGGTTTTGTGTATTATTTATCCTATTTTATGCCGGAGTGCTTACGGTGCTTCTGAGAATATGTGGTCTTCGCGGGAATATTGCCAAAAATTTTTACCATCAACGCAATAGGGTAACCGGAGTTATTACCGTGAATATGTCTGACATCATCAAATGATGCCAGAGATTTGAGATTTGTCCACATAAACCCACGCAACTGCTAAAAAATCTGCAGGATTAGCAGTGGTAATATTCCAGGCATATAACCTATTTGTGATAATATCAGCCGAACGGTTAGTCAATATATAGGTATGAACCGCGTTATCCCTGCTGTCTTGCTCCGGATCTCAAAACCTTGGTCATCAATCCAGATAATCTGGTGATGTGTTCCATCTGCCGTTTGGGTGAATCATGTTTATCCTTGACGGTAAATATCTGCTGTCAGTAAACGAGAGAAGATCAGATGATAACTTTTTTTTGCATCAGTCAGGTTGTCTTAGAGGTGAAGGGAGTCTTTTGGGTTATACAGGATAGTTCTTCTGTAAAAGTGAGAGGGAATGATTCTGGGAAGGGGAAAATGGGATTGATCGGTAACTAAAAAAAATAACTATAGCTGTAAAAATGAGGAGTATCATACATAAATCGAGAAATAAGTATTGTTGTGAGAATGGACTGACAATAGTAGGTGATATTTGATCTTTCCGGACATAGGTATTGTCCCTGATATCCCGATCTCTTGACCAAACTGTTTATAGTATTGGATCTTTTTTATCCTATACGCAATCTTCTTCTAGATAGAAATTGACCTGTGTTATAAGAGAGGTATACGTCAGATGCACCGTTATTCGTTGTCCTGCAGTGCGGAAGCAGGTGATCTTGAGCCGGTTGTCCTTGCGGTCCACGAATTGATCCACCGTCTTCCCGTCACAGCAAAGTCATTGGAAAAAGATGGCATACGTGTTGAAGACGGGAGGGTTATCGATCGGCACTATGTCGGTCCTGTCCTCCTTGAAGCGATCGCAAAAAATATACCGATAAAAACTACCCCGACGACCGGACCTTATAGAGGAGTTCCCGTAAATGTCAGTCCTATCAGGGACCATGAAGGAAACGCAATTGGGGCAATCGGGGTTGTTGATATCACGGGAATTTTTGATCTTGCAACTCTCATGGAACACCAGTCTGCGATACTCAAGCAGGTGTGTGGGAAAGATCCCTGTCCTCTCCCTTCTGAACAGAGTGGTTCAAGGCGGTGAATGGTATGCCGGATTCTGCATTCAAAGTGCTTGAGATCCTCGAACGATCAGGAACCCCTCTCTCCGGAGAAGCGATCAGCAACGAACTGGGAATTACCCGTTCGGCAGTCTGGAAACATATCCAGGAACTGAGGGGGATGGGCTACGAAATCTTCTCGTCGCAAAAAGAGGGGTATAAACTCACACATACGAGCAGTAAGCTCCTCCCCTATGAGATACATAAAAAACTAAAAACCCAGTTTATCGGAAAAAAGATCCGTTATCTCGAGAACACCCCCTCGACCATCTGGGTCGGCAAACAGATGTGCTCGGAAGGGGATGTCGGGAAGATGCATGGCATGGTGATCATTGCCGAAGAACAGACCGGGGGTATAGGAAGAATGGGGAGGGCATGGGTCTCTCCCAGCGGGGGGATCTGGATCACGATCGTGCTCAAACCCCATGTGCCGGTCGATCATATTTTCATGATCACGATGGCAGGATCCATTGCCATTGCCCGGGCCATCCGCAAGGAATTCGACCTCGGTGCCCTGATCAAATGGCCAAACGATATTTTCATTGGCAACAAAAAAGTTGCCGGACTCCTTCTTGAGCTTGCAGCAGAGGCAGACGCGGTTCACTATTGCCTGTTAAGCATAGGTATTGATGTGAATGTTCCGTTAAACCAGTTCTCTCCCGCGTTACAAAAAGACATCACATCTATCAGCGCTGAAGTCGGGCATGAAGTAGACCGTGCTCAATTTCTCGCACGCATCCTCAAGGAGTTCGAGAGCCATTATCTCCTCATTGAGAGTGGTGAATACGAAACAATCATCAGGGAATGGAAGAGTCTTTCCTGTACTCTTGAAAACCGGGTGCAGATCAGGACCCTGAAGAACAGCTTTGAAGGGGAAGCAATCGATATTGATGAGTTTGGCGCCCTCATTATCAGGAAGGACAATGGCAAGCTCGAGCGGGTTATCTCTGGCGACTGTTATCAGCTGTAAGTGAGAGGTACTTTTTTATCGTCAACCATTCAATTTTTTTATGGTTGACGA
>Ga0209048_10005309_pt1 | contig 12170 bp, 9 predicted proteins | sample FrelakmetCRP12CR_FD_187146 | JGI IMG/M metagenome (GOLD analysis project Ga0209048, IMG submission 187146) | Freshwater lake sediment microbial communities from the University of Notre Dame, USA, for methane emissions studies - CRP12 CR (SPAdes)... | ecosystem: Environmental > Aquatic >... | reverse complement strand
AGGATTATCTTTTTAACTCTTAAGTATATACTTTCATCTGATAACGATGGAAACCCAGATTACGGAGTTGTTCGGGCTTCAGATCTATACGGACAAGGGTATGTTTGTCGGCGAAGTCGAAGATGTTCTCATTGATGTGGATCAGAAGAAGATAGATTCAATTGTAGTCAGTAAGGTCAACGACCAGCTCTTTGAGCTGAAAAATTTCAAAGGCCTTAAGATCCCCTACCGTATCATCAGCGCGATTGACGATATCGTCCTGATCCGCCACCTGCCGGGAGCCTTCACGGGCGGCAGTGTGGAAGAGTAATAAGGAATCAGGTTTCTGCGGGAGAATCAGTAATATTTTCTTTGCTCCCGCATGGTTGATGTATGGAAAACCGGGAAATATTTTCAACTATCACTACTATTCCTCCTGTTTTTGTCAGGCTTGACGGGCGTGCATTTCACCGGCTTGCAGAGAACCTGGCATTTAAAAAACCGTTTGATGACCGGTTCAGCGATGCAATGGTTCAGGTCTGTACAGCGCTCGTGGCGGACAGTGGGCTCTGTCCTGAGTTTACGTTTACCTTCTCGGATGAAATCAGCCTCTATTTTACCCAACTCCCGTTCAATGGCCGCGTGGAAAAGATTGACTCAGTTTCCGCGTCCTTTGCAGCAAGTTCACTCACCCTTGCTTTAGGGGGACCACTTCCTCTTGCATTCGATGCACGGGTCATTCCGGCAACACGTGAATTTGCTCTTGAATACCTGGCCATCCGGCAGAACGAGGCATGGCGTAACCACCTGAACGGCTATTGCCAGCAGGTGTTGATTGAAGAAGGAATGAGTGCAAAAAAAGCCGCAGAGCAACTTAAAGGTCTTCCGGCAAAGAACCTCCATGAGATGATGCATATACGGGGTTTCAACCTTGCTACTACTCCTGCATGGCAGAGGAGGGGGGTGCTGGTCTATAAGAAAATCACGGAAAAAGAAGGTTTCAATCCGATCACACAACAGGCGGTAGTGGCCGAACGCAGTGCGGTTACGGTTGATCGGGATCTTCCGCTGTTTACAAGCCCCGAAGGAAAAGAGTTTCTGGGGAAATTAGTTGCCTTCCTGTGAGACGGTATCTTTAAAAATGAATTCATCGTTTCTGCCTCCCTGCCTCCCTTCTCATCTGCCAAATCTGTCATATACTTCCTCAGGTAATTGCGGATTTGGGGATCAAGCACGGACGTTCCTCTTTCTTCACAAAAAAGGGAAATTAGTAGATAAGATTATTTGCGGCAATAATGGCTGGTGTTGTCTTCGAAAACGGATAGGTAGCACCAACACCCGGACGTATTTCGAAATTCATTCTGGTATCCTTGGGGACAACAGTTATATTCAATTGTATTTCCATCTGGTCTCCTGGTGTCATGGCCGATTGAGGGTTTCCGGTACCATCTTTTAATGCAATAAAGTTCGTGTCTTTCGTTGAATGACTCTCATTGGTCCATGCCAATATTTTTGGACTGGACGTTGGTGTGGAGACGACGATAGTCATCTTTTCCAAATTGATACCCGAAGTACCCGGGACAAGACCGATCGTGAATCTGATCTGATCAATCCCCTCTGTGGGGTTTGAGGCCAACCCGTAAACATTGCCTACCAACTGGACGTTTGTAGTTGATTGTTCAATGCCCCTGTACACCGTCTCCTGGGCCTTTTGGGTTGTGAAGAACCCGGCTCCAAGAACAACAAACGCGAACACCGATGCCACAACAATAAATGCGATCAGCACAATTGCTGCCTCAAGACCGGTGAACCCTTCTTCATTACTGTTTCCATAGCTCATTGACTCACCTGAACGTCATATGTGGACAATGGAATAATCCAACGCCCGTTACTTATCAGCTCATCATTATAGTATATAATATTATTTATTTTAATTAAGTAATTTTAAATGCTTTTTCCCCCTTTTTAACACAATAAAATGGCTAAATTACAAAATTACCGACGATGATAAAGATAGTCCCTCAAGGACCTTCATTCCCTGCGTTACCATGAATTCCGGAGGTGAGGTGGGGAGGTGTTAAAAATTAATCCTTGTCACGTGAGATCCCAATTGTCACACTAACGGTCTCAGTTGCCCCTTCAATATCCCAGTCCTTAATTGAGTCATGAGATCTCAGGGTATCCCCTGGTTTAAGGAAGGTAAACAGGACCCCTTTGCCCGGAACTACCGCTAAAACCTCTCCAGCAATAATGTGTCTGCTGTTTTTACTGAGAAGGCCAAAGACTCTTGAATTCTTTACCAGCACTTCTACGGAGATGAATTCGCTGACTACAAGGTCAAGTTGTTTGCGCATTTCCTGTATCCGGCGAATAACCTCACGCTCATACCCCTCCATCTCGAGATCGTCATCGAGTCTGATATCTACATACACCGTTGCGTCCTGCATGGGAGCGGAAAATACCTCTGCGGGGAGTTTTTCGGTAAAGGTAACGTGTCGGGTGCCTATCTCATATACCGCATCACCCTCTTTGAGTGTTACGGTTCGTCCCGCATCAATCTCGGCTTTAAGGAAATTACCATCAGCACCTTCAATGAGTGCCTTGACTCTGGGTGAATTTTTACCAAACCCGGGCCCCAGTGCTTTCATCACCGGTTCTGCATGCCAGCCGATCCGCTCCCACCTGCTTATAACAACGGTGACCTTACGGGCGTTAGCCCGGTCCATGCAGACTGCATTCAACCGTTCGATTGCGTCTTTCACCGGACCTGAGTTCGTCACCACGACCACTTCTGATACCGGCCAGCGGAGTTTCCGCTTTCCTGCCTGCCGGGCATTTGCACAAGCATCATCAAACGATCTGACGATATCAACGGCATGTTCAAGAGATCCATCCACAAGTGCCGGGTTCCCGGTATTCCAGTCGAGCAGGTGCACGCTTTCAGGATCGTTTGTGCATCGCAGGTTGCCGAAGATCTCTTCGGTAATATGCGGGCAGACCGGGGCGAGCAACCCAATGAGCCTTCGCATCACGTAGTAGATTGTCTCGTAAGCAAAGTGCTTGCTCTCTGACTCGCCCTCCAGCCACATCCGTTCGCGGACGAGCTGGACGTACCAGCGCGACAGGTCTTCTAAAATAAAGTTCACCAGTTCGCGGGTAGCCCGGTGGAGCTGGCATTCCTTTATCGCAGCGTCAACTGTGGCGGCAATGGTGTTTATCCGGGAAATTATGAACCGGTCCTCGTCGGGAAGCTGCCGGAGGTGTGCCCGGATGAACGCACCATCCCAGACGCCTCCCGTGTTTGCCGGCTCGAATTTGTCGAGGATCATATACGGGAGTGGGAACCGGTACACGTTCCAGAGGATGTTCATTGCACGGTTTGTGGTCCCAACCCCCTCCCAGTTGAACTTGAGATCATCCCATGGAGCTGAAGAGGAAAGCACGTAGAGCCGGAGCACATCGACACCGACTTTGGCAATAACTTCCTCGGGTGTTACGACATTGCCGAGGCTTTTTGACATCTTCTTTCCCTCGGCATCGAGTGCAAACCCGTGCATGCAGACGCGCCTGTAGGGCGCTTTTCCAAACGCAATTGTGCTGGCTCCGAGCTGGGAGTAGAACCAGCCCCGGGTCTGGTCCTGACCTTCGGTGATGAAATCGGCAGGCCAGAGGTGTTCAAAGTCCTGTGTTTTACCCGGGAACCCGAGCGTTGCCCACGATGCAACGGCCGAGTCGAACCAGACATCAAAGATATCCTCGACCCGTTTCATCGTGCCGCCACAGCTGCACGGGATCGTCACATCATCAACGTAGGGGCGGTGTGGATCTGCAAGCGCCCTGCCGCTGCGTTCTTCGAGCTCGCTGATCGTGCCAATCACCCGATAGGAATCGCATTTCGGGCAGACCCAGACCGGGATGGGTATCCCCCAGTAGCGCTGGCGCGAGATGCACCAGTCACGGGCTTCCTTGATCCAGTCGTAAAACCGGGCGCTTCCCGCCCATTCCGGGTACCATATGACCTTTTCCACTTCCTTAAGCATCAGATCCCGCATCTCGGAGATCTTTAAGAACCACTGTGACGTGGCCCGGAAGATGATCGGCGTCTTGCAGCGCCAGCAGTGGCCGTAGCGGTGGGTGACGGTCTCCTTCGCAAGCAGGTGATCCCCGAGCGCCGCCAGAACGTCTTCGTTGGAATCCCGCACGAGCTGTCCGGCAAAGATCCCGGCCTCTTCCCTGAATTTCCCGGCACCATCCACCGGGCAGACAATGGTGAGCCCTTCCTTTGTCCCGAGCACGAAGTCGTCCCACCCATGGCCGGGTGCTATGTGAACCATACCGGTGTTTTCGAGGGCAACAAAATCTGCGGAGAGAACCTTGTGATCGATCTCACGCTGGAGCGGCACGCAGGATGCGAGCGGGGATTCATATTCCCATCCTACGAGATCGGCACCCTTCTTTGTCTCCAGAATGGAATAGTCCTTACAGCGTCCTTTCTTGAGCACCGCTTTTACCAAAGGTTCAGCGATCCAGAGGAGCGTCTCCTTGTCGTCTTTTTTAGCGAGCACTTTTACATACTCGAAATCCTTGGCCACGGCCACAGCAACGTTTGCCGGCAGCGTCCACGGCGTTGTCGTCCAGATAACAAGGAACTCGTTTATCTTACCTTTGAGGGGAAACTTGACGAATACCGAGGGGTCGTTCTCGTCCCAGTATTCCACTTCGGCGTCTGCAATCGCCGTCTCGCACCGGGGACACCAGTTGACAACGCGGTGCCCGCGTTCAAGCATGCCCTTTTCCTCTGCCCGTGCGAGTGTCCACCATGCCGCCTCAATGTAATCAGGCATAACCGTCTGGTACGCTCCAGGGAAGTCCAGCCAGACGCCGAGATTGGCGAACTGGTCGTCCATCAGGATCTTGTTCTTGATCGCGAACTCACGGCATTGCTCAATGAACTTCCGGATCCCGTACCTCTCGATATCCTTTTTTGACTCAAAGCCGAGCGCCTGCTCAACTTTTACTTCGATAGGCAGTCCGTGCATATCGTAGCCAGCCCGGTCAATCACGTGGCGGCCGTTCATGCGGTGGTAGCGCAGGATAGCGTCTTTTAGTATCTTGTTCCACGCGGTGCCGAGATGGATGGATCCCGTTGTATAGGGTGGGCCGTCGACAAAGAAGAACGGTTTGCCACTACTGCGGTGTTGTTTTACGGTTGCATAGGTATCGTTGGTGCGCCAGTGTTCCCGCACCTGACGCTCGATCGACTGTGCATTGAAGTTAGCAGTGACTTCCTTCACAAAACCCCTCTTGAATACTTATAGGACGCAAGTAAATGTGCGTAGAGGAATGTTGGTGCTGGTGGACAAAGTAGTTTTTCACCTATCGCAGTATACCGGATTTCCGGCAGCACCGCAAAATGGGGTACCTGACGGATCGAAATCGTAACAATTATAAGCGTGATTTTTATATTGAACATTATGAGATTCGAACGATACTCTTTCCTTTTTGCTGTACTGCTGATCCTGCTTGCATGTGTTTCAGGTTGTACGACGACACAGAATGCCGGAACCGGGTCTGCAGGCCCTGTCGCAACCACAGCTGCCCCATCCAGTCCCACCTATACTCAAGTACCTTCTGCCACACTGGGGGCAGGAAGCCGTGGTATCGAAACCACCATCAATATACATTCTAAGAACTTTTACTGTCTTGATCTCCCCAAGTTACTCGGTGCGGATTACCTTTACCCCGATCAGAAGTTTACCATATGGGCGACATCGCCGGGGAGCGGGACCGTGAATGTGAATGTCCTGCTTCTTAAGGTCGATGACTATGAAAAGATCCAGACTGTCATACCGGCCTGGGATGCGGTAAAGAAGACCTGGGTTTATGAAGGGATCGCACCCCTTGTCCAGCTCAATGACATCTCAACACCCCAGGAAAAGACCGTCACTATAAAAAATCAGGGTAAGTATTTCCTGTGCGCTGATGACCGGCATGAGTCCGGCGGCAATGATGCCCTCTTCCAGATCCCGGTAAAAATAACCCGGCTCTGATGCCGGTAAAGGGAAAAACGCCCCTCTTTTTTTGACAAGGCTGAATTTTTAAATTCAGGTATCCTCTCTTCGGGTCCGGAATATCTTTATAGATGACTTCGCATGCTGTACCGGGAACAAATATGCATACCACAACGTACCTGCAGTGGTGCGTTGCGGAATTTAAAAGCGCAGAAGAATAAACCGGAATGATCACTGATGGAGACCTATCCTATTATTCTGGGCGGTGTCAAGAAGCAGACCGGGGAAATTGTGAACGTGCGTTTTCCCTTCACAGGTGAAATATATACAAAGGTCTGCCTGGCGAGCCAGAACGATTTGAAGGAGGCAGTTGCTGCTGCGGTGCGGGGATTTGAAAAAACCCGCAGACTTTCTTCAGGTATACGATCGAGAATCCTATCCCGTCTTGCCGATGAGATCCATACGCGATCAGATGAGCTGGTCGACGTAATGGTGATGGAGGGTGGCAAAACAAAAAAGTTTGCGGAAAACGAGGTATCCCGTGCAGAGATAACTGTCCGGATTTCTGCGGAGGAAGCAAAACGAATCTATGGGAAGATAATTCCGCTGGACTGGACAGATGACACGGAGGGGAGGGTTGGCTTTCTCCAGCGGTTCCCGCTTGGGCCTGTTGTGGGGATTGTCCCGTTTAATTTCCCGCTGAACCTCGCCTGCCACAAACTCGCACCGGCTATTGCTGCGGGGAATTCCATCATTATCAAGCCCGCATCAGCAACGCCCGTGTGCAGTTTACTTCTTGGCGAGATGGCGCTCGCTGCCGGTCTCCCACCGGAGGCGATCAGTGTAGTGCCCTGTGCAAATGTCCGTGCGGAGCAACTGGCACGGGACCCCCGTATTGCATATCTCTCGTTCACCGGCAGTTGTGCGGTTGGCTGGCACCTTCGTGATATTGCGGGACACAAAAAAGTGGGACTGGAACTGGGAGGGAATGCAGCGGTTATCGTTCATGAGGATGCAAACCTCGATTTTGCTGCAAACCGGATCGCGACCGGGGGTTTTATCAACGCCGGGCAGGTCTGCATATCTGTCCAGCGGGTGCTGGTGCACCGATCTGTTTACGATCGTACCCTTGAAAAAATTCTCTCGGCAGTCAGGGAGCTGAAGGTTGGCGACCCCCGTGAACCTTCGACAGATATCGGTCCCATGATTGACCAGGTGAAAGCAGAAGAAGCGTACCGGAAAGTCCATGAAGCCGTGAAGCAGGGTGCACGAATCCTTGTGGGGGGCACTCTTGAAGGAACAACGTTTGCACCCACGGTAATTGTTGATACAAAGCCGGACATGAGAGTGGTTAGCGAGGAAGTATTTGCACCGGTCATCTCCGTAACTCCCTATCATGATTTTTCCGAAGCACTACGGATGGCCAACGCGGGAGAGTTCGGTCTCCAGATGGGAATCTTCACCCAGAACATCAACCGGGTTATGCGGGCATTTGGAGAGATGGAAGTGGGAGGTGTGATCGTGAACGACATTCCCACCTTCCGGGTCGACCAGATGCCCTATGGCGGTGTGAAGGGGTCCGGGATAGGGCGTGAAGGCCCGAGATACGCGATTGAAGAGATGACCGATCTCCGGTTGATGGTAATCAACCGGAATGGAGGGATGGAATAGCGGGCAGATTGCGGTGCTTATGGCAGTACACGCTGCACACCTGTCTCCTTCGTATCGTACCCCCCAAGCCGCCCCAGAATCTTTTTAAATCCAGGCGAGACAATGGTATCGCAGAGCTCCGATACCCTTGGATCCTCAAGATGTTCGCGGCGTATCGCGATCTCGTAGCGTTCAGATGCTACCGGTATAAACCGGAGCCCGAGTGCTTTTGCTGCGCTATACACGCACATCCCTGCTTCAGCTTCCCCAGACTTTATGGCAAGGGCAACGGCAAGGTGCGTGGTCACTTCGCGCTCATACCCTCGGATCTTCGATGGATCGATCCGGTTCTTCGTGAGCAGGTGATCGAGCAGCATCCGGGTGCCGGAACCCCGCTGCCTGTTTACAAACGTGTGGCTGGACAGTGCATCGAATCCGATACTGTCCTTTGAGACTATCCCCTGTTGCCGCTCCGTGACACAGATAAGAACAATATCTTCTCCGGGCAGGTATTTTTGTAAGTACGGGATGTTGTAGTCTCCGTCATCGGCCAGCATATGCATCGGGGCTGCGTGGCACTCATTCTTTTTCAGGGCAAGGATCCCGCCCATGCTTCCCACGTGAGTGGAGTGAAGTTCGACATCCTTTTGTGAGAGGAGATCGGCAAGATAATCAACCAGTGGATCGTGGCTCCCGGTTAAAAGGAGCGCCCTTTCTGCCTTTGCCTGAGAAACGGTTAAGCTTGCGGTCACTCGTGTTCCTGCTTCGAACCCTTCCATACCGGCCGGAATTTTCAGGTATGCGTTTGACCGCACCGCACTCATCTGGACGCCGGCACCTCGTGATAAGGGAGAGAGAACCCAGCGGTCACCCACATGTCCCAGAGAGCAGAGGACAAACTCGTCACTCCCGATATCCTTGGAGACAGAAACGGTAAAACGGGCGTCAACCGTGCCAAACGAGGCTACAGGAAGTCCGAACTGGTGAATAAGCGGTGTCACGATCTCGCGGAGCACCGTCAACGCTGAAAGGGGATACCCCGGCATGCCGATGACCGGTTTTTTATCGATCCGCCCGATAATCGCTGGTTTACCGGGTTTGATGGCAACCCCGTGGACCAGCACCTCTCCGAGGTCTGCGATCACCTCCGCGGTGAAGTCTTTTGTACCGGCCGATGATCCTGCTGAGATGATTACGAGATCATTCTCCTCAACCGCACGCTGCAGTGCTTTCCTGATCTGCGCCTTTTCGTCTTTTACCATGGGGTAGCGTGTGCAGCGTGCACCGAGTATGCCCAGCATCGCTTCTGCCATGACGGTGTTGCTTTCTACTACCTGCCCGGGTGCAGGGAGATCACCGTGGGGGACGAGCTCACTTCCTGTCGGGATCAACCCGATCCGTACCGTGAGCACCGGCACTTCAGTGATGCCATATGCGGCGAGAGCACCGATATCTGGCGGGCGGATCAGGTGGCGTGACGGCAGCGCCATCTCAGACTCTCCTATGTCTTCACCCGCAGAGCGTACATGCTGCCATGGCGGGGCTGCCTTGCGGATGGCAAACCGCTCACGATCGATATGTACATCCTCAATCATGATCACAGCATCATATCGGGGTGGCACGACATTACCGGTGTTCACTCTCACTGCCTGCTGCAGGGTAACCGGGTGCTGTTCGCTTGCTCCCCGGGTCTCTTTGCTTTCTACTGCGATACCGTCCATCGCTGCAAGGTGCACCTCAGGAACCGAGTACCGGGCAAAGATGGGTTCTGCAGTTACCCTCCCGACTGATTTGAGCAAGGGGATCATCTCGCGTGTCGGAGTGCAGGCGAACCCTTTGCGAAGGAGTGAGATGGTTTCTGTGAGCGAATTCAAGGTGAGATAGCGTTTTACCACACAATCACCTCGATGAGTGTTCCGGTTTCCAGCCCTTCACTTTCGGCAGGAATCCGTACAATACCGGTGCTTTTTACCAGGGTATTGAGCAGCCCGGATTTTCCAAACAGGGGTGTTGCAATCCCGTCACGCACTGCGACCCGCACATAATCCTCCCTGCCCTTTGATGACGACACATTCTGACCAAGAGTGGCCTGAAGGGTTCGCACATTGCCGCTCGTTTCACCGGTCATTGCGGTGATCAGGTGCCGGACGATCGCGATGAGTACGATGAATGCCGAGGCAGGGTGGCCTGGCAGACCGATGACCGGCGTACCGCTGCACTGCCCGATGATAGTGGGCTTGCCAGGCGCGATCGCGATCCCATGGACCAGCACCCTTCCCTGTTCAGCGATGATCGCGGCTACTATATCGCGGTCGTCTTTCGAACTCCCCCCGGATATCAGTACTGCATCGCATTCTGATGTTGCCTTCCTTATGACCTCGCTGAGTGTTTCACGTTCGTCAATGATAATACCGTAGATTTCGGGCAGACACCCCCACTCCTTTACCATGGATGCGATCACGTAGGAGTTTACATCCCGAACCTGTCCTGCCTCAGGTCGAACGGTCACCGGAACAAGTTCGTTTCCGGTAGAGAGGATCCCGATCCTGGGCATCCGGACAACCGGTACGTCCCTGCATCCTGCCGCGGCAAGCACACCGATGTCCTGCGCCGAGAGTCGCTTACCCCTTTGTACGACTGGCTCTCCCTTTGAAAAATCCTCGTTAAAAAAGAGTACGTTTTCTCCCTGAGCTGCCGGTTTTTTTACGAGGACTTCCTTGCCGATCTGCTCGGTATGTTCGATCATGACCACCGCATCGGCACCTTCCGGGAGGATTCCTCCGGTAGGAACGTAGATGCATTCACCCGATCGCAGGGAGGTAACCGCAGACGCTCCCATAGTAACCCTGCCACTAAAGGGGAACATCGAGGGGATTGCATCGCTTGAACCTGTGGTATCGGCAGATCGTACTGCGAACCCGTCTACGACAGAGCGGGTGAAGCCGGGAATATCGACATCAGCATGTACATCCTCTGCGAGAATGCGGTGGAGTGCCTCGATGAGCGGGACAGGTTCATCACCGCAGCGAACAGCAACATTCCTGACTTCTGCGATCGCCTCTGAAACTGAAACTACCTGTAAAAAAAGACTCATTTGAAGCAGCCCAGCTGACAGCCGCGGATCTTGATACCGTGTGCATTGCAGTACTCGCTGATCTCCTTTTTGGGGATGCGGTACTTTGCAGCGATGGAGAATGCCTCGGGGCAGGTGATGCTTTTCTCGATTCCTGCACTCTTGAATGCCTGTTCAATCTTATCTGCGTCCATGGTAACATTATGCTGTGTACTTCATCATAGTGTTTACCGTTCATTCACATCGAGACTCTTAATCGTAATGAACTGCTAATCTATACTTCAATGAAGGTCGCGCTTATCAACTCCCGGCAGGATAAGGCTGGAATGAATATCCGGCACCACATCGAACAGCTGCTCGGGACTGATGAGCAGGAAATGTGGCGGGAGCAGGAGCGGACGTACGAGTTTATTGAGGTTGCTGAGCGGCTGATCCATGCTGAACACATTGATGCAGGGATCGATGCAGATCTCCTTATTTTTCTCTCACGGCATTACAGTGCCAATCCCGTCCCGGTCCTCACCGTACATGTGACCGGAAATTTCGGCACTGCAGAAGTTGGAGGAACTCCCCGCACTCTTGCCCCTGCAGCCCCCGCAATGATGCAGGCAACGCTCCGTGCGCTCAGAAAGCACTGTCCTGAAGGCTATCGGGTCTCGTATGAAGTCACCCACCATGGACCGACCGGACTTTCACTCCCATCATTCTTTGTCGAAATCGGCAGTACTGAGAAGGAATGGACCGATCCTGTTGCCGCAAGAGTAGTCGCTGAGAGCGTGTTGTCTGCGTCTCCGGTGAATCCGGTACCTCTGATAGGGTTTGGTGGTACCCACTATGCGACCCGGGAAACTGAGATTGCCCTCACCTCCCGCGGGGCATTCGGGCATATCGCCCATACCCGGGAAATTCTGGTGCTTGATGAGGAGATGGTACGGGCAATGATGGTAAAAAGCGGGGCTGTTGCCGCATATATTGACCGGAAAGCGCTGGATCGCCAAGAACTCAACAATCTTTCCGGTATGCTCAACCGCCTCTCGATTCTCCGGTTAACGGAAAGTGAGATCATGGCAATGGGGCACCTTTCCTGGGAGACCTACCAGGCTGTCCGGGTGATGGCAGAGCAGGTCTCTTCAGGTGCACGATGCTATATCCATGATCTCCAGGGGGAGGGGACGCTTTGTACGGTCAGGGTAAATCCGGACTTACTTGGTGAAACAGTGAAATCTGACGAGACGGGGCTGATTCAATCTCTTGATAACCTGCCGGTCGTTCACCTTTCTACGCACGATAACCGCCTGCTTCCGGAATTTATCACGTATGAAGACCATTCGTCCCAAATAATAAATGATTTAAATACGTTGTGCGTAAAAATCATACGTAACAAAGAGATCACTGCAACGGAGAAAGATACCCTGATCATACATAAGGTAAGGTTCGACCCCCATAAAGCGCGCGAT
>Ga0209048_10005308_pt1 | contig 12172 bp, 12 predicted proteins | sample FrelakmetCRP12CR_FD_187146 | JGI IMG/M metagenome (GOLD analysis project Ga0209048, IMG submission 187146) | Freshwater lake sediment microbial communities from the University of Notre Dame, USA, for methane emissions studies - CRP12 CR (SPAdes)... | ecosystem: Environmental > Aquatic >... | reverse complement strand
CGCCGCAGGCCAGGCCCACGGTCCAGGCCGTGTCGTCCGCGACGCCGAAATGGAGCAGCCGCGGCACGCCGGTGGCGAGCGCCTGCTTTCCCGCTTCGACGACCGCGTTCTCGACGCAGCCGCCGCTGACGGAGCCGACGATCCTGCCGTCCGCGGTCAACGCCATCTTGCCGCCGGCCGGGCGCGGCGCCGAGCCCCAGGTCTCGACGACGGTCGCGATCGCGATCGGCCGCTCGTCGGCCCGCCACTGCTCGATGTCGGGGAGGATGTCTCTCATACGGCTGCCCTCGATCTCTGCTGCCGCCTGGCCGGCCTTTCGCGGGGAAGACGAGCGAGCCGGGACGCCAGATCTTCCAGGCTGGCGAGGTTGTGGACCGGGAGAAAGTCGTCGACGTAGGGAAGCGCCGCCCGAATGCCGCGGGCGAGCGGCTCGTACTCGGGAGACCCGAGGAGGGGGTTGAGCCAGGTGACGCGGTGGGCGCTTCTCTGGAGCCGCGCCATCTCCGCCCCGAGGAGCTCGGGCTCTCCGAGGTCCCAACCGTCGCTGATGAGGAGCACGTGCGCGCCGCCGCCGAGCACGCGGCGGGCCCAGCGGAAGTTGAATTCGCGGATGGTCTCGCCGATCCGGGTGCCGCCGGACCAGTCCGGAGCACGGCGGGCGGCCGCCGCGAGGGCAGTGTCCGGATCGCCCCCGGCGAGCTCCCGCGTCACGCGGGTCAGCCGCGTCCCGAAGAGGAACGTCTCGATCCGCCCCTCGAGGCCCCGCGCAAGCGCGTGGAGAAAGAGCAACAGGAGGCGCGTATAGCGCTCCATCGAGCCGCTGATGTCGGCGAGGACGACGAGGCGCCGTGGCCGCGTGAGGCGGTCGCGGCGCTCCCATTCGAGGATCTCGCCGCCGTGGCGGAGGCTGCGCCGCAGCGTGCGGCGCAGATCGACCGGGCGTCCGCCGCCGGGCCCGTGCCGTCGCGAGGGCCGCGGCGCCGCTTTCCACCGGAGGTCGCGGATCAGAGCGCGGACCCGGTCGAGCTCCTCGCCCGTGAGCTCGGCAAAGTCCTTGTGGCGAAGCACCTCGCGGGCGCTGTAGGTCAGGGTGACCTGGAGCAGCGGCGGCTCTTGCGGATTCGGGTCGTTCGGCGGCTCGCCTCCGGCGGAGGCCCGGGGCGGGGTCTCGCGGGCCGGCGCAAAGGCCGGGCGCCGGAAGCGCCGCTTCTCTCCCATCGCGGCGAGGTCGAGCCTGGTCGAGCCCTCGGCGGGCTTTCGCCAGAAGACCTCGAAGGCGCGGTCGAAGGCGGGGATCTCCTCGCGGCGGCGGACGAAGAGCGAGCGGGCCGCGTGATAGAAGTCCCGTCGGCTCCCGATCGGGACCTCGTCGAGGGCATGGACCAGATCGATCGTGCGGTCCGGGCCGGCTCCGATCTCGAGGCCGCGCAGGATGCGGCCGAATGCGAGCACGTGGGCGAAGAGTTGCCCGCTCACCCCGCCGCCCGCACGCGGTCGAGCATCGCCCCGGCGACCTCGCCCTTCAGCTTCTCGACGTCGTCCTGGTACTTGAGCAGGATCCCGAGCGTGTCCTGGATGATCGCCGGGTCGAGCGCCCTGCGGTCGAGAGCGACGAGCGCCGCCGCCCAGTCGAGCGTTTCGGCCACGCCGGGAAACTTGTAGAGCTCGGCGCGCCGCAGTTCCTCGACGAATCGGGCGACCTCGCGCGCCAGCTTCTCGGGCGCCTCGGGCACCTTGGCGCGCACGATCGCCAGCTCCTCCTCGAAGGAGGGGTAGTCGATCCAGCAGTAGAGGCAGCGGCGCTTCAGGGCGTCGTGGACTTCGCGCGTCCGATTCGACGTGACGATGACGACGGGCGGATGCGTGGCCCGGATCGTTCCGATCTCGGGAATCGTGATCTGGAAGTCCGCGAGCACCTCGAGCAGGTAGGCCTCGAACTCGGCGTCCGCACGGTCGATCTCGTCGACGAGCAGCACCGGGGCCTTCGCCCGCGCCGGGTCGATCGACTGCAGGAGCGGGCGCTGTTCCAGGAAGTCGGGGCTGAAGAGCTCGCGCTCGGGCGGCGTTTCGTCGCGCGACTCGAGCAGGCGGATGTGCATCATCTGCCGGGCGTAGTTCCACTCGTAGACGGCGTGATGGACGTCGAGCCCTTCGTAGCACTGGAGTCGGATGAGATCCGTCCCGAGGATGCCGGCGAGGACCCGGGCGACCTCCGTCTTTCCGGTACCGGCCTCGCCTTCGAGGAAGAGCGGGCGGCCGAGCTTCAACGACAGGAAGAGCGCGGTCGAGAGGCCGCGGCCGGCGAAGTATCGTCGCTCGGCGAGCGCCTTCTCGAGCTCGTCGATCGAGCCCGGGATCCCCGGCGCCGCGGGCCGGCCCGCGTCAGCCCCGGGCGCGTTCGACGGCCGCCGTGAGGGCACGTTTTGCCAGGACCGTGGCGAGGTGAACGCGGAACTCCCCGGACGCATAGGTGTCGCCCATGGGATCGGGGATGGCAGCGGCGACCGCGGAGGCGGCCTTTTCGATCGTCGGCCCATCCGGCTTCCGGCCGGCGAGGGCCGTTTCGGCCGCCGTGATCACGACGGGGTTTGCCGTCGCGCCGCCGACGACCAGGCTCGCGCGGGCGCAGACGCCGTCCTTGAGCTCGACGATCGCCGCCACGCCGGCGACGGCGTAGCGGGACGCCGGGTGGGGGTGCTTGGCGTAGACACCCGCGGTGTGCCTGCCGTGGGGCGCGACGAGGATCGCCGTGACGATCTCTCCGGACTTCAGCGCCGTCGTGAAGAGGTCGACGAAGAACTTGTCGGCCGGGATCTTGCGCTCGCCCTTTCCACCGCGGGCCACGATCGTCGCGCCGAGGGCGACGAGCACGGTCGGGAAATCGGCTGCCGGATCGGCATGCGCGATCGAGCCGCCGATCGTGCCCCGGTTGCGGACCTGGAGGTCGCCGATCTGCGCCGCGGTCTCGGCGAGGACGGGGCACGCCTTGCGAAGGACGGGGGAGGCGGCGATGTCCGCGTGCGTGGTCGTGGCGCCGATCCAGAGCGTCTTGCCCCGCATCTGGATCCCGCAAAGCCCCTTGATCGCGCCGATGTCGATCACGGCCTTCGGATTCGCGAGGCGGAATTTCATCGCGGGCAGGAGGCTGTGGCCCCCGGCGAGCAGCCGCGAGCCCTTGTGCTTCTTCAGCAGCTGCGCTGCCTCGGACACCGTCTTCGGCCGGTAGTACTCGAAGTTGTCGGAATACATGGGCCTACCTCCGCGCGCTCTGGATGGCGCGCCACACCCGCTCGGGGGTCAGGGGCATGTCGAGCTTCCGGATGCCCAGGGGCAGGAGCGCGTCCATCACGGCGTTGTAGACGGCCGGCGTGGAGGCGATCGTGCCGGTTTCCCCGATGCCCTTGACGCCGAGCGGATTGACGGTGGTCGGCGTCTCGGTCATGGCGAGCTCGAATTTCGGGAAGAAGTCCGCCTTGGGGAGCGCGTAGTCCATCATGGAGCCGGTCAGGAGCTGTGCGCTTTCGTCGTACACCGCGCCTTCCCACAGCGCCTGTCCGATTCCCTGCACGATGCCGCCGTGGATCTGGCCCTCGACGATCATCGGATTGATGACCCGGCCGCAGTCGTCCACGGCGATGTAGCGCTCGAGCCGGATCTCGCCGGTCTCGGCATCCACGCGGACGACCGCGATGTGCGCGCCGAACGGATAGACGAAGTTCGGCGGGTCGAAGAAGGCGGACGCCTCGAGCCCCGGCTCCAGGCCCTTGGGATAGTTCCAGGCGACGTTCGCCATGAGGGCGACGTCCTGGATCGTCTTGAACTTTCCGGGCGAGCCCTTCACGAAGAACTTGCCGTCGGCGTATTCGATGTCCTCGACCGCCGCTTCGAGCAGGTGGGCGGTGACGATCTTCGACTTCTCCCGGATCTTCGTGATCGCGCCCATGAGGGCGCCGCTGCCGACCGGCGTGGATCGGCTGCCGTAGCTGCCCCAGCCCATCGGCGTGCGCTCGGTGTCGCCATGCACGACCTCGACGTCATCCACGGGCACGCCGAGCTCGCTCGAGACGATCTGCGCAAACGTCGTCTCCTCGCCCTGGCCGTGGGGCGAGATGCCGACCATGACGACGACCTTCCCGGAGGGATGGAAGCGCACGATCGCGCTCTCCCAGAGCCCGCCGCCGAAGCCGACGGCCCCGGCGACCTGCGACGGCCCGAGGCCGCAGATCTCGGCGTAGGTCGAGAAGCCGATCCCCATGTGCTCGCCCTTCTTGCGCAGCTCGGCCTGCTGCTTGCGCAGCGCCGCGTATCCGGCCATCGCGAGCGCCTTGTCGAGAGCGCCGACGTAGTTGCCCGAGTCGTAGGTGAGCCCGGTCGCCACCGCGTGGCCGTCGGTGAAGGGTGGAATGAAGTTCTTGCGGCGAATGTCGGCCGGGTCCATCTTGAGCTTCTGGGCGACGAGGTCCACGAGGCGCTCGACCATGAACGTCGCCTCGGGCCGCCCGGCTCCGCGATACGCATCCGTCGGTGTGGTGTTCGTGAAGACGCCATAGACGTCCTCGTGGATGTTCTTGATGTCGTAGGCGCCCGAAAGCATCAGGCCGTGGAGGATCGTCGGGATCCCGGTCGAGGCGGTCGAGAGGTACGCGCCCAGGTTGGCCCACACTTTCGCCCGCAGGGCGAGGATCGTGCCGTCCTTCTTCGCCGCCATCTCGACGTCCTGGATGTGGTCTCGCCCGTGGATCGTTCCGCGGTAGTTCTCGCTGCGCGTCTCGGTCCACTTGACGGGGCAGCCGCACATCTTCGACGCGAAGATGACCATCGAGTCTTCGGGGTAGTGGGGGATCTTGCTGCCGAAGCCTCCGCCCACTTCCGGCGCGATCACCCGGATCTTCTGCTCCGGAATGCCCGTGTCGAGCGAGAGGAGGAACCGCACGATGTGGGGGTTCTGCGAGGTGACCCACAGCGTGACCTCGTTGGTGGCAGGGCTGTACTGGGCGAGCGCCGCCCGCGGCTCCATCGCGTTGGGGATCAGCCGCTGGTTGATGATCCGCTCCTGGACGACGACGTCGGCGCTCTTGAAAGCCGCCTCGACGTCGCCTCCCGAGACCTTCCAGTGGAAGCACACGTTGTTCGGCACGTCGGCGTGGAGCTGCGGCTGGCCCTTGCCCGTCGCCTTCTCGGCGTCCGCCACGGCCGGCAGCGGGTCGTACTCGACCTCGACGGCCTCGGCCGCATCGCGCGCGAGGTAACGGTCGGTGGCGACGACGATGGCGACGGCGTTGCCCACGTAGCGCGCGACGTCGATCGCGATCGGGGGGTAAGGCGGCGTCTTTGTCTCCGAGCCCGGCACGACCCAGGCGCACGGGATGGGTCCGAAGCCCGCGTCCTTCATGTCCTTGCCGGTGAACACGCCGAGGACTCCATCCATCGCGGCGACTTTCTTCGTGCGGACGGCCCGGATCTTCGCGTGGGCGTAGGGCGAGCGCACGACCGCCAGGTGCGCCATTCCCGGCAGGACGAAGTCGTCCGTGTACCTGGCCTGGCCGGTGATGAGCCGGGGGTCTTCGCGCCGCTTGATTCCGGATCCGAAAATGCGCGATGCCATGGCCGCCTCCCTACGCCTTCATCCGCGTCGCGGCTTCCTGGACCGCCGCGACGATGTTCTGGTAGCCGGTGCACCGGCAGAGGTTGCCCTCGAGGCCGTGGCGGATCTGGGCTTCGCTCGGCTTCGGGTTCTTCGCGAGGAGGTTGCAGGCCGTCAGGATCATGCCGGGCGTGCAGTAACCGCACTGCAGGCCGTGCTTCTCCCAGAAGGCGTCCTGCAGGGGATGGAGCTTGCCGTTCTGCGCGAGCCCCTCGATGGTCGTGACGCTCGTGCCGTCGGCCTGAACGGTGAGGACCGTGCAGGACTTGACCGCCTTGCCGTCCATCAGCACGGTGCAGGAGCCGCACTGGCTCGTGTCGCAGCCGACGTTGGTGCCGGTCAGGCCGAGGGTCTCGCGCAGGTAGTGCACCAGGAGGAGGCGCGCGTCGACCTGGTGCTTTCGCCTGGAGCCGTTGACGTTGACGGAGACGGGATACTGCATGCGGCCTCCGGTTCGGTGAAGCGGAGTATATCCAAGGCGGCTTACGCCTTCTCGATCTCCTTGCGCACCGCGTCGAAGAAGGCGGACGTCAGCTTCTTCGTCACGCCGCTCATCAACCGCGCGGCCAGGCTCGCGACGGCGCCCACGACGTCGACGTCGGCGGTCCAGGCGAGCTCGGTCGCGCCGTCCTGACCATCGGTCAGAGCCATCGAGGTCTTCGCGTCCACGCCGCTGCCGGGAGCGGTGCCGTGCGCCTTCATCCGGGCCATGTTGGGCGGATCGAGCTCGACCCACTCGACGTCGTTGACGAAACGGACCTTCACCGCCCCGAACCCGATCGCCGTGGTCGCGCGGAACTTCTTGCCCGGCTCGACCACTTCGAGCGACTCGAGGCCCGGGGCGCACCCCGAGACCTTCGCGGGATCGGTCAGGAAGTCCCAGACCTTCTTTCGCGGGGCGCGAATCGAGACGTTGCCCTCGAAGTGCATGGGTGGCGTTATATACCCTCGCCGTCATTCCGATGGCCCGAGGGGTCCTGTCGTCGCGACAGCCGGCGGACCCGTCATCCCGAGGGCCGCAGGGCCCGAGGGATCCCTTTCGAGTCACAGTGGAACTTCAAAGGGATCCCTCGCTTCGCTCGGGATGACAAGGGTGAGTCCGCAGCTCGTCCAGGGATGACGATTCGATCAGGATGACAGGCTAGTACGCGACGAGCGCACGCGCCGCCCGGCAGACCTTTTCCGCGTTGGGCAGGAAGAACTCCTCGAGCGGGGGCGAATAGGGGACGGGGGTGTCGGGCGCCGTCACCCGAACCAGGGGGCCGTCGAGATACTCGAAGCAGCGTTCGGAGAGGACCGCGGCGATCTCGGCTCCGATGCCGCCGGTGCGCGTGGCCTCGTGCAGGAGGATGGCCTTGTTGGTCTTCGCGACCGAAGCGAGCACGGTCTCCTCGTCCATGGGGAAGAGGGTGCGCAGGTCCACGATCTCGGCATCGATTCCCTCGGCCTCGAGCGTCTTCGCGGCGTCGAGCGCGGTCCAGACCATCGCGCCGTAGGTGATGATCGAGAGGTCGCGGCCTGGGCGGCGCACGGCGGCCTTGCCGATGGGCACGATCCAGTCGCCGGGCGGGAGCTCCTCCTTGATGCGACGGTAGAGGAACTTGTGCTCGAAGAAGAGCACCGGGTCCTCGTCGCGGATGGCGGCCTTGATGAGCCCCTTCGCGTCGTAGGCGGTCGACGGCTGCACGACCTTCAGGCCGGGTGTGTGGGAGAAGTAGGCCTCGGGATTCTGGGAGTGAAACGGGCCGCCGTGCACGCCGCCCCCGGAGGGGCCGCGGATGACGAGCGGAACGCCCACGCCCGTGCGGTACCGGGACTTCGCGGCGAAGTTCGTGATCATGTCGAACGCGCAGGAGATGAAGTCGATGAACTGCATCTCGGCGACGGGGCGCATCCCCATCATGGCCGCGCCCACGGCGGCGCCGACGATCGCGGTCTCGGAGATCGGCGTGTCGAGGACGCGCGACTCGCCGAACTGATCGATCAGCCCCTCGGTGACCTTGAACGCTCCGCCGTAGACCCCGATGTCCTCGCCGATGAGGAACACGCGGTCGTCGCGCGCCATCTCCTCGCGGAGGCCTTCGCGGATCGCGTCCACGTAGGTCGTCTGGCCGCGCGCGGCGGGGGCGCCGGAGTCGGGCGCGCCGAGGTGGGGCGCGTCGGTCAGGACCGCCTCCGCACGATGGCCGGCTCGGTCTCCGGGATTCCGGTGGCGTAGACGTTCTTGAGGGCCTCGTCGGCGGAAGGAAACGGGCTCTTCTCGGCGAACTCCACGTCCTTGTCGACGTCCTCTCCGATGGCCCGATCGATCGCCGCGAGCTCGTCGGCCGCGGCGAGGCCGGACTCGATGAGCAGCCGGCCGTAGCGCTCGAGCGGGTCCCGATGACGCCAGGCCTCGAGCTCCTCCTTCGGAACGTAGGCCTGACCATCGTGCTCGGCGTGGCCCTTCATCCGGTAGGTCAGCGACTCGATGAGGGTCGGGCCGCCGCCGTTGCGCGCCCGATCGACCGCCCGCCGGGCCGTGGCGTGGACGGCGAGCACGTCGTTGCCGTCCACCTGCTCGCCCGGGATGCCGTAGGCCGCGGCCTTGTCGGCCAGCGAGCGGGCGGCGGTCTGCTTCTGGAACGGCGTCGAATACGCCCAGCCGTTGTTTTCGGCCACGACGACGAGGGGGAGCTTCTGCACGGCGGCGAAATTCAGCCCCTCGTGGAAGGCGCCGGTGGAGGTCCCGCCGTCGCCGATCCACGTCATCGTCACGAGGTCCTTCTTCTGCATCCGGGCCGCGAGCGCGATGCCCGCCATGACCGGGATGAGGGCGCCGAGCATCGAGATGGGGGAGATCACGCCCCGGTCCGGCCGGCCGAAGTGCAGGTTGCAGTCCTTGCCGCCCGAGGGCGACGTGGCGCGGGCCATGTACTGAGTCAGCACGTCGCGCGGCGAGTAGCCCATCACCAGGACCACGCCGAGGTTGCGGATGAGCGGCCCGACGATGTCGCCCTGGCGCAGGGCGTAGGCCGTTCCGACCGAGGTGGCTTCCTGTCCGAGCGAGCGATAGAGGCCCCCGACGACCTTCCCTTGCCGGTAGAGATTGACGAGCTTCTCTTCCACCACGCGGTTCAGGCGCATGAAGCGGTAGAGCTCGAGCTTCTGGTCCCGGTTGAGTTCGGTCACGGCCACTCCGTTTCGAAGTTTATACGAGGCGCCCCGCGGACGGGGGCGCGAGGCGCTTATGATCGGGCCGATGGAGCCTGCCGTCTCGGTCCTGATCGCGTCCGATCGCGTGGACACGCTGCTGCCCGCGTGCCTGCGATCCATCGAGGCGCAGACGGACGGTCCGGCGTGCGAGGCGATCGTCGCGTCGTCCCGAAAGCCGCCGGCCGGGGCCTCGGGCATGCCCGTCCGCTGGGTCCGCGTGGACTCGCGCAATCCCGCCCTCCGGCGCAACCGCGCGGCGGCCCAGGCCCGGGCGCCGATCCTGGCCTTCCTCGACGACGACGCCGCGGCCGAGCCGGGCTGGCTGGCGGCGGGAGTCCGCGCGCTCGCCTCGGCCGAGATCGCGGGCGGGCCGGACGCGGGGCCGAGCGACGCGCCGTACTCCGAGCGGATCTCAGACCTCCTTCTGGCCACGCCGATCGTCGGCAGCGGAGTTCCCGCCCACGAATGGAGCCCGCGGGGCGGGGCGGTCAAGGCGCCCCACGACGTCGCGCTCTGCAACCTCTTCGTCGCTCGCGCGACCTTCGAGTCCCTCGGAGGCTTCGACGAGACCTTCGGGTACATCGGGGAGGACACCGACTTCGTCCGCCGCGCTCTCGATTCGGGCGCGCGGGTCGTGCTCGATCCCGCCGTCCGCGTCCGGCATCGCCGCCGCGGCTTTCCCGGGCCCTACCTCGCGCAGCGCTGGCGGTATCGCGTCAAGACCGGGCGCCTGCTCGTCGAGAGGCCGGGCCTGCATGCGCGCGGGCGCGTGGCCGGATTCCTGGCGGCCGGGGTCGCAGCCTCCGCCGGGATCGTGCTTTCCGGAACCCGCTTCCTGCTCCCTGCCGCCGCGGCATACGCCCTCTTGACCTGGGCTCTCTCGTTTCCGATCTGGCGGCGGGACCTCGCGCTCTTTCCGGCCGTGCCGTTTGCGTTCGCCGTTCACCACGCGACCTACTTTGCCGGACTGCTCGCGGGGATCGCGCGCGGAGTGGCCGCCGTGGCGGCGCGGTGAACAACCTCGAGCTCGCGGCCCACTGGGTGCGGGGCCGGGAGACTCTGCCGCGGTACCTCATCCTCGGCATGACGAACCTCTGCAACTCGAAGTGCGTGACGTGCTTCTACTGGGACCACCTGAACGTCAACCGGCACCTGGAGCTGCAGCTCGAGGAATACGATCGCGCGCTCGCCGACCTCGGCGCGCTCTACTCGGTCGTGCTGACGGGCGGCGAGCCGACCTTGAATCGCGACCTTCCCGAGATCACGAAGCTGCTCTACCGGCGGCACGACGCGTCGAACGTCACGATGCCGACGAACTCCCTCATCCCGGATCAGGTCGAGGGGATCGTCGCGCGCGTGCTCGCCTCGCGCCAGGACGAGCGGCAGACCTTTACCGTCGGCCTGTCGCTCGATCACCTCGGCGAAAAGCATGACGTCATCCGCGGGGCGACCGGCAACTTTCCGAAGGTCGAGGAAACGTACCGGCGGCTGGCCGCGCTCAAGCGCAAGTCGAACGGCTTTACCTTGAACGTCCAGACCGTTCTCGCCTCGTTCAACCGGGACGACCTGCCGGAGATCACGGGTTGGGTCGCGGCGAACTTCCCCGAGATCAATTTCCATTCCTTCGAGCTGCTGCGCCCCCCTTTCCCGGATCCCTCGATCCGCGCTCTCACGGCCGAGGAGTACGCGGAGGCGCTGCGGTTTCTGCGGCCCTACTGGGCGCGGTTCGGCAACTACAGCCCGGTGCTGCGCAATCTCAAGGTGGGCGCGCGCACGGCCGAGCTCGAGACTCTCCGCCAGGAGCGGATGGTCTACCCGTGCTACGCGGGGACGATCTCCGGGGTACTGAACCCCGAGGGCACCGTCTCGCTCTGCGAGGTGCAGTGGGAGATCGGCAACATCCGCGACTTCGGCTACTCGTTCAAGAAGGCCTGGTTTTCCGAGAAGGCCGTGGACATGCGCCGACGCATCGCCGAGCGCGAATGCTGGTGCACGCACTCCTGCTTCATGACGTCGTCGCTGCCGTTCTCGGTCTCGGGCGCGGCGCACCTGGCGAAATCGGCCTTGCTTCCCAACTTCGGAGGAGGTGCATCGTGATCGGACTCCTTGCCATCGTCGGCCTGCTTGCCCTGCCCGCTCCCGCGCCGTCACCGACGCTCGCGCAACAGTTGCGCGGCACTTGGCGGCTCGTGTCTTACGAACGAAAGGAAAATGCGGAAGGGGCGTGGACCAAGCGGTTCGGCGATGGCCCGAAGGGCTACATCATGTACGACGGCACCGGGCACATGATGGTCGAGTTCGAGAAGATGCCGCCGCCCGCGAAGTTCGCCTCGGGCGACGACTGGCAGCCGACCGCCGAAGAGGCCCGCAACGCATTCCTCGGCTACATCGCATACTTCGGTACCTACACGGTGGATGAGGCGGCGCACGCCGTGACCCATCACGTCGAGGGCAGCCTCAACCCGAGCTACTTCGGCACGGATCAGCTTCGCCCGGCCACCCTCGAGGGCGACCGGCTGACGCTGTCGGACGGGAAGACCTTCCGCGTCGTCTGGGAGCGGGTGAAGTAGCCCGTCGTCAGCCCTCGATCTGCTGCGCCAGGTAGTTCTCGGCGCCGATGTCCTTGATCTGCTGGAGCTGGGCCTCGATCCAGTCGATGTGCTCCTCCTCGGAGACCAGGATCTGCTCGAAGAGCGCGCGGGTCCCGTTGTCGCCCTTCTGGGTGGCGAGGTGGATTCCCTCGTTGAGGCGCTTGACGGCGTCGTGCTCGAGGGCGAGGTCGACCGTCATCATCTCGGGCACGGTCCTGCCGACGTTGATCTTCATGTACTTCTGCATGTTCGGCGCCGCGTCGAAATACAGGATGCGGTCCATCACGACCTGCGCGTGCTTCATCTCGCCGATCGATTCCTTCTCGGTGTGGTCCGCCAGCCGCATGTAGCGCCAGTTGCGGAGCATCCGGGCGTGGATGAAGTACTGGTTGATGGCCGTCAGCTCGGCCGACAGGACCTCCTGCAGAACCTTGAGGATTTCGGGATCACCTTTCACCGTTCCACCTCCCAGACCAGCGGTCGGCGGGCATCTTAACGCCTCCGCCCGCCCGGCGTATCATTTGCCGATGAGCGACAAAGATCCGCTGGTGCCCGGAGCGATCGCGGCCGGCCGGGGGCGCTGGGCCGACAAGGCCGAAAGGGCCTTCGACAGGACGCCCGCATGGAAGAAGGATTGGACGACCGTCTCGGGCGCGCCGGTCGAGCCGCTCGCGGGTCCGGACAGCCGGCCCGGCTTCGACTTCGAGCGCGATCTCGGCTGGCCGGGGGAGTATCCGTTCAC
>Ga0209048_10005307_pt1 | contig 12174 bp, 8 predicted proteins | sample FrelakmetCRP12CR_FD_187146 | JGI IMG/M metagenome (GOLD analysis project Ga0209048, IMG submission 187146) | Freshwater lake sediment microbial communities from the University of Notre Dame, USA, for methane emissions studies - CRP12 CR (SPAdes)... | ecosystem: Environmental > Aquatic >... | reverse complement strand
CTCGAAACAACCTGCCGCGATAACGATACTATTCGGCGCAGCTTGTTAGAGGAGGCCGGTTTCGTACTCGTCGCGGGTGGTTCCTTGCAAATGGTTCGTCCTCTGAATGAGCCTGCTATCCTAACGGAGCTCCCGGCCGGATGTATAATTCGAAGCTTGGCAGGCGAATCGGAAGTAGCGGCATGGGTAAGGTTGCACCAGGCGGCGTGGGGCACGGCAAACATGACAGAGGCGTACAAACTCGCCATGATGAAGACAACGGTTTATGTGCCGGATTTGGACTTGGTGGCGATCGCCTCGGATGGCGATCTGGCTGCCTACTGCGTGGTTACTGTCAGTGAGGAAGAAAATGCCTTGACCGGTTGTCGTGAAGGCCACCTCGACCCAATTGCCACGCATCCACGGTTCCAGCACAGGGGATTGGCAAAAGTATTGATGTTGACAGGGATGAGTTTGCTTAAACAGCGCGGCATGCAAACCGCCCGCCTCAGCACCAGCCAGGAGAACCACCCCATGCAGTGCGCGGCCCGGTCGGTCGGCTTTCAGACCGAAACTATCCGTGTCCGATATGCAAAGTTGTGAAAAATACCGGCTTCCGCTTGATCTGACGAATGAGTAAGTTAAAATACTATCAAAAGGAGCGAGGATGGCAATTCGGGCTGTGATTTGGGATATGGGAGGCGTGCTGTTGCGAACCGAAGACCCTGCACCGCGCCAGAGGCTGGCGGAGCATTTAGGGATTCCACTGGATAAGCTTTATCGGCAGATATTTGACAGCCAGAGCTCTCACCTGGCTGAGGTCGGAGAAATAACCGAAAAGGACCATTGGGCATCGGTGTGTGCCGCGCTGGACTTATCTCCCCAGGATTTATCAGAAATCATGGATGGTTTTTGGGCTGGCGACCGGATAGACAGCAGCCTGGTAGACTATATCCGCTCCTTGCGCCAGCACTACAAGACGGGCCTGCTCAGCAATGCCTGGGACGGGCTGCGCCAGGTCCTGGAAACCAGGTTTGATCTCACCGGTGCATTCGACGTGATTGTCATCTCTGCAGAAGTCGGCATGGCAAAACCAGACTCGCGCATCTACCAATTAACGTCCCAACGCCTGGGGGTTGCCGCTCAGGAAGCCGTGTTTATCGATGACGTCCCCAAGAATGTCGAGGCGGCCAGAGCGATGGACATGCATGCCATCCAATTTCAGGATCCTGTCCAGGCGCGTGCAGAATTAGAGCAGATCTTAAAAGGGTAAGGCTTGGCTGTTCACGAATCTCAGCTGGAGGTGAATCTATATGGATACGGAATTAACCGGGTTGAGCCTGGTCCAGGCGGCTGAATTCATAAAAAGCGGAAAGATCTCCCCACTGGAGTTGACCCTCGCTCATCTCGAGCGAATTGAGGCGTTGAATAGCCAGCTGAATTGTTTTATTACGATCACTGCCGAGAGCGCGCTGCAGCACGCCCGGCAGGCTGAGCAGGAAACCCGCCGCGGCCAAACGATGGATGGGAAACCGCTCGGCCCACTGCATGGTATCCCGGTCGTGGTGAAAGACCTGTATGAGACAAGGGGCGTGCGCACGACGCATGGCTCGAGGTTTTATTCCGCCTATGTGCCTGAGACCGATGCGGTGGCGGTGGCGAAGCTTTTGGCTGCGGGGGCGATTTTACTTGGTAAAACTAACATGCACGAGATCGCCTTGGGAGTGACCAATGTGAACCCGCACTTCGGCCTTTGCCGGAATCCCTGGGCTTTAGAGTCCATCTCCGGTGGCTCATCGGGAGGTTCGGCAGTTGCGCTGGCGGCAGGCTTGGGCTTGGGCGCTCTGGGCAGCGATACGGGCGGCTCGATCCGCATCCCTTCCTCTCTGTGCGGGGTGGTGGGGATGAAGCCAACCTATGGCCGCGTCAGCTTGCGTGGGGTGATCCCGCTCAGCTGGAACCTGGACCATGCCGGCCCGATGGCGCGAGGCGTGCAGGACGCGGCAGTCCTATTGCAAGTAATCGCTGGATATGACCCCCAAGACCCTTATTCAGCCCAGCAGCCGGTAGAAGATTATCGCGAACATCTTCAGGAGGGCGTGCGCGGCTGGCGGATCGCTTTGGCCGAAGACGACTACTTCAACCAGGCTGACGCAGAAGTTCTGCAGGCAGTTCAGGAGGCCGCCAGGGTCTTTGAGAACCATGGCGGACAGGTAGTTCGGGTGCCTTTTCCAGGCGCGCGTGAGGCGGCGCTCGCCAACAGTCAAATGGTCACCAGCGATGGGGCTGCCTTTCACCATGCGCGGTTGCAGAGCCAGCCGGACGATTTCGGCGCTGATGTCCTGGAACGCTTGCGAAACGGGGCTGCCTTACCTATCCAGGACTATATCTTCGCCCGCCGGACGCAGAGCTTGATGCGCTGGCAGTTCGAGCAGTTCTTCACTGGGCATGATCTCTTGCTCATGCCAACTACGCCGGTACCCGCGCCGCCCATCTCGGGTCCCAACGCAGTCGAGCAAGCGCGCCTGCTGACGCGCTTTACCGCTCCCTTCAATTTGACCGGCCTGCCTGCCATTTCATTGCCCTGCGGGTTTACTTCTCAAGGGTTGCCAATCGGGCTGCAAATCGTCGGCCGCTCCTGGGCCGAGGCGCGCCTCTTGCAGGCTGCCCATGCTTACGAGCAAGCCAGCAAATGGCATCTTCGCGCTCCTACTTTATGAAGAAACTTGAGGCTTATAAGACCTATCTCGCGATGGAAGGCGCCACGGCCCTGCTCCTGGCGATGATCTTCACCGCCAGCTCGGTCTATCAGGTAACCGTGGCGCACCTATCACCTTTGCAGCTGGTGTTGGTGGGAACCACCTTAGAAGCCAGCGCCTTTCTCTTTGAAATTCCCACCGGGGTCGTCGCCGACGTTTACAGCCGCCGCCTGTCGATCATCATCGGCATGTTTTTAATCGGGCTGGGGTTTATCGTCGAAGGCTCCTTTCCAATATTTTGGATGATCCTCCTAGCCCAGGTCTTATGGGGTCTCGGCTATACATTCACCAGCGGCGCTACCCAGGCCTGGATCAGTGACGAAATCGGTGAATCTGCCGCGGGAAGAGCCTTTTTACGCAGCAACCAGGTAGGGCAAGTCGCTTCCTTGGCAGGCATTAGCGCAGGCATAGTCCTGGGGAATATCCGGGTCAATATCCCGATCCAGGTTGGCGGTATTTGCCTGATTCTATTGGGAATTTTTCTGATAATGGTAATGCCGGAGACAGGTTTTATACCCCAAACGGATCGTGATCGCACTCCCTGGCAGAGCATGGTGCGCACGTTTCGGGAAGGCTTGGGTACTGTAAAGCGCCGGCCAGCGCTGTCGACCACCCTGAGCATCGGATTCATCTACGGGCTGTACAGCGAAGGTTTCGACCGACTGTGGACGAAATATATCTTGGATAGCTTTGCATTCCCAGTTATCGATCATCTCCAGCCCGTGGTCTGGATCGGGCTGGTGCGTGCGGGCGGTGTGTTGTTATCGGTCGGAGTCGTTGAAGTAGCAAAACGTAAGATCGATACCGATCAACATGTCCTGGTAGCCCGCGCTTTATTCACCATAACGGCAATCCTGGTGGCCGGTTTGTTCAGTTTCGCCTTGGCCGGCACGCTGGCCGTAGCATTGCTGGCGTATTGGACCATCTACGTCACCCGGAACGTGATCGGCCCGGTCTACACAGCCTGGGTTAACCAGCGTCTGGATTCTAGAGTTCGGGCGACGGTGCTCTCGATGAGCAGTCAGGTGGACGCCATCGGGCAAATTGTTGGCGGTCCGGTGGTTGGTTTAATCGGCAACTGGCTATCGGTGCAGGCTGCCTTGCTCGCTTCTAGCCTGATCCTTTCACCGACCTTAATCCTCTTTCGATTTGCTGCCCGGCAGGATCCGCAGGCTGCTCCTGTGTTAGAAGAGGAATAAACCGTGGGTTGAAAATAAAAGCGGACGGCGCCTGAGGACGTCGTCCGCTTTGGCTCATTAGTTGACAATTATCAAGTTAAGTCTGGATCAAAACCTCATTGGATGGAGGAGTAGTTTCCGAGAATGGGCCAACCAACACTCCCCAGGCCACCACAGCCAGCCCCCAGATTGCCCACACCAATGGAGCCGGCCGGACCATCCCCCATACCACTGCGTCCGTTAGCCCGTGGACGATCATCGCCAGCTGGCTGCACAGCAACCCGGCGCCCACACCTGCAATCAGGTTGTCATGGCTCATTCGGCCCGAGCGGTAAAGCTGCCAAGACAGTACCAGGCTGGTGATCAGCAGCGCCAGCCAGGCGATCAACCCAGGGAGCCCGAGGTCCACTGCGACTTGTAAGAACAAATTGTGGGCGTGAGGGATGCTGCCAGGCGAGTACTGGAAAAATGGATAGAGTGTATCGGCAACTTGCATGAAGGACCCCATCCCAATTCCAGTGAATGGGAAATCCTGGATCATGTAGATTGCCCTGGACCAGATCTCCAGCCTTCCGTCAAAGCCGCCGATCGAGCTGGAAGAAACGACTGCTTCCAGGATGGGTCTGAAGCCGATCCGGCTGGCGAGAAAAATGGCTAAGCCCCCTACCAGGATCACACCAATCCATCCCCAACGCCAGCGCAGAAGTACCAGGACGACTAAGACCGCGCTCAAAGCCATCCAGGCCCCTCGCGACTGTGTCAGGGCAAGGGTAGCTACCATCAAGAGCGCTGCAACGCCTGACAAGAGCCGCTCCACCCAGCTCAGCCTTCCCCACCCAAAAAGCAGCCATGCCAGGGGGATGGGCAGGAGCAGCATCAGGCTGCCAGCCATTACGTTCGGATGGACCAGGGTGACCAATAAGTTGGATTGCTGGTAGAGGGAAGCGGGAATAAACGGCAGCTTGCCAACCGGCCATTGAACGCTGAAGGGCGCCATCAGTGCCAGGCCAAGCCCAGCCAGGATCAAACCTGCTGCCAGCAGCCGAAATCGTTTCGGCGAACTGCCCCAGTTCACCATCGCATAGTATAGCGCCATCCCGGTCAGCAGCCGGAAGACCTGGGTTTGGGTCTCGGCCGGCAGGCTGGTAGCCCACAGGGTCACCGGTATCATCACTAGCAGCAGCTCGACTCCCCAATCGCCCGGCGTTCGCAGGCTGAATCGCCCGGTTGCCGCCCAGCGCACTGGCCAAAAAACGGCCGCGGTGATCACCGCGGCCGGGAGCAAGCTGGGCCAAACGAAGCTGGCTGCGATTGCGCCAGCTACCAGCCAGATTTCCAACTGGGCAAGGTAGCCGGCAAAGCCTCGCAAGCGTGCCAGAAAAGTCATCAGGCTTCTTTCTGCTCTTCCTCTTTTGACTTCTCCTTTGATTTTCCTTTCCCGTCACCGTTCTTGCCGAAATAGCTGTTGTAACCGCGGGAATGGTAGTAATAGGAGTAGTAGTTATATTTAGTGTAATAGTGCGAGCGATTGCGCGAGATGGGGTTCAGCACCACGCCGAGCACCCGAGCCCCGGCCCGCTCAAGTTGCTCCATCACGACCTGCGCAGGCCCAATGCGGGTCCTTCCAGGTTCGATCACCACGATCACTCCATCTACTTTGGCTGCCAGGAGGATGGGATCTGTAACGATCGCCGGAGGGGTATCCAGAATGATAATATCCGAGGTCTCCATGAGCTCGCTCAATATTCTCCCCATCTCTTTGGAGGCCAACAGTTCGGTTGGGTTGGGAGGCAATCCGCCGCTGGTAATCACCGCGATGGGTGGATCTCCCCAAGGAACGATTGTGCTGGCCAGGTCGCTCTGGCCGCGGAATAAGTCGGTCATTCCCTTCCGGTTAGGAATGTTCAAGTACCGGTGCACGGCCGGCCGCCGCAGGTCTGCATCTATCAAGACCACTTTTTGCTCTCCCTGCGAAATCACTGCAGCTAAATTTACCGCCACTGTGGTTTTACCTTCGGAAGGGCTTGTGCTGGTGATCACCAGAGTCTTCAACGGTTTATCGACGTTGGCAAAGTCCAGGTTTGTGCGTAAGGTCCGGAAAGCCTCCGTAATCGGCGAGAGTGGGTTCTCGGCCACAAAAACGCCTGCCTCATCCTTCTTTTTCTTGCCTTTATGGGGCTCCATATCTCCAATTAAACCGATCACCGGCACCTTCAAATAACGATGGATGTCTTCTGGGGTTTTCAGAGTATCGTCCAGATATTCGATTAAGAAAGCAATCCCGCCCGCCAGGAACAGGCCGACCATCGCTCCCAACAACGCGTTGCGCATCGGCTGCGGTTGGACAGGTGATATAGGCACCTGAGCTTTATCGATTTGAGTGACAGTGGCGGTGTTGCGTCTGCGTTCTAATTCCACATTCTCGTAGTTCGACAATAAATTAGAGTGGATTTGCTGGTATAAAGCCAGCGTATTTTGCAGCTGGGCCTGCTGGAGGACCGGATCGGTAGTGGTTCCTTGCCTGGTCACCAACAGATTGCCATAGGCTTGTTGTAATAGGGTCCTCATTTGGCTTAATTGGTCCCGCCTGGCTTGCAACTCTTTGTATTTGAGCGCATCCGCGGCAGAAAGAGTGGCTGTCGGCACTGGCACCGACGTTGCAGTTGGGATAATCCAGCTCGGGTTAGGCGTGTTTGTGATTTGGGGAGTCGGGAAGAAGGTCTCCAGCTGCGTATCGATTTGGATGGCTTCATTATTTGCATCGGAGATCATTTTCTCGACTTGTTTCGATTGCTCATCGATTTGCTGTTGCTGGGACTTGGCGGCATTTTCATTCACTTGTGACATTTGTTTCTGCAAGTCCGCAATCTGCTTTTCAACCGAGGATATTTGGCCTTTCAGGCTATCTTCAGTTGATTTGTAGCGCGCGTCCTGTAAACTATTGTTATAGGCGATAAATACATCCACCAGGGTATTGGCGATGTCCGAGGCATGTTGTGGATTGCCATCCGATGCGGTAAGCTGGATGAAATTCGAATCAGTGGTGCTCTTTATTGCTACCTGATTGCTATTGACCTGGTAGCCCAGCTTGTCGCTCAAAGATTGTATAACATTATCGTTGTTGATGATCTGGGCATAGGATTGGGCGAGTTGGACATCGTTGTACGCGTAGTAATACTGGTTGTCTTGCTGCTGGGCAGTGCTGACCATGATTTTGGTGGCCGTTTGGTAAATGACAGCCTGGGTTTTGCTAAATGCATAGCTGGCTACCGCGCCCAACACCGTCCCTAAAATCAACAGCCAAGCCCACTTTCTTGCCAGTAGTAAATATTGTCTGATTTCCATAATCGTTTTATTTAGGTTCCTCGGTCAATTTTTAATTTTCTTCCAGATCGAAAACAACCCTCACAAGGCATCCTGCACAGCATGCAATACCGTCTCAAAGGCCATCTCATCCATGGTGGGATAGAGCGGCAGGGTCACCTCATGGCTGGCTGCGTATTCACTACGAGGGAGCGTGACATCCGGGAATCTCTTTTGATAGTATGTAAATTGGTGGATGGGTGGATAGTGCAGGCTGGTTTGCACGCCCGCCGCGCGCAAGCTATCCATAAAAGCCTTGCGATTTGTGGTTTCGGGCAATAACACAGGAAAGATATGGAAGGATGGCATAACGCCATCCGCTTTCGACCATTCTTGAAACGGCAAACCTAATCCCCAGCCTTGTAGCGCTTTCCAGTATTTAAATGTAATATTTTTACGCAGAGCGTTATTCGTATTTAGCTTCCCCAATTGAACCAATCCTAAAGCGGAGCGTATCTCGTCAATCCGGTAATTATAACCTAACTCGACCACATCGTAGCTATAGGTATGTCCCTGGTGCCGGTCCCAGGTCAGGCTGGTCATCCCGTGCGAGCGCATCAGGCGCACCTTCTCGGCGATGTCGTCTCGATCGGTGACCAGCATACCCCCTTCGCCGGTGGACAGGTTCTTGTTGGAGAAGAAGCTAAAGCAGCCCACCTCTCCCCAGGTTCCCAGCGCCTGCCCGTCCAGGGAGGCGCCTGGAGCATGTGCTGCGTCTTCGATTACCGCCAGTCCGTGGCGTTTGGCAATCTCTAGGATTTCGGCCATATGGCACGGGTACCCGCCGTAATGCATGGCAATAACCGCCCGAGTACGTGAGGTGATCAACCGCTCAATCTCCGCTGGAGAGATGGTCAGCTCTTCGGGTCCCAGGATATCGGCGAAACGCACCTGTGCCCCAGTATACAGCACCGCATTGCTGGTTGCTACGAAGGACAGCGAGGGGACAATAACTTCATCTCCGGCTCCAATGCCTAAAGCCAGGCAGGCTAGGTGCAAGGCCACTGTGGCGTTGGATACTGCCAGGGAGTGCCTGGTTCCAATCCGCTTCGCAAACTGGCTTTCAAACTCCTGGGTCACCCCTCCCATCGTCAGCCAGCGGCTGTTCAGTACATCCAATACGGCCTGGTTCTCGGCCGGGCCATAGTCCAGGTCGGCTAAAGGTACGCGCCACTCCATTAAGCCTTCTCCTCGCCCAGGATTTGGGGACGCAAGGTCTCAAATTCCTGTACAGCCTGCTCGTAGTCTTCTAACCGTCCAAGGTCTTGCCAGTATCCATCGAAGCGATAGCCGATGACGCGTTCCTTGGCTTTTATCAACTTGAGCACCAGGTCGGGGAAATCCAGGTACTGGCCGTAAGGGATGTATTCCAGCACGCCTGGCTCGAAAACATAAATTCCCATGCTGACGCAGTAATCGTAGGTTGGTTTTTCGATGTAGCCGATTAGCTCATCCGAGCCATTGAACTGCAGCACCCCCAGGTCGATCTTCACTTTGCGGCTATGGGACGCAATGGTGGCAATCGCCCCTGAGCGGCGGTGGGCCGCTACCAGTTCGCGCAGGTCCAGGGTGGTGAGCACATCACCATTGGTGACTAGAAAGGTATCGTCGATCCGCTCTGCGATCAAGGAGAGCGGCCCCGCCGTGCCGAGAGGCTCATTCTCAAAGCTGTAATCGATCTGTAAGCCAAACCTTTGCCCTTCCTGGAAGAACGCCCGGATCAATTCTGCCAGGTGGCCGACCGTCAGGATCACCTGGTCCACACCCGCCTGCTTCATCTGGCGCAGCAAGATCTCCAGGATGGGCATGTCGCCGATTGGCACCAAGGGTTTAGGCAAGATCTTCGTATAGGGAGCCAGGCGGGTTCCTTTACCCCCCGCCAAGATAACGGCTTTCATGGACAGTTCCTCGCTTTCATTTTCAAGTAAGCGCCTCTTCCAGATGTTGGCTCTCAACCAGCTCTCGGTAATAGGCGCTGCGTTCCATCAGCTCTGCATGGCTGCCGGTGTCTACCAGGCGCTTCTCGTTTAGCAATATGATGCGGTCGGCGTGTTGCACCGTGACTAGCCTGTGGGCAACCAGGAAAACAGTCTTGCCGCATGTCGCTTCAGGTAAAGCCTCGAAGATCGAGCGCTCCACCAGGCTGTCTAATGCGGCGGTCGGCTCGTCCAGGATCAATATGTCCGGTTCTTTCACCAAGGCTCGTGCCAGCGAGATGCGCTGCTTCTGGCCTTCCGATAGGTTCGCCCCCCGCTCGCCAATCTCCGCCGAGTATCCGTCCGGCATGCTGGTGATAAACTCGTCGATCCCGGCTGCTTTGGCCGCTCGCACCACTTTCTCCAATGGAGCCTCCGAATTTCCGTAGCGGATGTTGTCCAGTACCGTGCCGGCCAGCAGCAGCGGGCTTTGCGAGACATAGCCGATCCGTCTTCTCAGCGAACCCAGCTCGTACTCGTCCGCCTCAACCCCATCGAAGTAGATCTCGCCTTGCGACGGCCGGTAAAAGCGCAGGATCAGGCTGATCAGAGTGGTCTTGCCGACACCGGAGGGCCCCACAATCGCCACTTGTTCGCCTGGGGCGACCCGCATCGAGACGTCCTTCAATACCTCTTCGGCGCCGTCGTACGAGAATGAGACCCCCTTGAACTCTACCTCGCCCTTCAGCCTCGCGACCTGCTTCCCTTTGCCAAGGTTCTCTTCCGGCAAGATGTCAAACAAGGCCGAGACACGCTCCAGAGCCGTCAGTGCGTTCTGTACCTGCAGCGAGTAGGCCGCCAGCGACAGAGCAGGATCGTAGACATAGCCCAGGTATGACTGGAAAGCCAGCAGCTGGCCAAGCTGCCAATGTCCTTGGATCACCCAGATTGCTCCGACCAGCAGCGCCAGTCCTCGCGCCAATCCGGGCGCCAGGTTCATCGTCTGGCTGGCCAGCCAGGTCACCGCTGTTTGTTCCAGGGCCAGGTCGCGCACCGAGCGCAGCGCCTCCATCATCCGCCCGCTTGTGTGCTCCTCGGCGGCAAAAGCCTTGATCAACGGCGCAGACGCCAGCGATTCCTGTACCTGGCGCGTTACCTCCGCCTGCTGTTCCATGCTGTGATGGCTGAGCACGTGCAGCTTGCCGAAAAAATAGCGCACAATCCAGGCCAGTCCTGGTGCTGCCACCAGCGTTACGAACGCCAGCTGCCATTCCAGGTAGAACAACATCACTACTCCCCCTACCAGCCGCGCCAGGCTGTCTACGATCGAGACCAGGGTGCCTGAGAAGAACCAGCGCAAGCCCTGCACGTCGCCAGTCAGGCGCTGCATCAGGTAGCCGGTCTCCTTATCGTCAAAGAAGGCCTTGGGGAAATGCAGCGCCCGCTCCAGCAGGTCGCCCTGGATCTCCAGGATGATCTCCTGTTCAAGGCGGGCGAAGTAGAACTGCTGCAAGGCGTTGGCGGCAATTCCGGCCACTTTCAAGCCGATCAGCGCCAGTGCTACCCATAGCAACAGCTGCAGCTGCCTGGCCAAAATCACTTTGTCGATCAGGAAAGCGTAAACCAACGGCACTGGCAAAGCCAGTAGGGTGACGGCCAGTACGATCAAGCTGCCTTTGGCCAGCCCGGCCCAGTGGCGCTTGAGATATGGTCGCAGGTTCTTCAGCCGCTGGCGCTGGTCGCCGGATGTCCCGTCCAGGGCCAGCCGGTCCGTGGGCTGCTTGCGGCCCAACCCACTGCGCAAATAGGTAATCCAGGAGGTCAAAATGGATGAAATATTACCGGAAAATAATTGGGATATACAGCCTTGGCCCAGTCGAAATAGCGATGTACACCGGGCCGGCAGTATTGTCGGTGGTGTTGGTTTCCCAGGCGGTGGTCGTGATATTGGCGGTATTCGAAATCGGGAGGCTGGCGCCTGATGCGACGACAGCCGTAATCGTTATGACACCGCCCTGTCCGGCTGCCAGGTCTGTCACCTGCCAGGCCAGGTTGCTGCCAGCCAGTGGAGTGATTGCGGCTCCCGAGGAAGTCACCGTTGGGCTCAAGATTTCTGAGGACAGCGTGTCGCTGATCACTACATGGTGTGCGGTGGCCGGGCCGGCGTTGGTGTAAGTCAGCACGTAGGTGATGGACTGATCAGGCGCGATCACACCCGAGGGGTGGACAGATTGAGAGATGCTGACATCAGCCGGGAGGGTGTTGAGCGCCATAGCTGGGTCGCCAAAGAGGACGTAGGTATCGATCAGGTCGCGATAGTCACCTGTATTCGCGTAGAGGAAGAGCTTGGCCTGCGTGGTGACAGGACCGATGCGCCGCACGTCATCCGAGAAGATAGCTTGGAACAGGCCGCGGTCCAGGAAGTCGTGGCCGGTGGAGATGCTCATCCCGGTGGCCGACCAGCTGGCGATTGCCCCTTTGCCCGCCGCGCGCACGATACTCTCACCAAGGGCAGAGTTATCGAGACTGGGCGTAGAAGGATGGATGAAATAGCCGTCCAGGCAGGTCATAGGGACCATAAACGGCAAGCGTCCACTATTGGTGAGACCGGGAATGTCACTCATCTTGAGGAAGTTTTCAGATCCCCAGGCAGTGAGGTAGGCATGGCCCACGTAATTAACGATCAAACGTCCCTGGTTTATCGCATTGATAACCGCAGTATGGGCTGCGGCAGGAGTTAGATGGGTTATGCCATAATATATTTTTTGGGCAGTATAGGGTGGAGGAAACAGGTGATTGGCAACATTATCCGAATAAGCGGCAAAATCTCCACCATCATCCGCATTATCGGCCACGAATGAAGATTGGGAGGTCCAATTTGCACCGGGTGGATTCTGCTCGTAACTGATGATCTTGGACACCATGACGCTGGTCTCGGCACGAGTTTTCACTGGCAGGCGCCCCAAAAACATATCCGGC
>Ga0209048_10005306_pt1 | contig 12176 bp, 12 predicted proteins | sample FrelakmetCRP12CR_FD_187146 | JGI IMG/M metagenome (GOLD analysis project Ga0209048, IMG submission 187146) | Freshwater lake sediment microbial communities from the University of Notre Dame, USA, for methane emissions studies - CRP12 CR (SPAdes)... | ecosystem: Environmental > Aquatic >... | reverse complement strand
GAGGACACTCTCCAGGCCGCTCGAAATCGCTGTGCGGCGCTGGACGGAACTCTCGAGGCGTTCGACTCGGCGAAGCAGAAGCACTATCGCCTGGCCCCGGGCGCCCTTCCCTTCTTCATGCATCGCGAGCGCGGCTGGCACCTCGACGAACCCGGCATCACGATCGGCGGAAAGCCGGTCTCGGCGACCCTGCTCGGAACGGCGCTCACGCTCTTCCACGCGGGCCGGCGTCACGCGGCGCTCGGCCAGTCCATCCACTTCTACCTGCCAAAAATAGAGTCCGCGAACGAGGCCCGTCTCTACCGCGAGGTGCTCGATCACTGCGTCGGCGAGCTTCCCCATCTCGTCGGTGTTCCCATCCGAGGCATCGCGCTGATCGAGTCCCTGCCGGCGGTGTGGGCGATGGAGGAGATCCTCTATGGGCTCGGCCCCTACGCGGCCGGCCTGAACGCGGCGCGCTGGGATCTGAAGGCGAGTCTCCTCGAGTTCGCGATGAACGACCCGGAGAGCGTCTGGCCGGACCGCTTCGCTGTGGACATCAAGACGACGCCGTTCCTCGCGGAGATCTTCCGGCGGCTCGTGGCGGTGTGCGGCAAGCACGGCGCGGTTCCGATCGGCGGGATGGCGACCGCACTGCCGAGCGCCGACGAAGAGGTCAACCGGCAGGCCGCCGAAGCCATCGCCGCCGACAAGCGCTGGGAGGCCGAGCAGGGCTTCGTGCGGGGCTGGGTCGCGCACATCCATCACATGGCCACCGCCGCGGCGCCGTTCGAGCGCCGCTGGCGGACAGGCTTCGACCCGAAGTCGCTGCCGGCTCACCCGGGGCGGCATCCGGTCCGCATCGGGCGACCCGAAGGTCCGCTCACCGAGGAGGGGACGCGCCGCAACCTGCGCACGCTCCTCGAGTACCTCGCGGGCTGGCTGCGCGGACGCGGCGCGGTGGCGATCGACAGCTTGGCGGGCCGTCCCGGCAAGCGGCCCGCGCTGATGGAGGACCTGGCCACGGCGCGCATCTCCACTGCACAGATCGCCCAGCGCCTGGTCCACCGCGCACGCTCCGAGGACACCGGCCGCGCCCATGATCGCGCCCTCGTCCGAGCGCTCGCCGACGCCGAGCTCCACGACATCCTCTCCCGTCTGCCCGAGGAGGGCGCGCAAGCGCGCCCACGCTACGAGGAGGCTCGCGGCATCGCCCTCGCGTGGATCCACCGCACGGCGGATCTCGACTTCCGCAGTCTGGGATCGTTCTCGCGCGACGAATTGCGCGAACAGGCCGCGCGCGAGACGCTCTAGGCCGGAGGGAACTGAATCCATGATCGCCTGGGATGAGCTCCAAGGTCGCGTGAACGACGATTCCGAGTTTCGGCTCGCCGCTCGCTTCTGGAACGCGACGCTGCGCCTCGACGTCGGGCGCGCGTCGCATCGGCTGCGCTTCGAGGAGGGCGCTCTCGCCGAGGTGGCGCCCTGCCCGGCAGATGCGCCGTGCGACCTCTTCATCGGCGCCAGCGACGACGATTGGCGCGAGCTTCTCGCGCCTGTGCCGCGCCCCTTCTACCAGGATCTGTTCGGGGCGCAGCTCCACCACGGGATCCGGCTCCCCGCGGACCCGCTCGACTACGCCGCCTACTACCCGGCGCTGCGGCGCCTGGTGCAGCTCCTCCGTGTCACTCGGGAGGACGTCCGATGATCGCGCTCGAGCCCGTGACGGGTCACTACCTGACGCTTCGGCTCGGCGGCGAGCCGTACCGCGTCTACTTCGAGGAGTCCGGCTCCGGCATCCCGCTGCTCTGCCAGCACACCGCGGGCGCCCATGGCTCGCAGTGGCGACACGTCCTTTCGAGCGAGGCGGTGAGGAAGAGCTTCCGCGTGATCGCCTACGACCTGCCCTACCACGGGAAGTCGCTGCCGCCCGAGGGCAAGGCGTGGTGGGCCGAGGAGTACCGCCTGACCAAGCACTTCCTGATGCAGGTTCCCGTCGCGCTCTCGCGGGCCCTCGAGCTCGAGCGCCCCGTCTTCCTGGGAAGCTCGATTGGAGGCCACCTTGCGCTGGACCTCGCGTCCCATCACCCCGACGAGTTCCGCGCGGTGATCGGCCTCGAAGCGGCGGCTACCACGCCGGGCGGCTGGCTCGACATCATGAACCACCCGCGCGTATCGAACGCGTTCAAGGCCAGCCTCATGTACGGCCTCACCCCGCCCACGGCGCCCGAGCGCTACCGGCGCGAGACGGAGTGGGTCTACAGCCAGGGCGCTCCGCCGGTCTTCAAGGGGGACCTCTACTACTACAGCGTCGATCACGACATGAGCGATGCCGAGCTCGCGGCCATCGACACCGCACGGTGTGGCGTCCATCTGCTGACGGGCGACTACGACTGGACCGCTCCCCCCGCCGTCTCGAAGCAGGCGGCCGACCGTATCCCGGGTGCGACCTTCGCGGCCATGCCGGGCCTCGGCCACTTCCCGATGTGCGAGGATCCCGAGCGCTTCCTCGCCGCTCTCCTGCCTGTGCTGGAGAAGATCCGCGCTGCCGGGAACCCCGCATGAGCGAGGGACTCGCCAGGCGTCCGCGGCGCACCCAGGTCGAGCGCTCCGCCACCGCGAACCGCAGCATGATCCGCGCCGCCATGCGGCTGATCTCGCGCCAGGGCTACACCAAGACGTCGCTGGCCCAGGTGGGCAAGGAGGCGGGCTACAGTGGCGGCCTCGTCAGCCACCACTTCGGATCGAAGGAAGGGCTGCTTCGCGAGCTGGTCGGCCACATCACGCAGCGTTTCTACGAGGATCAGATCCGCCCGGCGACAGAGAACCACGAGGGTCTAGATGCGCTCATGGCGACGGCGGACACCTATCTGAAGGAGCTTGTCTTGCGCCCGGAGCGCATGCGCACGCTGTACGTGCTCATGGGTGAGGCCCTGGGGCCCGTCTCCGAGATCAACGAGGTCTTCGCGGAGATGAATCGCGGCTTCCGGGTCAACGCGCGCACTCTGATCGAAGCGGGCATGGCGCGCGGCGAGATCCGCGCCGATCTTGATCCCAACGCTGGAGCCGCGCTCTTCGTGGGCATGTTGCGAGGTGTTGCCCTGCAGTGGATGGCGGACCCGAGCTGCTTCGATCTCGACGCCGTCGGGGCGAGCCTCAAGGACGCATTGCGCCGCCACCTGGCGGCGTGAAGGGAGGATCCGCATGCACTCTGAAGGGACGTCGAGCGCCACCCGAGCGCTCGCGCAGAGAGTCCGGCGCATCCGCTACGAGCAGATCCCCGACGATGCGCGCGAGACGGCGCGCCATTGCCTGCTCGACTTCCTGGGCTGCGCCTTGGCCGGCGCCGGCGATCCGCTGACCGAGATCCTCGTTCGCGAGGTCGCCCGACCCGAAAGGGGCTCGCAGGCAGGTCTCATCGGTCGCTCGGAACGCGCGACCCTCCAGACTGCGGCGTTGATCAACGGGGCAGCCGGTCACGCCCTCGACTTCGACGACACGCACACCAGCATGGGACATCCCTCGGTGCCGGTGCTTCCTGCCCTGCTGGCGCTGGCCGAGAGCACCGGAGCGAGCGGCCCCGATCTCGTCGCTGCGTTCGTCGCCGGTGTCGAGACGGAGTGTCGCCTGGGACTCCTGGTCGGTCCTGGACACTACGCCGCCGGCTTCCACACGACGGCTACCCTCGGCGCCTTCGGTGCCGCCGCCGCGTGCGCCCATCTGCTCGGTCTCGATGAAGAGGCGTGGCTGCGTGCGTTCGGGCTCGCAGGCACCCAGGCGGCGGGCCTCAAGTCGGGATTCGGGACGATGGCCAAGCCCTTGCATGCGGGTCGCGCCGCGGCAAACGGGCTCCTCGCAGCCCAGCTCGCTCGCGGCGGCTTTACCGCTCAGCCCGCAATCCTCGAGGTGGCGCAGGGCTTCGCGGCAACCCATGCCTGTGCGGAGCCGTCGGTGGCCGCCCTCGAGCGGCAGCCGGGACATCTCTTGATCCGCGACACGCTCTTCAAGTACCACGCCGCCTGCTACCTGACGCACGCGGCCATCGACGCGGCTCGGCGGCTGCGCGAGGGCCATGGTCTCGACCCCGAGAAGATCACGTCGGTCGAGGTGTGGGTGAACCCGATCCTCCTTTCCGTGTGCAACATCGAGAAGCCGAGCACCGGGCTCGAGGGCAAGTTCAGCCTGCGCGCGACCACGGCGATGGGCCTTCTCCAGAAGGACACCGGCAATCCGGCGCTCTACAGCGACACGACGATGGCCGACCCGACCCTCGTCGCCCTGCGCGATCGGATCCGCGTGATGCCCACGAAGGAGCTCCTCGTCACCCAGGCCCGGGTGGTGGTGGAGAGCCAGTCCGGGCGCAGCGAGGAGATGGTGGACACCGGGATTCCGGCGGCGGACCTCGCAGACCAGAGGCGGCGGCTGCGCCGAAAGTTCCTCGTCCTCGCCTCGCCCCGGTTGGGCAAGGAGCGGGCCGAGACCCTCGCCGACGCGGTGGCTTCGATCGAGCATCGCAGCGCCCTCGAGGAGGTCCTGCGGCTCGCATGCGGAAGCGACCGGCCATGACCGAACAGGATCTCTACGACGCATGGGTGCGCGATTTCCACGTTCCGCGTTGCCTTCAGCCCGGAGGCGAGATCGAGCACGAGGCGGAGAACCTGACGTGGCTGGCCTGCAGAGAGCTGCCTGCAGGACGACAGGAACCCGAAACCCCGAGGAGGATCCGATGGCGAGCGATCGGAAGATCCGCGTTCTCGTAGCCAAGCCGGGACTCGACGGGCACGATCGTGGCGCCCGCGTGATCGCCTACGGCCTGCGCGATGCGGGCTTCGAGGTGATCTACACGGGCTTGCGACATTCGCCTCAGCAGATCGTGCGCGACGCGATCCAGGAGGACGTCGATGCGGTCGGCCTCTCCATCCTCTCGGGCGCCCACCTCGCTCTCACGAGCAAGGTGCTCGAGCTGTTGCGCGAGCAGGGGGCTGGAGACATTCCGGTCCTCGTCGGCGGCCTGATCCCCGAGGGCGACAAGGACGCTCTCCGGAGGCTCGGGGTCGCGGGTGTCTTCACGGCGGGCACGCCCATCAGCGAGGTCGCCGCGTTCATCACGTCGCACGTGGCCACGGCCTAGCGGGAAGGCGAGGGAGATCGACATGGGACGATCCAGAGACGAGATGGAGCGCATCGAGCGGGCCGAGCGGGCGTGGCAGGAGGAGGTCGTCGAACCCCGCGTGCAGCGTTTCAAGATCCCCCGGTGCCCCACGCGCTTCTACACGCCTGCGCACCTGCGCGACTTCGACTTTCTCGAGAAGGTGGGATTCCCGGGACAGTATCCCTTCACGTCCGGCAACCATCCCTTCGAGGCATGGCGCGCCCACGCCGAGGCCGGCGCCAGGCTGGGCGTGCGGCCCGACTACGGCGTCTCCAGCGCGGGGCGCTATAGCGGCTACGGCACTGCCGAGGATTACCGCGACTACCTGCTCGCCATGCAGGCGCGCGGCAGCCGCGGTGGCCCGAACGTTGCGTTCGATCTGGCGACGCAATGCGGCTACGACTCGGACAGCCCGAACGCCCTGGGTGAGGTGGGCCGCGTCGGTGTCGCGATCGACTCCTACCGCGACTTCCGGGTGATCTACGAGGCCTTCACCGGCGAGCGGGACATCGACAAGGTCGCGTCCAACTTCACGATCAACGCACCCTGCGCGGTTATCCTGGCCATGCTGGCCGCGCTCGCCGAGGAGCGCGGGATCCCGCTCGCCAAGCTGCGAGGTACCCCGCAGAACGACATCCTGAAGGAGTTCATCGCCCGGGGCACGTACATCTACCCGCCCCGCGAATCCATGCGCCTGTTCCGTGACACGCTGGTCTTCTGTCGGAAGCAGATGCCCAGCATGAACGTCAACAGCATCGGCGGCTATCACATCCGCGAAGCCGGCGCGACGCGCGCCCAGGACCTAGCGTTCTCGATGGCCAACGGAATCGCCTACCTCCGGGCAGGCGTGGACGCCGGGCTCGAGATCGACGACTTCGCCTCGAAGTTCACCTTCAACGCCTTTGGCGGAAGCATGCAGGTCTATCACGAGATCGCGTTCCAGCGCGCCGCGCGTCGCATGTGGGCACGCATCCTGAAGGAGCGCTTCGGAGCCACGGATCCCCACGCGATGATGATCCGGCAGCCGCTGACGGCGCACATCGGGTGCACCAGCACCACGCTGCAGCGGCCACTCAACAACATCGCGCGGTCCGTGATCGGCGGCATGGCGGCGGGCATGTCGGGCGGGATGCCGTCGGCCTATCCGCCCTTCGACGAGCCCCTTGGCCTCGGCCACAGCCTGGCGTCGATCCAGCTCCAGATCGACGCGACCCGCATCATGATCTACGAGGCCGGCATCGCTGACGTGACGGATCCCTGGGCCGGCTCCTACTTCATGGAATCGCTCACCGATGAGATCGAGGCCGCTGCTCAGCAGGATCTAGATCGCATCGAGGGCATGGGCGGTGCCGTCGCCGCCATCGAGAACGGCTATATGCCGAGAGCCGTGGGCCAGAGTGCCTACGAGCGGCAGAAGCGCATCGAGAACCAGGAGGACTTCGTGGTGGGCGTCAACTGCTTCACCGGGGAGAACGAGCTGGAACTCTCGCTGAATCAAACCGTCGAGGTGCTCTATGACCCCGAGCAGCTGCGCTCGGCAGAGGAGCGCCAGATCGCGAAGCTCGCCGACCTGAAGCGTGTGCGCTCGGTCGCGGCCGTCTCGCGCTCGCTCGCGACGCTCGAGCAACACGCGAGAGACGTCGAGGCGAACCTGATGCCCGACCTGATCGAGTGCGTGAAGAGCGACGCTACGCTGCAGGAGATCTGCGACGTCTTGCGCGGGGTCTTCGGCGAGGCTGAGCCCGTGAAGCTCTGAGCCGAAGGCGCGGGAGTGAGATGGAAGAGAGGACCTGGGAGAAACTGGTGAAGGGCACGTGCGACGGCGAGCCGCGCGCGCTGGCGAGGCTCATCAGCCGAATCGAGAGCCGCGAGCCGGGCTGGCAGCGGGCCATGAAGGCCCTCTACCCGCGCACGGGCAAGGCCCGCATCCTGGGCATCACCGGCTCGCCGGGAGCAGGCAAGAGCTCTCTCGTCAATCGCCTGGCCAGCGGCTTCGTGGCGCGCGGCCATCGTGTGGGAATCATCGCGGTGGATCCCAGCAGCCCCTTCTCGGGGGGCGCTCTCCTCGGCGATCGGCTGCGCATGCACGACGTGGCGGCCACGAAGAACGTCTTTATCCGCTCGATGGCGACGCGGGGCAGCCTGGGCGGACTCGCCCAGGGGACCCGAGACGTGGCGCGAGTGCTCGATGCGGCGGGCTACGACCTGGTGCTGATCGAAACCGTCGGCGTCGGGCAAGACGAGACCGAGATCGTGAAGGCGGCGGACGTCGTCATGGTCGTGTGTGTACCCGGCCAGGGCGACGGCGTGCAGGCCCTGAAGGCCGGCATCATGGAGATTGCCGACCTTTTCGTCGTGAACAAGGCCGACCGCGACGGCGCCGACCAGGTGGTGGCAGACATCCGGGGAATGCTGGCGCTGGCGGGCGGCGGCGCCCGTGACTTCGAGATGGTCTTCCAGACCAACGCATTGTCGGGCCAGGGATTGGATACGCTGATCGATGCCCTGGCGCACCGGATGAAGCGCCTCGCGGAGTCCCCGGATCGAGCGAGCGCGCGCGCCCGGGAGGAAGTTCTCACGCTGGTGGAGCGCGAGATCACACGGAGAGTGCGAGCGTACCTCGCCGGAGGCGATCGACTGGGCGAGGTCGTCGAGCGGGTTCGGCACCGCCAGTGCGATCCGTACACCGCTGCCGAATCGCTGCTCGCGGACCTCTCGAACGTGAAGGCGTTGGCGCATGAGTGAAGAGAAGCAGCTGCTCTCCGAGCGGCGGGAGCGCGTGGGCATCATCACCTTCAACCGGCCCCGGCAACGCAACGCGCTCACGCCTGCGATGCTGATCGATCTCCACGAGACCCTCGACCGCTGGACGAAGGGCGACGAGGTCCGGGTCGTCGTCATCACCGGCGCGGGAGACAAGGCGTTCTCCTCGGGCTTCGACATCCTTGCCATCCCCACCGACTTCGACCCCGACACCGCTCGGCGATTGCGCGAGGGCAATCCCCTGGAGCTGGGCCTGGCCAGCGTGAAGCGCTTTCCGTATCCCACCATTGCGATGTTGAACGGCCACTGCTTCGGCGGCGCGTTGAACTTGGCCTTGTGCTGCGACCTCCGTGTCGCAGCGGACCACATCGCCGTGGGGATGCCCCCGGCCCGGCTCGGGGTGGTCTATCCGCCGGATGGCATAGCCCAGTTCGCGAGCGTGCTGGGCATGGCCCGTGCCCGTGAGCTGTTCCTCACCGGTCGCACCTACCGGGGCGCCGAGGTGCGCGAGATGGGCCTGGTCGAGCGGCTGGTGCCTCGCACCGAGCTCGAAGCGACGACCTTCGCACTTGCCGAGGAGATCGCCGCCAACGCACCGCTGGCGCTCCGGGGCCTGAAGCGCATCCTCGACCTCGTCGAATCGGCGGGAGCGCTCCCTCAGGACGCTCGCAACGAGGCCCTGCAGCTGGTCGTGGCGGCGTTGCAGAGCGACGACGCGAAGGAAGGCCAGAAGGCTTTCGTTGAAAAGCGCACCCCCCGGTTCACGGGCCACTGAGACCCCCGGCAACGCGAGTTGTCCACGTCATTGGAGAATCACGATGAGCACGGCATTCCACGACTACATCATCGTCGGCGCCGGCACGGCTGGATGCATCCTGGCCAACCGCCTGACGGCGTCGGGCCGACACAAGGTCCTGCTTCTCGAAGCCGGCGGGCGCGACAGCAGTCCCTGGGTGGCGATTCCGGCTGGCATCAGCCGCCTGCTCGCGAAGCCCGCCTACCTCTGGCCGAACCCCACGACACCGACAGCGGAGTTTGGCGGGCGCTCCATCCCCCTGATCCAGGGCAAGGTGCTCGGCGGGAGCAGCTCGATCAACGGGATGATGTACGTCCGCGGCCAAAGCCAGGACTACGACGGCTGGGAGGCCTTGGGCTGCAAGGGCTGGTCGTGGCACGACGTGCTCCCGTACTTCAAGAAGTCCGAGTGCCTGGAAGAAGGCGGCAGCGACGAGTTCCATGGCCGCAGCGGCGAGCTCAAGCTCAGCTGGATGAAGGACAACATCCACGACACATCGAGAGCGTTCCTGCGCGCGGCCCAGGAGGGCGGTCTTCCGTTCAACGAGGACACGAACAGCGGCAACCAGGAGGGCATTGGCTACCTGCTCGGCTGCATCTACAAGGGTCGTCGGCAGTCCACCGCGAACACCTTCTTGAAGGCCGCCCGCGAGCGCGGGAACCTCGAGACGCGGATCACCAGCCTGGTGCGGCGCGTGCTCTTCGAGGACGGACGAGCGATCGGCGTCGAGCTCGAGAGCGAGTCCGGTGCCCTCTCAAGCGTGCGCTGCAACCGGGAGGTGATCCTGTCCGCGGGCGCGTTGGGCAGCCCCTTCATCCTGCAGCATTCCGGTATCGGTGACGCACGGCATCTGACGTCGCTGGGCATCCAGCCGGTCGTCGACCTGCCGCAGGTAGGCAAGAACCTGCAGGACCACTTGTTCGCCCATCTCAAGTTCAAGCTGCGCGAGCCAGCGTTCAGCCTGAACGGCACGCTCGCCAGCACGCCCCGCATGGGAATTGAGGCGCTGAAGTGGCTGCTCTTCGGCACCGGATGGTTGAACGTCACCTCGTCGCACCTGACCGCGTTCTTCAAGTCGAGCCCCGCCGTCGACCGGGCGGACGTGCAGATGTCCATGCGCCCATTCACCTTCACCATGCTGCCATCCGGCGCGCCGCGCATCGACGACTTCCCGGGGATGACCGTCTCGGCGATCCAGACACGCCCTTTCAGCCGAGGCGAGGTCCGGATCTCCTCCCGCGACCCCCGGCGGCGCGGCACGATCGATGCCAACTATTTGAGCGATCCCCGCGATCTCGATGTCCTGATCCGCGGGACGGAACGGATCCGCACGATCTTGCAGCAGCCTGCGATCGCGAACCGGGTGGCGGAGGAGCTCGAGCCTGGCCCGAAGGCGACGTCGCGCGAAGCGCTCGAACAGCATCTGCGCAAGGACTGTCAGACCGTCTATCACCCGGTCGGCACTTGTCGCATGGGATCAGACCCGGACGCCGTGCTCGATCCCAATCTGCGGGTGCACGGCGTGCGCGGGCTGCGCGTGATCGATGCCTCGGTGATGCCAGTCATCTGCTCCGGGAACACCGTCGCCGCCGCCATGATGATCGGAGAGAAGGGAGCAGATCTGACGCTGGCTGACGCGAGCTGATACGAGCGCGTTTGGCTTCACGCCGGCGCACGCCATGAAGCACCGCGCGTGTGGAGACGCCGATCCGTGTCGGCACCGGCCACGGAAGGCGCAGCACACTTGGCAGGAACGAGAGGTGGCCGCTTTACCGTATGAAGCCGGAGGAGAGAGGAGGAAGCGGAAATGCAAGAAGAGGAGGAACAACGGCTCATCGAGAAGCTTCGGAAGATCGAGGCGCTCTTTGCGCGCGCCACGAGTGCGGGGGAGCGGGCGGCGGCGGAGAGTGCGCGAGATCGCATCCGGGGGCGGCTCGAGCAGCTCGAGAAGGCCGAGCGAGCAGTGGAGTATCGCTTCTCCCTTCCCGATGGCTGGTCGAAGTCTCTCTTCATGGCCCTGCTCCGCCGCTACGGCATCAAGCCGTATCGGTACTCCGGTCAGCGTCGCACCACGGTCATGGCCCGGGTCACGCGCACGTTTGCGAACGACGTGCTCTGGCCCGAGTTTCAGCAGCTGAACGAAAGCCTTCGTGCGCACCTCGAGTCGGTCACGAAGCGGGTCATCACGCAGGCGATCCACGGGGACCAAGCGGACGCCGAAGAGCGCCCTGGCCAAGAACCGGAAGCGCGCGCCCGACAAGGGTTTCTCGGCGGGGCGTGAGGGCTCGAAAAATGCCTTGAAATCCGAGAGCGGTCCGGGCACCTTATTCGGTGGAGCGGCGACCACGGGTCCAAGTACCGGGCGTAGGTTTCAGCCCCGGGGCGTCAGGACAAGATCCTGTGGTCAGGAGCGCCGACCTAGATTGTGGCGCCGCTCCACTGTTTTGATCGGCCACTTCCGTCGGGCGCGACTCGCGTGGGTGGCGGGGGTAGCCGGGGTGGTGCCGCCCAGCGAATCCGGCAGGCCTGGCGGCCGAGCCAACCGGTTTCAACGGGAGCCGGATGGAGCCTGATCCGATCGCCCGCGAGACGGCCGCTCTGTCGTTTCTCCTCCGCTATGCCGGCCGGCGGCTGCGCAACTTCTTGGTGGGTCCGGAGCGAGACGAGCCTTTCGCGAACTTCTGTTTTCGGGCGACCAGCGTCGATCGATGGATCGGCTGATCACCGATCCCGGTACGGGCCACCAGGCTCTTGCGCACGGGTCGATCGAACGCAGCGTGCGCCGCAGCCTTCGATTCCCCGCAGCGCGCAAGAGCGGCCTCCGCCAGGAAGGCCGAGCCGGAGAGATGAGCCCGAGCGGCCGCGCGATCGATCTTCTCGAGCACGTCCCGTGCGAAGGTGACGTTTACGCGAACGCTCTTGGGTTGGGTCTCCACGTCCACGCGGAAGACCACCGCGGAGCGATTCGCGGGATCGGTCATGATCTGGTCCATCGAGCTCGGCGCAGGAATCTCCTCCCCGTCTTCGATCATGCCGTCGACGTGGAGCGCCAGGGCCTCCCGTGCGAGCGTCTGAGCCTCCGCGAGCGTCTTGCCGGTGGTCACGCAGCCAGGGAAGTCCGGAAACTCCACTCCGAAGCCGCGCTTCGATTCCTTGCGCAGTAGCGCGATGTACGTCGCCATCTACTCCTCCCACCTGCGGATGTCCGCCTGCTTCTCGATCGACCTCGCCGTGCCGATCGGCCGGTCCCGTCTCGGGTGCGGGACCGTCACGCGTCCCTTCTTCGTCGGGTGCTTCAGCGGCACGTGGGAGCCGCGTCTTGCCACCTCGATCCAAGCGTCGGCGGGAAGCTTCTTCGGGATCTCACGGCTGCCCATCCACGGGCCTAATACACACCGAGACACACCAGCTCAAGATTTCGCCGGCCGCTCCCGCCTGCGATCACAATCGGAAGGCAGCCGAGGACGACCGCGCCCGTGATCCCAG
>Ga0209048_10005305_pt1 | contig 12178 bp, 13 predicted proteins | sample FrelakmetCRP12CR_FD_187146 | JGI IMG/M metagenome (GOLD analysis project Ga0209048, IMG submission 187146) | Freshwater lake sediment microbial communities from the University of Notre Dame, USA, for methane emissions studies - CRP12 CR (SPAdes)... | ecosystem: Environmental > Aquatic >... | reverse complement strand
CACGGAGCTCATGTCGACGTGGACGGCATGCTGTGCCACGTGCCGCTCCGGGGGCTCGGCGACCCGGCACCGCAGAAGGCCCGCCTGGTGCTCACCAAGGGCGAGACCCGCACGTTCGAACTGGTCTCCCTCGACGCACCCCGCAGGCGGGCCGAGATCACCCTCCCCGGCTTCGGCGGCTGAGCGCACCGGCGACCGCCTGCCGTCGGGCCGGTAACCTCGCCACTCGTGCGAGCTGACGACTACCTGCCCCATCGGGACCCCTTCCTGTTCGTGACCGAGCTGCGCTCGGTGGAGCCCGGCCGGTCGGCCACCGGCGCCTGGCAACTGACCGGCGACGAGGCGTTCTTCGCCGGGCACTTCCCGGGGCGGCCGACACTGCCCGGGGTGCTGATGGTCGAGTCGCTGGCCCAGCTCGGCGGCGTGGCCGTCCTGGCCGACCCGGCCTACGCCGGCAAGCTGCCGCTCTTCGGGGGCATCGAGCGGGCCCGGTTCCGCCGCCAGGTCGTCCCCGGTGACCTGCTCGAGCTCGAGGTGACCCTCGACCGGATGTCGGCCCGGGCCGGCAAGGGCACGGGTCGGGCCACCGTCAAGGGCGAGCTGGCCTGCGAGGCCCAGCTGCTCTTCGTCCTGGTCGACGCCACTTCTGCGGCCGAGGGCTGACCGGCGGTGCGGATCGCCACCTGGAACGTGAACTCGCTGACCGCCCGGCTGCCCCGGGTGGAGGAGTGGATCCGGTACGCCCGACCGGACGTCCTGTGCCTCCAGGAGACCAAGCAGGCCGACGCCGCCTTCCCGCACGGGAAGTTCGCCGCCCTCGGCTACGAGACGGCCCACCACGGCGACGGACGGTGGAACGGGGTCGCCATCATCAGCAGGGTGGGCATCGACAACGTGGCGACCGGCCTCGGCTCGGCCGACGACGACCAGGGGACCCGGCTGATCGCCGCCGACTGCGACGGGGCCAGGGTGCTGTCGGTCTACGTCCCCAACGGCCGGGCGCTCGACGACCCGCACTACCCGGCCAAGCTGGCCTGGCTGGCCCGGCTCCGGCTCCTCCTCGAGGAGACGAGTGACCCGGCACTGCCGGTGGCGGTGTGCGGCGACTTCAACGTGGCCCCCGAGGACCGGGACGTGTGGGACCCCTCGCAGTTCGACGGGATGACCCACGTGAGCCCTCCCGAGCGGGCCGCGCTCGCCGACCTCGAGTCGTGGGGCCTGGTGGACGTCTTCCGCCGGCTCTACCCCGACGACAAGCTGTTCAGCTGGTGGGACTACCGGGGCGGGTCGTTCCACCGCCACCGGGGGATGCGGATCGACCTCGTCCTGGTCACCGAGGTCCTGGCCCGGAACACCACCTTCGCCCTGATCGACCGCCAGGCCCGCAAGGGCGAGAAGCCGTCCGACCACACCCCGGTCTTCATCGACACCTCGGTCGACTGAGCCGCGGGCTCCGTTTCGACACGGGAACCGCTCTGGCTACGGGGTCAGAGGATCACCCGGTAGCGGTGGGCGACGGGGCGACGATGGTCACCGGCTCGCCGAAGCCCGACAGTGTCACCGTCGTCGACGAGGTGGCCTCGAAGTGGGGTGAGTTGCGGACCACCATCTGGACCGCAGCGACCTGAACGATGCAGCCCTGGCGGCTGACCCACACCTGGAGTTCGAAGGGCTCCACGGTTGCAGCCGGTGTGATGTACGCCTGGCCGATCGGACCACCGGGATCGTGGACGATGAACTCGGTCGCCGGGTCGTCCCCGAGTGTCGTCCGACCGACCTCGGTGACCGAGGCATCGGCGGCGAGGAGCTGGTGGACGGTGGCGATCCCGAAGACCGCGTAGTCCGACGTGAGGTGGGTGTGGTGCCACATCGGCTCGTTGGCTCCACCGAGCCCTAGGTACAGGTCACGGCCGAGGACCACGCCCGGGACGGGGGTCACGGGATGTCCCGGACTGGTGACAGTTGTCGTGTACGTGGCGGCCGGACCCTGGAACCGGACATCACCCACCGTGGAGACGGTGATCGTCCCCTGGTTGCCTGGTCGGCTGCGTATGCGGTTCATGCTCGCGAAGTGCGCGGTCCCTTGTCGCTCGGTGATGGAGACCGCGGCATGCAGTGCACGCGCCGAGGCCGAGGTGCCGCCCGCCGAGGTGCCGCACGCGCTCAGCGCCAGCCCGGCGACGGACAGGCACAGACCCAGTCGCCGGCTCATGAGTCGGAACGTGTCATCAGCTCCAGCATGACCTGAATGGGCCGGCCCCGTTCAGCCCTCGAGGTTCGCCCGCAGGTCGGCGAACCGCCGGGCCGCGTCCCGTGGTCCCGGCCGGGTGTCCCGAACATGGTGCCCGATCACAGGGCGAGATGCAGCCGGAGTGCCTCGTCGAGTGCGGCCACCAGGTCAGGGGTCAGCGACCCGAGTTTCGCCCCGATGCGCTCGACGGCGACGGCTCGCACCTGCTCGGCCTGAGCCTTGGAATCGAGCCGGAGTCCGGTCGCACCGGCAGGCAGGAAGACGTGGAAGGGATGGACGCGCTCGGTCCTCGACGTCACCGGCACCACCGTGAGCACTCCTCGTCCGAGGCGCTCGGCTGTGCTGTTCGCACCGTCGTTGCTCACGATCACCGCCGGACGCATGTCCGACTCGGAGCCGCGAGCCGGATCGAGATCGACCAGGCGCACCTCACCTCGGCGCATCAGGTGAGACGGTCATCGATTGCTGCGTCCCAGATTTCGCCGTCACCCGTTGTCGCCCATTCCCGCCATGCGTCTTCGTAGGCACTGCCCAGCCCCGAGGAGCGCAGGAGTCGGACGGCCTTGTGGACCACAGCCCAACGCGAGGCGACTCCTTGGGCGCTGGCGTAGGCGTCGAGGAACTCGACGTCCTCGTCCGGCAGGCTGACGCTCACCTTCATACTTCGATACTACTGTGAGTAGGATCGTGAGCGGGCGCCCTCGAGCAGTCGACGCCATGGCGAACGGTCCCCGGTTCCCGGACGTCGTGCCGCTCGACCCACCGTCAGCCACGTTCAGCCCTTGAGGTTCGCCCGCAGGTCGGCGAACCGTCGGGCCGCGTCGTGGGGCTCCGGCCGGGTCTCGCCCGGCTCGCACGAGGCGGCCAGGTCGTCCAGCCACGGGGAGGGACGTCGCTCCATGGTCCGCCCGTGTCCCATGGTCCGACTCCGGGACCACGAGCACTCGAGGATTCGCCCTGCCCGGGTGAGGGCGACATAGAGGAGGCGCCGCTCCTCGGCCAGGGTCTCGGGGGTGGTGGCGTGGATGATCGGCACGAATCCCTCCTCCAGGCCGACCACGGACACGGCTTCCCATTCGAGGCCCTTGGCCCGGTGGAAGGTGGCGAGCTCGACTCCGCCGCCCGGGTCGCCCCGGCCGGCCGTCGACACGGTGCGAGCCGCGTTGCGGCCGTTCGGGGGACGCACCGGTTCGAAATCGGCCTCGGCATCGGGTGCCGGGGCGAACCGGTAGGGCACGCCCGCCCGGTCGAGGGCACGGCGGACGACGGCCAGCTGGTCGTGGGTGCGGGCCAGGACCGCCTGGTCCGACCACGCGGTGCCGGCCTCCGCCCGCCTCAGGATCGCCGCGGCGACGGCGTCGGCCTCCGCCCGTTGGTCGGCGAAGGCGGTGAGGGTCGGGACGGTGCCGTCGGCCGCTGCCGAGAGCGGGGGGGTGACGTCCGCCGGTCCGAGTGCGGCGGAGGCCGCGGCGACCACCTGGGGCGTGCAGCGGTGGTTGGCGTCGAGGTGGACCACTTCGAGGCCGGCCATCAACTCGGGCAGCGAGCCGAGCAGCCCGGGGTCGGCGCCGTTCCATCCGTAGATGGACTGGTTGGGGTCGCCGACCGCGCACAGGTCGCCGCGGGCACCCATCAGGGCCTGCACCAGGCGGAACTGCGCCGGGTTCACGTCCTGGAACTCGTCGACGGCCAGGTGGCGGTAGCGCCAGTGGGCCTGTTCGGCGAAGGTGGCATCGGCCAGCAGCAAGTCGGCGGCGTGGAGCAGGACGTCGTCGAGGTCCAGCAGGCTCCGCCGGGCGAGCCGGTCCTGGTAGTCGGTGAACACGGCCGTCACCCGCTCGGGGTCGAGGGCCGTGGAGCGCCCCGTGGCCCGGGCGGATTCCGTGTATGCGGAAGGGGAGAGGCACCGTGCCTTGGCCCACCCGATCTCGGTGTCCGCCGCCGATGCGGTGGCCCGGTCGCCGGTCAGCTCGGCGAGCGCCCGCCACCGGTGCCCGACCAGGTTAGGGGGTGCCTGCCCGGAGTCGAGGGCCCGGCGGCGGAGTAGGCTGAGGGCCAACTGGTGGAGCGTGCCCGCCCGCACGCCGGGGGAGGGGACCCCGCCCGGCCCGGACGGAGTCGAGACGTCCACGCCGTATCGGGCGAGGCGGTCCCGCAGCTGATGGGCGGCCTTGCGGGTGAAGGTGCACACCACGGTGTGGTCGGCCTCCGCTGATCCGTCCCGGATGCGACGGGCGACCCGCAGGGTGAGCACCCGGGTCTTGCCGGATCCGGCGCCGGCCACGATGCACAGGGCGTCGGCCGTGGAGTCGACCGCCCGGAGCTGGGCCGGCGTGAGACCCTCGAGGGCCCGGTCGAACGGGTCGCGGGGACCGGGCGGGGACATCGGGGCGAGCGGTTCCACGAAGGCCGAGGCTACCGCCGGGGTGTAGCGCTCCGGTCGGCCGGGGCGTCGGTAGATTGATCCGGTGCCTCCGACCGCCTGCTCCCCCGCACCTGCGCCGGGCTGACGCTTGTCGACACGTCGTCCACCGCTCGTCCCGGCCGAAGAGATCCTGGTCGACATCCGGCCCCACTGGGTCTACCTGACCGGCCCGCTGCTCGCCTCCCTGGTGGTGATCGCCGCCGGGATCACCCTCGACGTGGCGATCCCGCACACCTCGGTGACGTTGCACTGGGTCGAGGGTGCGTTCGTGGCCGTGCCCTGCGCCTGGCTGGCCGTCCGGTTCGTGCGGTGGCGGCGGTCCTGGCTGCTGCTCACCTCCTACCGGATCGTCGACCAGTGGGGCGCGGCCCGGGGCAGCCAGATCGACATCCCCCTCGACTCCGTCGAGCGGGTCGTCGTCGATCAGGGGTTACTGCGCCGCCTCCTCGGGACCGGCAGCATCGACGTCCTCGTCTGGGGTGAAGGGGTCCTGCACCGGATCGAGGACGCCCGCAAGCCGGCGGTCCTGGCCCGCATCATCACCCGCAGGCTCGGGCCACCTCCGGGCCGGGACGCCGACGACCGGGGGGAGTGGGGCTGAGCCGGAGGAGAGCCGTCAGTCCGATGGAGGCGGTCAGGGCTGATGGAGGTCGTCAGGGCCGAGCCGCCCGAGCGGTGACCGTCCCGTCGACGGCCTCGACCCGCCAGGCGGGCCCACCCAGCGCCGTCGGGTCGAGTGCGCCCGGCTCGCTCAGCACGACCACGCACCCGCCGAACCCGGCGCCGGTCATCCGGGCACCGTGCACCCCGGCCCGGGACCGGAGGGAGGCCACCAGGTGGTCCAGCTCGGGGGTCGACACCGCGAAGTCCCCGGCCAGGCTGGCATGGCTGGCATCCATCACCGCACCGGCCACGGCCAGGTCGCCTGCCGTCAGGGCGGCGCCGAACGCATCCACCCGGGCGCACTCGGTCACCACGTGCCGGGCCCGTTGCCGAAGCAGGGGATCCCGCAGTCCCACCAGGTCTTCGGGGCCGGCGAGTCCCAGGGGGCCGACGACGGCCGCCGCCGCCCCGCACTCGGCCACCCGCGTGGCGTACCCGGACGTGCGCAGGTCACGTCGCCGGCCCGAGTCGACGACGACGAACTCGGCCGACGGGGGGAGCGGCACGTCCCGGGTGGTCTCGGTGGCGAAGTCGATGCGCAGGGCGTGCCCGGCCCGGCCGCCGGCGCACACGAGCGGGTCCATGAGCCCGACCGGCACCCCGATGCGGTGTTCGGCCTCCCGACAGAGGCCGGCGACCACCCGGGCGTCGCCCTCGACGTCGAAGGCGTCGGCCAGGGCCACCGCCAGGGCGGCGCTGGAGGAGAGACCGGACCCGCTTGGGAGCGTGGAGCTGATGTGCACCGAGCCCCCGGTCACCGGCCGGGCCAGCGAGACCACTGCTGCCACCAGGCGTGCCCAGGCAGGCAGCAGGGCGGCCACGGTGTCGGGGTCGGGCACCAACGGCACCGTCGCCTGCTCGCCGGGGTAGGCGTCGGACGTGACCGTGAAGTGCTCGAGCGTCGAGGGGGCGAGGTCGACGGTCACCCCCAGGCCGATGGCCATGGGCAGGGCCAGGCCCTGGTTGTAGTCGGTGTGGTCGCCGATGAGGTTGACCCGGCCGGGACCCGTGCGTCTGATGGACTCCTGGTCTCCGAACGCTGGCACCGGCGGGCTCCTCGACGCCGCGGGCACCCGGGTGGGCGCCTCCGACGAGCCATCACGCTACCGCCGACGGCCACCTGGTCGTCTCGAGCCGGTGTCCCGTGCCTCGGCGACCGGCGTACCATGCGGGTCTCATGTTCGACGACCTGCTGCAGGCCAACACCTCGTACTCGGACGGGTTCACGCTCCGGGGCATCGCACCCGTGGCCGCCAAGGGGTTCGCCCTGGTCACCTGCATGGACAGCCGGATCGAGCCGCTGACCATGCTCGGCCTGCATCCCGGGGACGCCAAGATCCTCCGGAACGCCGGGGCGCGGGTGACCCCCGATGTCATCCGGTCCCTGGTCCTGGCCACCCACTTCCTCGACGTACGGGAGATCGCGGTGATGCAGCACACCAACTGCGCCCTCGCCGGTGAGACCGACGCCGGGGTCCGCACCCGGCTCGCCGACCAGGGGACCGCAGGCGTCGACGACTGGGAGTTCCTGGCCATGCCCGACCCCGACGGCTCCCTGGCCGCCGACGTCGACCTGCTGCGCGGGTGCCCGCAGCTGCCCGGTGGGGTGCAGGTGGAGGGGTGGCGCTACGACGTGCAGATCGGGCTGATCCACCGCGTCGTCCCTTCCTGGGATCGCCAGCAAGGTGAGACGGATGGCGGGTAGAAACCATCCTCACCGAACTTCCGAACCGGGTACAGACTGCTTACTCAGGCTGCACCCCGTCCACGTCCTACGCCGGGATAGGTACCCGGCTGGATGGTTCTGCCCTGCAAACGGCTGGTGCCGTGGTGCCCCGAGGCACTCGGTCTTCTCCATCCTCGAGCCAGCGTCTATCGTCTCCGGTCGTAGCCCGGCGACGTCCTGTGTGCCATTGGTACTGATAGTGCACGAGGCCAACTGGGCCTCGAGCAGTCGCCTGCCCTCAGCCTCGATGTTCACTGCGGCATTGACGTCCCGGTCGAGGGACATGCCACACGTACTGCACTCGAAGACCCGCACCGAGAGGTGCAGCTTGGCTTTCACTGCACCGCAGGCGGAGCAGGTCTTCGAGGATGGAGAGAACCGATTGACGGTGACCAGGGTGGATCCCCGATCACTCGTCGTGTAGGTGAGCTGGCGCCGGAGCTCGGCGAGTGCCACATCAGCCAGCCCCCGGCCCAGGTGGCGCTTCTTGTTGGTCACGCCAGCCACATTGAGGTCTTGGATCACCACGGTGTCGAAGCTGCCGGCCAGGGCATTGGTGATTCGATCGAGTTCCAATGCCCGGGTCGTGGCGATGGTGCCGTGCTGGCGGGCTCTCCGGAACTCCACCTTGGACCGGTTGGTGGAGCCCTTCTGGCACCGGGCCAGCTTGCGGTCGAGCTGGGCCAGCCTCCCGAGCTGCTTCTCCAGTACCCGGGGATCGGCGGTGCGGCCGTGGCCGTCGGTGAGGCCAGGAACCGGCCGGGTCAAGGAGACCAGGCGGCAGATGCCGGCGTCTACGCCCATGACCCCCATTGAGCCGCCACCGTGGCGCTTGACTGGCTTGGAGCCGGCCGCACCAGGAAGCGCAGGGACAGGGCCGCCGGCCAGCGGCCCCCGGTGAACGAGATGGTGAGCTTCTGGATCCTGGCCGTGCCGGCTTCGATCTTCGCGGCCAGGTGCCGGGTGGACGGGGTGGTGTGGATCCAACCCAGGTGCTTCCGGCGACGTTGGACATCACGGTCTGGCGTGCTCTGGGGGAGCATCAATCGGATGTGGTGGCCGTTGGATGAGCTCGCGGGGTCTTCCAGCCAGGACAGCTGGTGGTTGATCTCCACGAAGGCGATCGTCTGCTTGGCCTCGTCCCGGCTCGTGAACTTGGGGAAGCCGACCGGCCGACCCTTGCGCTTCCCCTTCCGGGAGTCCGAGAAGTTCCCGGGCCCTGCGGCGGCGGCGTTGAGTACCGATCGGAATGCGTGCATGGAGACCTCGGCCGGCCGGGGGGCTGCCCCCCTCGTCGGCTGCGTTCCAGGACTTGTTGAGGGCGAGGCCGACCACGACAGGGATGGCGTGAGTTCGGCATCCACAACTCCGGCTACTCGCCGCTCGGTGCGCAGGTCCAGGTTCCCCTTGGCCCGAGCCAGTGCCCAGTTGTGCGCATACCTGGCCGCACCGCAGTAGGAACGGAGCAGGCGCTCCTGGGCTGGGGTGGGATCGAGTGGGAACACAACGGCGCGGGTCAGGTACTTGTCATGGTCGGGGGCCGGGTCCGCCGCAGTGCTGCTCCCCATGCCCGTCCTCACGTCATGGATCGTACGGAGGGGGCGTAGTGGCGCCCGGTTCTTGTACGCCATTGTCTCCCCTTGCTGCCGCACCGGTCCCTTCCTGACCGGCCGCCGGCAGGCCGGTGCCGGTCGGTGCGGATCAGGTCGATCGCCACAGGCAGCGATGCCGGAGGACACTCCGGCGCGTCCCGCATTTGACCCCCGGGCGACGGTGGGACACCATCCCGCCATGCCGTTTTCCGCCTTCGCCCTCCGGAACCAGGTGCCCGCCCGCGTCCAGGTGGCCCCGAACACGACCGACCGGGGAGGTGTCCGGTGAGCGGCCCGCTCGAGGGGATCCGCATCATCGAGCTGGCCGGGCTCGGCCCGGCACCGTTCGCCGGGATGATGCTTTCGGACGCAGGCGCCGACATCATCCGTGTCGACCGGTCCGACCGTGCCAGCTACCCGCCCCGTGAGGAGCCGCACGTGGACCTCATGAACCGGGGCCGTCGGTCGATCGCCGTGGACCTCAAGCACCCTGACGGCGTGGCCCTGCTGCTCCGCCTGGTGGATGGGGCCGACGGCCTCATGGAGGGCTTCCGCCCGGGTGTCGCCGAGCGCCTCGGCCTCGGTCCCGAGGTCTGCCTCGCCCGGAACCCCAAGCTGGTGTACGGCCGGATGACCGGGTACGGCCAGACCGGCCCCATGGCCCAGGCCGCCGGGCACGACATCGACTACATCGCAATCTCGGGGGCGCTCGAGGCCGTCGGTCGCGCCGGCGAGCGTCCGGTGCCGCCGCTGAACCTGGTGGGCGACTTCGGCGGCGGCGGCATGCTCCTCGCCTACGGCATGCTCGCCGCCATCCTGGGCGCCCGCACCACGGGCATGGGCCAGGTGGTCGACGCCGCCATGGTCGACGGTGCCGCATCGCTCATGACCATGACCTACACGTTGCGCAGCGCGGGGATCTGGCAGGGCGCCCGGGGTACCAACCTGCTCGACACCGGCGCCCACTTCTACGAGGTATACGAGACCTCGGACGGGAAGTACATGGGCGTCGGGGCCATCGAGCCCCAGTTCTACGCCGAGCTGATGCGCCTGCTCGGACTGGGCGACGAGGACCTGTCGACCCAGATGGACCGGACCACCTGGCCGGGGATGAAGGAGCGGTTCGCCGCCATCTTCGCCACCAAGACCCGGGACGGGTGGGAAGCGGTGTTCGCCGGGTCCGACGCCTGCGTGGCGCCCGTGCTGTCCGCCACCGAGGCCCCGGACCATCCCCACAACAGGGAGCGGGGCACGTTCACCGAGGTGGCCGGGGTCGTCCAGCCGGCTCCCGCCCCGAGGTTCCTGTCCACGCCGGGGTCCATCCGCCGCCCGCCGCCCAACCCGGGCCAGCACGGCGACGAGGCGCTGGCCGACTGGGGCCTGGCCGTCGACGAGGTCGCCACCCTGCGGGAGTCGGGCGCCATCCGCTGACACTTCCCGGTGGAAGCCTCCCGGAGGACAACTGACCGAGGGCCGGAGGCGGGGCCGCGGGTCCCCGCGCGTCGGTCCACCCCCGGACGTCCGGAGGTGGTCCGCTCAAGTTGTGGCAGGAGTCCGCCGATACCTGATGGATGAGCCCGGACCCGACCGATTCCGATCGGGGTGGTAGGACGACCTCTCGGGGCAGATGAGATGATCGGAATGTCCACGTACCTGCGTGTGGCTGTGGTTGGCGCTCTCATCGCCGGCGTCGGCGCGGTACTCCCGGTCATGGTTCCCGGGCCCACGGCAGGAGCCGTCGGCCCCTCGGGCCCACGGCCGCTCGGCGTCATCTGGGCGCACGGGTCGAGGCATCTGTCAGGAGCACCGGCTGAACGGCCCGCAGTCCAGTCCGGCGCCGCCCGGGTCACGCCGCTCAACGCGGAGCCGCCGCTGCTCTATCACGGCGGGGCGGTGATGGGCACCACGGCCGCGGGGGTCACGGTCCACCCGGTCTACTGGGTGCCGGGTGGCTACGAGTTCCCGGACGGCTTCACCGCGATCATGGACACGTTCCTGGGCGACGTCGCAGCCGGCAGCGGTAGGTCGGACAACGTCATCAACGTGACGACCCAGTACTCCCAGCGGGTCGGCGGGAACCAGGTCCATGTCCGCGGCATCGTCCAGGCCGGGGCCCCGGTGGCCGATGCCGACCCGTACCCCCAGGGGTCCGGCGCCTGCACCCCGGACCCCGGGGTCGGGTTCACGGCGTGCGTCACCGCAGGCCAAATGGGGTCGGAGCTGACCAGCCTGCTCGCCCGGGACGGTCTGCCCGCCGGCCTCGCCGACCAGTACTCGATCTTCTTCCCACCCCAGGTCGAGACCTGTTTCGACTCGCACAACGCCATGCAGGGAGGGACGTGCTCATCGGGGAACTCGGCGGTGGCATTCTGCGCGTTCCACAGCTGGACGCCCGGACGGACCCCGATCATCTTCGCGAACATGCCGTGGATGGGGTACTGCTCCACCACCCCCAACAGCTACCCCGACGGTGCCTCCGCGGCGACGGCGACCACGTCGAGCGTGATCCACGAACTCACCGAGAGCATGACCGACCCCACCCTCGGGGGGTGGTACGACCCGAACGTCAACGAGATCGCCGACGAGTGCGACAACGAGTTCGCGTTCCAGCCGTTCGGTGGCGAGTGGTGGAACATCCAGTACGTCTTCTCCAACGCGGCGTACCAGGCGGACTCGTCGGGTGGGTGCGTGGTCAGTCTCGGGGCGCCCTCGGTGCAGCCGCGCCCGTTGCCCGGGCCGGTGGTGGGAATCGCCTCGGTCCCCGACGGGTCCGGCTACTGGCTCGTCGATGCGGCAGGTGGCGTGTCCCCACACGGCTCGGCCAAGTCCTACGGGTCGATGGCCGGGAACACCTTGAACTCGGCGATCAGCCACATCGTCGCCACGTCCGACGGAAAGGGCTACTGGCTGGTGTCGGCAGACGGGGGGATCTTCGCCTTCGGGGACGCGGGGTTCTTCGGCTCCATGGGGTCCGTCCGCCTGAACGCGCCCGTGGTCGACGTCGCCCCCACGGCCGACGGCGGGGGCTACTGGCTGGTGGCGAGCGACGGCGGGATCTTCGCCTTCGGTGATGCCGCGTTCTCCGGCTCGATGGGGGCGGTCCCGCTCAACCAGCCGGTGGTCGGGATCGCGGCCGACAAGGCGACCGGAGGGTACTGGGAGGTGGCCGCCGACGGCGGGATCTTCGCCTTCGACGCGCCCTTCTGGGGCTCGACCGGGGCCCTGCGCCTCAATCGTCCGATCGTCTCGATGGCTGCGGCACCCGGGGCCACCGGCTACTGGTTCGTCGCGTCCGACGGGGGCATGTTCGCCTTCCACGCCCCGTTCCAGGGATCGATGGGCGGCAGTCCGCTCGGTGCGCCCGTCGTCGGGATGGCGGAAGACGACACCACGTCCGGCTACTGGATGGTCGGAGCCGACGGCGGCGTGTTCTCGTTCGGAGCCCCGTTCTACGGGTCCCGCTGACCCGGCCGCCGTCCGGGTTGCGGCGCAGGCTCGCATCCGCCAGCACGTGCCCGCCG
>Ga0209048_10005304_pt1 | contig 12183 bp, 11 predicted proteins | sample FrelakmetCRP12CR_FD_187146 | JGI IMG/M metagenome (GOLD analysis project Ga0209048, IMG submission 187146) | Freshwater lake sediment microbial communities from the University of Notre Dame, USA, for methane emissions studies - CRP12 CR (SPAdes)... | ecosystem: Environmental > Aquatic >... | reverse complement strand
ACCGGCTCCCCGAATCTCCTCATCCGCACACAACTCACCGGGGGTTCCTCTGTGTCCGCTGCCGACAGCGTCTCCAGCCTGATCTTCACCGGTCCCCTCACCTGGACCGGATCTGCCGCCTGCCAAGGCCAGAACGACCTGTTCTTCGCCCCCGCCGGCGAGCGTCCCGAGACGCGCAACGTGCGTGAGGCCAAGGCCCGCGCCGTCTGCACCAACTGCGCCGTGCTCCAGCCGTGCCGCCAGTGGGCGCGTGAGCACCGCGAGTACGGCTTCTGGGGTGGCGAGTCCGAGGAAGAGCGCGCCGCCGCCGGCTACCGCGTCGACATGCCTGTCGGCCGGGTCGCCCGGTACCCCAAGGGCAACGGCACGCCGGTCGAGCCCCGCACCCCCCGCGTCGCCTGACCACACCGAGAACTGCGCGACCTCCGGATCCCCCCTCCGGAGAGTCGCCGGATGAGAGCGCCGCCTTCGGGCGGCGCTTTCCATTTCCCGGATGGAACGGAGCGAGCGGACGCGAGCGAGGGAGCCAGGCCGTCAGTCGATGCCGGCGAGGCGCTTGGCGTAGGCGATCGCGCGGCCCGGCTCGTAGGCGCGGAGGATCTGCTTCTTCTCCGCCTCGATCGAACCCTCGGCGTGCACCGCGAGCACGGCGTGGTACCCGCCGAAGTCGCGCGTGGTGAGGTCGGCGATCGCGTTCATCACCCGCAAACGCTCGCGCGCCGGCGCCGCCGCGGAGTAGTACTTCTCGAGCACCGAGCGGACCTCGGGGCTGTCCCAGTCGTCGCCGCCGGGACCGGTCACGAGCAGACCGCCGCTGCAGTCCTGCACCAGCTCCAGTGCGTGGTGGTAGCCGCTCGCGAACGTGTACTTCGCGAGGTTGGTGGTCATCGGGTCGGGATAGGCGATGCCGTGCCCGCCCACCTGCGCCCGCAACGCGGCCATCTCGGTGAGGGCGCGCACCGTCTCGGCGTAGATCACGAGGTGGGTGAGCTTCTCGCGGATGTGGCCGACCTTCGCCACGCCGTTCATCTCGGCGATCAGCGCCGCGGTGCCGACGAACGCGTCGACGAGCGGCAACTTGTACGACACCGCGGTGAAGCGGTGGTAGTCGACGAACGCCAGCGCGACCGGGCCCGCGAGTTCGGGTTGACGGCACAGGAAGACGCGCTCCCACGGGACGAACACGTCGTCGAACACCGTGAGTGTCTCGAGCATCTTGTGCTTCGACGAGATCGGGTGTTCGAACTCGTGGTGCTCACCCGCGCCGTAGCCCGACACGTAGAGCGACAATCCGGGCGTGTCGACCGGAACCGCGAACGACACGGCGAAATCGGCGTCGTCGGGACCCATCGCGCGCGTGGGCAGCACGATGATCTCGTTGGCGTTGGCCGACACGCTCGTGTGGTTCTTGGCGCCCCGCACCACGATGCCCTCGGAGTCCTCGGACACCACGTGCACGTAGTGGTCGGGATCGGGCTGCTGGTGCGGCGCGAGCGAGCGGTCACCCTTGACGTCGGTCTGGGCGACGGCGACCGCGAGGTCCTCGTCGCGGCACTTCTGGTAATAGGCGGCCACCCGTTCGCGGGCCTCGCCGTCGAGCACCCGCAACAGCCCGAAGAGGGCGTCGGAACCGATCTCCTTGACGAGCGTGACGAGCGTGCCGCCCACGCCGGTGACCGTCTCGATGAGCCGGGACCGGGCGAGCAGGTCGTCGGAGGAGCGCGGCACCATGTAGTAGGCGCTGTACTCCTCGCCCGACTCCGGGTCCTTCGCCACTGCGAGGTCGCGGTGCACCGGGTCGTGGCCGACCTCGTAGTCGAGCGCAGCGTGGTCGATGGCCACGCGCAGCTCCGGGTCGCCGAGGAGGTCGGTGACCGGGCGACCCCGGTACCAGATCCGGCGGCCGTCGCGTAGCGACGCGCGGTACTCGTCAGCCGACCTCAACGCCATCGGGGCACTCTACCCAGCGGACCGTAAGCTTCCGGGATGGCAGCCGGCCTCTCGTGGGAGCAGCACCCGTCACTCGAACGACCATTGCTGGTGGCCGCGTTCTCCGGGTGGAACGATGCCGGTGACGCCGCCACCGCGGCCGCCGACTGGTTGCTGCGCCACGGTCACGGCCCCCGCATCGCCTGGATCGACCCCGACGAGTACGTCGACTACCAGTCACGTCGACCCACCGTGGAACTCATCGACGGCGTCACCCGCTCGGTCACCTGGCCGGCCACCGAGATCCACGCCACGTCGATCGGCGGGCGCGACCTCGTGATCGTGCAGGGCGTGGAACCCAACCTCCGCTGGCGCGAATACTGCGCCGCGATCCTCGAGGTCGCGCGCGAGACCGGCTGCGAGATGGTCGTCACACTCGGCGCGCTCATCGGCGACGTCGTGCACACGCGCGACATCCCCGTCACCGGCACCGCGACCGAGGCCGACCTGCTCGACCGCCTCGACCTCACCCGTTCGCACTACGAAGGGCCCACCGGCATCGTCGGCGTACTCCACGACGCGTGCCGCGAGATGGAGATCGGGTCGGTGTCGTTGTGGGCGCCCGTCCCCCATTACGTGTCGAGCCCACCGAACCCGGTCGCGACGCGCGCGCTGCTCGCCCGGCTCGGTCGCCTCGCGGGGTTGCACCTCGATCTGCACGGCCTCGAAGAACTCGTCGACATGTGGCGCACGCAGGTCGACCGCGCGGTCGAGGACAACGACGAGCTCGAGGAGTACATCCGCGGCATCGAGATGCAGATGGACGCCGACGGCGTGGAGCACGAGGGAGTGATGCTCGGCGACGACATCGGCCCCGAGCTCGAACCCGGGCTCGACGCAGGCGGCGCCGCCGATCTCGCCGACGAGGTGGAGCAGTTCCTGCGGGAGCAGGGCCCGCCCGAGTGAGCCGCGTGCTCGCCTGGTCGAGTCGCCAGCGGCTGCACGGCGCCGCCGCGTGGATCCCGACCATCGTGCGCCTCGTCACCGGCGCCCTGTTCGTGGGCATCTCCACCGGCAAGTTCGTCGACCATGCACAGGAGTCCCTCGACTTCGACCGCTATGGCGTGCCGTTCCCCGAGGTGACGACCTACCTCGTCGGCACGCTGGAGTTGGTCGGCGGCGCACTGCTCGTGGTCGGGCTGCTGACCCGGCCCGCCGCGCTGCTGCTCGCCGCCAACCTCGTCGGCGCCATCGCCACCGCGGGGCGGCTGGAGGGAGGTTCGTTCAACCTCGGGGTCGCACCCGCGATGCTCGTCGCGATGCTGTTCCTGGCGTGGGCCGGCTCGGGGCGTCTCGCGCTCGACCGGCGGTTGCTCGCTACGCGAGCAGGTCGCGCGCCACGGCCTCCCACAACATCGTCGACAGCCTGAGCGACTCCTGGTCGACCCGCTCGTCGTTGCCGTGGAACATCTTGGCGTAGTCCTCGTAGGCCACGCGCTCCGAGAACAGGCCGAACCCGTACCCCACCGCGCCGGCCCGCCGGTAGAAGCGGTTGTCGGTGCCGCCCACCATCAGCGACGGGATCAACGCCGATCCCTCGCACAACTGCGCGGTGGTGCGCGCCAGCGAGTCCCACAGCGGCGTGTCGAGCGGCGAGCCGGTGGAGCCGTCGTCGTTGGAGTCGATCTCGACGACGTCGGCGAGGTCGCCGAGCGCCTCGCGCAACATGGCCGCCGCGTGCGCGCCGCTCTGGCCGGGCAGAGTGCGGATGTCGACCTCGAGCTCCACCTTGTCGGGGATCACGTTGGTCTTCGTGCCGCCGTGCGCGACGTTGGGCGAGAACGTGGTGTGGGTGCACGCGTGGAAGTGGCGCGCGATACCGACGGGAAGGTCGCGCAGCGCGTCGTCGAACTGGTCGGGATCGAGGAGCATGCGCGTGAGTTCGTCGTCGAACCCCATCCCCGCGACGAACAACTTCCACGCGTCGTGGATCTGCGCCTGCGGCCGGTACTCCGAGATGCGCCGCACGACCTCGGCCGCGGTGACGAGCGCGTTGTCGGTCCGGTAGGGCTGCGAACCGTGGCCCGGCGTGCCGTGCACGCGGATCTTCGTCCAGTAGGTGCCCTTCTCGGCGACGAGCACCGGCAGGCGCGGCCCGTTGGGCGTCGGCATCTGATGGCCGCCCGACTCGGTGAGCACGTAGTCGGCGTAGACCGCGTCGCGCTCGTGGTCGAGCAGCCAGTGCGCACCCCAGGTGCCCAGCGCCTCTTCGTCGGCCACCGCGAGGTAGATCAGCGTGCCGCGCGGCTTGAAGCCGCTGTCGGCGAGGCGCCGGAATGCAACCGCCTGCGACGCGGTGAGGTTGAGCATGTCGACCGCACCGCGGCCCCACACGAAACCGTCGACGAGGTCGCCGGCGAACGGGTCGCGGCTCCAGCCCTCTTCGTTCACGGGCACCACGTCGGTGTGGCCCATGAGCAGGAGCGACGGCGCAGTGGGGTCGCTGCCCTCGATACGGGCGACGAGACTGGTGCGGCCCGGCTGGGGCTCGTAGGTCTCGTGGTCGCCCGCCCCTGCGAGGTACCCGGCCAGCAGGTCGACGGAACGCAGCTCGTCGCCCGACGCAACCGTGCCGTCGTTGACGCACTTGTTGCGGATGAGCTGTTGCAGGAGGTCGGTGACCTCGGCGGTGGGATCGTCGCTCCGGCTCATGTCGCGACGCTACACGCGCGCAGCCAGGGCGACTTCAGGGAGATCGTGCATCTCCTGGAGCGCGTCCTCGATGCCACCGGCGAGACGTTCGAGGTCGCGGTTGGAGGCGCCGTCGCCCAACAACCCGAAGTGCACGTTGCCCCCGTACGACAGGAGCGCCACGTTGACGGTGAGGTTCTGCGACAACGGCGCGATCGGGTACACCTCGAGCATCCGGGCGCCCAGGCAGTAGAGCGCGGCGTCGGGTCCGGGGATGTTGGTGACGATCACGTTGGCCAGCGGCTGTCGGTGTGCAGCCCGCGCCGCGAGGCCGAGCATCGCGGGCGACGCGAGCTCCGAGAGTTGCAACATCGCGGCGGCGCCGTTCGCCTGTCCCCGCTCCTTGAGCGACTCGGTGCTGAGCCGCACGGCATGGAGACGCGAGCGCGCGTCGACTTCGGCGACGGGCAGCGGCACGAACATCGCGGAGATCCGGTTGCCCAGCTCCATGTGCTGCTCGTCGATGCGCACCGAGACGGGGCAGAACGCCTTCACCACGAGTTCCTCGTGCAGCTCGCCGCGATCGTCGAGCAGGCGGCCGAGCGCGCTGCTGACTGCCGCGAGCACGACGTCGTTCACGGTGCAGCCGAACGTGCGGCTCACGCGCCGGATCGTGTCGAGCGGCACGTTGACCGTCTGGAAGCTGCGCCCCGTGCCGATGCCGTCGTTGATCGAGAGCCGCGGCGCGACGAGCGCGCCCTCCGCGAACGAGGCGAGTGAGCGGCAGAGCCGGATCGCCTCGCTCGCGCAGTCGCGAGGCGCGTCGAGGAGGCGGCGCGCCATCGACGCGGCATCACGCGGGAACGCCAGGGTGCGGCGCACCGACTCCGACACCAACGTTGCCGGTTCCGGTGGCGGTCCCGCTTCCCAACCGTCGTCTTCGAGGATCATCGGCTCGGGGCTGAAGTCGAGCACCGCCATCGCGAGGTCGACGCCCGACACGCCGTCGGTGAGCGTGTGGTGCGAACGGTGGATCAACCCGACGTGCTCGCCGCCGTCGACGCCGTCGACGAACCACATCTCCCAGAGCGGCCGGTCGCGGTCGAGCACCTGGTCCATGAGTCGCTCGGCGAGCGCGAAGAGGTCGCGCCGGTGGCCGGGCTCGGGGAGCGACGTCAGGTGCACGTGGTCGGCGACGGTGAACCCTTCCTGGTCGGTCCACACCGCCCGGCCCCGACCGAAGGGCACCGGCACCACCCGCTGGCGGAACTTGGGGAGGAGCTGCATGCGCGAGGCGATCAGCCGGCGGACGTCACCGAGACGGAAGCGGCCGTCGGCGTCGAGGAACGGCGCCCGTTCGAGGATCGCCACCGCGCCCACGTGCATGGGGGTGTCGACCCGCTCGAGGTGCAGGAACGCCTCGTCGAGCGCGCGGAGTCGCTCGTGACCGTTCCCGGGTTCCATCCGCCAAGGGTAGGGGGTCGGACCCGCCCTCGGACAGGGGCGATCGGACCCGCCCTCGGGCATGGTCGATCGATCCGGCGCTCAGGCCGACGCGAAGGGCTGCGGGCACGCGGCGATGCCGTGCGCCCGGGCCAGCTCCGCGGCGCGGGCCGTCAGCGTGGCGACCGCCGCCCGCTGCTCGTCCTCGCGTGCTCGGTCGCCCGCCCGGTGGGAGACCGCGAGCGCTTCGAGTTCCGCCGCGCTCTGCTTCAGCAGCGCCACCCACACGGCGTCGAAACCAGCCAGCGACCCGGGCGGGCGGAGGTCGGCGAGATCGGCGGCGGCCTCGGCCTGCACCGCGGCCCGGCGGGCCGGTCGGGTCTCGCCTTCGACCCGGCGCGCCGCGTGACGGCAGATCGCGCTGGCCTGGTGCACGTACTCACGCGCGGAGAGGCGTCCGCCGCCGCCGCACGCCGTCGCCATCATCGTGAGTGCCACGAGCAGCGCCACCAGCGCGCCCGCGGACCGCACCGTCCTGCGCCTCGTCGTCACCGTTCCCCCTGAGTGCCGCAGGGTACCCCGTCGGTCCTCCACTCCTGGCGGGCACCCGGGTGCCAGATAGCCTGCGCGCATGTCCCGCACCGCCACGTGCGTCTGGCGTGTCGACCCCGCGCTCGTGCTCGCGCTCGACGAGCGCCTCGGCCCGCCCGTCGACAGCTACCTCAACGGCTCGCAGACCTGGCTCGCCGAGCTGGGCCCCGGCGACGTCGCGCTCGAGTTCCGGCTCCATCCCGTGGCCGGGTATCGCCTTCCCGAGGGGATGTCGCACTACGACCTCTGGGAACAGGTCGTGGCGGCCCTGTCGGGTGACCGGGCCGACGAGGCGGCCCTGCAGCTCGGCACCGAGACCCGCGCGCTCACGTCGCTGTGGGACGGCCTCGAATGCTTCGCCGCGTACGGCGACGAACTCGAACCCGCGCCGCTCGCGTCGGCCGCGGGCGAAGCGGTCGGACGCGCCCCCGACGCCGCCGGCCTCGTCGATCACCTCCGCATCGGCAGCGAGTGGGAGCGCGCCCAGGGCTCGCTCTCGATCGTCGACATGCTCCTCGCCGAGCTCAGTTCCTGAAAGGCACCCCTGTGGACCGAAACGATCTCGCCGCCGCGATCTACGACCGCACGCACCTCACCGGTGAGTTCACGCTGCGCTCGGGCGTCGTGAGCAACGAGTACTTCGACAAGTACCTCTTCGAGTCCGACCCGGCGCTCCTGCGCGCGATCTGTGAGCACCTCGTTCCGTTGGTGCCCGAGGGCACCGACGCGTTGGCCGGCCTCGAACTCGGTGGCGTGCCCATTGCGACGGTGCTCTCGCAACTCACCGGCATCCCCGTGTACTTCGTGCGCAAGGAGGCCAAGACCTACGGCACGTGTCGCCTCGCCGAGGGCGGCGACATCGAGGGCAGGCGCATCACCGTGGTGGAAGACGTCGTCACCTCCGGCGGCCAGGTCATCATCTCCTGCGGCGACCTACGCGAACGCGGCGCCATCGTGGAGCAGGCGGTGTGCGTGATCGATCGCGAGTCGGGAGGCCCCGCCGGCCTCACCGACATCGGCGTGACCCTCCACCCGCTCTTCACCATGACCGAGCTGAACGCCACCGCGTCGTAGCCCGATCGAAGCGTCAGATCTCGCCGCGCCAGGGTGGGGTGCGGGGCGGGTCGAAGTCGCAGGGGCGCACGTCGCCGTCGATCGCGGCGAACGCCAGCTCGCCCCAGCGCTGCACGCCGGCGAGGGGCCAGGGCAGGTTGTCGCGACCGAAGAAGCCGACGGCTCGGGTCTCGAGCGGGTGGCCGCGGAGCTCACCGCCGATCATCCGGCAGTGGAAGACCAGGGTGTACAGCGGCATGTGGGTGAAGCCGAGGCGCAGGCCGTCGAGCACCGTGATGAGCGAGACCGGCTCGCACTCGATGCCGGTCTCCTCGAACACTTCCTTGATCGCGACCTCGCACGGCGAGTAGCCCACATCCGCGTAGCCCACGGGGTAGAGCCACACGCCGGAGTCGGAGCGCTGGGTGAGCAGCAGTTCGCCGCGCTCGTTGGCGACGATGGCCGCGACCGCGACCTTGGGCGTGACGTAGCCGTGCACGCCCTGCCCGACGCTGAGCACCCACTCCTCGAACAGCGCGTCGGCCTCGGCCTCCTCGATGGCGGCGGCGCGGATGTCGGCCGCGACCTTGAGCACCTCCTCGAAGCGCTCCTTCTCGTAGAGGCTCTGGGTGAAGCCCATCCCCGTACGGGCGACGGCGGAGAGGGTCTCGGCCCACCGGAGCAGGTCGACGGCAGAGGGGCTGAACGGCTCGGTCACGGCCCCGAGACTAGAACGTGTCAGCCGTGCGTGACCTGGCTCGTCAGCTGCGTCACGAGCGTGGCCCGCAGGTGTTCGAGGCCATCGGGCTCCGACTCGAGGCTGCCGTCGCGCGAGCGCACGTAGAACACGTCGACGACCCGGTCGCCCATCGTCTGCACGATCGCCTGGCTCACGTCGACCCCGAGGTCGACGAACACGGAGGCAACCCGGGCGAGGAGCCCGACGTCGTCGGGCGCGTAGACCTCCACCACCGTTGCGAACGCCGACGCCTCGGAGTCGAGCACGACCTGCACGTCACGGTCGACGGGGATCGGGCCACGCGGGCGGTACCGAAGGGAGCGGTCCCGCAACGCGTCGTCGAGCGCGAGTTCGCCGCGCAGCGCCGCTTCGAGGCTCACGAGGAACTCGGCGCGCGCCGCCTCGCCCGCGAGCCGCCCGAAACGGTCGACGCCCGTGTACACCTCGAGCGCGAGACCGTCGCGGTGGGTGTGCCCCGTGGCCGCGGCGATGTCGAAGCCCGCGAGTGCGAGCGTGCCCGCCACCAGCGAGAGCAGGCCGGTGCGGTCGGGCGCGACCACGGTGCAACGGAGGCGACCGTCGTCGAGGGTCTCCCACTCGACGGTGGTGCTCGCCCGATCCGGGCTGGTCAGGAGCTCGCGGTGCCAGGCGAGCTGCTCGACGGGAAACGCCGTGACGTACGCGGGCGGCATCGCGTCGAGGAAGGCAATCGCGTCGGGGCCCACCTCGGCGACGAGTGCGGCACGGCGCTCGTCGGCAACCGCGGAACCGAGCACGCCACCCGCAAGCAGCGTGTCGGTCTTGCCGAACAACTCGCGCACGAGCGCGGCTTTGCCCATGCTCCACGCCGAGGGTCCCGTCGCCCGGGAGTCCGCGATCGTCAGCGCGTAGAGCAGATCGTTGCGACCGACGTCGTGCACGACGCGCGCGTAGTTGGCGACCGTGTACTCGTCGGAGAGGTCGCGTCGCGTCGCGGTGTCGGCGAGCAGCAGGTGATGTTCGACCGCCCACGCAACGATCTCGGTCAGTTCGGGGTCGAGGCCGATACGCGCGCCGAAGTCGCGCGCCACCGACACGCCGAGCACGGAGTGGTCGCCGGGCTTCCCCTTGGCGATGTCGTGGAGGAGCGCGGCGAGCAACAGGGCGGTGCGGGGCGCTCGTCGGGCGACCTCGCCGTCGAAGCCCTCCCCCGACGGGTCGGACGGGTCGAGCAGCGCGGCGGCCTCGGCCACCGCTTCGAGCGAGTGCCGGTCGACGGTGAAGCGGTGGTACGCGTTGCGCTGCGGACGGGCGCGCACCTGCGCCCACTCGGGGAACAGCGCCACCAGCACGCCCTCGTGATCGAGTGCCTCGAACACCGGGATCGCGCCGCGCCCAGCGGCGAGCAGCGCCACGAACGCGTCGAGCGCCTCCGGGGTCCACACCGGATCGGTGAGCGTGCCGATGCGATCCAAGGTTTCCCGTTCGAACGGAAGCTGCTGTTGCGCGGCGCGCGCCGCGACCTGCAGCACCGACGCCGCGTCGACCACGGCATCGGGAGCGAACGCGACGCGGGCCTGCGTCGGCTCGGTGACGCGGATCCACATGTCGCCGGCGATCCACACGACCGCGCGAGCAGCCTCGCCCAGTCCCCGCACCAGCGCATCGGCATCGGCGGCGCCGACCAACGCGGCCACTGCGTCCTGGTCCTGGAGGCACAACTGATCGGACTTGCCCCGGTTCACACGATGCAGGCCGACGCGGGTGTCGAGCAGCACCGCGTGCGCGGCGTCGAGCCGGATCAGGTCGCGCTCGTGCAACAGCCCGGCGGCGACCAGCGCGGCGCGTCCACCTGACGACGGCGCCAACGCCCACCCGGCCCAGTCGAGCGACTGGAGATCGCGCAGGCCACCGCCGCCGTCCTTGAGGTTGGGTTCGAGCATCTCCGCGACCGGGCCGGGGCGCACCTGGCGCAATCCGGACGCCGCGGCCAACGCAGTGACGATCCGGTCGCGGCGCCTCCCCGCGAGTTGGCGCACCTTGTCGGTGAGCTCGTCGACGAGGATGACGTCGCCGATGACCACCCGCACGTCGAGCAGGGCGGTGAGCGCATCGAGGTCGTCATCGGCGATCGTGAGCGCTTCCTTCACCGTGCGCACCGACTGACCGAGCACGAAGGCCGCGTCCCACAGCGGGTACCAGAGTTTGCCGGCGGCCGCAGGAACGGTGGTGCGCCGACCGCCGCCGTGCAGGAGCATCACGTCGATGTCGGAGCCGGGGCACAGCTCGCGACGCGCGTAGGAGCCGAGAGCGACGACGGCCCAGCGCTCGTCGGGCAGCGACGCCGACGCCGCGATCAGCGCGTCGTCGACCAGCGCGGACAGTGCCGCGCCGAACAATGCGCCGCGTTGCGTGCCGTCGGCGACGAGTGCGTCGCGCGCGGCCCGCAGTTCGGCCGGGGTCGGGTCAGACGGCGTCGGGACCCGCTTCGCCCGTGCGGATGCGCCAGACGTGCTCGACGGGCACGACCCACACCTTGCCGTCACCGATCTTGCCGGTGCGAGCGGTGTCCATGAGCTTCTCCGCGACCCGCTCGACCTCGTCGTCGTCGACGAGGATCTCGATGCGCACCTTGGGCAGGAAGTCGACCGTGTACTCGGCGCCGCGGTACACCTCGGTGTGCCCGCGTTGGCGGCCGAAGCCCTGCACGTCGGAGACGGTGAGCCCCTGCACGCCGAGGTCCTTCAACGCGTCCTTCACGTCGTCGACCCTGAACGGCTTGATGATTGCGACGATCAGCTTCATACGACTCCCATCGTGAACCGCCCCATCATTGCGCGCCGGTGCGCCGGCGCGGGGGCTCGGGAAGGTCAGACCCGGTCGAGCGAGTAGCCGACCTCGGAGTGCTGCGTGAGATCGAGACCCATCTCCTCGTCTTCGGCACTCACCCGGACACCACCCGGTATCACCTTGTCGAGGACCTTGATGATCACGATCGTGACCACGAACGACCACACGAGGGTGGCGCCCACGGCGATGAGCTGTGCGCCCATGAGGTGCCAGCTCCCGCCGTCCATCAGCGCGCCCTGGCTCGTGACCGCGGGGTTCACCGCCTTGGTGGCGAAGAGCCCGAGGAGCAACGAGCCGAGCAGGCCGCCCACGAGGTGCACGCCGACGACATCGAGCGCGTCGTCGAAGCCGAACTTGAACTTCATGCTCACCGCGAAGAAGCAGATGGCACCGGCGAGGAACCCGATCACCATCGCGGCCCAGCTCGTGACGAACCCTGCGCACGGCGTGATGGCGACGAGACCGGCGACCGCCCCCGACGCGGCACCGAGAGTGGTGGCGTGCTTGCCGCGCCAACGCTCGAAGAGCAGCCAGCCCAGCATCGCCGCGGCGGCCGCGAGGTTGGTGTTCATGAACGCCTGCGCCGCGATGCCGTCGGCCGCGAGCGCGGAGCCGGCGTTGAATCCGAACCAGCCGAACCACAGGATGCCGGTACCGAGCAGCGTGAGCGGAAGCGAGTGCGGCGGTGTGGGGTGACCGGGCCAGCCCTTGCGCTTGCCGATCACCAGCACCACTGCGAGTGCCGCGATCCCTGCGTTCACGTGCACGACGGTGCCGCCCGCGAAGTCGAGCGCACCTCGCTTGGACAACCACCCCATCGGCGAGAACACCCAGTGCGCAACCGGCGTGTAGACGAGCAGCGACCACAGCCCCACGAACCAGAACCACGCGGAGAACTTCATGCGGTC
>Ga0209048_10005303_pt1 | contig 12184 bp, 11 predicted proteins | sample FrelakmetCRP12CR_FD_187146 | JGI IMG/M metagenome (GOLD analysis project Ga0209048, IMG submission 187146) | Freshwater lake sediment microbial communities from the University of Notre Dame, USA, for methane emissions studies - CRP12 CR (SPAdes)... | ecosystem: Environmental > Aquatic >... | reverse complement strand
GGGCGGCATGCGGCAGCGCGTGATGATCGCGATGGCGCTGGCCTGCCGGCCGGAGCTGCTGCTCGCCGACGAGCCGACCACCGCGCTGGACGTGACCATCCAGGCCGAGGTGCTCGCGCTGCTTGCCGAGCTCAAGTCGGCCTACGGCATGGCGATGATCTTCATCACGCACAACCTCGGCGTCGTCGCGTCGATCGCCGACCGCGTCGCCGCCATGTACGCCGGCGAGATCGTCGAGACCGCGCCGGTCGACGACCTCTTCGCCCGCCCGACCCATCCCTACACCGAGCTGCTGCTGCGATCGATTCCGCGCGTCGATCGCGATACCGGCGGCCTCACCACGATTGCCGGCCAGGTCCCGGCGATCAGCGCGATGCCCTCGGGCTGCCGCTTCGCGCCGCGCTGCCCGTTGCGCGAACCGGTGTGCACTTCGCGTGACCCGGTGCTCGTGCCGCTTGCCGATGCGCCCGATCATCAGGTGCGGTGCTGGCTGCGCGCGCCGCCGGTCGAGCGTGGACATGCCTGATTCCGTCCTCACCGTCACCGGGCTGCGCAAGTTCTACACGGTGAAGCGCGGCTTTCCGCGGGTGCGCACCGTCACCGTGCGCGCGCTCGACGGCATCTCGTTTCACGTGCGCGACGGCGAGGCCTTCGGCCTGGTCGGCGAATCCGGCTGCGGCAAGTCGACGGCCGGGCGCGCGGGCCTGCGGCTGGTCGAGCCCGACGGCGGCGAGATCTTCTTCAAGGGCGAGAACGTGGTCACGGCGAGCAAGGCGCGCATGCGCGAGTTGCGCCGCAAGCTGCAGATCATCTTCCAGGACCCCTACGCGTCGCTCAATCCGCGCCGGCGGATCGGCAAGGCGCTGATCGAGCCGATGCGCGTGCACGGCGTTGCCGGCCAGGCGGAATGCGAAGAGCGCGCCCGTGCTCTGCTGGCCGAGGTCGGTCTTCCCGACAACGCGATGCTGCGCTTCCCGCACGAGTTCAGCGGCGGCCAGCGCCAGCGCATCGGCATCGCCCGCGCGCTCACGCTGGAGCCGGAGCTGCTGGTGGCCGACGAGCCGGTTTCCGCGCTCGACGTCTCGATCCAGGCGCAGATTCTTCTGCTGCTGCAGGGGCTGCAGGAGCGCCGCAGGCTCGCCTTCATCTTCATCTCGCACGACCTCGGCGTCGTCCGCTATTTCTGCCAGCGCATGGCGGTCATGTATCTCGGCCGCATCGTCGAAACCGGGCCGATCCCGGCGATCTTCCACGAGCCGCTGCATCCGTATACCAGGATGCTGCGCGACGCCTCGCCGGTTCCCGATCCGAAGTACAAGGTGGTGATGCTGCGCATCGAGGGCGAGGTGCCCTCCGCGGTCGATCCGCCCCCGGGCTGCCATTTCCACCCGCGCTGCCCGCGCGTGATGCCGGTGTGCCGCAACGTCTATCCCGAATGGCGGCAGTTCGACGGCGAGCGCGGCGTGGCCTGTCACCTGCACGCAAGCTAGGCGACACGACGAATGATCTCTCCGGAAGACCGCGTCGTCATGGTATCGGGTGCGAACCGCGGGATCGGTCTCGCCGTGGCCCGCTGCCTCCACGCCAAGGGCTATCGCCTGAGCCTCGGCGGTCGCGATGCCGGGAAGATCGACGCGGCGCTCGGCGACTTCGACCCGTCGCGCGTCATCACCGTCGCTTTCGACGCGCGCGACCGTGCGAGCTGCGAGGCCTGGGTCGACCGCACGGTGAGCCATTTCGGCGGCATCGACGGTCTCGTCAACAACGCCGGGATCGCGCTCAACGTCGGCATCGAGGACGATGACGAGGCAGCCTACGACGCGATGTGGGAGGTCAACGTCAAGGGGCCGCTGCGCCTCATCCGCGGCGCCATGCCCTGGCTCAGAAAGTCGGGGAGCGGGCGCGTCGTGAACATTTCCTCGCTGTCGGGCAAGCGCGTCAAGAATGCCCAGGCCGGCTACGCGATGAGCAAGTTCGCCGTCGTCGCCCTCACCCACGCGGTGCGCCGCCTCGGCTGGGACGACGGCGTGCGCGCGACGGCGATCTGTCCGAGCTTCGTCGCCACCGACATGACCGCGCAGGTCACCGCCGTGCCGCGCGACGACATGATCCAGCCCGACGATCTCGCCCTGCTGGTGGCGACCGCGCTCGCGCTGCCCAACAACGCCGTCGTCGCCGAGCTGCTCGTCAACTGCCGGCTCGAGGACATGTTCTAGAAGGCGGGGGGAGACCGATGGAATCGACACAGTTCCAGCGAATCGCCGAACGCGATCGGCCCCGCCTTCGGATCGTCATCGACGGCCGCCTCTGCGAGGCGCTGGCGGGAGACACGCTGCTGACCGCGCTGCTCACCAACGGGCGGCGGCTGCGATCGTCGGAGTTTGGCGACGGGCCGCGCGCGGGGTTTTGCCTGATGGGCGCCTGCCAGGATTGCTGGGTGGCGCTCGAAGACGGCACGCGATTGCGCGCATGCACGAGCTTCGTCGCGGACGGCATGCGGATCGTCACGACGAGCGTCGTGGACACGAGCGCGCCGGGCCGTCCCAAGCGCGAGTTGCTCCCTCCCGGAGGGAAGGCGCGCAGCGCCAAGGGTGCAGTTGATGAATGATAGTCCGCCGGTCGTCGTCGGTGCGGGCCCCGCCGGCGTCCGCGCGGCGGCGACGCTCGCGGCCGCGGGGCTCGCGCCGATCGTTCTCGACGAGGCACCGGCCAGCGGCGGCCAGATCTATCGCCGTGCCCCGGCCGGCTTCACCCGCCCGTATCGGGCGCTCTATGGTTTCGACGCGGCGAAGGCGCACCGCCTGCACGACGCGTTCGATGGCATCAGAGGCGGCATCGACTACCGGCCGGACACCCTCGTCTGGGATCTCAAGCATGGCGCGCTGCATTGTCTCTCCGGCAAGCGAAGCCGCGAGGTTCCGTATCGCGACGTGATCCTCGCGCCCGGTGCGCGCGACCGGATCATCCCGTTTCCGGGCTGGACGCTGCCCGGCATCTACACGCTGGGCGGCGCGCAGATCGCCCTGAAGCACCAGGGTTGCGCCATCGGCCACCGTATCGTCTTCATGGGCACCGGACCACTGCTCTATCTCGTTGCTTACCAATACGCGAAGGCGGGTGCCGGGATCGCCGCGGTGCTCGACACCGCACCCTTCGCCGCGAAGAGCCGCGCCCTGCCCGGCCTGCTGCGGGGCGGGAGCACCTTCGCCAAGGGCCTCTGGTACGTCGCGGCATTGCGCGCGCGCGGCATCGTCATGGCCAATGGCATCAGGCCGGTCGCGGCCGAGGGGATGGACACCGCCGTCTCGGCGCTGCGTTATCGCAACGCGGCGGGAACGGAACGGCGGCTTGCCTGCGATGCGATCGCGTTCGGCTTCGGATTGAGCTCCGAGACGCAGCTCGCCGATCTGGCCGAAATCCCGTTCGCGTTCGACCCCGTCCAGCAGCAGTTCCTGCCGGAGCGCGACATTGCGGGACGCACCCCCGTCCGAGGCGTCTACCTCGCAGGCGACGGGAGCGGCATTGCCGGCGCCGACGCCGCCGAGCTCGGCGGCGAGCGAGCGGCCCTCGCCCTCCTCGAGGATCGCGGCCATGCGGTGAACAAGCCGCGTGTCGCGGCGCTCGAGCGAGCGCTGCGGAAGATCGCCGGATTCCGCGTCGCGCTCGATGCGGCCTTCCCCTTTCCGGTGGACATTGCCGCCGGGATGCCCGACGAGACCCTCCTCTGCCGCTGCGAGAGCGTGACCGCGGGCGAGTTTCGCCGGGCGGCGCGCGAGCTCGACGCGGGCGAGATGAACCGCGCCAAGGCCTTCAGCCGCTGCGGCATGGGGCGTTGCCAGGGGCGGGTCTGCGGGCCGGCCGCCGCCGCCGTACTGGCCGCGGCGCTGAATCTGCCGCCCGCGCAGATCGGCAGGCTGCGTGGCCAGCCGCCGGTCAAGCCCATTCCGATGGGCGTGGGTTCATGATTGCGCGGGTCTGTCGCACGACGAGGCTCGCAGCGTGTGGGTTCGCGGGCGGGCTTGGAATGATGCATGTGCCCGCCCGCGAACCCACACGCTGCGAGCGCGCCAATCACTAGGACCCGACGATGACCGAGCGCATCACCACGGATGTCGCGATCGTCGGCGGCGGCACTGCCGGCTGCTCGACGGCACTGCACCTGCGCCAGCGTGGCGTGTCGGTCGTACTGCTCGAGCGCGGGCTGTGCGGCAGTCAGGCGAGCGGCGTCAACTACGGCGGCGTGCGCCAGCAGGGCCGTGCACTCGCGGAATTGCCGCTCGCGCGACGCTCGCGCGCAATGTGGGACCGCCTCGGGGAGACCGTCGGCAACGACTGCGAGTTCGTGGCGACCGGCCATGTGAAGCTCGCGCGCTCCGATGCCGACATGGCGGAGCTCGAAGCGTATCGCGCGGCAGTCCGGCCATTTGGGCTGGAGCTCGAATTGCTGGGCCGCGACGCCCTTCGGAAGCGTTATCCGTGGCTCGGCGAGGCCGCGGTCGGCGGCTCGGCGTGTGCGGACGACGGACAGGCCAACCCGCGGCTCGTTGCTCCCGCCTTCGCCCGCGCTGCGCGGGCCGCCGGCGCCGATATCCGCGAGCACGCGTCCGTGACGGCAACCGAGCACGACGGCAAGCTATTTCACCTGCGCACGGGAAGCGGGATCGAGGTCAGCGCGGGAACGCTGGTGAACGTCGCCGGCGCCTGGGGGCACGAGATCGCGGCGCGTTTCGGCGAGAGCGTGCCGGAGGACGTGAAAGCGCCGAACATGTGCGTCACCGAACCTGTGCCCTATTTCATGGTGCCGAATTTCGGCGTCTGCCGCGGCGGGCTCTATGTCAGGCAAATCCCGCGCGGTAACGTCATCTTCGGCGGCGGTCGTGGCATTGCCGATCGCGAGCGGCTCCGCGCGTACCCCGTCGCCGCGACCAGCCTCGAAGCTGGCCGCCAGGCAATCGAACTGGTGCCGCGCCTGCGCCATGCGCAGATCATCCGCACATGGACGGGCATCGAGGGCTACATGCCGGACGACCTGCCGGTCATCGGCCCGAGTCGGACGTCGCCGGGCCTCTTCCATGCCTTCGGCTTCTCGGGACACGGCTTCCAGCTCGGCCCGGCAGTGGGTGCCGTGCTCACCGAGTTGATCCTGGATGGGGCGACGCCGACGCCGATCGCCGCCTTCGATATCGGCCGGTTCGCGTCGTAGAACCCATCCGCCCGACAGGAACCCGGTCGATGGAACCGCCGGTTCTGACTGGCGGCTCGGCATTCCGCCTGCCCGTGATCACCGAGCCCGTCGGACCATCATGTGCCGAAACTCCGATGTGACCCAACCGACAGCGTCAGCGTTGATCTGCCTCAGCAGCGACTGAATGGGATCGACGCACGCATCCATGAAACCGATCGCCGCGATTCAAACTTCTGATTGGATATTGCAGGCCGGACCCTCTACCTTGCGACTGTGCGGTGCTGCTGTGGCTGCCATATTGCAAGAAGGACTGTCCCATGATCGCATTGGTTTCGAAGCGTTGCGTACCTGCTTTCAGTGACGTTCGGAAGCCTGCGTTCGCGGCGTCGGGTCAGGAAGCTGCCCGCCGCACCCCTGATGCGCGAGGCGAACCGCGCGTCGTGCTTCCACTTGCCGTGGTGGCGCACCGGATCGATCTGAATCGCGAGGTCGGGCGCGAGGTCGGCCTCACACCAGCCCTCCGAGGTGCTGTCTTGTGTGAACATCTTGTGCAACGCAATTACGGGCGCTGCAACTGGACGAGTGACGTTGGGGTAAATGGAAAATGGTGCGGATCTTGCTTCACCCGTTGCGACAATCCTAGCAAGGTGGAAGCATCGTGTATGTGACGCTCGCGCGTCTCGCGGCGTTGGGCAAGCCCCGTCGGCTCAATGCCTATCAGCGCGACCTCGTGGAGGGCCATTTTCTTTCCCTCGAGCCGGAAGCACGCCATCTGCGCTTTGGCGTTTCCTGCAGGGATGAAGCCGTAGTCAATTACGTGCGTGCGCTGGACTTTGACCGCGATGCAATACTGGGCTGGCGCGACGCCAACCTTGTGTTGTGCGGCGTCGTGCACCTCGCCCGTGTCACCGAAACGCTGGTCGAGTTCAGCATCAGCGTGCTGGAGCCGTATCGTGGCAACGGATTTGGGCAAAGGATGACCAAAGAAGCTTTTGAGGAAGCCACCAGATATGGATTCGACCTCGCGCATGTGCAATTCATCGCTGCCAATTGCCGGATGGCCGCGATCCTCGATCACTACCACGCCGTAGGCGAACAGGACGGCACCGAGCGGATCGTGCATGTGCCGCTGCCGGCCAAGCTCTCGCGGCCGTTGCAAGCACCTATCGGGCCGTTCGTGCCCGTTTGCTTCGACTGACCGGAAACCCTTGCCGCGTTCCGTTGCATAGGAAATCCCCGAAACGTCGAAATCGGCAGCTTTGGCGCGAACCGCATCGAGCATTGCGGTCACGTCGTGCATTACCTAAGGATAGTAAGTCCACCTTCCTGACGCGCGGTTGGGAGCCGTGCAGCGCTTCGTCACGCGCTCGTGCTGACGGGAAGCCGAGGTGCTCCGGCGCCGCGGCGGGGCCTCGGTAGCCCCGCGTGCGGGTGCTTCGCGCGCGGAGGGTTGTCCGCGTCGCGGCCGTGGCGGCCGTCGGCACGTGCCTGTCCGGCGTCGCGCGCGAACCACGGTCGACGGTCGGAGCTACCAAGCGATGCGTTGACCGAACTCGTGCCCCGGTGCCGGCTGGGAATACGGGCCGAAGCCGCCCGCCCCGACATCGGGCATGTCCCATAACGGCGGGCTCCGGGGCCCTCGCGACAATGGACTGCCACGCTTCGCTCTGCGCCCGTCGACGATCAAACTGCTCGCGTTCAGATTCGACGGTCGCTGACCAGCCACAAGCAGGAGTCGGCGGCTTACATGCGCCGTCGCGAACTCACACTATCGGCCATGAACGGTCATCGGTGAAGGGCGGCTTCCCGGCTTGTCGTCAGCAGCCGCGCTTCGAGAGCTTGCTGAAGATGCGCTAAGAGGCCCCGAGGGGCTTCGACTTCACGACGAGCGAGCTGCAATAGAATCGACATCATCCGCGCCCGGGCCGGCGAGGAGCTCGTCGAGTTGGTTGAACGTCTCGTCCATCCCATCCGTGCTTCCGGAGCCAACGTCAAGCGCCTCCTTCGAAGGGTAGAGGTCGTGCATGACAAGCAGCGTCCTGTTGTCAGCTCTTTCCTCGAATGTGACGGTGGTGACCTGCCCGTTGTCGCCCGCTTCTTCATTGGTCCAGACGAGGCGCGAAGGCGGTACTACTTCGAGGTATCTGCCATGGAATGCCATACCTTCCGGAGCAGCAGGGTGGCGGAACACGAGGCGGTACACGCCGCCCACGCGAACATCGAGCTCGCAGGAAAGCAGCGTCAGCCCTAACGACTTCGGAACCCACCATCGTTGGAACAGGTCGGCCTTGGTCCACGCCTCGAACACGATGTGCGGCGGGGCATTGATGATTCGCGAGACGACGAGCTCACGCTCGGACTTCCGCTCCACCGCCGTTCGATTCTTCATGGGGCTTGGCTGACTATTTCTTTTTGCGTCCATCGACTCTCTCCTTGCGTTTTAATTCCTCGACAACCCCGTCCAACTCGTCGAAGCGTGCGTCCCAGAGCTGCCGGTACCTCTCAATCCACGTCACCTCGTCCTCCAGTCGACGCAGGCCAAGCCTGCAAGTTCGCACGCGCCCGACCTTCTCCGTGGTGACGAGCCCCGCCTGCTCCAAGACGCCGACGTGCTTCTTCATTCCCGTGAGGGTCATGCGGAACTTCTCAGCCAGGACCGTGATGGAAGCGTCAGCGCGCCCTAGCTGCTCCAGGACGCCACGTCGGGTGGGGTCAGAGAGCGCGGCAAAGGAGGCATCGAGGCGGGTGCCTATAGACTGAACCATGTGGTTCAGTATAGCGCCCGCACGGGCGGATTGCAAGTGGACCGCAGAGTTTCAAGCCGCACGCCGCGGCTCAGTCGCTTCGAGCCTGAGTGCCGATCAGTGCCCGCCGCAGCGGACATCCCTCAGATGCGCGGGTACAAGTTTGACCGGCAGCTTTGCAGCAACGAGATCAGGACACCGGATGACTCCTTGGGGTCGTTCACGCTCATCCGAACCGGGGCGTCGGTCAGCGGCTCCGCAGCGCATTGCGGTCCTTCACACGTCGTTGGCGGCTTTGCGTTACCCGGCGGCCGCTCGGTGTAGTCGCCTGAACTTCCGTGACCGGCTACGGGGGTCGTAGTGCCCCTGTGCTCCAAACCCGTCGGTCATCATTGACGGCCGGACATAGGCCGTCCTTCCAATAGCAGAAACTCCACCGCCAATAACGGGCTTCCGCGCCGCTGTCACCCCGACGACCGGTCTTTGGCGGTTCGCGTCGATCATTGCGTCGGAGGCGGCCGCGTCGTACGCTGTACCGCAACCGACAGCAGGCGGGGCCTTGCCCGGGAGGGACCATACGCAAGAACGCACTGGGGCGCACACGTTACGTCATGGTCGGCGGCGAGCCGGCGGATGCGCGGCGCACGATCTGGGGAAACTTCATTTCGTCAAACCAGGATCGGATCCAGCAAGCCCAGTCCGATTGGACCGCACAGTGGATGGGCAACACAGCCAGTGAGCATGAATGCATTCCGCTGCCGTAATTGTTGCGATTACCGGCGCCGTGGTGTCGCCGGCCCTAACCGCGCAAGGCACAGCGGAACTGAAGAACTGGTTCGCCGATCCGTATTTCGCGGTCAGTTCATCGGTCACCGGCTGCCCCATGCCCCGCGGGCCGCTGCTCACCAAGGAAGAAATGGAGCACGAGGCGCATGTGCGGGTCGAACGCGGCACGCGTTGCTATCAGGAAGGGAAATGCCGCAAGCCGAATTCGTACCAATATGACGCAGAGATCGCCGAGCATCTGCGCGCGGCGTTGGCGAACTCGGGTGCGCTCAAAGGGACGAGCGTGTGGGTAACCGTCCAACGGCGCTGGATTTTCCTGCAGGGGTGCGTCGATTCCCTGTCCAAGAAGCGCGCATTGGAGAAGGTCGCCCGCGGCGTTCCGGATGTCGAGAACGTGTTTGTCGACGTGACCACCGACGCGTTAAAGCCGCCGCCTTATTTGTCGCTCCAACCTTCGCCACGTCAATAGCGCGGCTCGAGCACGATTGCGTAGAAATAAGAACTCTCGGTAGGTGACCCGTCGCGCCAACCCGCAGGATGCCGGCTAACTTGGGTCTCGAACGTCCGGTGTTCCTTTGCTCATTGTCCGGAGTGATTTATCGACAGCCGAACGATCTGCGCTGAGGAACGGCAGCTCGCTCATCCGCAGCGGCGCTTCACGCGTGGATGACCGCAGCACGCAATTCAGCGGTCACACGCTCGCACCGCTTCGATGCCGGAGTTCGGCCAGCTCCAGACGGTCGCCCTCACATCTCAATTTGCCGGGAAGCAGCCGTTGACGTGGCGACCGCCGCCGGTGATCGCAGGCCGCCGCCGGGTACTCTGTCGACCTGCCTCAGCCGCTCGACCTGATCCCAGCGGCCAATGGCCGCTGGCACCATCTGCCGCCCCACCCTTGAGCCTCCACGCTCGACGCGGGGACCGGCATGGACGGGCGCGTGCCAGGCCAGGCAGCTCGCACCGGGGCGCTACCAGCCGCGCCGTCCGAGCGTGAGCGTGCTCTATCGCTGCGTCCGGGAACACCTCGAGACCTGGCTCGCCCAATGCCGCAACGGCCACGATGACCTGTAGTCGGTGCCGGAACATGTGGAGCCCGAGTTTCGCCGCTACCTGGAATGCGGCATCCTCGCCCGTGGCTTCACCCGGGCGCGGTGCGGGCAGTGCGGCCACGACTTCCTGATCGCGTTCTAGTGCCAGGGCCGCGGGCGCCACCATGCGCCGGCTGTTGCATGATGGGCAGACAACTCGGGTAGTATGGGCGGCGCCCACGAGTTCCAAACGATTATCGGCGCCGCTACCGAGTTGCGTGACCGGCCCGAGTCCAGGTTTCTATTCATCGGACGTGGTCCGCAGGAACTCCACATCGCACAGACAACGATGGAGCGGGGGCTCGTCAACCTGGTGCTCAAGCCCTACCAACCGCGCGCAATTTTCGCCCATAGTCTAGTTTCCGCAGACGTGCACCTGGTTTCACTCCGGCCGGCGCTGGAGGGGCTCGTGGTCCCCAGCAAGTTCTACGGTATTGCGGCTGCTGGGCGGCCAACGCTCTTCGTCGGTGATACAGACGGCCAGATTGGCGCATTGGTGCGCGAGGTCGAGTGTGGGTTCTGCGTGCGAGAAGGCAATGTAACTGCACTGGTCGCGGCCATCATGAAGTTGCGCAACAATCCCGAGTTGCATGAGCGGATGAAGCACAACGCGCGCCGCATCTTCGAGGAGCGTTTCGACAAGCCGGTCGCGATCGAAACGTGGCGACACCTCCTGGCGCACGTCGCCGGTGAGAATATATCTGTGTAACCGACACTGCCGGCGGGACCGATGTCAAGTGACGCCACCCATTTCACGCGACCATGGATGATCCGCAATCGAAGCACCTTTATCTAACAATCCCGCAGAGCCGCCCTAACAAACTGGACTAGTTCCTTCCAACCCACAGAGATGTCCGAAGCGTCAAAAGAGACATTTTCGTTGGATCGTCTGCGCCGCGATCCGAAGTTGCTCCTTTGGATGTGGCTGTTTGTGGTCGTGGTCATAGCCGGCGTGAGATTCAGCGACGGTGGTGCACTGCTCGCGATTGCACGTGGGGCAAAGATCGACGATCCCGCATTTGCGGATGTAGGGACGCAGTACGTATGGGATTCGCCGCTGAAGGTCGCATTGCTGCAGTTATTGCCAGCGAAAATCATTGTTATCGCGATTGTGTTTGGGGTGCTCGGCTTGCTTCCCTTGGCGGGACTTCTTGCGCGGGATCCCCACCTTTATTGGATTGCGGTAGTTGCACTTGTTCTTACGCCATCTTTCAAGGTGTCGATTCAGAATCTAGGAGTCGGAGATGGGTTGATAATCTTGCTGATCATGTTGGTATCGGTCAGCAGAAGTTATCTCTTCATCGCATCTTCTTTCTCGATTATCGCCCTGTGGCACCCCCAACAGTCTTTCTTCATCGGCCTTTCTTCCTTGCTCGCGCGGTATTGCTATAGGGGCAACGTCGAACGACGATATCTGGTTGCAGTGCTCGGGTCATTGGCTATCGCTGCCGCCGTGTTCCTGGCTTACAAGGACTCACTGGGCTTCACCTATGGTGGCCGAGAAGTCTATATGACTGAGCGCATCGGGTCGTACTTCCGCAAGAATCTGATCTACGCGCCGATTGCATTTGCGCCTGTTATGGCATGGTTCCTATTGTCCGGCGCCAAGGTCGAGAGAGGTGGCAAGCTGCTGTTTGTATGGCTCCTTGGTCTGGGTGCGGTTTCGATATTGACAGCGGATGTCACGCGAGTGGTGACGATCATCTCACTGCCAATCGTTGTTGAAGGGGCCAACCGACTACTCTCCGACGCCGTAGACGTGCCACGCTGGAAGGTGATCATTGGTGCGATCTTGATTGCGCTTCTTCCCCCTTATTCCTGGTCCGGCCTTGATTACTTTCTTTGGGCGAAGCTCGCAAGAGATGTATGCAAGTGGGGCATTCATTGCATGTGACGGAGCCTCCATGTGGAGGCCACGAGGTCTGGCGGCGATTTGAACCGCCCCGGTCTTCTGGAGACTCCGGGGCCTGAGTCAGGCCGCCAGCACCGACTCGGTTTGCTGACGATGGTACGCCAGCTCCAATTCCATCGGCGGCACGTTGTCGATCGGTTCCGGCAACCGGCGATGATTGAACCAGTCGATCTATTCCAAGACTGCGTACTCGGCGGCCTCCAGATGGCGCCACGGCCCGCAATGACGAATGACCTCCGTCTTGAACAGCCCAATGGTTGGCAGGGTCGGTCGGCGACGGTCGCGCGAAGGTCGCTGACCGGCCACGAGCCGCCGTTCCGCATGGCCGACCAACTTTCTACTTAGCGGACGTTGACCCAGAATCTCGGACCAGTTGACTGCCGGATGGTGATTAGGCTATTTCTGCCCTGGCAGGCGCACAAATGCCAGCATGGCGCCACCTGCCACAAAGAAAATCGCGAGCGAGGCC
>Ga0209048_10005302_pt1 | contig 12185 bp, 7 predicted proteins | sample FrelakmetCRP12CR_FD_187146 | JGI IMG/M metagenome (GOLD analysis project Ga0209048, IMG submission 187146) | Freshwater lake sediment microbial communities from the University of Notre Dame, USA, for methane emissions studies - CRP12 CR (SPAdes)... | ecosystem: Environmental > Aquatic >... | reverse complement strand
TCCGGGCCGGTGGCGGTGGCAAGCGTCATCACCAGCGACTCGCGGATGGGGTCGATGGGTGGGTTGGTGACCTGGGCGAACAGTTGGTGGAAGTAACGGAAGAGGTTGGGTGCGTGGTCGCTGAGCACGGCCAGCGGCGTGTCGTTGCCCATCGAGCCCACCGGCTCGTGGCCGCCCTCGCCCATCGGCTGCAGCAGCAGCCGGATGTCCTCATCGCTGTAGCCGAAGGCGCGCTGCAGCAGGCCGAGCTGCTCGCCCTCGAGCGGCTGCGGTGCTGGCACCGTTGGCAACTCATCGAAGGTGAAGACGTTCTTCTCCAGCCACCGGCGGTAGGGCCAGCGTCCGGTGATGTCCCGCTTCAGCTCATCGTCCTCGACGATGCGCCCCTCCTCGGTGTCCACCAGGAACATGCGCCCGGGCTGCAGCCGACCCTTGCGCCGGACGCGCTCGGGCGCCACCTCCAGCACCCCGGTCTCCGAGGCGAGGATGACCTTGTCGTCGTCGGTCTCCATCCAGCGCGCCGGGCGAAGGCCGTTTCTGTCCAGCGTGGCGCCGATGCGGATGCCATCGGTGAAGGCGATGGCCGCCGGCCCGTCCCAGGGCTCCATCAGCGCGCTCGAGTACTCGTAATAGGCGCGCCGGCCGTCGTCCATGCCGGGGTCGCCCTCCCAGGCCTCGGGAATCATCAACATCATCGCCTGGGGCAGGCTCCGCCCGCCCATCGTCAACAGCTCCAGCATGCTGTCGAACTGGGCCGAGTCGCTGGCATCCTCGCGGACGATGGGGAACAGGCGGTCGACGCTGCCGAAGAATTTTGCGGACTGGAGCTGGCTGCGCCGTGCGGCCAGGTGGTTCCGGTTGCCGCGTACGGTGTTGATTTCCCCGTTGTGCGCAATCAGGCGAAAGGGCTGGGCCAGCTCCCAGGTGGGGAAGGTGTTGGTGGAGAAGCGCGAATGCACCAGCGCCAGCGCACTCACCATGTCCGGGTCCTGCAGGTCCCGGTAGAAGCGCTGCAGTCGCGTCGGCAGCAGCAGGCCCTTGTAGATGATGGTCTCGGCCGAGAGGCTGACGATGTGGAAGCGGCCTTCCGGGTCGAGCCCACGCTCACGCACGCGGTTCTCCACCAGCTTGCGGATGACGTACAGCTTGCGCTCGAATGCGGACGGCACGACGCGGCGGCGGGCGATGTAAATCTGCCGCAGCACCGGGGCACTCTCGCGCGCCAGCCAGCCCATCTGGCTCTCGTCGATGGGGACGTCGCGCCAGCCGATGACGCGCTGGTGCTCCTCCTCGGCCACCTCCTCGAAGACGGCCTCGCAGGCGGCCCGGGCCGCCGGGTCCTGCGGAAGGAAGACCTGGCCTACCCCGTAGCAGCGCCGGCGCGGCATCTCGAAGCCCAGGCGCAGGCCCTCCCGCTTGAAGAAGCGGTGCGGCAGCTGAAGCAGGATGCCGGCCCCATCGGCCGTTTCCGGGTCGGCCCCGCACGCTGCCCGGTGGCTCAGCCGGTCGAGTATGCCCAGCGCGTCGTCGACGATGGAACGGGACTTCTCGCCTCGAATGTGGACCACGAAGCCCACGCCACAAGCGTCATGCTCCGTCGTGGGCTCATACAGACCGTGTCTCTGAGGCAGGGGCAACCGCGACCCTCCTGTCCGCCCTGCAGGAAGCAGGACGGGTAGGGAACTGTAATGCGATGCGTCGGCTGGACTCAACGCCGGCCGGGCAGGCGGCCCAGGCTACCTTCACAGGGCCATGCGCAAGCCGACACCCAACTGGACGATGGGGGCATGGACGACAACGTCAGTGGTGAGAGTGTTGTTGGGGGCAGGCTGGCCCGTATTGAACTTCACCCCCGGAATGTCCAGGCCGAGCCGAAACTCGCCCCCCAGGTGCCCGTAGTCCACGGCAGCAAAGGCCTCCACCTGCAGGTAGCTGAGTACCGTGACGATGAAGTCCAGCCGGGTGATGGCGCTGACATCCGAGAGGTTGCCGATGGTGGTCAGCACCCAGGTTGTCTTGGCCGTCGTGTCGAGCAGCGTCGCGCTGATGGCCAGGTAATTGCGACCCAAATAGAAGGGCTGGTAGGCGCCCTGGAAAATCAGGTTGGGGTACTGCTGGGAGCCGAAGCTCCCGCTGTTGAAGAAGTATTCGGCGCCCAGGGTGATGCTTTTGTTGCCTTCGACGTTGATGGAATAGGTCAGCCCGGCCACGGCCTGAAAGACGGGCGAGGGCGGCTGCTGGATGGTGCCGAAGGTGTAGCCGCCGTAAGTCCCGGGGACGACGATGCCATTGGGGTACGAAGGGCTACAGGTGCTGTTCGGCGCGCCATAGGGCAAGTCGAGGCACTGCTTGAGAACGGCCTCTCCGTAGACGTCGAAGTCTCCCAGCCCCGCTGTGGTGTAGGCGCCGACGCGCCAGGCCCGGTACTTCTGAGCAAGCGCGTTGATGCCCACTGCTCCACCTTTGAAGTCGTACTCCACCTGGCCTGCCCCGCCGATGTTCTCGAGGAAGCCGGTGGGGTTGTTTTGGCTGCTGTTCACCAGGTTGACCGAGTTTCCCCCGCTGCCGCTCACCGTTGTGCCGGTGGTGCTGATGTTCTGCGTCGCTTGGAAGACGGCCACCGCGGTGAAGTTGAGGCCTACCTTTTCCCAGGGGACCTGGACGCGCAGCATGCTCACGCCGAGCCGGGCGTCGAAGATGGCGAGCGGGTTGCGCGGCTGGCTGGCAAGGAAGTCATCTGGATTGAAGTACCGCCCGGTGCCCCACTTCACGTGCTGGACCCCGGCGGTGACGAACGCGGTCCGGGCAATGTCGAAGGCGAGCCAGGCCTGGTCCAGGTAGACGGCCGGGTTGCTCACCTGGGTGAGTCCGGAGAGGGAAACGCCCGTCAGGAACGTGTTGTTGCTCAAGAACGGGTCGTACTGGAGGCGCCCGAGGACGAAGGCGCGGAGCCGGTCGGTGGGCCGTGCGTCCAGGTAGACGTCCAGCAGCGTCGGGACGTTGAAGTTGGACTTCCCGAACGGCTGGTCCTGGGAAATGGTGGTGAGGGCCCGGATGTAGAACTGCCCGCCAATCTTCAGCGCGTCCTCCTTCACCAGCCCCGCCGCGAAGGCGTCCTGCGCCGGGGCGCCGGTGAGAATCTGCTGCTCCCCGGCGGCGCTGTTGCGGTCGGGCGCGGGTCCGGCGCTCGGGATGAGTGGCGCCGGCGCCGCGGCGGCAGGTGTCCCCGCGTCAGGGGGGGCTCCGAAGAGCGCCTCCTCGTCAGGGCGGCCCTGCGCCCAGGCGGTGCAAGCGGCCAGTCCCAGAAGGAGTGCCGCCGCGCGGGCTGTCATCGGCTCTTCGCCTCGAGCCAGGCCTTGGTGAAGATGTTGGCCTCGAGAGGGCGCAGGTCGACGCTCTTCATCACGACGATGGTGCTGTTCTCCTTCTCGACCTCGTCGTAGATGCGGATTTCTCCCGGGTACCAGACCTCGGCCTTCTTCGACTCGCTGTAGAGCTTCGACCAGCGCGGGTAATAGACGGTGCGCATGAGGCGACCGGACAGGGCGAACTCCTGCCGTTTGAGGACGTTCCCGCTCGCCTGGTCCACCCACAGCTTGACCACCGGAAACGCGACGTCGGTGTTCGGCTTGACCTTCAGTTCGAGTTCCCAGACGTCGAATTGCCCGAGCTTGCTCTCGCCCTTGAAGGTCGCGTCGTACTCCTCGGCCAGCCTCGACTGGTCGAAGTCCGCGCGGCGGCTGTCGGTGCCGGCGATGCGCTCCCGCTCGGTTCGGCGGTCCCACTTGCCGGTGCCCGGGTCGTAGGACCACAGATTCTTGTCCAGCCGGATGTAGCCCTTGCCCGCCTCGCCCTTGGGCTTGGTGAAGAGAATCATCAGCTTCTCGTCCTCGTCGCGCCGGTAGATGAGGGCTTCACGGGCGATGTCCGTCTTGTCCTTCTCCTTCTGCTCCAGGTAGGCGAGCGACTTGTAGTCGCCGCTGTTGCGCTGCCGGTCGTCGATGGTCCGAAGGACCTGCACCACCGCCTCCTGGTTGGCCAGCGGTGCGCCGACGGCCGGGTTCGCGAAGAGGAGGCACGCCAGAAGCAGGGACGTCGTCTTCAAGTCAGCCCACCTGGTGCATGGCCGTCACCGGCTGGAGCCGGGCGGCGAGAAAGGACGGGATGAGGGAGATGGCGGTGGTGCAGCCGGTGATGAGCAGCACCGAGCCAAGCAGCGACACGGGAAGGACCGCCAGGTGGACTTCCTCGCGCATCAGGAAGAGTTGCACCGTCAGCGGGGCGTGCAGGTGCAGCGCGTTGATGAGGGCGCAGACCAACAGGCCGAGCAGCGCGCCGAAGACGGCCGAGGCCAGCGAGAGGCTGAACGCCTCGACCAGGAACATCGCCAGCACGCGCGTTCTCTGCATGCCGATGGCGCGCAGCGTGCCAATCTCGCGGGTGCGCTCGCGGATGGCAATCCACAGCGTATTCATGATGCCCACCGCGATGATGGTGAGCAGGATGCCAATCAGCACAAAGGACAGCCAGGTGATGGCGGTGAGCGTCCACTGGACGAAGGCAATTTCATCCTGCCAGTTGGTGACGTCGAGCTTCTGTCCGGTCCAGCCCTCGCGGTTGACCACCTCGAACTTCTGGAAGAACGCGCGCGGGTCCTTGTCCATCAGCTGAAAGCCCGCCGCGGGCAGCACTTCCCGCAGTCGCGCCTCCACCTTCGGGACGTCGCGGATGTCCTTCAGGTACAGCAGCAGCGCTCCGGTCGAATCCTCGTTGAGGGCGTACAGCGCGCGCAGCGTGGCGGCCGGCACGTAGGTGTTGAAGACGCTGAGCAGCCCGACGTTCCTGGCGATGGCGGCGACTTTGACGTCGACCGTGTTGGCCGCGCCCCGCAGGGTGTACGACGACAGGGTGATGACGTCCCCCACCCGCACCCCCAGCCGCGTGGCTTGCTCCTCGAAGATGAGGATGGTGCCGGGCTCCCTCAGGGCCTCGAGCGAGCCCTGCTGCACCTGCACCACCCGGCGAAACCCCGGCTCGTTGGCGATGTCGATGCCGTTGACGCCCACCTGGACCGAACCCGTGTCGCTCACCACCTTGGCCCAGCCCCGTCCGCGCTCGGTCACGTAGTCCAGTTCCGGCACCTGGCCCCGAATCAACTCCAGCACCTTCTTGTAGTGCGTCACGACCGGAGCGGACTGGCCGGCGGTCACCTTGAAGAAGCCGGCAACGTTCACCTGCCCCGTCATGAGCGTCGTGGCCGACTCGAGGATGGTGGACCGAATGCCGTTGAGAAGGCCCAGCAGGACCACCAGCAGCATGGTCACGCCGGCAATGGCGCCACCCAGCATCAGGGTGCGGCGCCGGTGGGTGACCAGGTTGCGGAAGGCGATGAGGAAGAGTTGGCGCATGGCGGAGGGGCTACTCGTCGGTCTGCATTGCACGGACCGGCGGCACGCGCGCGGCCAGGAACGCTGGGTAGAGGGTGGACACGACGCTCACCACCAGCACAATCACCATCGCCGCGATGACGTTGCTGCTCGACAGGTGGGGGTACAGGCGGGGTCCCGAGAAGAAGAAGTACATGATGTCGGCCGTGGCCCGGATGCCCTTGGAGCCCACCCAACCAACGATGCCTGCGCCAAGCAGTGCCCCGGCCGCGCCGAAGACCAGCCCCAGCGTGAGTGTCTCGGAGAGGACCATCGCCAGCACGAAGGGCCGCTGCGCTCCGATGGCGCGCATCGTCCCGACCTCGGCGGTCCGCCGCAGCGTCGCCATCATCATGGCGTTGTTGATGATGACCATCGCCACCACGAAGATGATGAATGCGGCGACGTACAAGACCAGCCGCGCCAGCATTACCAACTGGCCCAGTATGCCCGAGGCCTCCTGCCAGGAGACGGCATAGACGCCCAGGTGCTCGCGCTCGGACAGCTCGCGCACCTCCCTCAATGTCTGTTTGAGCTTGCTCGGGTCTCTCAGGATGAGGGCCGCGTTGAGGACGACGCCCCGGCTAATCTCCGCCTGGTCGAAGACGCGCTGCTGCAGGTCCTTGCGCCGGAGGGCGGCGCCGCTCCCCGGGAATGCCTTCTTGTCGTCGATGAGGCCCGGGGTGGCCTCGGCCACCACCTTGCGCCCGCTTCCAAACAGCTCCTCCTCGGCGTGGTTACGGTCCACCACCTGCGCGCCGGCTTCCTTCTTGAGTGCCTGAATCTCCGCGCTGGTGTCGGCGCCGAGGTACCCGTACAGCTCTCGGAAGGACATGATGTCCATCAAGCTGATGTTTCCGGCCAGCGGCGACTTCTCCAGGCCCTTGAAGCGAAACGTGCCCCACACCGGGATGTTCAGACTCTTGGTGTAGCCGCTCCGGGTGAACGCGGTGATGGTCAGCACGTCGCCCACCCGGAGCCGGTAGAGCTGCAGCAGCGGGGCGATGTCCTTGTAGAAGAAGGCGTAGCGGGCCTGAAAGTCGTCGTCGGTGACGGCGAAGAAGGCCGAGAGCAGCTCGGGCAGGGTGCCATCCGAGCGGCCGAGCACCGCGCGCAGCGCCCGCACTGCCTGCTCGGATTTGAGGGGGTCGAGCTGCAGGAGAATCTCGCGGGTCTGCTGGGTGTTCTGGTGCACGTAGCGCTGCAGTTCCGGGTCGGTGGAGATGCGCGCGCCCGTGTCGACCGCCTCCTTGATGAGGTCCATCCGGCGCGCCGTCTTCAGCTTGAGGAACTGCTCGTACGTGAATTTCGAGAGCAACATGCCGCGGCGCCCCGGGGGCACCGCCTGACCATCGACAATCTCCATCCGGTCGAACGACTTGGCGAAGCCATCCAGGTCGGTTCCCACGTAGCGCAGGGGCACCAGGTCGCCGTCGGGAAGCTGCGGTGCCACCTTGTTCTCGAGGAACTCCAGCGCGGCGTACGGGTCCTCGTCGAAGCCCTGCCAGAAAGCGTCGGAGGAGGCGCGCTCCACCGCCGCCAGCGCTTCGGGGTCCCGCGCCTCGGTGGTCTCCATTTCGGTCGCACGCGCCAGGTCGGTGTGAAGCACCCGGACAATCTGCCGCACGTGCTCCTTGAGGCTCTGCCGCTGGGCCTCGAGCTCAGCCGTCTTGCCGTTCTCCTTCTCCTCGCGCACCACGCCGCGGAGCTCCGCAAGGGTGAGGTCCACGGTGTTGCCGGAAGTGATGAGCGAGCCGTTGATGCCCATCGGCACCACGGCTTTCACGTTGGGCAGCTTGGAGATGGCACTCTCGACGCGCTGGTAATCCTGCATCGGGCTGAGGTCCGGCTCGTTGCCCATGGTGGGCCAGATGGACATCCGGTCGCGGCTGGTGACGCTGTAGAGCTGGATGTGCCCGGACACGGTGCCGACGATGCTGCGGCTCATCGAGCCGAGCAGGCTGTCCAGCATCGCGCCGCCCACCACCAAGAGCAGCGTGTAGAAGAAGATGATGGCGCCGATGAGGAGGTTGATGCGGCTCCGGAACAGGTTCCGGAACGAAACCTGGAGCAGCAGCCGAAGCATCAGTGCATCCCCGCGGCCTGCGCCCCGGCCAGGGGCTTCTCCCGGCCGACAATCTGGCCGTCCTCCAGGCGAATGACGGCGTTGGCGTGACTCATCACCCGGGCGTCGTGGGTGGAGAAAATGAAGGTCGTCCCATCCCGCTCGTTGAGTTCCTTCATCAGGTCGATGATGTGCTCGCCCGTCACCGAGTCGAGGTTGGCCGTCGGCTCGTCGGCCAGGACCAGCTGCGGGGTGCCCACCAGCGCCCGTGCCACCGCCACCCGCTGGCGCTGGCCGCCGGACAGTTCGCTCGGGCGATGGTCGGCGTGGGTCGCGATGCCGACTTGCTCCAGAAGCAGCATCACCCGCTTTCGGCGTTCCGCCCCGTTCAGCTTGCGCTGCAGCAGCAGCGGGAACTCGACGTTTTGAAACACGCTCAGCACCGGGACCAGGTTGAAGCTCTGGAAGATGAAGCCAATGGTGTTGAGCCGCAGGGAGGTGAGCTCGCGTTCGCTCAGCTCGGCCGTGTTCCGCCCCGCCACCACCACAGTGCCCCGCGTGGCGACGTCCACGCAACCGATGAGGTTAAGCAGGGTCGTCTTCCCGCTGCCGGAAGGTCCGGCGATGGAGATGAACTCCCCGGCCACCACCTCGAGCGAGACGCCACGCAGCGCTGGCACCAGCGTTTTGCCGAGGCTGTACTCCTTGTAGACGTCGATGATGCTGACGATGGGGGCCATCCGTGGGTCTCCTCTTGCCACGGCTAACCGCGCGACCTTGGCCGGGTCAAGCGGTGTCACTGTGAAGAAGCGTGAGCTGCTCTAGCACGGCGGACGAGGGCCGCGTCGCCCGCCTTCGGGCTCCCCCGGGGGGACCGTGCGTCACCTCGACTCGACGCGTGTGCCGTCTCGCAACGCCTCGCCGGGGTACAGTGCCACGCGCTGCCCGGCCGTCAAGCCAGACAGCACCTCGGCCTCCGTGTCGTTGCGCCAGCCGAGTTCGACGCGTCGCAGGTGCGCCCTGCCGTCCTCGATGGTGAAGACGGCCCAGCCGGTCCCCTGCCGGAAGGCGGCCCCGGTGGGGACAAGGAGGACGTCCGGCGCGTCCACCGTCACGACGCGCACCTGCACCCGGTAGCGGTCGCCCAGTCCGACGCGGGTCTCGGCGGCGTCGGTCAGGTCGGCCAGCACATTCACCCGCTGCTCCTCGACGCCCAGCGCCGACACCTTGGTGAAGGCACTTGGCTCGACGCGGCGGACGCGTGCGTGCAGCGTCTTGTCTCCACCCCAGCGCTCGATGAGCACTTCCTGGCCGGGCCGGACGGCCACCGCGTCCGTCGTCAGCAGGTCGGCCACCACTTCAAGCGCGTCCAGGTCTCCCAACTCGAAGAGAGGCGTCCCGGGCTGCACGACCCCTTCGCTCTCCTGGAGCACGCGCAGCACGACGCCCCGCACCGGCGCCGTCACCTTCCACTCCTGCTGCGTCGCGGGACCCTCCCCTCGGGTTTGAAGCAGCGCCGCGCGAGCCACCTCCAGGTCATGCCGTGTGACGTCCGCGGCGCGCGCTGCCATCTCCACTTCCCGGGAGCGGGTGCTGGAGGTGAATTCGGCGCGGTCCAGGGCCTCCCGCGAGATGCTGCCAGCCTTGGCCAGGCTGCGCGCCCGCTCCACTTCGTGCTCAGCCAACTCGAGGGCCGAGCGCGCCCGGGCAAGCGAGGCTTCTGCCTGCCGTAGCGCATCAGCGGCGGAACGCGCCCGGGCCTCCACCTCGGCCCGGGTGCGCGCGTCCAGAAGCGGAGGGGCCACGGGGACCAGCCGCGCCAGCACCGTGTCCGCCTGGACGGCGTCGCCGGCCTTGAGCTCCGGACGGGATAGCGTCCCCGCCAGGGGCGAGGACACCACGTGCCGCTCGCGGACCCGCACCGTCCCATCCTCGTCCACCGTGACGCGCAAGGCGCCGCGGTGCACCACGCCCACATCCACCAGCTGGGACCTGGGACGCAGCGCAAGGACGAGGAGGCCGACGACGGCGAGCGCTGCGAGGGCGAGGGCGACATGGCGTAGCTTCAGCTTCATCCGCTACTCCCGTGTCTTGAGGACGGAGACCAGGTCCAGCGTGTCCACGCGCCTGCGCACCACCAGCCCGCTGAAGACGCCGGCCACCACCACGGTCGCCATGCCGACGATGAAGCTGTAGCCGGAGGTGAGGACCGGCATCCGCAGCATGTCGTTTCCGAAGACGGGGATGATGGCCTCGGCCAGGCCCCAGCCGAACAGGCAGCCGAGTGGCAAGCCGGCCAGCATGACGACCGCGAGCTCCCCGAAGAGGACCCGGGCCACCTCAGCGCGCGTGAAGCCCATGACGCGCAAGGTGGCCAGTTCCCGGGAGCGCTCGGCCAGGGAGATGCGGGCGTCGTTGTAGACGATGGCCGCGGACAGGGCCGCGGCGAAGAACAGGAGCACCGAGAGGTTGGTGGCGATGGACTGGCGCACCAGCTCGCGGAAATTCTCCCGCACCGACCGGGCCAGGGTCGCGCCGGTGGTGCGGGGAAGCCCCTTCAGGGAGAGGAAGAGCGCGTCCGCCTGGTTACTGTCCACACGCAGAAAGGCCGCGTCTGCCGCGCCGGACTCGCCCATGAGGCGAGCGAGGACGTCGGCTTGCAGGTAGGCACCAAGGCCGACTGCTTCGTTGACGATGCCGGTCACCAGCACGTCGCGCACCCGCCGGTCGCCTTCGAGGACCTCCACGCGGACGACATCGCCTGGGCGTACCCCGAGCTGGTCGGCCAGGACGGCCGAGAGGAGGAGGCCTCGCGCCGGAAGGCGCACGCTGCGCAGTTGGAAGTCCAGCAGGGGTCGCAGCTGCATCTGGGGGTCGACGCCGAGCAGGGCCACTTCCTTCGACCGGTGACCGGCGCGTAGCCGCACCGGCACCTGCCGCATGGCTTCGGCACGCACCACGCCGGGCAGGGCACGCAGCGCGGCGACGGCCCGCGGCTGCGAGAGCGTGTCGGTGAGGTGGAGCGCCACGTCCTCGCGCTGCGTAGCGGGCAAAGCGTCGCTGGTGATGTAGAAGACGCCGTCGAACATGATGAGCATCGTCACGACGATGGACACGGCCAGGCCGATGGCCAGCGCCGACAGCGTCGTCCGCGCCCCCTGCCGCTCGACGTTGCGCACCACCAACTGGCCGGCGGCGTGGAGGAAGCGGCCCAGCCCCAGCCTGTCCAGCATCGTCTTCCGGAAAATGGGAGGCGACGGCGGACGCATGGCCTCGGCCGGCGGCAGTGCCGTCGCCTGGCGCACGCTCTTGAGGGCGCCGAGGAGTGCAGCCGCGAGGCTGACGCCCCCGGCAAACAGGACGAGCGAGACGTCCATGTGCACCAGGAGCACGGGGAAATGGAAATAGCGCGCGTACTGCGTGGTGAGGAGGCGGAGGTAGGCGGTCCCGAGGCCAATCCCGAGGACGACGCCGAGCAGCACCACCGAGACCACCAGCTTCACGTAATGCAGGCCAATGCTCCCGTTCCCGTAGCCGACGGCCTTCAGCACGGCAATCTGCTCGCGCTCGGTGGCGACCAGCCGCGAGAGGACCACGTGCAGCAGGAAGGCACCCACACCGAGGAAGATGGCCGGTAAGAAGGTCGACATGGTGGCGATTTGCGCGAACTCGTCCGTGACTAGCTTGTGGGACGTCTGCCGGTCGCGGCCGTAGGCTCCGAGGCTCCCGTACCGGTCGAGCAGCCGGTCGGCGGCTGCCACCACGGCCTCCGGCCGCGCCCCGGGTGACAGTCCCAGGCTGACGTCATTGAAGGCGCCAGTGCTGTCGAAGGCCGCCGCCAGGCCCTCCCTTGGCACCCAGGCCACCCCGAAGCGCCGGTTGTCCGGGAAGACCGCCCCCTCCTGCAGCTGGTAGACGTACTCGGGGCTGAGCGCCACGCCGACCACCTTCAGTGTCTGCCGGCGGCCGTTCACCACGGCGGTCACCACCGTGCCGGGGCGCAGTCCGGTGGCCGAGGCGAAGGCCTCATTGAGGAGGACCTCGTCCAGGCGTCCCGGCGCCGGCCAGCGGCCACTGCGCAGGTGCAGCTGGTTGACGGGAGGCTGGCCCGCGGATGGGATGCTGACGAGGCGCAGGGTGGCGGGCTCCGAGACGCCGGGGACGTCCACCGCCACGTCCTCCACCACCCGCGTCGCCACTTGGGCCACGCCGGGAATTTCCTCCAGCTGCCGCGCCACCGCTTCGGGCGCGCGCTTCAGCCGGGCGAACACGTGCGCGAAGTGGTACCTCGCGTAGTACTCGGACTGGGACAGCTGGAGCGTGCGGATGGTGGCGATTGAGCCGACCAGCACCCCCACGCCACAGGCCACCACCACGGCGATGGAGGCCACCTGGGCCTTCAGGTTCCAGAGGTCCCGAAGCAGCTTTCGTTCCAGGGCCCTCACCAGGACAGCTCCTCGACCGGGGCCCGCCGGGCGTTGCGCACCTCGCTGGCAACCCGCCCGTCGGCGAAGCGAAGCACGCGGTCGGCCATGGCCGCCACGGAGGCGTTGTGGGTGATGACGGCCGTCGTCGTGCCGAGCTCCGCATTGACGCGGGCGATGGCCCCGAGCACCACCTTGCCGGTCTCCTGGTCGAGGGCCCCCGTCGGCTCGTCGCACAACAGTACGTCGGGCTGTTTGGCCACTGCCCTG
>Ga0209048_10005301_pt1 | contig 12185 bp, 10 predicted proteins | sample FrelakmetCRP12CR_FD_187146 | JGI IMG/M metagenome (GOLD analysis project Ga0209048, IMG submission 187146) | Freshwater lake sediment microbial communities from the University of Notre Dame, USA, for methane emissions studies - CRP12 CR (SPAdes)... | ecosystem: Environmental > Aquatic >... | reverse complement strand
AGATTACGAGTATGTGATCAAGTTGAGGGGCCGGTTACCTGGTCATCACCACATCCACCCGATGTTGGCCGTCATGGGCGCAGGCCCTGTCGCCGGACCTGGTGGTTGGATGGATATCACGGGCAATTATAAGGACTTTACCAACCCGGCAAAATTGCTTGTGGGAGGAACCATCGATACAGAGACCGCAGGCCTGGCGGCCGGACTCTTCTGGCATATCCTATGGGGCGGTCTCGGCTTCCTCTGGATTGGTTGGTATGCAATCAGACCGATGTTCCTGATTCGCGCCCGTGTGCTGGCGCAAGAAGGGGGCGATCAACTCCTGAATGATCCGACCGACCGCGTAGTGGCCTACGGTATGCTAGGAGTGTGCTTTGTTTTGATTGCAGTAGGTTTCTACACTGCGGACCATTCATACCCTTATACCGTCCCGCTCCAAGCGGGTGAACCAAAGATCAAGGCGACTCATTTGAAGTCGGACCTCACGATCAAGGTGCTCGCCGCGGACTACGACGTTCCTGGTCGCGCCCTTCGCATGACCTTACAGGTCACCAATAGCGGAGAGCAACCACTTAGGATCGGAGAGTTCACGACGGCAGGTATCAGGTTCCTCAACAAGGTTGGCGCGGCCAACAACCTGGACCCGAACTATCCAGCTGAAATCATGGCAGTAGACGGCTTGCACATGGAAGACGAGTCCCCGATCAACCCAGGCGAAACCAAAGAGGTCAAGCTCGACTCGCGGGATTCGCTGTGGGAGGTTCAGAGACTGATGGACATGGTCAACGACCCTGAGCAACGCTTCGGAGGTCTCATCATGGCCTGGGACGAATCCGGCAATCGCCACATCAACAGTATTGCCGGTGCCATCATCCCAGTCTTTACGAGGGCTGCTGGAGCCTAGACAAGGGTTTAGTTCACGTCCAAGCGTGACGCCGATCCGCCCCCTGTCGAAAGACGGGACGGCGGATCGGCTTTTTTTTGGGGAACGAGAAGAAGCCAGAAGTGGGCCTTCGATCAAGACACTATGAAGCCAAGGTCAAGAGATTAATCGTTCACACGCAATGGAACGACAGTGCCAGGATTTGTTTCTGGCTTAATTCTATTCCTACTCCTGAGCAATGTTTCACCTCCTTGACTTCTAGCTCCACGTGCAACACTTCAAGCCCAAATGGGTTGTTATGGTGTTGCCTCGTGGAGTGAATTGCTGACCACGCTGCGTCAGGCACGCCAAGGGCGCCGGCCTCGGGCGCGAGGAACAGACCGACGTGGCCGAATTCCCCACATGGCCCCAATTGCCGACCGCCCTGCTGACGTCACCGCCGCACCGCGCCAGGCCACTGGGAAGGCGATCTCCTCCAGGGGCCCGCAATGAATCGGTCGTCGGGACTTTAGTAGAGCGTACGACGCGCCTGGTCCTCTGAGCACGGCTGGAGGGACGGATGCGATGAGTGCCAGACAGGGATCCACCAAGCAACTCCGGCACGTGCCCGCGCTGCTGGGCAAAATCCTGAGCGATGATCGGGGGAAAGAACTGGCCTAGCACGAACGGCTGGCGATCCGGGTCGTCTTTGCGGATCCCTACAGCTTCTGGCAACGCGGCACTAACGAGAACACGAATGGGTTGCTGCGCCAGTGCCTGCCCAAGGGCTCTGACATGTCGGATGATACCCAGCGCGAGCCCATTGCCATCGCCTATCGCCTAACCCCACGCCCACAAAAATGTCTCACCGTCGCCATGCCTCGGGAAGTCTATGCGTACCTGCGCACGCATTCACCCGTTGCACGGGGAACTTGAAACCGCCCTGACCATTCTCGATTGGTTGTGTTCTGGGAATGAGTAAGAGCGTCCGCTCTTGCTATCTCTCCCATAGCGTAGCAAGGTGCAGTGGTCCAGGTCATGCGCACTACCTTCGAAATGCGCTTTCTGCAGTAGAGTGAGGAATTTCGCCTCAGCCGTATACGGCGCGTTCTTACGTAACTCAAGCGGTAAACACGTGGGCGGTAAGCGTCCGGCCCTGGCAAAAAATCAAAGCCCGCTCGAGGATATTTTGAAGTTCACGAACGTTCCCTGGGTATTGGTATCGCTCCAGCAGCGCTTCACCGGATTCATACCCAACGACGTGATGGCCTTGCCGAGTCAGCCGTTTGGTGATGGAAGATCAAATCGCCGGGGTCACAAAGATGACTGTGTGCATGGGCTAGCCTTTTACCGACTGGGCATCTTGGGATATAGGCAGCCAAATGCTCACGGTGGTGCCTGTTCCAACCTCGCTCGTCACATAGATATCCCCATGATGGCCCTCGATAATGTTCTTGCAGATAGCCATCCCTAATCCAGTTCCATGACGTTTCCCCGACGTAAAAAATGGTTCAAAGATGCGGGGTAGCGTCTCTGGTGGAATGCCTTTCCCGGCATCCCGGATTCGTATCATAATGCCCGGCTGATCATGATGGAATAACTCATGCGCCGTGATTTCTATGACCGATCCGTCCGTGGGAGATGCATCGATCGCGTTGCCGATGACGTTGATGAGCACTTGCTCGATCTGATCTCGATCGGCATGCAGATGGGCGTCTGTCATGGACAGGGAGGTTTTGATTTTGACATGTTTAGCCTGCAGGGGCCCACTCATCGCCCTGAGGGTATCGTTGATGAGGTCGGACAATTCAAATCGCTTCGGTGCAAGACCGCGAGGCCTCGCATAATCCACAATCTGATTCACGATCCGATCCATTCGTTTGGTTTCTTGTAAAATCACCTCGATCTCCGCACGTCTCGGATCGGAACGCTCGAACTCATCCAATAACAGTGATGACGTCGAACCGATTCCGACCAAGGGATTTCTCAGCTCATGGGCAATACCGGCCGCCACCTGTCCCAACGTCGCCAATTTCTCAGTCCGACTTACCCGTAATTGCAGGGTATGTAGCGCCGTAATGTCGATGTTGAATCCCACATAGATCGGCTCGGGGCTGTCGAAACCCAAGATCGGGACGCGCCGGCTCAAGATGGTCAGTACGACGCCGTCTGTGTGGACAAATCGAAAGATCATTTCGCAGGGGCGGCCCTCCGCGACGGCCCGTGAAAAGTCCGCCACAACACGGTCGACATCTTCTGGATGAATTCGATCACGGAAGCTGGCGGGATCGATCTGTTTGTCAGGATCAAGTCCGGCCAAGATTTGATTATGTCGATTGCTGAACGTGACCTGCATCCCCTTTGTCATAAAGATGCCGATCGGAGCATGATCCACCAGACCACGGTACCTCGATTCGGAATCGGATAAATGCTGGTTGAGTAGCCGGAGCGATGCCTCGGATCTTCGCACGTGATCAAGATGTTCCCGAACCTGCTGACTCATCTCTTGCATCACCCTGGTGAGCCCTCCGATCTCGTCTTTCCGGTCCAACACAGAGATAGTGGGAACAACCTCGCCGGATGAAGCGCTAACGGCCTTCGACAGATTGGCCAGGGGAATCGCAATCGATCGGGCGATCAGGAAGAGCGCAGCGAGCATAAGCCCAAACGTGAATAGCCCACCGCCTAAGATCGCAAGAAGTACCGACGTGCGATCCAGGCTCATTTGAGCAAACTCTTTTGACGCGCTTTGCTGCTCAAATTTTTCGAGTTGCGCCATCCAATTTCGAAATTCAGCCATCAGCGCTCTTCCTCGCCCTTCTTTAACATACTGAAGCGCGATCGATCTTTGGCCCGTTTGAATGTCCCGGATGAGTTCCTCCTTCTCTGAAACGAATTGGCTAACAAGAGCTTCAGCGTCCTTGAGGCGTTCCTGCTGGTCTTCAGAAAGTCTCTCCTCCAGGTTGTGTTCGACCTGGCGAAGGTTTTTCAGTGCCTCCTGATACGGGGTGAGGTCGCGAGCATCTTCGGTCAACACATATCCCCGAAAACCCGTCTCCACATCGACCATCAGCTGCATAAATTGGGCTGTCGCCTCCTGAATAAGATAGGTATTGTTCAGCCGCTCTTGATCTTGCGAAATGATTTTCACTCTGGCGTATATCAATACGCTGGCGAGGATGAGGGAGACGAGAGGGATCGTAGAGATGAGGAGTAACTTGTGAAGAATCGGCAGATTATTGAACAGACGAGCGACAGGCTTGTACATAAAATCTCCGTCGTACTCTTGTGAGTACCTAGGATTTATATCCAGCCATTGTCAACCATCTCTCGGCTAGGTCCAAATTTTGACATAAAATCTCTCATGGGTACAGGCATATCCTGCGAGCCGCTTAATGTTATCGATATCAGTGTCCGTACCTGCCCCCCCCGATCGCCACGGGTTCTTCTATTGAAGATGGACCTTGACGGAGGTCGGATTCGGGAGGACAATCCGCGAAGACTTAATGAGCGCCTGGGAGATCAGCAGCCGTCAAGGTCTTCCCACTGCACAACATTATCGCCCGCTCGATGATGTTCTGAAGTTCGCGTACATTGCCAGGATAGGAATACCGCTCCAGGGTAGCAACGGCTTTTGAATCAAGATCCACCACTTCCTTGCCGAGTTCTACCGCATACTTTGCCATGAACCGTTTGCTGAGCGGCACAATGTCCGCGACACGATCCCGGAGCGGTGGCAGTACAAATGATATGACGTTGAGACGAAAGTAGAGATCCTCTCGAAATCGCCCCGCCGACACTTCCTGCTTAAGATCTCGATACGTAGAGGCGATCACTCGAAAGTCTCCCGGTATGTCCGCGGTTCCGCCTACACGACGGAACGATCGATCCTGCAAAATCCCCAACAACTTCCCCTGCATCCCCAGGTTCAGGTCGGCGACTTCGTCCAGATACAACGTACCGGCTTCTGCCTGTTCGAGCAGGCCGATTTTCCGCTGCTCCGCGCCTGCGAAGGCCCCACGTTCATACCCGAACAGATCACGCTCGAAATTTTGTGGTGAGATGCTCGTGCAATTGATTCGCACAAACGGAGCCTTTGCTCGCGCACTGTTATGGTGAATGACTCGAGCCAGAAATTCTTTTCCCGTTCCAATTTCCCCCAGCAGGAGGACGGTTGTCTTCGGATTCTGCGCCACCTCGCGCACCTGCGAAAGAAGAGATGTCATCAACGGGCTGCTTGAGGCGAATGTTTCCAATCCATATTCAGAGGCCTCATTTTCGGCTGCATATGCCAGTCGACGCCGCAGTAAGACATGCTCTAGCGCTCGACCAACGACCGGCTCTACTGCCGCAAGATCCACGGACTTAATGATGAAATCGTACGCCCCCAGCTTCATGGCCTCAACCGCTTCTTCGACGGTCCCATAGGCAGTGAGAATAATCACCACCACATCCCGCGATTTCGCGCGAAGCGCTTCCAGGGTTTCGAGCCCCGTTCTTCCCGGCATCTTCATGTCGACGAGAACCAGATCCGGAACGTCTTGCTCAGCCGCGGCCAGCAGTTCATCCCCGGACTTGAAGGCCCGGATTTTATGCTGGCCTTTAGACAACCGCTTGACAATCGCGTTGAGCAACGCCGGCTCATCGTCTGCGACGTAGATGCTCGCTTGCATTTGGGCACCTCTTTTTCTCTAGCCCGGTATATCGACGTGGTGTTCAGGCTATGCCGCAATCAATCACTTCTGTCGCACGCGACTGACATGCTCTAACGCTCGGCCAACAACCGGCTCTACTAACGCAAGATCCACGGTCTTAATGAGGAAATCGTACGCCCCCAGTTTCATGGCCTCAACTGCCTCTTCGACGGTCCCATAGGCAGTCAGCATGACTACCACCGTATCCGGCGTTTTCTTGCGAATCGCCTCCAGGGTTTCGAGCCCCGTTCTCCCCGGCATCTTGATGTCGAGGAGGATCAGATCGGGAACCTCTTGCTCAACTGCGGCCAGCAGTTCATCCCCGGACTTGAAGCCCCGGACTTTATGCTGGGCCTGAGACAGTCGCTTGACAATTGCGTTGAGAAGCGCGGGCTCATCGTCTGCGACATAGATGCTCGCTTGCATTTCGGCACTCCCTTCGATTTAGTGTGGTCTATCGACGTGGTGTTCATTCAGGCTGCGGAGCAATCAATCACCTCCATTACTCAATCAACTCCAGCGCCCGCGTCTGCCAGGAGAGGACAGCCCTGCGCATGTGCATCTTGCCCGCTATCTTGGGATAGTCTGTACGGATGATGTCGGTGGCAAATTCGGCCATGAAGCGGCTCTTGAGTGCGGCGCGAGCACGGTCAACACCGACTTCGTGGTAGGGCGCGACGGCGAGTACCAGAAAGCCGTCATCGGGGATCCGGTTGTCTTTCATGTTGGCCTCGATGATGCCACCAGCCTTGCTGATGGGGTCGGCGAGTTCGGGACTGTAGGGACCGATGATCAGCGCCAGGTTGGGCATGTGCAACCAGTTGAACCCGCGCCCGACGCCGATCATCCATTCGTGATGCACGATCTCGAGTGTGCGGTCGCTCTGCCTGATTCCCGCGATATGGGAGATGTTGCCCTGTATAAGGGGCAACAGATCTTCCTGCATCTCCTCGGGCATGTCCGGGTAGAGCCGGGCCAGTGTTGAGGGCAGGGATTTGACATCCGTAGAGGGGACGGTAGAGAGGTCCAGGACCTCGCGATGGCGACTCCCGTGGAGTATAAGGGCATCATCGTCGGTTTCGAATCCACACACCAGCGGATACACCGTGCTGTGAAGAGTGCCGAAGACCGCTTCCATCTGTCGTTTGGTCCTGAACATATGGTTGCGGGCGGCTTCGGTGTCGTAATTCCAACCGGCACAACCGCGATGGTGGTCGCCCTTGGAATAATGGTAATTGATGAGTATCAGAGTGCGTCGTCCCTGTCTGACCATGCCCTGTACCTGCTCTGTGAGGAGCTCCCCAAAGTGCGGCCAACCAAGGTCAAAGCGGCCGCCGATATTGCGGATTGGCTGGATGATGCCGGCCGGCGTATTGGTGGCCACGGACAGGTTGAGGCGCCCATCCATGCACTTGAGCGCAATGACGGCGGTGTCGTGCTTTGCGGTGTAGAGGTTGCGCGCCAGAAAGGATTCTGGACTCTGGTATGCCTGGGCATAACGTTGAGCATGCTCTATTAACCAGTCAATCCGTTGCTGTATGGGCAGGGTGCGAACAGTCGAGCTGTCTGATGTTAATACGTAGGATGAGGGTAGATCAGCCATCGTGGCACTCCCTGGATAGTTCGGACAACACCATATAAATGGACCCTGCACCTTCCGCCTGACGCTTGCCCGCTAGCCGCGAATCCTCATGCAAAGGCGGTGAGATTACCAGGGACTTGACTCACGCGATAGGCCAGCGTGTGATCCGAGAGCCCCCGGAAGTGGTCCATCCCGACGAGGACACAGGTGTGCCCGGCTTCGATTGCTCGATCTTGGAAACCATGCAAATATTCCATGGTGGTGTGGTCAACAACCTTTCCAGCCAAAATGATCATATAGTTGGCTTTCATGCCTTCAGGAATCACGATGCTTTTGAGCGCCGCGTCGAGTTTCACCAGATTCATGCAGGTGGTCGAAGACAGATAGATTTTGTAGGGATTCTTCATCTCTCCGACGGTGCCCCGTAACACCGCGTTCGCCGCGACGGTCATTACGCTACGAGAGCCGCCGCCGCTGTCTCCGATTCGGATGACAGGATTGCGGAACAATTCTTTGAATGCAGCCCCTACCCCACCACCCTGAGGATCCTTGGCCGAAGCCTGCATGACATCCTTCACGAGCAGGCCGATCTTCGTCAGCGTACCGACGATCATGCCGTCCAGTATGTCCGAGGTGGCCAACGTGACCACGACATTGACCATGGCGACAAAAATCTGTTCCTTGCCGACCGAAAAGATCCGCTTGAAGACTTTGTGCGAGCAGAGTTTCCATCCAATCCATATGAGCAACCCTGCCAAGGCCGATTTTGGAATGAGATTGATGAGGGCTGCAGCAAACAACAAGATCAGCAACTGAAAGCACGCATAGTAGAAGTTGGCCCAGAGGGTGCGGCCCCCTGCGAGCATGTTGACCGTACTTTTTAACCCGCCGGGGATGATCGTCAATCCACCCAGCAGACTGGATGCAGTATTGGAGACGCCCATGGCCCGCAAGGTGACATTGGGGTTGGACTTTCTTTTAAACGGGTCGATCTTATCAATGGCGGCAATTGTCGCGAGCGACTCGGTGCCGTCGATGAGGGTCAGGGTGATAATGATGAGTAAGAGAGACCCCCATAATTCTGGCCTAGAAAAGGCTTCAGTGAAATGGGGGAATACGATGCCATGTTCAAAAATATCGAGGGGTACCTTAATGAGGTATTTCTCCTCGATACCCAGGAGCCAAGAGGCCACGCCGGCCAAGACGATCACGACGAGGGGCACCGGGACGAGCTTAGGCCACGTTCCTTTTATACGGGCAAGGATGCCGCTAATAAAAAAGAGGAGAAAGAGGGTGACGGCTCCAATGACGGTGATCAACGGATTCAGGCCCATGACATGTTCAGGGATCAGCATAAGGGCTTTGGGAATGGACTTGATGGGCGGTGTGATGTACCCGAGAAATGCCGGGATTTGCTTGACGATGATCAGCATGCCGATCGCCATCAACATGCCCTCGACCACCGAGATGGGAAAAAACAGCGCGAATCTCCCGGCATTGAAGATGCTCAAGATCACCTGGACAACGCCGACGATACTAATGGCCACCAGCAAGAGCGGATAGCCCGCCTCCAAATCTCCATGACCCAGCGCCAGCGTGCCGGCCAACAAGGCCGGCGCCAGGCCTGCAGCTGGGCCGCTGATCGTGATATAGGCGCCACCGAGGAAGGGGAAAACAAATCCGGCAATGATCGCCGAGATCAGCCCGCAGACAGGAGGTGCACCGGAGGCCACCGCAATGCCGAGCGAGAGCGGGATCCCCATCATGGCGACTTGCAGCCCTGCCATCAGGTCGTAACGAAAATGCTTCAGCCCAGCCACCCCGTTCTGGGGCTTCTCTATGTCTGGAACATCTACTTCGAGAGTTGCCGCTCCATGCGATGACATGCCGTTCCTCCTAATTCTCCGGTTTCCCTATAATCTAATCCCTTGACGCTATATGCCCTTCTTCATTTTCAGACATAGACGCTGGTTTATTGCTTCCTTCGCATTGAAATCTCTGCATCGTACAGTCATATCCGATCAGGTCCTGTACGATCATAACTTGCCCACGATCATCAGGATGGCCTGGTGCTGTAGGCAGAAGGAGAAGAGGGCCGGCTGAGGATGATTGCGGGGGATGAGCATAGTGACCAGCTCCTCTTGATGCTGTGTACGAATAGGTCAGCATAATACACTGCCAGGGCCGTCTACGACAACCTCAGAAAGGTCATCTGCCCTGTTTTTTTGGCCAGCTCTATCCGTTTAGCTACCTAGAGCGAGCCAGTTGCTGATGGGCTCTGCGCACAACCGAAGCCATGAGAATCATTTCGCTCTCAGCGCACAGACCGGATAGCATGATGAAAATAATGCTAGTTAATCCGCTGTGTTAAAAAAACCGATCACTGGTACGCACGGGCATGGTAAAAGTGCGTGATTTTGATCTGAGCGATTTCGCTCGTGGTCCTATCATTGACGGGTTACCCATCTTGCCGGGATGGTCGAGACCTCGGACATTCGACGACTGCTCCACTGAGGCGGGAGGAATCAAGAGCTGATGAAGCAGATAGCCTGGATCACCATCTACAATTACCTCAACCAACTAGAATCGCCAATATAAAGACATCATTACCCGGCGGTTCTCGGCGTTAGACCCATCCGCATAGCCGGTGCGAGTAAAGTTCGTCTCCAGCCCCATCCGAATTTCCTGCGTGAAATCGTGGTACAGATACCCATAGTACGTGGAATTGCGGTCATAGATACTATTCAGCGTTCGGTTCGCCCCGCCATTACATTGGATCGTGGCAGTAGCTGTACACGTCATCTCGTTCGCATTCGATGAATACATGGTCCCGTAGCCGCCACCGATCCAGGTCTTGCCGTTGTCGGGGAGATAGTAGGTGCCATGGACCATCATCGAGGTGGTCCGAATCGCTTCGAACGTGCCGGTCTTACTGCTCACAGCAGCGAGACCGGCATCGATGTTGGTCTGGCCGAATGTCGACCCTCCAAAGTTGCTGTTCGTGGCATTCCCACACGTCGCGCTGCACACCCCCCAGCTCAGACCGTTAAAGAAGTCAGCAATGCCTGCTCCTGTGACCCCTTCCATGACGACGTGCGCCGTGTTGCCGATCTCTCCATCCCGTGATGGAATTATAGGAATAAACATGCTGGTGGACACGCCCCATCCGGTCGCATAGGTCTGACTGCTCAGATTGGGCTGCGTGCCCGCTGGATATGTCGTCGGTCCTCCCGAATTGGCTTCGAGCCGTCGACCGACTCCGCTGACTTGCAGGCTCAACGCTTTGAGCGACACATCGGCTGCCTGGGCCCCGTTATAGGGCGCTTTCAGGCCGCTATATGCAATTTGAACCCCCCCAACAAACGAGGGAAGGGTCCCATCGGCCTGTGGCGGCCGCTCCACGGAAAAGACAGGGGTCAGGGACAAGGCATCCGTCACCTGGAGCTGCTTCGATACGCTGGCCTGAATCCACCGATTAAACATATTCGCCGGGGTTGCAGCCGTCGACACTTGCCCTCTCGAATATTGAGACATGAATCCAAACCGCGACCAATCCTGCCCGACCTTCACATCGACCACCGGGGTTTCGGCCACGAAGAACAGCTGAAAGATACGCGCGTCCGGGCTGGCCGTCTGTGAGAACTCAGTCACGTTGGAGCTGCCCACTGCCGGTTGGTTTCCTATAAAATCCATTGAGAAAAACAGACGGCTCTTGATGCTATTCCGCTCCGGGGCTCGCACATCGAGGATGATCCGGCTGTTCCGCGGGCTGAAAAAAAGCTGGCTGTTTGCCCCTGAAACCGTATTGCTATGCAAGACGGGGCGACTGCCGACGATTTCCTGAAAGCTTCGGGTACTATCACTAATGAAATCGAATTCCGCGAAGCCGCCCAATCTGACCTGTAGCCCGTTCTTCGTGGTGAACGTCATCGCCTGCTTCGCTCGTTGTTCCTCTTCGGCCTTCGCCTGCTTCGCTCGTTGCTCCTCTTCGACCCTCTTACGTTGCTCCTCTTCGGCCCTCTCACGTTGTTCCTCTTGGACGGCTTGGTCATACTCCTCTTGCGTAATGACGCCTTTCTTCAACAGGAGCTCCAATGCGCGGTGTTCTCCTCCCGCCGCGAGCCCTGGTTGCGTGAAGAGGAGCAGCATGAGCAACGCAACCATTCCCGCTAGAGTCTGGCCCCCAGTAATTCGACAACGCCATGCGATCGTCTTCATTTCCCCTCCCCCGATTCATAGGGCCCGATCGTCCCGAAGGTATTCACCGTATTTCTCTAGCCGCTGACCAAATGAAACCGGCCGTCCAGGCCCCCATTCATCGAGGCTTGTTCCAAGTCGACGTTGAGTCTCTGTTGCTCAAACTTCCCAAGATCGAATTCGGAATCCAACAGTTTGCAGGGCGCAATGTACCAGTCTCAGATGAACGGATCGCGAACGGATAATGAAGAATTCTTCATCATTGAATATTTTCCAGAACTGACACTCAAAGCCGGTGCCGAACTGCACGCAGATATCTCAATACTGGACCTGGTTTGAGGGCTCGTTGATCACGTGGAAGTCCAGCCCAACGGGAATCACCCAGTGACGGGCCTTGATTTTTTCATTGAATTTGAATTTCATGGCCGCATCTCGCGGGCGGCATTTTAATCCAGATTTATTCTAGAAGATAGCCGGATTTATACTGAAGTCCGTTGAATTTTGAATGAGAGGCTCCTGCCGTGGAATACTCCACGGGAATGTGAACACAAGGAGCCACCAATGAGACACGAGACGAGACACCGGAAGCATGCCGTGGCTGGGTTGCGGGCGATCTCGGGTGACCAGCAACTGTTGGGGACCCTGGTCCGCGTCATCGGCTCGGGCAAACAGGCGCTGGATGAGGTGATGCTGGAGATGGGGCGTATGGTGGCCGAGAGCATCATGTTGATCGAGCGGGAAGAACTGGCGGGACCCGATTACTATCCGACCCATCCCGGCCTGCAGAAATGGGCCCACGAGGCGGGCTCCGCCTTCATCGGCGACCAGAAGGTGAAAGTCACGCGCCCCC
>Ga0209048_10005300_pt1 | contig 12188 bp, 10 predicted proteins | sample FrelakmetCRP12CR_FD_187146 | JGI IMG/M metagenome (GOLD analysis project Ga0209048, IMG submission 187146) | Freshwater lake sediment microbial communities from the University of Notre Dame, USA, for methane emissions studies - CRP12 CR (SPAdes)... | ecosystem: Environmental > Aquatic >... | reverse complement strand
CTCGATGCGCAGCGGCGACCGCCGGTCGCGTAGGTCGACCCGGCCGATCCAGCCCGACGCGTCACCCACATCGACCTGCCGAATCAGCGGCTCCATGCCCGCAGCCGCCAGGATGTCGTTCACCCTTGCCTCGATGCCACTTTCGGGCGGCCGATACCCGGCCGGTTGTTCGGCAGCGATCTGCCGCAGCACGGCGCTTCCGGGCCGGCCTCGGTTCGCGAACCGATCGACCGCACGTCGGAGGGACACTCCGTCGAGAAGGCGGCGAGCCCACATCGCGTCACACAGCCAGGCGACCCGCTTGGGATGCAACGCGCCGGCCAGGTCACAGAGCGTTCGCACGGGAGTCGTCACGCGGACACCCTCGACCAGGGCCACGTCACTGTCGTCGGCCACCAGACAGGAATGGGCGACCGCGAGCGGGGTGACCCGCCGGCGATTGCCGGCACGCGGGCGCAAGAGATGGATCGGTTGCACCCTGAAGCCGGACAGGTCCCAGGGCGCCGCTGCCGACCACAGGCCCACCGCCGCGCCGTGGCCCTCGTCGAGCACGGCAGCCATGGCCGCCTGCAGGTCGGTCGCCGGCGCACCCGCCATCGCGAGCACCGAGAACCCCAGGGCGGCCATACGTCCGGTCCGGACCCGGTGACGGATCGCCGCCTCGGAGACACCGAACTCGCTAAGTTGACGCCGGTTCACGACCCCGTGTTGGGAGGCTGCCAACGTGGCGATCTGCCGGTCGAGCGATGGTGGGACGGGTCTCATCGACCGCCATCTCACCAGCGCCCTGGGACAGTCACGCCGGTGCGCCCGACCGACGCCGAACCGGTCATGGAATCCGTCGCGGTGACCCGGCGAACCATGCCAGGTTCGGCGACGGGGTCGACGAGGGGATGTTCGGCGATGGGGAACGGATGTGACCCGCTCCCCCATGTGATGGTCAGGCGATCTGCGGCACACCGGGAGATCCGCTGAGAGCTGCTGCCTCCCGGCCCTGACTCGATTCACGGGCCCCAGTTGCACAGGACCCGACCATCACACGCGAGAGCGGGTCGGCGGACAGGATACCCTGCTTCCTCCCAGGAGGGATGCGAGAGCGGCCGAATCGGCACGCTTGGAAAGCGTGTGTGGGGCAACTCACCGTGGGTTCGAATCCCACTCCCTCCGCCAAGCAGTCCGGATCGGTCCACCGCAGTCCGGAACCGTCCAGATTGCAAGCCTCTGACCTGGGGTTTTGTCCGAATTCGTCCGAATGACGCTCTTGACAGTTCCAGGCCGTTGCTGCCACGGTAGCTACCGTAACTACCAGCGTTGCTACCATTTTCACCGGTGGCGACCGGAGGCGCGCCATGGCGAAACGGCCCGTCGGGAAGCGTTCGATCGACAACGACGGCACCTTGCACGTGCGGGGCAAGGCCGCCAACGGCGAGGGCTCGGTGTACTTCTCGGCCGACGGCCGGTGGCGCGCCAGCTACCGCGTCCCCGGCGAGGGGCGGCCCCGCACCGCCAGCGGACCGACACGCGAAAAGGCGCTCGCCGCCCGCGACCGCAAACTCGCCCAGCTCACCGAAACACCCGAGTCGCCGGTCTCCATGAACGCCACGACCACTATCGGCGAGCTGGCCGAGTGGTGGTTGCACAACGTGCAGAAGCATCAGGTTCGCGCCTCGACGTGGGCCCAGGCCGAAGACCGGGTCCGCAAGATCGTCGCGACGCTCGGCGAGGTGTCGGTTGGCAAGCTGAAGGTCGAACATGTCATCACCTGGCAGGGCACCCTGCTCGAGACCCTCGCCCCGAAGACGGTCGGTCACCACCGCCAGACCCTGGCGCAGGTCCTCGACCAGGCCGTCGAGCTCGGCCTCGTTCCCAACAACGTCGTTCGACGGGTCAAAGCACCGAAGGTGGCGCCGACCAACGCCCGGGCCTTGTCGATCACCGAGACCCGCGCCCTGGTCGACGCCGGTCGACAGGACCGCTACGGGGCCGCGGTCGCGTTGTTGTTCTTCCAGGGTTGGCGGGTCAGCGAGGCACTCGGGCTCGCCTGGGAAGACGTCGACCTCGACCACGGAACCGCCAAGGTCCAACGTGCGTGCGTCTACGTGAACCACCAAGGCAGCCAACTCGGACCGACCAAGACGGCGGGCGTCATGGGCGAGCACCAACTCGTCCCGACCGTTGTCGAGCTCCTACGCGAACGACGCGTGCAGCAGACCAAAGAACGCCTCGCGTGTCCGCACCCCTGGCCAGACCACGACTACGACGGACGGGTCGTCCACCCGGTGTTCACGACCCCCGAAGGTCAGCTCGTGCTGCGCCAATCCATCACCAAGTCACTGACCCGCGCCGCCGAGGCCGCCGGCATCTCGACCACGAAACTGGGCACGCACACCGGCCGTCGCTCCGTCGTCACCGCCCTGTACGCCGAGGCCGGTGAATCCATCGACGAGATCGCCCGCTTCATCGGCCACGCCTCACCGGCGACGACCGCCGGCTACGTCCGAGACCTCGGCAGCCGGCCCGCCGCCTTCGCCCAACGCGCCGCACACCTCCTCGACCCAGCAGCATCATCCGATACATGAGCCGTCCCTCCCCGCCGACACGCTGTCGAGACCGCACACCCACTCGGTTCGATGATCGACACGCGCGCGGCGCGGAACCGTCATCGACGAAGTCCAGGCGGTGCTTCCCGAGAACCCCGGCGGCTCCGCGCCCATGGTGTATCTCGTCGGCGAATGATCGACAGTCGAAGACCTCGCGGGTTGACCACGGCCACGTTCCCGCCCGAAGCCCCGCCGACGACGATTCGGTCTCTATCGCACACGCATGGCACATCCCCAGTCATCCGGGCTGATCCGCGCCGGTCCGCCGATTCGAGAACGGACGGGCCAACCGTCCGAAGCAGTCCGACCCCGTCCCGCTCTCTCCGCTTGACTCCGATTCCCAAGCTGAGAACGCGAGTTCGATTCTCGTCACCCGCTCCACGCTCGAGCCGCGAAGTTGCAGGTCAGCCGGCCTGTATCATCTTCTGCGTGCCATCGCTGCCGGAGCGCATGGCGCCTCCATGGCACATGAGCCGCGCCCGGACGTGCCATTCGTGGATCGGCACCCGCCCGACCACCGTGCCGTCGCGGGGATCCAGAGACGCCAGCTCGGCAGCTGACCCCGGATCCGATGCCACGCGCCCGGTGCGTGTCGTCTGGGCTGTCACGATGCCTCCCACGGATGGACGCTTCAGCCGGTCCGCAACCGGATCCGCGCGTTGTCCCAGCTCACGAGGGGCCCGGTGGGATCGAGGCGGATGAAGCTGCGGGTGCTGTAGTGCTTGGTCGTCGGCGACGGTGCCTGACGGTCTGACACCCCGGACGACGTGTACTTCACAGCCCACAAGCGCCCGGCGCGCCGCACCTCATCGACATCCCCCGTGCCATCGAGCACCCGGGCCCGCACCGGCAGGTGCACCGCGGCAAGCTCGGCCCAGTCGAGACCGGACTCGACCAGGAGGCTGCCCCGGTCGTCGTGCGCGATCCGCTGGAGCTTCTTGGTCTGGCTCGGCGTGGCGACGTAGGCGTGCCGATCCTCGATCACGAACCACACCGGGAGGGCGACGGACCACCTGTCCCGCTGCAAGGTGGTCAGGATGCCCGTGTGGCTGCGGGCGAGGAACTCCCACGCCTCCTCCTCCGACATCGAGACCCCCATCAGCCCGCTCCGACGGAGGCGCTGACGGACAGGACCCGGTAACGGATCGGCAGGTGCTTCAGGCCCACCACGAACGAGGACTGGATCTGCTCGGGCTCACCGGCGAGCTCGGCCCACTCGAGACGCCGCGCCAACTCGAGCAGCAGGGCCCGCTGCGAGCGCCGGGCCAGGTTCGCTCCGAGGCAGAAGTGCTCGCCGATCCCGAACCCGAGGTGACGGTTGGGGTCGCGGTCCACGCGGAAGTCGAAGGGGTCGTCGAAGACGGCCTCGTCGCGGTTGGCCGAGGCGTAGAACATCACCAGGCTGTCGCCCTCGGCGATCTGCTTTCCGCCGATCACCGCATCGGCTGCCGCGGTGCGCTTCATGTAGTTCACCGGTGAGGTCCACCGCACAATCTCCTCGACGGCCTTCTCCACCCGCTCCGGATGCGCCCGGACCTTCGCCAGCTCATCGGGGTTGTCCAGGAACGCCCGCATCCCGCCCACGAGGGCGTTCTTCGTCGTGTCGTGACCGGCGGTGAAGGTGATCAGGAAGTAGCCGATGGTTTCCATCGGCCCCAACGGCGAACCGCCGACCAGACCGTTCGCCAGCACGCTGGCCAGGTCGCCGGTCGGGTTCGCTCGGCGATCCTGGATGATCCCGTCGAACAGCTGGTACAGCTCCTGACCCAACTCGAGCATGGCCCGGATGCGGTCCTCACCTTCACGCTGGAGCTCGGGGTCCTCGCTGGCGAAGACCTGGTTCGTGAGCCGAAGGATGTCGGGCTCCTGCTCGCGGGGGATGCCGAGCATCGTCGAGAGGATCCGCAGGGGATGGGCCACGGCCACGTCCGTGGCGAAGTCGCACTCCCCCTCGCCTCCCTCGGACGCCAACTGGTCGACGACCTCGCGGGCGCTGCGTTCGATGACGTCGTCGAGGGCGCGGACGGCCTTCGGCGTGAACACCTGGCTGGAGACCTTGCGCACCTCGCAGTGCTCCGGCGGGTCGATCATGATGATCACCCGCATCATGGACAAGGCACTGGTCTCGATCGCCGCCTCCTGGATGTTGTCGAGCAGGACGATGCCGGGTTCGGACCGGAACAACTCGGGCTGTGTCGAGATCTCAATGATGTCGGCGTGCTTGGTGATCGCCCAGAAGGGCTCGAAGCGCGTGGGCTCGCAGCGATGGACAGGGGACTCGTGTCGCAGGCGGGTCCAGATGTCGTGGGGCGGGCCGTGCTCGGCGTAGTACTCGCCCTCGACGAGTTCATCGCCGTTGGTGATCGCCATCAGGGTGCTCCTTCTCTTGCCGTGCTGCGCACCCGCGTCGTCAGGCCACCTTTCGCGGTCATAGTTTTGAGTCTACACTCAAATTTGCGCCTCTCGCCGAGACCTGGCGAAGGGACTGCTCTCGTCGCCGCCGACCCTCCCGAGAGGCCCCCTTCGATGGACTTGGACGACACACCCGAAGACGCCGAGTGGCGGGCGGAGTGCAGGACGTGGCTCGAACGGAACCTTCCTCGCCTGGACGAGCTGTCCACGAACCCGGTCGAGCGCGTGAAGGCCTGGCAGGCGATCAAGTTCGACGCCGGCATGGCCAAGATCACCTGGGGTCCCGACGAGGGCGGCCGCAACGGCACCGAGGTGCAGCAGATCATCTTCGATCAGGAGCACGCCAAGCACCGCACGCCCCCGGACTGGCTTCGGGTCGGTCTGGACTTCATCGCGCCGACCATCCGAGCCCACGGCACGGACCGGCAACGCGCCCTCCACCTGCGAGCCGCTCTGCGGGGTGAGACCATCTGGTGCCAGATGTTCAGCGAGCCGGGAGCCGGCTCGGACGTGGCCGGGCTGTACACCTCCGCTGTGCGCGACGGCGACAAATGGGTGATCAACGGCCAGAAGGTCTGGACCTCCGGCGCCGAGATCGCCGACTTCGGCGAGGTGCTGTGCCGCACGGATCCCGACGCACCCAAGCACCACGGCATCACCGCCTTCATCCTCGACCTGAAGACACCGGGCGTGACCGTGCGTCCGCTCAGGCAGATGACGGGGACGGCCGAGTTCACCGAGATCTTCCTCGACGAGGTGCGGGTGCCCGACGAGAACGTCATCGGGGAGGTCGACGAAGGCTGGCACGTGGCTGTCACGACCCTGATGAACGAGCGGAGGTCCCTGGGCTCGGGCGGATCGAGCCCCAGCGCCCTGCCGCATCGGCTCGCCGAACTCGGCCGGCGACGCGGAACGCTCGACGCGGTCACCCGCCAGCAGCTCGTCGACGTCTACATCCAGGGCGAGCTCAACCGCTTCCTCAGCCTCCGGAACCTCACGGCCGCCCTCCACGGCCGTCGTCCCGGACCCGAGGGATCCATCGGCAAGTTGGCTTCAACGAAGTTCAACGTCGAAGCCGGCAACCTCGCCATGAACCTGCTGGGTGCATCGGGAATGGCTGCCGACGACGAGGACCGCCGCTGGATGAACAGGTTCCTCTGGGGACCAGGGCACCGACTGGGTGGTGGCACCGACGAGGTGAACCGCAACGTCGTGGCCGAGCGTGTGCTGGACCTCCCCGGTGAGCCCCGGGACGACGACACGGTGCCTTGGCGGGAGATCCGGGGAAGCGTTCGATGACGTCCGAACCCACGCGCTCGACCGCCTTGCTGACGGCAGGAGGATCCGCATGATCGAGTCCGACGACCCCAACGACATGCTCCGCCGTCGGGGCGACGCGCCCGCCATCGTCATGTCGGGGTCAGGCCTGACGGTGACCTACGCGGAGCTGGACGACCGATCGACGCGCCTGGCGCGCGTGTTCGACGAGGCGGGCCTCGAACCGGGCGACCACGTGGCGGTCATGCTGGGCAACCGGCCCGAGTTCTTCGACGTGGTGTGGGCGGCGCTGCGCTCGGGTCTCTACCTGACACCGATCAACTGGCACCTCGGGCCCGACGAGGCCGGCTACATCATCGGGGACTGCGACGCCAAGGCGTTCGTGACGTCGGCCGACCTCGGCGAGGTGGCGGCAGGCCTCCACGGCTACGGCGCCATGCTGACCACTCGTCTCATGCTCGACGAGGCGATCAACGGGTACGACGATTACGAGGACGCCCTTGCGTCGGTCTCCGGGGAACCACGCTCGCGCGAGCGGGCCGGCACCTTCATGCTCTACTCGTCCGGGACGACCGGTTACCCGAAGGGCATCGTCCCGGCGCTGCCCACCGCGTCGTTCGGCGAGGGCCTGGACACGATCACCTTCCTGATGACGGGTCTGTACGGCGCGGACGAATCGTCGATCTACTTGAGCCCTGCCCCGCTGTACCACTCCGCACCGATCGGGTTCTGCTCCGCCGTCCACCGCTTCGGAGGGACCGCCCTGGTCATGGAGCGATTCGACGGGGCCGACGCGCTCGCCGCCATCGAGCAGTACTCGGTCACCCACGCGCAGTTCGTCCCGACGCACTTCATCCGCATGCTGCGCCTCCCCGAGGAGGTGCGCTCGCGATACGACCTGTCGAGCCTCCGGAAGGTCCTGCACGCCGCTGCGCCCTGCCCGATCCCGGTGAAATACCAGATGATCGAGTGGTTCGGCCCGATCATCGAGGAGTTCTACGCCGGGTCCGAAGCGTTCGGGGTGACGCTCATCTCCTCCGAGGAGTGGCTCGAGCACCCTGGCTCGGTGGGCCGGCCGGCGCTCGGCGCGGTCCACATCCTCGACGAGAATGGCGACGAGCTGCCCGCGGGCGAGAACGGTCGGGTGTGGTTCGAGGCGACGACCCGATTCGAGTACAACAAGGACCCCGAGACGACGAAGCAGGCACAGGACCTGCGGGGCTGGGCGACCTACGGGGACATCGGGCGGGTCGACGAGGGCGGCTTCCTCTACCTGACCGACCGAGCCTCGAACATGATCATCTCCGGAGGGGTGAACATCTACCCCCAGGAGGCCGAGATGGTGCTCAGCGCGCATGCCGACGTCCACGACGTGGCCGTGCTCGGCGTCCCGGACGACGAGATGGGCGAGCGCGTCAAGGCCTTCATCGAGCTGCGCGAGGGCGTCGAGGCCACCGACGCCAAGAAGGCCGAGCTGATCGCCTACTGCCGCGCACACCTGGCCCACTACAAGTGCCCGCGGGAGGCCGACTTCGTCGACGAGCTCCCGCGCCTCGAGACCGGCAAGCTCGTGAAGCGCAAGCTCTTGGCGTGACGTCGCGCCCGCTTGCAGGCCAACGTTTTTGAGTCTACGCTCAGTTTTCTATGACCACCCTCGCAGCGCCCAGCGTGGACTTCCGAGAAGACCGGATCTTCACCGACTCGAGGAACTTCACCGACATGGTGGCGTGGCACCGCGCTGCCGCCGACCTGCGCCGAGCCGGTCCGATCCACCACTTCTCGGACCGCGCCTACGGCGAGTTCTGGGCGGTCGTCCACCACGGCGCGCTACTCGAGGTGAGCCGCCAGCCCGAGATCTTCCCGAACACGAAGGACGCCGCGTTCATCGGCGGAGGCAAGGCCGCCTACACCGAGATGCAGGCGGACCTTCCCTTCGAGGTCAAGACCCTGCTGAGCATGGACGGCGAGGAGCACACCACGTACCGCAAGGTGGTCGTCGACTGGTTCAAGCCATCGGCCGTTCGCCGCCTGCAGATCGCCGTCGACGACCTGGTCGCCGAATCCATGGCTGATCTCCGCGAGCGCGACGGAGAGTTGGACTTCGCAATGGACGTCGCCGTGCCGCTGCCCCTCCGGGTGATCATGGCAATGCTCGGCGTCCCGAGGGCCGACGAGCCGCTCATGCTGAAGCTCACCCAGGAGATGTTCAGCGCCGCCGACCCAGAGCTGGGGTCGGGCAACGCGTTCGAGGCCATGGGCGAGATGGTCACGTACTTCCTCGATCTGGTGGCTGACCGACGAGCGGAGCCCACCGCCGACCTGACCTCCGCCATCGCCAACGCCACCATCGACGACGAACCGATCGACATGATCGCCATGATGGGTCTCTTCGCCGTGCTGGCATCCGCTGGACACGACACCACCTCGTTCGCGATGGCGGGCGGCGTGCAGGAGCTCAGCCGGCGCCCCGACGAGTTCCAGCGGCTGCGGCACAAACCCTCCCTCGCCCAGAACGGCGCGCACGAGGTCGTCCGCATCACCAGCCCGGTCCGCCACTTCACGCGCCTCACGACGCGAGATGTCGAGGTCGCCGGCCACGAGTTCCACGAGGGCGACCGCGTGCTGCTCTCGTACCCCAGCGCCAACCGGGACGACTCGGTCTTCAGCGATCCCGACCGCCTTGACCTGGGACGGCCCAACGCCAGCTACCAGGTCGGCTGGGGTCACGGACCGCACTACTGCCTCGGTGCCCGGTTGGCGCAGATGGAGATCACCGCGCTGCTCGCAGGTCTCGCCCGCGAGGTCACCTCGATCGAGCCCGCCGGCGACGCCGCCTGGAGCGCCGGCCACTTCGTCAGCGGGGTGAAGCACCTGCCGGTGCGCTGTCAGCTGGCGTGATCGGCCGGTTGCCAGTCGAGGTGCAACAGCGAACGGGTCAGCTCGCGCATGGTGGCGCTGAAGGCCGACACGAGCTGCGGATCCTGGGGATCGTAGGAACCCTGGCCCGCGAACCCCGGCGGGCCGACGAAGTAGAAGCAGATCGCCCCGACGATGATGTTCACGACCATGATCGGGTCGACCTCCGGGTCCCCGGATTGGGAAGCGAACGCGGCCATGACGCCGGCGGCGTTGGAGGCTGCCCGCGCCTCGATGATCTTCCTGGCGTCCCCGCCGGGGGATGCGGTCTCGCGCAGCAGCAGACGCGGGGCGTTGGGGTGCTCGGCTGCGTACCGGACGATGGCGTCGACGGCGGCTTCCAGGCGAGCGGCGACGGGCCGGGACCGCTCGAGCGTCTCGCTCAGCTCACCGAGGAGGGGGCTGAAGATCCGGTCGAGCGTCGCCTCGTAGAGCACCCGTTTGGACGGGAAGTGATAGAGGATCGCCGTGCCCTGGATGCCCGCCCGCTCACCGATGGCGTCGAGCGACGCTCCCTCGTACCCCAGGGTCGAGAACAGCTCCTCGGCCGCGTCGAGGATCGCCTTCTTCGTTCGTTCGGATTTCGTCGTGCCGCCGCCCGCTGCGCTCATAGCCGGCCGTCAGGTTCGCGCACGCGGGCCACGCCGTCACCGAATGGCTCGTCGCGACGGCGCAGGATCTCCCGGAGACCCAGCTCGCGCACGCTGCGACCGAACCCGCGTACCGCCTCGGCGCGGTGCGCCCGCGCGTCGGTCTCCGCGGCGAGCCGCTGGAGCACCTGTGCTCCCATCAGCTCCATGCCCAGGTTCGTGATCCGCTTGTTGGCGGCGAGCAGGTCGCTGTCGATGAGGGCGAGCCGGTCGGCGATGCCCTCGACTTCCTCCTCGAGGGCGCTGGAGGGAACCGACTTCAACACGAGGCCGATCGTGGCCGCGTCCTCGCCGGACACGGTGTCACCGGTGAGTTGCAGGCGCTTGGCCCACTGGGGACCACAGCTGTAGAGCCAGAGGTTGTTGGGCAAGCTTCCCATGCTGCGGGCCGCCGGGAACCCGATGCGGGCGTCGTCGGCGGCGACGACCATGTCGCAGACCATGGCGAGGTCGGTTCCGCCGGCGAGGCAGTTGCCGTGCACCTGGGCGATCGTCGGCTTGTGCATCTCCCACAACGCCCGGATGCGTCGGTTGTTGCGCTCGATGAGCCAGATGTCGTCGTCGAAGGTGCGACCGGTCCGCTGGCCCTTTGCGGGCTTGCGTCCGAGCTGGGTGAGGTCGTAGCCGGCGCAAAAGGACGGGCCCGCACCCCGCAGGATGAGGCTGTGGACGTCGGGGTCGTCGTCGGCGCGCCAGGCCGCGTCCTCGAGCTCGGTGAGCATGCGATCGGTGATGGCGTTGTGGGTGTCGGGACGGTTGAGGGTGACTCGTGCCCGACCGTCGTCGACCTCGTACCGGATGTCCGAGTAGCCCTCGGTGGACAGCTCCTGGCTCACGCGGGGGACGGCTTCTCGCTCACGCGGGCATCGTCGTGCAGACCGGGCATGGTCATCGCCGTGGTCATGGTGCCACTTGATCAGGCGGCGACGGTGACGCCGGTGAGCTCCGCCGCGTTGTCGTGGACGATCCGGCGCTGATCGGCCTCGGTGAGGTGGCTGATCTCGTCGAAGACCTGTGCCGGGTACTCGAGGCCCTCCATGTGGGGGAAGTCGGAGCCGAAGATCACGCGATCGACACCCATGAACTCGACGACGTCGTCGATCCGGTCCTCCCAGAACGGGTTGATCCAGACGTGCTGCTTGAAGCTCTCCACCGGATCCTCCCGGAACCAGGTGGGGTACCGGTCACGGGTGGAGCGCAGCACGCGGAACAGATCGTGGAGGTACGCCGCGCCGTTCTCGACCGAGGCGACCCGGACGCCCGGGAAGCGCTCGAACACCCTGTCGAAGCACAGCGCGGTGAGCCAGTCGAGGATGGCCCGCTCGAGCTTGTAGACGGCGACCGATGGCCGGGCGCCACCGCCGAGCGCCTCGACGCTGCCCGAGCCCGCCGGGTACCCGTTCGTCCCGTAGCCGGAGTTGCCAGCGTGCGCCACCACGACGATGCCCGCCTCGGCGGCACGCGCCCAGAACCCGTCGAAGTCCGCCGCTCCCGGCGAGCGTTGCCCGTCAGCGGTCGTCACCGGAGCGGGGCGCATGACGACGAGCCGAGCGCCCCGATCGATGGCCAAGTCGAGTTCCTCCACGGCGGCGGCCGGGTCGGCGAGCGTCATGTAGGGCGCGGCGAAGATGCGGTCCCGGTAGGCGAAGCCCCAGTCCTCCTCGAGCCACCGGTTGAAGCCCCGGTGAGCGACGGTGACCGCTTCGATGTCGTGCTTGAGGGGCTCCTCGTAGTGGATGCCGGCGGTCGGGAAGAACCACGCCGCCTCGACCCCTTGCTCGTCCATCTGGACCAGTCGGGCGTCGCGGTCCTGGTAGGCGGCCGGGAGGGGTTCGAGGTTCGAGCGCATGAGGTCCATGAACGTCTTCCCCTCCGGGTTGCCCTTGTAGTAGGTGCGCAGGGTTCCCGGCTTGGAGATGGGGTCGAAGGTCGGGTTCGGGACCTGGTAGTCGATCTTGCCCCGGACCACGTGGCGCTTGTGACCGTTCTCGAGCTGCACCCACTGCACGCAGCGATGCTGCAGCCGTTCCGGGACGTGGCGCAGGAACGCGTCGTGGGCCTCGTAGTAGTGGTTGTCAGCGTCGAACAAGGGCCCCTCGTACATGCGATCTCCTCGTGCTCCTGTGAGTTCGACGCCGACGGACGCCGCGGCCGCCTCGGAAGGCGGTTTTTAGTGTACGCTCAATTTTCACGGCCGCCAAGCCCGCACCGCCCGTCGCGCCGGCGCAGCGACGCGTGGCGCGTGGTCGCCCGTCTCCCCCATCATCACCCCGGCCGTCGGGTGGCTCCTCCTCGGTGCTCGCCGGCGCCGTCCCCCAACCGGTGCGGCGGG
>Ga0209048_10005299_pt1 | contig 12190 bp, 11 predicted proteins | sample FrelakmetCRP12CR_FD_187146 | JGI IMG/M metagenome (GOLD analysis project Ga0209048, IMG submission 187146) | Freshwater lake sediment microbial communities from the University of Notre Dame, USA, for methane emissions studies - CRP12 CR (SPAdes)... | ecosystem: Environmental > Aquatic >... | reverse complement strand
CGCCCGACAAGCACTATCACGGGTTCGAGGAGGATGGATGGCCGGAGTGGGTCGTTCTTTTTCGCCTGCGGGGTCCGATGTGGTGTTTACGCGAAGGCATTGACGCACGGCGCCGTACGCGATGGGCCTGATTAAAGCGTGGGTATCAGCACTCTGCCAGCCACAAGAATATGCGTGGATGGTTTCGTTCGAGGTGGAGCGATGTTCGGCTTACTCGGCTGCGCATCGGCGCTGCCGGCCATCAGAATACGCCGTTTCGGAAAGACGTGAATGCGGGCATCAACCGCCCTTTGGGCCGCGGATGAGCGAGTCGGCATTGTCTAGCAACGACTGCAATTGGCACAGGCCTCGTACGACCGTTCCTGGCCTATTCTGTTGAAAATCTCCGTTTCCACGCAGGGGCGAAGAATCTTGGGCGATATGGCGCGACTCGCTCACGAACTGCCGAGGGTCTACCGCCCAACGGCAATCTCCTTGCGTGAGTCCTCTCAGATTGCCTCCACGAAAACCTGCCCGCAACTATCGCTTTCGGTGCCCGGTAGACGAAAAAGTGCTTGCAGCGGGGAACCGAGTTTTTCAACAGAATAGGCGATTTTACGCTTACACGAACGTCTGCTGTTCTGGTCGCGGCCTCGCCAATCGCGACCCTTGGCGACTCGATGTGCTGGCAATGCAATGCCCCGCTCGTCGTCAGCCACCGCTCACCTCAACTACGCTCTCGTCGATCTTCATCCGGCCAGCCCCGGCCGGGCCAACCCGGGCGCCACACGATGCGAGTCAGAAATCGAGCGCCTTCATCTCGATCACCTGCGAGATGGCCGCGCCGTCCCATTGATAGTCGTAATGCCTGCGCTGCGTGCAGGCGCCGACGCAATCGGGCCAGAATGCCGCAACGCACTGGCCACCGGCCTTCCTGACACTGTCGTAAACGATGCCGTTGGAATTCGCGGTCCGCAGCTTGCGCGCGAACCGCTGACTCGCCGCGTAGCTGCTCGGGTCGTGCAGCGCCGGGTGTGCACCGCGGATGTTGTGGAACGTTCTCTTGATCGACGTGACGTAGCACCGCATCTGGAGCCGCTGCGGGGGTTCCTTGGTACGCGCCAGAAATCGCTCGCGGTGGTACATGGTTTCGCGGATCGCGGTCTCGATCTCCCGGGCCGCGTAGAACACGCCATACGTTCCATCCGAGAAACGCGAGCCTTCCGGATTCAGGTGCGTGAACGCCGCCAGGACGGGGGTCGTGCCCGGCCCGCTCACCCATCGATCGCGCGGCACGGTGGCCAGCACGCCCAGCTCTTCGCGAATGCGCGGGTTGGTGAGTCCTTCGATTTCCGCGAGCGCATCGAAGTCGCTCGGCACCGCGATCCGGTCCCACGTGCCAACGGGAGGATACCGACTGGGCACGATGCGGAACGCCCGCCAGTCGATCTCGCTCTCACCGACCGACCCGTCGGCGCGGCTCATTACCCGCCGCGCTGCGCGTCGAGATACTGCCGAACCACGAACAGGTCGCTCACGTTGCCGCTCAGCATGCGATCGAGCGCACGCTGGCCTGCAAAAAGCGGGGCGGTATTCGGCCGCTTCACCCAGGCGTCGGCACGGGCCGGCTCGGGAAACAGGATCTGCAGCGCCTGGTAGATGCCAAGGACGTAGCTGATCCGCTCGAGCACGTCGCGCGAGAGATTGCCATCCTCGTCCTTCTTCCACTTGAAGAAGGTCGACTCCGGCGGATGGCCGAGGAGAACCCGCTCCTCGGCGGACTTCAGTCCCCACGCGGCGGAAATGCGGAAAAACGCACGCAGTGCCGGACCCGACAGGTTCTTGGCAGCCGGCGCTGCAACCGGGTACTCGATGGCCCTGTTTGTCATGTTGCTTTCCGGTTGACCACGTTACTCTTATAATAGAGTTTGTCAACAAATACTCTATTAGTGAAGCATCGCTCGTCCGCTTCTAGCGTAACGTCCAATGGGTGCGCTCTTTGCATCGAGGGCCCGTCCCGGTGGCCGATCTTGTGCCTACGCCAAGGTCTGCTTTCCATTGGTGCCGGCGAACGACCCCGAACCCGCGCCCGATAGCGGACGTTGAAGAGGGAAAAACGACCCAAGTCGGAAGTCGGCTGCGCCGCAGAGCGGACGCTCCGTCAACCCCGCTCATGACGAACGACGTTGAAGTTCTCGTCGTCAGCGGGCGCCTGGAAGTACGCTGTGACTGCATCGAACTCGGCGTCAGTCGTCCAGGTGGATCCGGCGGGCAGAGCTTCGCTTCTCTGTCTCAGTTGGCGCTTACAGACATCGTCGGGAGCGTCGATGAAGTGCAGTTCGTGCTCGACGCTGGCGGCCTCAAACAGCTCTCGAAACCATTGGCGCTGAGCTCGGGTGTTGCCGGGAAAGTCCAGGACCACCGATAGTCCTCGCAACAGAAGATCCCGAATGTGACGCGACAAGGCGTCCCTTACTCGCGCGGAGCACTTGACGAAGTCCTGGATGCTTCGGATCTCGCCGGGATACAGAGCAACAAGGAATTCGTCTTGGACAAAGAGCACGGCGTCCTTGGTCCGAGCCAAACCCCTCGCGTAAGTCGGCTTGCCAGCGGCCATCTTCCCGCACAGGAAGTACAGCCTCGCCACGCCCGCTCCTGTCTCATGATTCCCCCATGCGCCTAACGCGAAATTTCCCCCGACAGCCTTATCGGACCGGCGAAGGCGCGGAGGCAGGGACGTCGAATAGAACGCCTCGTTGCGCCGCGACACGATCCTCCACCGGTCTCAGTGCCGAACTTAGGTCTGCCTGAGGCGGGCCATGATGTGCACGTCGACGTACTGGCCGTCCCGATACGCGTACCGCTTGCACGTGCCTTCAATCTCGAACCCATACTTCGAGCAAAGCGCGACTCCTGCGACATTGTCGGTGTAGACCTCGAGCTCGATTCGGGACACGTTGACCCATTTCTCGCAGAGTTCGATGGCGGCATTCAGAAGCACCGATCCCACACCGGTGCCGCGAGCAGCCGCCTTGACTCCCATGCCGAGTGTCGCTACGTGTCGCCGCCTCGGAAGCTGAAGTACCTCGAGTGACAGTTGGCCGAGTACCTCGTCTCCGCGTACCGCAACCAGACTCGTGAGTCCCTCCTGCGCGAGCTTCTTCTCCCAATTCTTTGCGGACTGATATGGGAGCTGCAACGTGTTCCCGTAAGCGCCGGGCTCCGAGTAGATAGCCTGGATTTGCGGGATATCTCGACTCTCGAGAAGTCGAACGACCGTGTCGATCATGTCGCCCTCCGAGCGGCGCAACGGCAACTACGCCGGAAACCGCTATTCGGGCAGCAATCAATCAGCGAATCAACCAGCCGTCAAACCTGCGCCCCGACCCAGACCATCCCTGCTGCTGCTTCGCCCCGCTCGACACCACCTTTGATTAGAAGACTCGGTCTCAGGACGCGACCTTTTCAGCAGCCAGGCGGCGGGCACCGCGTGCCATCAGCGCAACGAAGCGCGGGCGTTCCCGTATCGGGTCGAGGCTGTTATCGCTCTGCATCCAGAGCAGCCAGCCGTGACTGACCTGGTCGATCCACGGTTCGATCAGGTCGACAGCGGTATCGGCGTCGCCGAGCCTCGCCATGGCGCAGGCCAGGTTGTAGTGCAGGCGGGCGTTGTCAGGGTCGAACAGCAGCGCCCGCGCACTCCAGGCACGCGCACGATCAGCCTGCCCGAGGCCCGCTAGCGAGGTCACGAGGAACCCGAGCGCACCACTGTGATCGGGCTCGTCGGCCAGTATCTTCTCGCATCGTGCCATCGCCCGCCGCTCAGCCGCGGCCGTGGCCTCCGGCTCGCCCAGGGCCTCGTACGCCTGCACGACCATGCCGGCCGGCCAGTAGGCGGCCGGGTCCAGTTCGATGGCACGCTCGAGATGCCGGATCGCTCTTTCGTAATCACGCTGTCCGATACTGACGGCCCCGGCCACCGTATGGGCCTCGTAGCAGTTCGGGTCGAGTCGCAGCGCGGTCTCGAGCACCTCTTCGGCGGGTTCCCGATCCATCGTGTTGCGAAGCACGGCTTCTGCATAGGCAGCGTGCCCCTCTGCCACGGCGGGATCCGCCGCGATGGCACGCTCCGCCCATTCACCGGCATTCGCGATCGAGTGCCCGGCCACGCCGCGCTGGCTCATCTCCGATTCGGCGAGCGACATGAGCGCCCAGCCTCGCGCAAACCCGGGATCCAGTTCCACGACGCGGCGGCAGATCCGCACGATGACCGGCTTCAGTCGCTCGCTCCCCTTGCGCTGGAACTCGCGGGCCATCAGGAACAGCTCGTATGCATCCGAGTTGGTCGTGGAGCGCTGCTCGATGGCGGCCTTCTCCTCGGGCAGCAGCTTCAGTTTCAGCGCGCCGACGATGGCCGTCGAGATGTCGTCCTGGATGGCGAAGATGTCGTCGAGCGTGCGGTCGTAGCGTTCCGCCCAGACTTGCTTGTCTGTGAGGGCCTCGAGCAGTTGCGCCGTGATCCGGACGCGGTTGCCGGACTTGCGCACGCTGCCCTCGAGGACGTGAGTGACGTTGAGCGCACGCGCGATCTGCGCCGGCGCGACCGTCTTGCCCTTGTACGAGAAGGCCGAGTTGCGTGAGGCGACCGATAGCGCGGAGACGCGCCCGAGGTCCGTGATGATGTCTTCCGTCACGCCGTCGCTGAAGTACTCCTGTTCCGGATCCCCGCTCATGTTCACGAACGGCAGGATGACCACGCCGGGCTTCGACGGCCGGGCGGAACCGGCGCTCGGCGTCGCGGCGGACGGCGCCGTGGCTGCCGGAGCGCCCCGCGGCGCCGCCCGGGCCTCGACCAAGCGTCGCACGTCCGCGACGAGGCCATGCCACGCGCGGTCGTCGGCGTTGCCCTGCCAGTGTGAGAGGTCGGCGGTGTGGGTCAGCTCGAAGATGATCGGCCGTTGACAAGGCTCGATCATCACCGGCACGAGTGTGCGATTACGGTCTGCCTGGGTTGCTTCGGCTCGTACCCAGCGCGATGTCACGGAAGTCGCAGACCACAGTACGACCACGGCCCTGGCGTCACGGAGTGCGCGCTCGATGCTTTCGTCGAACGCTTCGCCCGACCTCAGCGCATCGTCCCACCAGACCGAGAGGCCGGCAGACTGGAATGCTTCGGCAAAGCGGCGGGCTTTCTCGGCGTCCTCGCGTGAGTAGGATATGAAGACGTCAGCCATGCGCACCTGCCAAGAGTGTCACCCGAGACTGGACGAGCGGAGTCTACCGGCCCCGTCGGCAGTCCGCTCCTGCCCGAACCTGGGCATGGGCATGGGCGAGCGTGTACTGCTGTCTGGAGCAGTCGCTACAGCTTCTCGATCTGACGCACCCTCCCCCACTCCCTATAGAGCTCGAGCAGCGCCTCGAGCACATCCACCCGATACACCGCCTCCGCCGGCAGGACGCTGAGCCCGTGCTTCGCGCCATACAGCTGCCCCGCAATCGACGCCGTCGAGTCCGAATCCCCGTCGTGATTCGACGCGACCTCGATCGCCTGCGCAAAGCTCCCCGCGGTCGCCGCCGCGTGCAGCCCGACCGCGAGCGCCTCATCCCCGACCCAGCCCCGACCAAAGCTCGCCGAGGCCCGCGTGGCTCCTGGGCCAACCGCCGCCAAGACCTCACCCAGCAACGTCCGCGTCCCCGTCGCCTTGGGATGCACGGCCATCGCCGCAAGCCCCGCCTCAATCACGTCCGTCCACGACGCATCGGCGAGCAGCTTCCTGACCGCAATCGCGATCACTCCGGACGGCGCATAGCCGTCCGGATGTCCGTGCGTCAGCGCCGCCGCCTGCGCACCGAACCGGTAACAGGCCGCATCATCGACGTCCTCGCCCAGGAACCCGATCGGCGCGGTGCGCATCACGCCCCCGCAGCCCTTGCTATCGTTGATCGGCTTCTCGGCACTGCCGTGTCCGCCGGCACGCAACGCAGACAGGCAGGTCGTCCCCGGCGCCCGCGCCCGCCACAGCACCTCGTGCCGCAGGAACCCGACCTCTTGACGCAGGTCGCCATAGTTCCAGTGACCGTTCTGCGTCCGATACCAGTCGAGATACGTCTGCCGGATCGCCTCGACCACCGGCAACCCTTCGCGCACCGCGCGCAGCTGCCCCTCGAGCGTGAAGAGCGTCATCTGCGTGTCGTCGGACACGGTCAGCGTCCCGGCGGCGCCCGCCAATCGAATCCCCTCGGGCCCGTACTCGGCCCGGATCGTCGCCAGCGAAGCGAACTCCACCCGGTAGCCGAGCGCATCGCCGATCGCCCCGCCGAGCAGACACGCCAGCTCCCGTGACGCCCGGGCATCGCGCGTCGCATCGACCGCCTGCTGCGCCAGCACCCAGCGTTCCTGCTCGGGCGTCTCGATCGCTCCCGGTCGCACGGCCCGTACCTGCCGGATCGCCTCACCCGGCTCCGCACCGGACTCGATGAGCAAGCGCGCCGCCACCGAACCGGCGCGCCCGAGTCCACCCCGGCAATGCACGAGCACCCGCTCGCCCGCCCGCAATCGCTCGCGGACCCGCGCCCCCGCATACACCCACCGAGTCTCGAACTCCGGTGTCGGCGCGGTCACGTCCGCCACCGGCAAGTGATGCAACTCGAGGCCTGCTTCACGCACGGCGTCAGGCAGCCCCTCGACGCCCAGCATCTCGAACTCGTGATCCTCGATCAGCGTGACGACGGCACTCGCTGCCCAGTCCCGAATCGCCGCGATGTCCGTTGCCAGGTCGCGCTGCCAGCCGTCGCCGAAAACACTGTCGCCATGCTTGCCCGGACACAGCGTGATGCCGACGATCCCGGTGCCAACGGTCACCTCCGCAATCTGCAGCGGATCCATTTCACTCGTCCTGATTTCCGTCACCGTTGCCCTCCGCTCCCTGGATCTCGACGTCGATCGGAATCTCGGAAATAATCAAATCGAATTGCTTAATGCGCCAGTATTCTATAGTTTCATAGCCAGGTTGTTACAATATTCTTAACATTATCCGTGGCTGAAAGAACTCGAAAGAGCGCCCTTCCGTGCTCGCGCTTCCGCACGTAGCGCCGACAAGAAAGCGCCCTCCGCGGAGGGCGCAATCAGGGGGAGAAAGGCGAGAAATCCCTGGATGCGTTACGCCCTGCGGGCGCGACGACTCTTTGCTCTGACCTGGGCCTTGGCCTTCGCTTTCGTCCTGCGGACCACTCGCTTCGCCTTGCGCGCGCGGGTCCGCCGGACCGCCGTGAGCTCCTCGTCCGGTGGTGTCACGACGTCCGCATAGGTGTCCGCGGCGACGTTGCGCACACCCTTGCCTGCACGTCGGAGGATCGCGAGCACGTGCTTGATGTCCTTCACGATTCGCTCGCGCGCGGCCTTGAGCTCCTCACCCTGTCCGCCCACCAGCGCGCGCATGCTCCTCGCCCGAGCGACACGCTCGAGCTGCTCCGCCGCGTTGGTGAGCGCTGCCGTCACGACCTCGAGTTGCAGCTCGAGCAGGCTCTGCATCGTGTGCTGCGACAAAGTCGTGAGCCGGACACCCGAACGTGTGACCGCTCGTGCCGGCCTCCGCAACGCCTTGACGCGCGCGGCCGATTTCTCCGCCGCCCTGCGCACCAGTGTGCCCGGCGCGCCACGGAACACGCGCGCCTGCTCGCCCGCGAATTCCATCTGCTCGTTCATCAGTTGCCTGGCCTTGCTCACCATGGATGAACCCTCGTTCGATGCCCCGACTCGGCACCTCGTCCGAGTACGTTAGCGCACCGGTGAAGTGCCTCATATCGCGGTTTGACCGTAGCCCTCCGCGCTCCCCCACCCATGCCCTCGCCGACCCGATCCCACCTACACCCGCATCGGGTCTCACAGACAAAGAAGCGCCCTCCGAGGAGGGCGCAATCAGGGGGAGATCGGTTGAACCTCGACCGGCCGGCGTCGGGCTCCAACGCTCAGGCCGCGCGCCGGCGGGCACGCGCGCCCGTCTTGCGAACCGCGCGCCTGGCCTTGCGGACCACCCGCTTCGCCTTGCGGGCGCGCGGGGTCCTCGCCGTCGGCAACTCTTCCTCGGGGGCCTCGAAGACCTTGCCGTAGGTCTCCACCGCGAGCTTGCGCACCTCACGACCCGCGCCCTTGACGATCGCGGCACCGCGGGTCGCTTCATCAACGAGGCGATCGCGGGTCGCTGGCAGCATATCGGTCTGGTCGCGTACCAGATCCAGGATGTCCACAGCGTGCGCAGCGCGCTCGAAGCGCGCCGCCGCACCGGACAGCGCCGAGGTGATGACCTCCGCCTGCCATTCGATGAGGCCCTGCATGGCCGTCTGGGAGACGACCGTGAGTTTCACGCCCGAGTGCGCAAGCATGCGCACCGGGCGCTTCAGGGACTTGAAGCCCTCCGCCGAATCAATCAATGCGTTGCGCGTAAACACGACCGGATCCTCGCGGAAGCTCTCGACCTGCTCCGCGAGGGCCTGCGTCTGCTCATTCATGAATTCCTGGATATCGAAGATCATGTGACGTCTCGCTTGGGATGCTGAATGACAGCACTTGCTGCAGTGCAGCATAACGCGACTGTCATAACGTCACATCAGGGCTTGCCGAGGCCCGCAGCGGGCTCACCGCCGGCGCCCGCATCGAGCGCACTCCCGGGCGGATGCCCGTTCCCCACCCGCCTGCACCATTGATGACGAGGCCGGCGCTGCGCCGAATTCGCAGGCGGTCCGCCCCACCCTGCAATCGCCAGGGCGTAGCACAGCGATCGGCCCGCAGCCGCACTCTCCATCACATCGGGCAGCCCGTCGACCTGTCGCGGCACCGACGCCGCAAGCGACGCGTCGATGCCGAGACGACGTGTGACCGACGAGCGCAGGCTCGCAAGTTCGATCACCTCGCCTTCGATGGCCGCGGTGGCGACAGCTTCACCCGACTAGGCATTGTGCTCGACGAGCGTCCGCTCGCCGCTCGAGATGGCCTCGGCCTTGCCGAACAGCCGACCGCGGTCGGTGCGCGCATGACGCGACGGCTCGTCGCGCGTCCGTGCGTCATACTTCAGGGCCGGCCGCGCCGGCGCGTTCCCAATCCAGGGTCCGCCTGCCATCGGCCGCAGGCCCGCCTCAGGGGCTGGGCGCGGAGCGCCCGAGCGAAGGGAATCTTTGGCCTAGTCATGCCGCTTGATGAAGTGATTGCCCAGCCGAATTACTTCGTTCGCCGGATCCCTGACAGTCCTGCCACCCGTGGTCGCCGTGAAACAATTCCGTGGAACATTCCGGAAGATCTTCACTCGGTTAATCAAGAACTTAACAGAATATCGGGCCTCGAAATCCCGTGGACTTACGCTTCGATCACGCTGAGAAATGACAGGTTTCCGTTATTTTCCGTAATTAGATATGCTCCGCGCCATGGCCCGCCCTCCCCTGCTCCCCGACACAGCGATACTCGCGGTCATCGACGAGCTTCGCGGGCAAAACGCCGTGCTGACCGGCGCCCGGCTGCGCGACGAACTCGCGCGCCGCCACGGCCTGCGCGGCGGCGTCACCCGCCTCTACCGCCTGCTGCACCAGGCGGCCCAGCCGCGGCCCGCGCCGGATCCGGCCGCACCACTCCGACTCACCGGCGATGTGGCGGAACTGCAGGCGCAGCTCGCCGCGGCGCTGGAGCGCGCGCGCCTCGCCGAGCACCGCGAGGAGCACCACCAGACCCGCTGGGCCGGCGAGATCCACGCGCTGCGCGAACAGCTCCGCACGCACCTGGACGCGTCACATCGGCTGAAGATTCTCGAGGGCGAACTGCAGGACCGGTCGCGCGAACTCGCCTCGGCCTTCTACCGCATCAGCGACCTCGAGGCCGAGATCGAGCGGCTGCGTGGTTCCTGACGAAGCTCGCTCGAAACGATCTATCTATCTGATTTATATAGGTTTCGTCTCGAAACTCGACACGCGCTTGGTGTGACCGACTTGCTGCCGGTCTCGACTTCCGTTCCCTGCCGCGGTTGACTCGACACATCGGGGCGAGGCCACCGCTCCCCACCAGCGCTCGCTCCAGCCCGTCCCGGGGCCGTTCCCGATGCCGTCGCCAGCCGCACGGGCTCCCCGACGGAGCGACCAACTGAGCGTAAGTCATTGCCGGAGCTTGGTTTCGTCTCGAAACTCCTGGCACGCAAGGCCTGACCGGCGGGCCCTAGGGCTCGACGAGCGGCATCTGCTGCGATCGTCTCGAACCCTGGCCCCGTCCCGCTCCGCCAGATGGTGAGGGCTCGCCTGCCAGACCAGCGCACCCCTGCGCGCCTCCGAGGCGCGACACCGTCACGCGAGTGGCTGCCTGCAGCCGCCGTCCGCCCTGCCCCTCGGCGCAAAAGAAAACGGCGGCCGAAGCCGCCATTTCACCTTCGCTACCCTCTCCCGGCTCCGCTCACTGCGCCGTCCTGCTTCGCTCTCGGTCCAGCCGGTACGTCAGTGTGCCGCCGTTCGCAAGGGTCGACTGACATTCAGTCAGCCGACGCCGAACCCCTGCTCACCCAAGGTCCGTCAAAATCTTCTCCATCGCCGCCAGCACCGCCTCCCGATCCGACGCCTTGAGTCCGGTCCGGAACGTCAGCGTCACCTTCCCTTTCGGGTTGCGCATCAGCTGCACGCGCCCGGCCGTGCCGACGTTGTACTCGCGCCGCAGCACCTCGTGCGTCGTGCGCCGTTCGAGGCTCGCCGCCAGCTGGTTCAGGACCGCGGCCGGCGCCCTAGCCGCGCCGCCCCGCTGGCCCAGGTTCTGGGCCGCCTTGATGACCACTTCCTTTGCGCCAGGCCGCTCCATAACCGAGGCCAGCTTGTAGGCCTGCTCCACTGGCACCGCCGAACGATCCGTAAACAGTGCCCCGATCGCCGGCACCTTCAGCAGACCCGCCGCCTTGATCATCTTGGCGACCTGCCCCTTCGACACCCCGAGCGCCTCGGCCAGCGCCGCCTGCGTCGGAAACACCTTGGCCTCGACTTGCGTGTGGAACGAGATCGCCCGCTCCATCGGCGTGATGTCCTGCCGATCCGCGTTCTCGATGTGCATCAGCACCGCCGCCCGGACATCGTCCGAATCGACGATCCGCACCTTCAGCTTCTGGCCGGTCGCCTCGCAGGCGAACCGCCGGCGCATGCCGAAGATCAGCTCGAAGTCGTAATCCTTCTCCCCGTCGAGCCGCCGCGCCAGCGCCGGCTCCAGCTGCCCGTCCTTCGCGATCGAATCGATCAGGTCCTGGCAGCGCTCGCGCGTATACCAGGCGTCCGTGCGGTTGTGGAATCTCCACGGCCGGCAACGCTTCGGGTCGATCGCCAGCACCACCTCGCGCTCCATCGCCGGCATGCTCCGCCCGCTCAACGCCATCTCCGCCGCCGCCAGCGTCGGCTGCACCGGCGAGCGCTCGAGCGGCGAGCCCTCCCCTCGATCCCGCACCTGCGCCGCTACGTCCTTGAGGCTCAATCCACCGAACAACCTGCTGCCGCCGCCCTTTGCAGTCGCCATCACGCAATCCCCCTCTCGTTCAGGTACGCGCGCTTCGACGGCCACTCCTTGAGGAGCGCCACCTCGATCTCCGCAAACACGTTGTCCATCATTTCAAGCACTTTCCTGTTCGGCTTCGGCTGTTCATACGGCCCCACGAACTGCGCCGCCGAGTTGATCACCTCGGACGAATGGAAGAACACCCGCTTGAACATCGAGTCCGCGAAGCAAGTCCCCATCACCTCGTAGAACTGCTTCTGGCTCTCGTAACGCTGGTCGAACAGCGTCGTCAGCACCGAGATCCAGCGGTACTGCTTGGTGGCGTCGATCTTGCCGATGTAGTTGTGCACCATGCGGAAGAACTGCACGGTCGAGCTGAAATCGAACATCCGCGCCGCCGACGGCACCAGCAGCGCGTCGGCCGCCATCAGCACATTGATCGAGATCATGCCGAGCGCCGGCGGCGAGTCGAGCAGGATCACGTCATACCGGTCCGCCACGGTCTGCAGGCCGTACTTCAGCTCCATGAAAAACTGCACCCGCTTGTCGACGTCCTGCTGCGCCGCCAGGTGCATGACGATCGCGAGCTCCGCCTCGTACAGCGCGAGACACGCCGGGATCAGGTCGATGTTCGGCCAGTAGGTCCTGCGCACCGCGTAATCGAGCGTCTTCTGGTACCCGGACAGGTACGGCAGGATGGTCGCGTCCTCG
>Ga0209048_10005298_pt1 | contig 12191 bp, 13 predicted proteins | sample FrelakmetCRP12CR_FD_187146 | JGI IMG/M metagenome (GOLD analysis project Ga0209048, IMG submission 187146) | Freshwater lake sediment microbial communities from the University of Notre Dame, USA, for methane emissions studies - CRP12 CR (SPAdes)... | ecosystem: Environmental > Aquatic >... | reverse complement strand
GGCGCGCCGCTCGAGCCGGCGCGGCCGTCGTCGTCTATCGCCGCGGCCGCGGCTCCCAGCCCCGCCCCGTTCGACGCTGCGGCCGAAGCGCGTGTCGGCAGCGAAAAGGCGCGCATCATCCGCAGCCGCGATGCGGAAGCGGCGGCGCTGGGCGCTGCGCTGGCCAGTGCGGACGAATCCGCGAGCAGCCTCCGGCAATCGCGGCGCGCGATCGACGACCTTTCCACCGAGCTCGCCGCGGCGCATGCCGAAACCGCCCGCTACCGGCAACTGATCGTCGACATCGAGAACAACGCGCCGCCGCCGATACTGCTGGGCGAGGCCGAGCCCGACGATCTGAAGCTCATCGTCGGCATCGGCCCGGTGCTCGAGCGCATGCTGCACAGCCAGGGAATCAGCACCTTCCGCCAGATCGCCCGCTGGACCGATCGCGATGTCGCGGAATTCGACAGGAGGTTCCCGGAATTTCCGGGTCGCATCGTCCGCGACCAGTGGGTGACGCAAGCGCGCGCGCTGCACCTCTCCAAGTACGGTGAAAGCGCGATGAGCACGGGTTCATGACTTCCGCCGCCCGGTCAAAGGCGACCGCGGTCGCCGCTGCGGACGCGACGCAGCACGGCATTCCGACATCGAGCCTGCTGCAGATGGCGGTCCTTGCGCTGGTGTGGGGATGCAACTGGCCCGTGCTCAAGCTTGGCGTCACCGAGTTGCCGCCGCTGACCTTTCGTGCCACGTCCCTGGTGTTCGCCGGCATGGGACTGCTCGTGGTCGCGAAATTTTCCGGTCATTCGCTGCGCATTCCGCGCAGCCTCTGGGGCAAGGTCGCAGTGCTTGCGCTGTTCAACATCGCCGGCTGGAACGGCCTGATCCTGTTCGGCGTGCAGCAGATGCCGGCCGGGCGCGCGGGCGTGCTCGCCTACACGTCGCCGATGTGGGCGGTGCTGTTCGGCCTTGGACTGCTGCACGAACCGCTATCCAGACGCAAGATCGTCGGCCTCGTACTCGGGATGTGCGGCCTGGTCGTGTTGCTCGGCGACGATGTGCGCAGTTTGCAGCGCGCGCCGATCGGCGCGTTGCTGATTCTCGGGGCCGCCGCGGCGTGGGCCTTCGGCACGGTGCTGCTGCGCCGCTGGAAGCCACCCATCCCACAGGACACGCTCACCGGGTGGATGATGATCATAGGCTGGGTGCCGCTGGTCGCCTTCGCCCCGCTGTTCGATCCGCATCCGCTGCAATCGCTCGCGCACATGTCGGGGACCGCGTGGTTTGCGGTTCTCTACAACATATTCCTCGCCGGAACCGTCGCGTACTGGGCCTGGTTCAAGTTGGCGCGCACGCTGCCGGTTGCGATAAGCGGATTGTCGTCGCTCCCGGTTCCGGTTGTCGGCGTACTGTCGGGCATGCTGTTCCTCGGTGAACGTCCGGGTCCCAGCGAGTTCATCGCGCTGGGCCTGGTGCTTGCTTCGCTCGCCGCGGTGCTCTTCGCGCCCGTGCAGAAGGCCGACCCGACGCCGGCGGCACCCAAGTAACGACGCACGGACGCGAGCCTGAGCTTGCGGGTTTCGTCGTCCGGCGCAGCCGGAGACCCTCCGCTACGCGAGTTCGGGAATGAGCGTGAGCGTCTTGCGATTCGCAAACCATGCATCGAGGTTCGCCTTGCACAGGTCGCCCATCGCCTGACGGGTTTCGCGCGTCGCGCTGCCGACGTGCGGCAGCAGCACCACGTTGTCCATGCTCAGCAGCGGTGCCGGAATATGCGGTTCGTCGGCGAAGACGTCGAGCCCGGCCCCCTTGATCGTCCCCGCCGCGAGCGCGGCCACCAGCGCCGGCTCGTCGACGATCGAGCCGCGCGCGATGTTGATGAGCGTGCCTTTTCTGCCCAGCGCGGCGAGCACTTCGGCATTGACGATGTTCTTCGTCGCGGCGCCGCCCGGGCAGGCGATGACCAGGAAGTCGACCGCCGCGGCCAGCGCCTTCAGGTCGGGCAGGTATTCGTAGGGCACGTCCTGCGGTTTGCGGCCGGTATAGGCGATTTTCATTTCCATCGCCGCCACGCGCTGCGCGATTGCCTTGCCGATGCGACCCAGCCCGAGTATGCCAACCTTCCTGCCGCCGAGCTTGGTGGTGAGCTCCGGGCCGCGCTTCTCCCATTCGCCCGCCTGAACGAAACGATTCAGGCGCACGAAGCCGCGGCCGGTCATCATGACCAGTCCTACCGCGACGTCGGCGACATCGTCGGTCAGCACGTCCGGTGTGTTGGTGACCTTGATGCCGCGCTGCTTGCAATACGCCACGGGCACGCCATCGTAACCGACGCCGAACACCGAAATGATCTCGAGCGCCGGCAGCGCATCGAGCAGTTCGGTCGGTGCCAGCGTTCCCCCGCCCTGAACCAGGCCGCGGATCTTCTTGCCGTCGGCCGCGAGCAGCGCCGCCTTGTCGGCGGCCTTGAGGTAGTCGTGGCACTGGTAGCTCGCCTTCAGCGGATCGTATAGAAACGGCGGCAGCGGCGCGGTAATGATGACGTCGGGTTGCATGGAATGCCTGCGTGAGGGAAGGGTCCGACATTCTAGCAACGCCGGGGCCGCCGCGCCGTCGGCGCGCCGGCACGCGACGCCATTACCGGCCGCGCACCTTCGGCTGCTTTCGGGGTTCGCGCCGCCGGCTCGTCGTGGACTGCAGGTGCGCCAGGAACGCCGCGGCGATCGGCGACAGGCGCTTGCCGCGCGGATAGAGCAGCGACCAGTTCGAGTGCAGCGGGAAACCTCTGACCGGCAGCGTCGCCAGCTGCTCGTCGGGCACCGCCGGGGCCAAGGCGTGCGCGGAGATGACGGCGATGCCCATTCCGGCGGCGACCGCCTGCTTGATCGCTTCGTTGCTTCCGATCTCCAGCTGGACCCTGGGCTCGAATCGCACCCGCGCGAAATGCGCGTCGCAGGCCAGCCTCGTGCCGGAACCACGCTCGCGCAGGATGAACCGTTCCCGCGCGAGTCGCGCCAGCGCGATCGGCTTGCCGCCGGCGAGCGGGTGGTGCTGCGGACCGATGACCACCAGCGGATTGCGCAGGAACGGGTGCTGCTCGAGGTCGATGTCGGCGGGCGGCATCGACATGATGTAGAGATCGTCCTTGTTCTCCCGCATGCGCGCGACGACACCATCGCGGTTGAGGACTTCCAGCGCGATATCGATGTCCGGATGCCTATGGCAGAAATCGCCCAGCATGCGCGGCACGAAGTATTTCGCCGTGCTGACCACTGCCACTCGCAGATGGCCGCGATCGAGCCCTTTCATCGCGTCGATGCGCTGCGCGAATGCCGCCCATTCGTCGACCATGGTGCGCGCCGTCTTCACCAGCTCCTCGCCGGCGGCGGTCAGGTAGAGCTGCCTGCCGATTTTTTCGTAGAGCGCCAGGCCTACCGCATCGGCGAGCTCGCGCAGCTGCATCGAAACCGTGGGCTGCGTGACGTGGCAGGCGCGCGCGGCCGCGGTGACGCTGCCGTGCTCGGCGAGCGCCACGAACAGCCGCAGTTGCCGGAAAGTCGCATGCATAGTCATTTCTCTATGTATGTAGAACCAATTATTGATTTTACTCGATAGCGGTCTGCAGCTAGCATGGCGTCACCTCTTGCTTCCCGGCGCCGCCGTGCAAAGCCTTCTCGACCCGGCAATTCTGTTCTTCGTCTTCGGCGTGGTTGCCGGCACGATCAAATCCAATCTCGAGATTCCTCCGCCGATCGCGCGCTTCCTCTCGCTCTACCTGCTGATGGCGCTGGGCCTCAAGGGCGGTTTTGCACTGGCCAAGTCGGGACTCACGCCAGAAGTCGCCACCAGCCTTGCCTGCGCCATCGCGCTGGCGATCATCGTTCCCTACCTGGGATTCAGGCTGTTGCGGCGCCGCCTGTCCGGCTTCGACGCCGCCGCCATTGCCGCGACATACGGTTCCGTGAGCGCCGTGACGTTCATCACCGCGGCCCAGTATCTGGACGGCCGGGGCGTGCCCTATGGCGGGCACATGGCCGCCGCACTGGCGCTGATGGAATCACCCGCCATCATCATGGCGGTGATCCACGCCAACATTATCCGGCAGCGTCAAGCCAGCGCGGTGGTCGTCGGGTTGGCCGGCGGCGCGGCGGTCGCGAACGCCGGGGGCGCCCCGGGATCCGGCATGCCGTTAGGCCGGATCCTGCACGAATCGTTTACCGACGGCGCGCAATTGCTGCTGCTCGGATCGATGTTCATCGGCATCGTCACCGGCGACGCCGGCAAGGTGGCGATGCAACCGTTCTCCGGGGATCTGTTCAGGGGCATGCTGGCATTCTTCCTCCTCGACATGGGCCTGCTCGCCGCCCGCAGTCTGGGCCAACTCAAGGGCGAGTCCGGCTGGCTGATCGGCTATGCGATCCTGGGGCCGCTGACGCACGCCGGCATGGCGCTCGCACTGGCCGCGCTGGTCGGATTGTCGCCCGGCAACGGCGCACTGTTGATGGTGCTCGCCGCGAGCGCGTCGTACATCGCGGTTCCGGCGGTCCTACGCTATGCGATCCCGGAGGCGAAGCCGTCGCTGTACTTCGGCATGTCGCTGGGCGTGACGTTTCCGCTCAACATCCTCGTCGGCATTCCCCTCTACGTGAATGTCGCCACTTCGGTGCTGCGCTGAGATGCCACGACGCAAGCTCACGCCCCTGATCGGCGTGGTCATGGGCAGCGACAGCGACTGGGACTGCTTGGGCCACGCGGTGGCCCAACTCGGAGCGTTCGGCGTCGCGCACGAAGCCCGGGTGCTGTCGGCGCACCGCACGCCAGACGACATGTTCGACTACGCCGCGACGGCGGCGACGCGCGGCCTGCGCGCGATCATCGCCGGCGCCGGCGGCGCCGCCCACCTGCCCGGCATGCTCGCCGCCAAGACCACCGTTCCGGTCCTGGGCGTGCCGGTGCCGAGCAGGTACCTGCGCGGCGAGGATTCGCTGTTGTCGATCGTGCAGATGCCGCGCGGCATTCCGGTGGCGACGTTCGCGATCGGCGAAGCCGGTGCGGCGAATGCGGCGCTGTTCGCGATCGCGATGCTCGCCGCGACCGACGCGCCGCTTGCACGCAAGCTCGCGGCGTTTCGCGCAACGCAGGCGAACGCGGCGCGGGCGATGCGCGTCCCGCCCGGTGCCGCCAGGCCCTGCGCTTGAGAGACCCCGCGCCAGCCGCGATTCCCGCCGCGCCGCTTCCACCGGGTGCGTGGCTCGCCTTGCTCGGAGGCGGACAACTTGGACGCATGTTCTGCATGGCCGCGCAGAGTCTGGGCTACAAGGTCGCGCTGCTCGACCCCGAAGCCGACGTACCCGCGGCGAGTGTCGCCCATCGCCACATCACGGCCGACCACTTGGATGCCGCTGCCCTTGACGCACTGGCCTCCTGCGTCAGTGGCGCGACGACCGAATTCGAGAACGTGCCGGCCGCTGCGCTCGACCATCTCGCGCGCACCGCGCGTGTCGCGCCGCGAGCCGCGAGCGTCGCGATCGCGCAGGACCGCGTGCGCGAAAAGGCGTTCCTCGACATCCACGGCTTTGCGGTGGCGCCGTTTCGCGTGATCGAGCACGACGACGACGTGTCCGGCATCGACCCGCAGCTGCTGCCCGGCATCGTCAAGAGCGCGCGCCTCGGCTACGACGGCAAGGGCCAGGTTCGCGTGCGCACTTTGGCGGAGGTCGAGCGCGCCTTCGCTGCGCTCGGCCGGCAGCCCTGCGTATTCGAGCAATTCCTTGCGCTCGAGCTCGAGGTCTCCGTGCTGGTCGCCCGCGACCAGACGCGCCGGTCGGTCACCTGGCCGGTTGTCGAGAATCGGCATCGGGACGGCATCCTCGACGTGTCGATCGCGCCGGCGCGCATCGCTCCCGAGCTCGAAGTTCGAGCGCGCGACATCGCGACGCGCATCGCGGCGGCGCTCGACTACCAGGGCGTGATGTGCGTCGAGTTCTTCCTCACCAAGGCGGGCGATCTGCTCGTCAACGAGATCGCCCCGCGCCCGCACAACAGCGGGCATTTCACCATCGATGCCTGCGTGACCTCGCAGTTCGAGCAGCAGGCGCGCATCCTCGCCGGCCTTCCGCTCGGCGACACCCACCAGCACACGCCTGCGGCGATGGTCAACCTGCTGGGCGACATCTGGTACGCGGACGAAACCGCGGCCGTCGCGCGCGAGCCCGACTGGTCCGCAGTGCTGGCCCATCCGCGAGCCAAGCTCCACCTGTACGGCAAGACGCGCGCCCTGCGCGGGCGCAAGATGGGCCATGTCACCTGCCTCGGGAGCACGCACGACGAGGCGCTGGCGACCGCGCAAGCGGTCAGGCGCACCTTGCGCATTCCCGGCGCCGAGCGGCTCTAGCATGCAGCTTCCGCGCAAGCTCCCGAGACGATCACGCATCGAGCTTCGAGCAGGCGCGGTGCGGCGGCCGCGCGCGCGTTCAGCCCGGATTGGCCCTGCCGAAATGCTCCAGCAGTGCGGCGATCAGTCCGGAATCGGTAGGCGGCGTGACGATTACGTCGGCGATGCCTAGTGCCCGCGCCCGTTCGGCGATGCGCGGGTGCGGCACGAATGCCGGTATCGCCGCGAATCGCCCACGCGCATCCGCGCCGAGCGCTTCCCATAGATTGTCGAGGCCTTCGCTGCTGGTGAGCGTGGTCGCGGCGACGCGCCGCTCGCGCAAGGCTGCCTCGAGACCCGCCACGCCGGCCGCAGGCTTCGCGCGCACGTAGCACTCGACATGATCGACGCGGGCGCCTCGCGCGCGCAGCGCTGATCCCAGCAACTCCCGGCCGCCGTCACCGCGAAAGACGACTACGCGTTTGCCGGCTGCCGCTTCGAGTTCCGGCAGCGCCAGCAAGCCCTCGCTGTCCATCGTGGTCAGCGGGACGTGGACGTCGAGGATGCCGACCGCCGCCAGCGCGGCGGCGGTGCCCGGCCCCGGAGCGAACACCTTGAGACGCGCGGGCCACGCCGCCGGATCGCCGACGCCGTATTCCACCGCATTGGCGCTGACGAAGACCGCGTAGTCGTAGCGCGCGAGTTCCCGCTGCGCTGTGTCGAGCGCGCGGCGATCGGTCGGCGGCAGGATCACGATTGCGGGGAATACCAGCGGCGTTCCGCCGATTGCCGCGATCTGCCGCGCGAGGCCGGCGGCCTGTCGGGCAGGACGCGTGATCAGAATACCTTCGCCGCCGAGCCGACCGCCCGCCATTGTGCCGTTACCCCGTCACGCCGCGAGAATGTGCGCCGCGCCCCGCGACAGGAACTCGGCGCCCAGCGCATCGCCGAGCGCGGCAGCATCGGACGCCGTCGCCACCGCCGTCGCGCGCTCGCCGCGCAGGACTTCGCGGCCGTCGCGACTGGCGATGAGGCCGCGCAACCACAATTGCCCGTCGCGCCGCACGGCATGCGCGGCCAGCGGGGTGTGGCAATCGCCGGCGAGCTTCCTGCCGAATGCACGCTCGGCAATCACGGCAAAAGTCGTGTCCAGATCGACCAGCGCCGCGAGTGCGGCAATCACGTCGGCGCGATCGGCGCGGCATTCGATCGCCAGCGCGCCCTGGCCCACCGCGGGCAGGCTATCGGCAGGATCGATCAGCGCGGCGATGCGCGCCGTCAGTCCGAGCCGCTTGAGTCCTGCTGCGGCGAGGATGATCGCCGCGTACCGGCCTTCGTCGAGCTTGCGCAGGCGCGTGTTGACGTTGCCGCGCAACGCTTCGACCTCGAGCTGCGGATAGCGCTCGCGCAGTTGCGCTTCGCGGCGCAGGCTCGACGTGCCGACGACGCTGCCGGCGGGCAGTTCCGAAAAAGTCCGATGCGTGTTGGAGACGAAGGCATCGCGCGGATCCTCGCGCGCCATGATCGCCGCCAGCGTGAAGCCTTCCGGCATGTCCATCGGCACGTCCTTGAGCGAATGCACCGCCAGGTCGGCGCGGCCTTCGAGCATCGCCTGCTCGAGTTCCTTGATGAACAGACCCTTGCCGCCGATGTCCGCGAGCGGCACGTCGAGCACGCGATCGCCCTGCGTGGTCACTCCGAGCAGCTCGATGGCGCACGGCGGATGGAGCGCGCGCAGCGCGTCGCGGACATGCTCGGCCTGCCACATGGCGAGCGCGGATTGGCGCGTGGCGATGGTGAGCTTCGCGGGCGGCTCAAGCGTGGCGGACATGGTCGAGGCCGGCGTCAGGCGCGTCTACGCGGGATGCGCGCCGCGCCGTCTGAACCAGCCCGTCAGCGACAGCCGCTCGCGCGTTGCGGGCAGCACCTCGTGCTCGATGTCGTCGGAACGAAAGCAGACCAGTGTGCCCGCCGTCGGCAGGATGTCGCGGGGCGCATCGTCGTCGCGGCAAATGCGCAGCGCTCCGCCGTCCGCCGCGGTCCAGCGGTCGTTGAGGTACAGGACGCACGACAGCGCGCGGCGATCGTCGTCGCGAAAGCGGTCGCGATGGCGGCGGTAGCACGCGCCGGGGGGATAGATCGCGTAGTGAGCCTCGAACGAAAACAGCCCGAGAAACAACGCCGCATTGAGCGCGGCGCGCAGCTCGGATAGCGCCCGCATCGCGCTGCGCACCGCCGGCGCTGCGTCGCCATCGTCGAGCCAGAGGATGCGGTCGCCGCGAACGTCGCTTCGCTGCGCGCGCGTCGCGCCGCGACCGATGGCGGCGGGACGGAACGCGCCCGCCCCGTAACGCTGCCGCGCGTCGGCGGCGAGCATCGCGATCGTCGACGCCGGCAGGAAGTCGCCGATCATCGCGAAGCCGTTGTCCGCGATGCCGTCGCAAACCCGTTCGAAGGCGGCCGCGGCAGGTGCGGCGATCACTTCGCCGCGGCGTCCATCTGCATCGTGCCGAAAATATTGCCCTCGGTGTCGTGCGCGTAGGCGAGCCAGCCCACGGTCGGAATCGGCATCGTCGGCACCACGACCTTGCCGCCGAGCTCGGCGACGCGCTTCAGCGTCGCAGCCAGATCGGGCACGTCGACGGTGCAGACGAAACTGTTCACGCATTGCATGGGCGTCGGGCCATCGCCGCGGCGCGGCATCAAACCGCCGTCGATGCCCATCGTGCCGGGCTCGCCGGTCTTGATCAGCCAATAGTCCATCGGCGAATCCCACTTGCTGAAGTTCCAGCCGAAGAGCTTGCTGTAGAAGCCGATCGCGCGCTGCGGATCGGCGGCGTGGATTTCGAAATGGATTGGACGTGGCATTCGGGTTCCTCCTCGTCTGGGGCAGTCATCTTATAATGGTCCGGGTCGCCGCGCGAGTCGTGCCCGGCGTCCATCCCAACCTCAGCGGAGTCTTCCCATGCGCGTGGTCATCACCGGCGGCGCCGGCTTCCTCGGCAGCCGCCTCGCCCGCAGCCTGCTCGAGCGCGGGCAGCTCACCGATGCGCGGGGCAGGACGCGCGCCATCGAGGAAATCGTGCTGCTCGACGTCGCACCTGCATCGGTGACCGGTCCCCGCGTGACCACGGTCACGGGCGATCTCGCCGATCCGGCGCTGATCGAGCACGTCATCACTCCCGCCACCGACTCGATATTCCACCTGGCGGCGGTCGTTAGCGGGCAGGCCGAAGCCGAGTTCGACGTCGGCATGCGCGTCAACCTCGACGCGACGCGCGCCCTGCTCGAGCGCTGCCGCAAGCTGCCGCAGGTGCCCAAGCTCGTGTTCACCAGTTCGCTCGCCGTGTTTGGCGGACCGCTGCCCGACCCGGTGCGCGATGATTCGCCCCTGATGCCGCAGACTTCCTACGGCACGCAAAAGGCGATGGGCGAATTTATGCTCTACGACATGACGCGCAAGGGCTTCATCGACGGGCGCGCGCTGCGCCTGCCGACCGTCACGGTGCGGCCGGGCAAGCCAAACCGTGCCGCGTCGTCGTTCGCCAGCGGCATCTTCCGCGAGCCGCTGTCCGGCGTCGATGCGATCTGCCCCGTCGGGCCGGACGCCGCCATGTGGGTCACTTCGCCGCGCTCGGTCGTCGCCAATCTCGTCGTCGGCCATGAAGTGCCGGCGGCCGAGTTCGCGAAAGCCGGATCCGCGCATACGCGCTCGGTCAATGTTCCCGGCTTGCGCGTCGGCGTCGGGCCAATGGTCGATGCGCTCAGGCGCGTCGCCGGCGAGGCGGTCGCGGCACGCGTCAAATGGCAGACCGATCCCGTGATCGCGCGCATCGTTGCGACCTGGCCGTTCAATTTCGCGCCTGTGCTCGGGCCGGCGCTGGGCATGCAGGCGGATCGCGACTTCGACGCGATCATCCGCCAGTACATCGAGGACGAGCACCCTGCCGGCGCCGCCTCGCACGCCTGACCCGCGCATGAATCCACTCATCACGCCGACGGCCATTGTGCGGATCGTCGCGCGCAACATCACGCCGCTGGTCGGCATCCTGTTCTTTCACTGGTCGGCGACCAACGTGCTGCTGCTGTACTTCCTCGACACGATGCTGTCGATGGCGGTCATCTTCGCCGGGCTCGCGAAAAGCTTCGCTCCGCCCCCTGGCGAAGGGATCGCGGCGCGCGTCAAGGCAGAATTGACCTCGATCGCCGTGGCGCTGTTGCTGTGCGCCTTCATCGCCCTGCCGCTCGGCGGACCCATCGGCATCGTGCTTGCGACAATGGATTTCTCGTGGCGCTTCGCGCTGGGCGACCCATCGCTGCGACTGGGCGTGATTGCGCAGTGCATCATCGCGTTGGGGTCGTACGTCGAGCTCTATCGCGCGCTGTCGACGCACTCGCCGGCCGAGTTGAAGCTCAAGCAGCGCTTCGGCCTGGTCCTGGTGCGCTGGGTGGCGGTATTGCTGGTCTGTTACTCCGGACTTGGCTTCATGGGCGACTTCGGCGTGTTCCTGCTTGTCGCAGCCTACATCGGCGCGTCGATCGTGGCGGAGATCGCACCTGACCGCCTCCTGCGCGGCACGCCTGCCGACGAAGCCGTCGGTGCGAAAATCACGGATCGACTGGCGCGAACAGCCATTCCCGGGAAAGCTGGTGGCGCGGGAAAGTCGAAGGATCCGCAGCCGCCGCGCTAGGCCGCAACGCCGACTGCCGCCGGCGCTTCGCCTTCCACCGCCGCCAGCGCTTCCAGGAGCAAGTGCGGATCACCGACCTGCAGTTGCTTGGCATCGGACAGCATCTGGCGGAAACGGCGCCCCCCCGGCTGGCCGTGATAGAGGCCGAGCACGTGCCGCGCGATGGCGCGCAGAGGTACGCCGCGCGCGCGTTGTTCTTCCGCATACCCGACCAGCGCCGCGATGACATCGGCCCGGGTTCGAGCGGGGGCGGCGTCACCGAAGCAATAGCGCTCCGCCTGCGCCAGCAGCCACGGGTCGTGATACGCGGCGCGCCCGAGCATCACGCCGTCGACATGCTCGAGTTCGCGCGCGATCGCCGCGTGCGTCGCGATGCCGCCGTTGATGACGATAGTCAGCGCGGGAAAGTCGCGCTTGAGGCGATGCACGTAGTCGTACTTGAGCGGCGGAACCTCGCGGTTTTCCTTGGGCGACAGGCCCTTCAGGATGGCGTTGCGGGCGTGCACCAGGAATGCGCTGGCGCCGGCCGCCGCAACCGTGCCGACGAAGTCGCGCACGAAGGCGTAGTCCTCGACCGCGTCGATGCCGATGCGGTGCTTCACGGTGATCGGCAGCGCGACGGCCTCGCGCATCGCCTTCACGCATTGCGCCACCAGCGCCGGCTCGCGCATCAGGCAGGCGCCGAAGCTGCCGGTCTGCACGCGCTCGGAGGGACAGCCGACGTTGAGATTGATCTCGTCGTAACCCCATGCCTCGCCCAGCCTGGCGCTTTGCGCGAGATGCAGCGGATCGCTGCCGCCCAATTGCAGCGCGACCGGATGCTCGGCAGGATCGAAATCCAGATGCCGCGGCACGTTGCCGAATTGCAGCGCGCCGGTCGTCACCATCTCGGTGTACAGGCGCGCATGCGGGCTCACCAAGCGCAGGAAGTAGCGACAGTGGCGGTCGGTCCAGTCCATCATGGGGGCAACGCACAATCGGTGCGACAAGTCGTTCATTCGCTTGAGGGTTTTGACGTTCGGTCGGTCCAATTAACCATTGGAGCGAATCACTACTGTCCGGTTAAAACGCGAATAGATTCAGTTGGTTGTTAAGCATGGTGCTGTCGGAACTGGAATCGCAGCCCGGAAATGCTTGCTGCAAGG
>Ga0209048_10005297_pt1 | contig 12191 bp, 12 predicted proteins | sample FrelakmetCRP12CR_FD_187146 | JGI IMG/M metagenome (GOLD analysis project Ga0209048, IMG submission 187146) | Freshwater lake sediment microbial communities from the University of Notre Dame, USA, for methane emissions studies - CRP12 CR (SPAdes)... | ecosystem: Environmental > Aquatic >... | reverse complement strand
CCACTTCGACATGAGGGAGGAGAGGAAAACGGTCGAGGTCGGGTCCGTCCTCGTCGCCACGGGCTTCACGCTCTTCGACCCGAAGAGGAAGCCCGAGTATGGCTTCGGGGAGTACCCGAACGTCATCACGGCAATGCAGATGGACAGGATCCTGTCTCCCACCCGGCCGTACAACGCGGTCATGCGCCCCTTCGACGGGATGGCGCCGTCCAACATCGCCTTCGTCCTGTGCACCGGCTCCCGCGACTGCACGGTCGACAACCGGCTCTGCTCCCGGGTCTGCTGCATGTACTCGATCAAGCAGGCCCAGCTTCTCATGGGGGCGCTGCCGCTCGCCGATATCACCATTTACTACATCGACATCCGGGCCTTCGGGAAAGGGTACGACGAGTTCTTCGAGCAGGCGAAGGGGATGGGCGTGCGGTTCGTGAAGGGGAAGGTGGCGAAGATCGAGGAAACGGTTACCGGCAACCTCGGGATCCGGTACGAGGACATCGACGGCGACGGGGGTCCGCTCACGGCGGAGCACGACCTCGTGGTCCTGTCCGTGGGCCTCTCTTCCAACCCCGAGGCGTTCGGGTTGTTCCCTCCGGGCGCCCTGGAAGCGGACCCGTTCCGGTACATCCGGGAGGTCGACGAGGACCTCGATCCCGGGAAGACCAGCATCGAAGGCGTGTTCGTCGCCGGGACCGCCTCCGCGATCCGCGACATCCCTGACACGATCCTCCACTCGGGGGCGGCGGCTACCCAGGTCGCCTCCTATCTCCAGCGACAGCGGGCGATGCGATGACCGGGAAGCGGATCGGCGCGTTCATCTGCCACTGCGGGGGGAACATCTCCGACTACGTCGACGAGGAGAAGGTCCGCGCCGCGGCGGAGAAGGAATCCGGGGTCGCCGTGGCCAAGACGTTCCTCTTCTCCTGCTCGGAGGCCGCCCAGCAGGAGATGATCCGGACGATCCAGGAGGAGAAGCTCGACGGCATCGTGATCGCCTCCTGCTCCCCCAAACTGCATCTCACCACCTTCCGCGCGATGGCGCAGCGGTCCGGCATCAACCCGTACATGTACACCCAGGTCAACGTCCGGGAGCAATGTTCCTGGGCGCACCGGCACGGGCGGGAAGAGGCCACCGGGAAGGCGATCCATCTTGTGCGGGCAGGGGTCGCGCGGACAAAGCTCAGCGTGCCGCTGACCGATCTCCGGATCGAGACGACCCCGGCGGCGCTGGTCGTGGGGGCGGGGGTGGCGGGGATGCGGGCGGCGTTGGCTCTCTCCGACATCGGGATGGCCGTGTACCTGGTGGAGCGCGCCGCGGAGGTCGGTGGACGGGTCCCCCTGTGGGGGAGGATGTTTCCCAACGACCGGGAAGGGGCGGAGATGATCGGGACCCTGCTCCAGGCGATCCGGGGCCGGGAGGGGATCACCCTCTTCACGGAAGCCGAGGTGGTCGGGAAAAGCGGGAGCGTGGGAGACTTCTCGGTCACCGTCCGGGTCCGGGGTGTGGAGGAGATCACGCTGCGGATCGGCGCCATCGTGGTCGCGACGGGGTTCGACCCGTACGCGCCGAAGGCGGGGGAGTTCGGTTACGGCCTCCCGGGCGTCGTCACATTGCCGGAGTTCCGGGAACTTTTTGCCGGCGCGAACGGGAAACTACGGTACGGGGACCGGGAGGTTCGGACCATCGTCTATGTCTACTGCGTCGGCAGCCGCCAGCCGGTGACGGAGGAGAACCCCCACCCGAACCTCTACTGTTCCCGGTATTGCTGCACGGCGACGGTCCACACCGCCCTCCTGGCCAACGGGATCGATGACGGCGTCAACCAGTATCACCTCTACCGCGACATGCGGACCTACGGGAAAAGCGAGATCCTCTTCGAGGAGGCGGGACGGAAAGGGTCCGTCTTCGTCCGGTACGCCGATGACGCTCCCCCCGTGGTGGAGCGGCCGGACGGCGACCTGCTCGTCCGGGTCCGGGACGGCCTTCTCGGCGGCGAGGAGATCGAGATCCCGGCGGACCTCGTGGTCCTGGTCACGGGGATGGTTCCCCGGGAGAATGCGAATCTCGTGAACGTGCTGAAGCTACCGATCGACGCGGGGGGCTTCTTCAACGAGATTCACCCCAAACTGCGTCCCGTGGAGACGGTCATCGACGGCGTCTTCATCTCCGGGGCGGCCCAGGGGCCCAAGACGCTCGCCGAGAGCGTGGCGTCCTCGATGGCGGCGGTCTCCAAGGGAGCGGCGCTGCTGCTCAAAGGGTACGTCGACCTCCCTCCCCTCGTCGCCAAGGTCGACACGGAACGATGCGCCTGGTGCGGGGAGTGCGAAAAAACGTGCCCCTACGACGGGGCGGTCGAGAAGGTGCGGCAGGGGGAGAAGGAGGTCGCCTACGTCCACCCCGCGCTCTGCAAGGGGTGCGGGGGGTGCGTTCCCGTCTGCCCCGTGGAGGCGATCGACCTGGAGGGGTACACCAACGCCCAGGTGAAGGCGATGATCGACGCGCTGGTCCGGGAGGCGGGGTGATGGCGAACGAGCGGAGACGGGATCCTTCCGAGGTGATGCGGGACGAGATGGTCATGAAGGGGAAGATCGCGTCCCTCCTTCGCGAGGAACCCAGGACCATCCCGGAGATCGCCGAGGCGCTGCGGTGCCCGGCCCGGGAGGTCACCCTCTGGGTAATGGCCCTTCGGCGGTACGGCGTCCTGGAGGAGCTTCCGAAGGCGAAGGCGGACGATTACTACCGGTACAAGCCGGCACGGGAATAGGAGGCAGGGATGGCGTATCGCGTCGAACCCGGGCTGTACCGGGATGTCGCGAAGTTCGGCGGCGGTGACATCACCGCATGCATGAACTGCGGCAACTGCACGGCCACCTGTCCCCAGTCCGCGGAGACCGGGGGGTTCCCGCGCCGGATGATCCATCTCCTTCAGGTGGGGCACAGAGGGAAGCTCGCCGGATCCCTCGAACCGTGGCTCTGCTACTACTGCGGGGAATGCTCCGACACCTGCCCCCGGGATGCGAACCCTGCCGAGACCATGATGGCCGCCCGCCGGTACCTCACGGGGATGTACGATTGGACGGGGCTGGGGAAGAAATTCTACACCTCCCCGGCGTGGGAGATCGGGGCGATCGCCCTGGTCGGGCTTTTCGTCGTCGCCCTCTTCGCCCTCTTCCACGGTCCCGTGGTGACGGACCGCGTGGAGCTCAACACCTTCGCCCCGGTGAAATGGGTCGAGATCGGCGACTGGATCCTGGGCGGCATCCTGGTCACCCTCCTTCTCTCGAACGGATGGCGGATGTCCCACTGGGTGATGGGCGCGGGGAAGGGGGTCGACGTCCCCTTTTCGGTGTACCTGCGCAAGCTGCCCGCGTTTTTCGAGCACTTCGCGACGCAGAAAAAGTGGCGGGAATGCGAAGGACCGAACACCCGGTGGCTCAAGCATTTCCTGCTGGTCACCGGGTACGTCACGATGATGGTCCTCGTCATCGTGTTTCTCCGGTGGTTCCAGACCGACGAGATCGTCCCCTTCTATCACCCGACCCGCCTGTTCGGGTACTACGCCACGGCGGCCCTGTTGTACGTGACCGTCGACTTCCTGGTGGGCCGCCTGAAGAAACGCGACGCGATCCATAAATACTCCGAGCCCACCGACTGGGTGTTCCTGGTCCTCCTGTTCCTGGTGGCGCTCACCGGCATCCTGGTGCACGTGTTCCGTCTCGCGGGCCTTCCGCTCGCGACGTATTCCACGTATGTGGTGCACATGGCCATCGTGGTGCCGATGCTGGTCGTCGAGGTACCGTTCGGCAAGTGGGGGCACATGTTCTACCGGCCCTTTGCGGCCTACCTGGCCGCCGTGAAGCAGGGGACGGCGGAGGCCGTCGCCCAAGGGACGAAGCGGGCAGCGTGATTCGGGGCGCGGCCCAGGGGAATCGCACATCGTTGTTCCACACATTCCACAAGGAGGGATGAAATGGCAGAGACGACCGAAGAGAAGATCGTGATCATCGGCACACACGGCGGAGACGCCCCCGATCTGGCGAGCCTTCCGTTCGTGGTCGCGAACGCCGCGCTGGCCATGGATGTCAAGACCACCGTCATCCTGCAGGGGGACGCGGTGACGCTGGCGGTGAAGGGAGCCGGCGGGAACATCCAGGGGATCGGTTTTCCCCCCCTGAAGGAACTGATGGCGAGCTATTTCGGACAGGGAGGGAAGCTCCTGCTCTGCACGCCCTGCATCAAGGGACGGAACATTGCCCCGGAGACGCTGGTGGCGGAAGGGTCGCTGATCGCGGGCGCCCGGGTCGTCCAGGAGTGTCTCGAGGCGAAGGCCGTCCTGAACTACTGACGTCCCCGACGTGGGGCCCGTCCTGATCCCGCGGGAGACAAGGACGGAAAACGAGACGGGAACGGGGAGCTCCCCCCACGGGGGGCCCCGTTTTCCTTTCGGAGGATTCATGACGGAAAAGGCCTTTCAAGATTACTATCCCGACGATGTGGCTCATTGCTACGGTTGCGGGCGTTTGAACGCGCGCGGCTACCGGATAAAAACGTTTTGGCAGGGGGATGAGACCGTCACGCGCTTCCGCCCGGAGGCGTACCATACGGCCATACCCGGCTACGTGTACGGCGGATTGCTCGCGTCGCTGATCGATTGCCACGGAACGGGGACCGCCGCTGCCGCGATGTACCGTGCAGAGGGGCGCGAGATGGGCAGCGAACCGCCCTTTCGCTTCGTGACCGGGTCGCTGCATGTGGATTTCCTGAAACCGACCCCCCAATGCGGTGAGTTGGAGATTCGCGGGCGGGTGAAGGAAATCAAGGGCCGGAAGGTCATCGTCGAAGCGACGATCTATGCCGAAGGGGTGGCCACCGCACGAGGGGAAGTGGTGGCGGTACAAATGCCCGAAAGCTTCCTCCTTCAGCCTGTCCCATTGTCTGTCGTTACGTCCTGAAGCCGTCCCCGAGACGCCGCCGGCAAGGTTGTCCATGCCGGTGAGTAGATCTTTTCTCCTCCGGCCGACCGCTACCCGATGCACTCCTTCAGGACGCGCAGCAGGTTCCCTCCGAAGAATGCCTGGACGTCTCTCTTGGACAGGCCGACCTTGCGCATCTCGACCGCCAGGAAACCGAGATCCTGCACACCGGTGTACCCTTCGATCAGGGAGGGGAGGTTTCCCCCGCCGTCTGTCCCCAACCCCACGTGCGCCATGCCGAGCCGCTGTTTCATCCGGACGATCTCGGCGGCCCAGTCCGCGAACGTCATCCGCCGTACGCCCCCGTATTCATATGCGTACGGCCACGTGCAGACGATCCCTCCGGTGGCCGCAATCGTCTCCATCTCCTCCCACGTGCGCAATCTCCGGAAGATCGTGGGGTCGTCGGTAGGTTTGAGACTGGTGTGGGAGTCGACGATCGGCCGTCGGCTGATGGCCGCGACTCCCTGCAGCGTGGAGAGACTCGCGTGCGCCACGTCGACGACCATCCCCAACTCCTGCATCCGGGAAACGACATGTTTGCCCAGCGGGGTCAATCCGCCGTTCGCGGGGCCGGGATCCCTGTCCGGCCGGGCGCTCTGAGTGTCGCCGAGATCGTTGTTCCGGTAATGGATCAAGGTGATCGTCCGCACCCCGAGGTCGTGGAATTCGACCAACCGCGCGGAGGCGACGGCAAAGGGGTCCGCGCCCACGGTGCCCGTGGTCAGCGGGTCTCCCCCTTCGATGGAGAAAATCGCCCCCGGCGGGATTCCCGACCGGAGGAAGAATGGAACGTCGGAAGCCGACAGGACCGGTTTCACTTTCCCGGCGTCGGCAAGCGCCTGGACCTTTGACAGCTGGTACTTCGTCCCTTCGTACTCTCCCACGCCAGGAACGCCGGTGCCGAGGTAATGGAGGTCTCCGATCGCCGCGAAGGAGCTGGCGACCATGCCAATCTCGACGATGCCGCTCAACGTCGACGTATTGTCGATCACACCGGGATTCTCCGTGTAAAACTGGTCCGGGTGGGCATGGGGGTCGAGGATCCGCACTCCTTCCAGCGCCAGGTACTGCTCCCAGTCGCAAGAGGAAAGGATCCCCCCTCCCGCAAGCGATGCCCCTATTGCCGCAGAAAAACGGAGGAATTCGCGACGTTTCATTTCGTGCTCCCTTCTGCCCGGTTGTGACCGGAGAAATACCGCAAGAACCTCCAGAAAATGAAGCAATTTTTATTCCGGTGGGAAGAGGGTCGGCCGCATTGCGGATTATCGAAACCGTTCAATACGTTCTGGAATAAATGGTCGCGACGGAAGACGCCCTGCCGGAACCTGTGGTGAAAACATGACCCAACCATGGAAAATTTTTCCCCAAAGGTAAAAAAAACCGCCCAGGGAGACATTCCCGGGACCCTTTGAGCCGGAGCGGTTGGTTTTCACTTTCCGGTGGAACAGGGGAGGATCAATGCAAACCCGTCTCTTCGGTGGAAGTCCGGACGGGAGGCAGGATGGGCCAGCGCCCAGTGGCTTTTTCCTTCATCGATCGTCTCGACCACCGCGGCGACCGTGGCCTCAAGGTCCCTGCCTGCCGGAACGATCTTCCCGACGCCGATCTCCGCGGTGAGAACGAAGCCCTCCGAATCCCTCCGGACATCGAACAGCAATGAGGTGATGGCCGTCTCCTCCCGAATCCCCTCCCGGTAGCGCGTAAACCGATAGACGTTCCAGTGCCCGGACGGCGAGAGGTTGAACTCCCAATACTCCCCGGAATCCGCCGTGCCGAGAAACAACTCGAGGCAGGTCTCCTCCCACAGTCGGTCCTTCCTTCGGGGCCCCTCCGCGGCGGCGGGGATCGACAACCTCGACAGGTTCCCCCGCGCCTCGAAACGGACCAACAAGGTATCCGCGCGGCGCGCGATCGAGCCCCCGATCGTCACGCCGGCCGGGTTTCCTTCCCCGGGGAACGGTTTCAGGAGAAATCGGGTGGACCCCGCCGTCACGTATCGTACCGGAGGTGGAGCGCCCTTCGCCTGGCGTACGCCCGCTCCTCGCGCGCCCAATCCGCCGCGAGGTCGCGCCACCCCAGGCCCCGTTCGATCGCCTCCCTCTCGCGGGACGATCCGCACAGCAGGTCGAACGCCGGGATCCCTTCCACGAATTCGTACGCTTCCGTCCGCCACCGGAAGCGGACCGGGTCCTGGGCGCGCGCCGCGGTGACGCAGGCCACGCCGATGCGAAAGGGACGAAACGCCTCGCGGTCGACGACGAAGACCTCGACGCCGTGGCAATGCTTGCCGGCATGCTTGTCCCACGTCGGGACGAAATGGACGGGCCGGAACCGGACCCCCGGCAGACGTTCGGCCGCGAGGGCTTCCGAAAGGGAGACGGCGTCGAGCCAGGGCGCGCCGAATAGTTCGAACGGCCGCGTCGTGCCCCGTCCCTCGCTCAGGTTCGTCCCCTCCAGGAGGCACATCCCGGGATAGACGAGCGCCGTCTCCGGCGTCGGCATGTTGGGCGAGGGAAAGACCCACGGGAGCCGGGTCTCCCGTTGGAACATGTCTCGCCGCCAGCCGCGGCAGGGAATCACCGTGAGCGCGAGGTCGAGTTTCCGCTCCTGCCGGTAGAGGGCCGCCAGTTCGCCGATGGTGAGGCCGTGGCGGACGGCCACGTCGTGCACGCCGCAAAAACTCCCGAAGCCGGGGCGAAGCGCCGGCCCTTCCACGGGACGCCCGCCGATCGGGTTCGGCCGGTCGAGAACGAAGAAGTCGAGCTTCGCATGCGCGGCGGCCTCCATGCAAAAGAGCATGGTGGCCTGGTACGTGTAGTAGCGCGCGCCGACGTCCTGGATGTCGAAGACCAGCGCATCGAGTCCGCGCAACGTCCCGCCCGTTGGCCGAAGCGACCCGGCGCTGTTTCCGTACAACGAGTGGACCGGCACCCCGATCTTCCGGTCGCGCCCGCCGCGCGCGGCGGCCATGTACTGGATCTCCCCGCGGACGCCGTGCTCCGGGCCGAAGAGGGCGGCGAGCCGGACGCCTCGCGCCTCGTGGAGCAGGTCCGCGGCGTGACGCAGGCGCCGGTCGACCGACGTGGGGTTGCAGACCAGCCCCACGGCGCGCCCCCGCAGGGGGGCGAAGCGCTTCTCGACGAGCACGTCGAGGCCGGTCCAGACCCTTTCCGTGCGACGCCCGGCGACCGGGCCTGCCTCTCCCATAACTTGGGAAGATACCACATCTCCCGCGGTGGTAGGACCGGCCACCTCCTTGACGGGCGGTTCCTTCGGAATTTGCACGCCGGGGGAGCCCGCCCATGCCAGCTTACTGAAATATTAGGGGATAATTGGGCAACTTTCTCCTTGACACCGTGTACCGGAATGTTCTAAGTCATTGATAATCAACATATTGATTGCATGGCATCGATTTTGCTGTTTTTTTCATCGGTCCGGGAGGACGTAGGAAATAAAGAGGAGAGGAGGTCGGCGAATTGGCGCGACTGTTCGCGGTCTATAAAGTGGAAAACGGAAAAAAGATCCTCCTGGGCGGCCTGGCGGAGCGTCGGCAATCCAGGCCGAGGGAAGACAACCAGCGCGGCCTTTTGGAGATAGCGAAACGGAAATACGCGGAGTCGCCCGACGAGGAATTGAGGGTCGTCCTGGAAGAGGAGTGACCTTCCTTCCCTGCTTGATGATCCCCCCCCCCGCTTCATGTGGAAACCTTCTTCGCTGGCGCGCGTCGAACTCTTGAACAGCGGGACACATTCTTCCACGGAAAAGGAGTTCGCCATGCAGGAGCGCAAGGGAGTGATCACGTTCAAGGGGAACCCGATGACCCTTCTCGGGCCCGAGATCAAGGCGGGGGACAAGGCCCCCGACTTCCGGGTCGTGGACACGGGGCTGGCGCCGGTGACGCTCGCGGATTTCAAGGGGAAGGTCAAGATCATCAGCGCCGTGCCGTCCCTCGACACGCCTACGTGTGACACGGAAACGCGGAGGTTCAACCAGGAGGCGGCGAAGCTCCCGGGGAACGTCGTCGTTCTCACGGTCAGCCTCGACCTCCCGTTCGCCCAGAAACGGTGGTGCGCGGCGGCCGGCATCGACAAGGTGAAGACCCTCTCGGACTACCAGGAACGCTCCTTCGCCTCCGCCTACGGGGTGCTCATCAAGGAGCTGAAGCTTCTGTCCCGGTCGATCTTCGTCGTCGACGGGGGCGACACGGTGCGGTACGTCCAGCACGTGAAGGAGGTGTCCCAGGAACCGGACTACGCCGCGGTCCTCGCGGCGGCGCAGGGGATCCGGTAGAAGGGAGGCGGGAAGACGAGGAAGATGCGCGAAACTCCGGGACCGCTGCCGATCGCGAAGGGAAAGAAGGAAATCTCCCTTCTCCCAGGGATGGCGAACCGGCACGGGCTGATCGCCGGCGCCACGGGCACGGGGAAGACCGTCACGCTGCGGGTGCTGGCCGAGCGCTTCAGCGCGATCGGCGTCCCGGTCTTCCTGGCCGACGTGAAGGGGGACCTCTCCGGAATCCCCCGGGCCGGGGGGGACAACCCCAAGGTGGTCGAGCGGGTGGCGAAGCTGGGACTGGCCCCGTTCGCGTACGAGGGGTACCCCGTCACCTTCTGGGACCTCTTCGGGGAACAGGGGCATCCCGTACGGGCGACCGTTTCGGAGATGGGTCCCCTTCTGCTGGGCAGGATCCTGAACCTCAACGACATCCAGGGCGGCGTGCTCAGGATGATCTTCCGGATCGCCGACGACAACGGCCTCCTGTTGCTGGACCTCAAGGACCTCCGGGAGATGGCGCGGTTCGTCGGGGACAACGCCGGGCAGTTCCGGACGGAGTACGGAAATGTCTCCGCCGCGAGCGTCGGAGCGATCCAGCGGGGGCTCTTGACGCTCGAGGAGCAGGGCGGGGACCGCTTCTTCGGGGAGCCGGCGCTCGACCTGCAGGATCTCCTGCAGACCGATCCCTCCGGCAAGGGGATGATCAATATCCTGGCCGCCTCCCGGCTGATGACGTCCCCCGCGCTCTACGCCACGTTCCTGCTCTACCTCCTGTCGGAGCTCTTCGAGCGGCTCCCCGAAGTGGGAGACCCGGAGAAGCCGTCTCTCGTCTTCTTCTTCGACGAGGCCCACCTCCTCTTCGCTGACGCGCCGAAACCGCTCGAGCAGAAGATCGAGCAGGTGATCCGGCTCATCCGCTCCAAGGGCGTGGGCGTCTATTTCGTCACCCAGAATCCGCTCGACCTGCCGGAGACGGTGCTGGGACAGCTGGGGAACCGCGTGCAGCATGCCCTGCGGGCGTTCACCCCGGCCGACCAGAAGGCGGTCAAAGCCGCCGCGGACACGTTCAGGGCGAACCCGAAGCTGGACGTCGTCAAGGCGATCACCGAACTCGAGGTGGGGGAGGCGCTCGTGTCGGTCCTGGATCCGAAGGGGGCGCCCACCGTCGTGGAGCGCGCCTTCGTCCTCCCGCCCAGGAGCCGGCTCACCCCCCTCTCCCCGGAAGAGCGGGCCCAGGTCATCGGGGAGTCGGTCCTCAAAGGACACTACGAGCGCGTCGTCGACCGGGAGTCCGCCTACGAGAAGCTGAAGGAGAAGGCGGCGCAGCAGGGGGCGGCGGAGGCCGCTGGCGGGGGCGTGGCGGGGCAGGGCGGACAAGCCGGAGGAAAGCCGTCCCAGGCGGGCGTCCTGATCGGCGCCATGGTCAAGAGCGCGGCGCACGCGATCGGCAGCCAGCTCGGCCGACAGATCATCCGGGGCGTGCTGGGGTCGATCCTCGGCGGACGAAGCAGGTGACCGGCGATCAGGCCCCCCGTTCCTTCGACTACTCGATCGCCTTCACGTTCTTGACGAAATATTCCGTCTCCCCGAAGCACTTGGTGGGGACGCCGACGTGCTGCTCGTAGTAGAGGACGATCCGCCGTCCCATGGCCTGATTGATCTGGGCCGCCACCGCGTCGTCCCGGACGGAGAAGTTGAACATCTCGGGCATCGAGCCGGGAACCGCGACCATCGCCAGCTCGCCCTCCCAGGTCTTGCAGACCCACCCTTTTTTTGAAAACTTCTGGATGTAGCCGGCGCGCTCCCCCTTGGAGTAGGCCCACGTCAGGGAAAGCCAGGTGTAACCGGCAAACAGCAGGGCAGCCACCAGGAGAAAACCGAGGGTCCAGAGTCCCGCGCGTGATTTGCCATTTGCCATGTGATTTCACCCCCCGGAGGAATGGGACGAGGTAATTGTATCGGACCGGTCGGGGGGGGTCCACTTCAATGTGGCACGCCCCCTTCCTTTGCGGCTTCCCGGTTTTTTCTGCTTGATCTTGAGGAACTCCACCCGCCGGTTGTTCGTTTGAGTTGTGAATCCTTCACGCCGAGCCGGGGAGAGTATACTTTCCATTATGACCCGATACGCCACCGGGATCTTCTATCACCCGTCCTTCTCGCGGCGCAGTTACCTGACCGTCGGGGCTCGGCTGGCCGATTTCCCGATGGCGCTGGACGGGATCCTGCGGAATGAGCGGGTCAAGCTCTATGAACCGGGGCCGGTTTCGAAGGAACTGCTGCTGAAGGTCCACACCCCGGGGCTGATCGAAGGGGTGAAGGGGGATCCGCTCTGCTCGACCGCCTGGCATTCGGCGGGCGGCGTGGTGATGGCGGGGGAGAAGATCGCGGAAGGGGAGATCGGAAACGCCTTCGCCTTGATCGGCGCCGGCGGGCACCACTCCGGTCGGGATTTCTTCGGGGGATACTGCTGCTTCAACGACGTCGCGCTCTGCATCGTCAACCTGCGGGAGAAGCACGGCTTCCGGCGGTTCGCGATCCTCGACACCGACGCCCACCACGGCGACGGCACGCGGGAGATCTTCCTCGGTGACCCCGACATCCTCCACGTCTGTTTCTGCGGCGTGGAACACGAATCGCCCGACAAGACGAAGGTGGACGTGGCGTTTCCCGACTCCCGGGAGTGCGCGGGCGGGCGAACGATGAACGACGCCTATTTCGACCGGGTGACGCACGGGTTCCCCGACCGTGTCCGCCGGTTCCGACCCGACCTGATCTTCTGGTACTTCGGCTTCGACACCCACCAGGGGGACTACGGCGACATCGGCCTCACCGGCCCGTGCTACTGGAACATCGCCTGCCTGATGCGGGATCTCGCGGGGGAGGTCTGCGGCGGGAAGCTCGCGGTGGTCCTTGGGGGCGGATCCGAAACGCGGCTGGCCACG
>Ga0209048_10005296_pt1 | contig 12194 bp, 12 predicted proteins | sample FrelakmetCRP12CR_FD_187146 | JGI IMG/M metagenome (GOLD analysis project Ga0209048, IMG submission 187146) | Freshwater lake sediment microbial communities from the University of Notre Dame, USA, for methane emissions studies - CRP12 CR (SPAdes)... | ecosystem: Environmental > Aquatic >... | reverse complement strand
ACGTGCAGTTGTCATGGGGTGGTCGCTCGCAGGGGGTACGATTCACGCGTCCGTGGTGGGCGAGAGATCCTCCCGCGCCGCCGCAATCGCCTGGCGCAGGACTTCGGCATCGCCGACATGATTGGCCAGCAGCAGTATCAGCTTGGCATTCACCAGCGCGCTCTGCTTGTCGTCAAGATCGCGGTGCAGGTCGATCAGGTCCTGATAGAAATCATCGGGCGCCGCGATGTTCGGGTCGGTGTTGAGCGTCATGCCGCCTCCTGTCGCGCCGCGCTGGCGGACCCTCCGCTGGCGCGCGCCAGCGCGTTGCGCACCCGGGCGAGGTCGAAAGCCCGCCAACGACCGCAGACGTGCTGGTCCGGACGGATCAGGTAGCAGGTACCCGGCCTTGCAGCGTAGCGTTGCGCCAGCAGGCCGTCGCGATCCCGGACCCCGGGCGCGGGTCCGGCCGATCCGGCGTTCACGTGCACGACATTGCAGCCGACGGCGTCGCCCGCCAGCGCGGCAACGGCATCCGCGGGCACCGCGGCACCGAAACTGAGCATGGTGAATCCCTGGTCGAGGTAGCGCAACAACCAGTCGCCGCGCGGACCGATCACCGGCGCGTCGGCCGCGCAGTTGCCAGGCGCCATCGCTGCGCCGAACCGGTCTTCCGCGCGATCGGGTGTGTTGAGCGGTGAGTCGACCAGCGTCGCCGGCACCGACAGCCGCCCGCTGTTGACCAGCTTGCGGGCAAAGGCGTGCCGCTTGGCCAGCGTCAGCGTCGCGTCCCTGAAGGCGCGACTGGCACGGCCCTTGGGCGTGATGAATTCGGTGCTGCGCGTGCTGTTGCGGATGTTCTCGTCGGCGGCAAGCGTGCGCTCGGCATCGTAGCTGTCGAGCAGCGTCGACGGCGCCAGGTCCTCGAGCACCAGCTCGAGTTTCCAGACGAGGTTGTCGACGTCCTGGATCCCGCCGTTGGCACCCCGCGCGCCGAACGGGGACACCAGGTGCGCGGCGTCGCCGGCAAACAGTACGCGCGCATGCCGAAAGCTGCGCATGCGCCGGCACTGGAAAGTGTAGACGCTCGCCCACTCGATGTCGAATTCCGCCTTGTCGCCTAGCATCGCCCTGAGTCGCGGCATGATCTTCTCGGGCTTTCTTTCCTGGTCGGGATCGGCGTCCCAGCCGAGCTGGAAATCGACGCGCCACACGTCGTCGGCCTGGCGATGCAGCAGCGCCGACTGGTTGCGGTGAAACGGCGGATCGAACCAGAACCAGCGCTCGGCCGGAAATTCCGAGCGCATGTGGATGTCGGCAATCAGGAAGCGATCGTGAAACACCTGGCCGTCGCTGTCCAGCCCGAGCATACCGCGGATCGGGCTGCGCGCGCCGTCGGCGACGATCAGCCAGTCGGCGTGCACGACGTATTCGCCGTCTGGCGTCGCCACGCGCACCGCGACGCGATCCGGCTGCTGCGTGACGCCGACGACCCGGTTCTGCCAGCGCAGCTCCGCCTGCGGCAGTTCGGCCACGCGCTCGACCAGGAACTGTTCGACCCAGTACTGCTGCAGATTGACGAACGCGGGATGCCGGTGCCCGGCTTCGGGCAGCAGATCGAATTCGTAGATCTGCTCGTCGCGAAAGAACACGCGGCCGACGTTCCAGCGCACGCCCTTGTCGACAAGGCGTTCGGCGCAGCCCAGTCGATCGAGGATTTCCAGTGTGCGCTTCGACCAGCAGATCGCCCGTGAGCCCACGCTGACGGTGTTGTCCTCGTCGAGCAGCAGGACATCGATGCCGCGCATGGCGAGATCGATGGCGGCGGTCAGGCCGACCGGCCCCGCCCCCGCGACGATCACCGGCCAGTGCCGTGGCGCGCCGTCGAGGTCCGCTGGCTTGACGTAGGGATATTCGGTATTCGTGTACGTCCTCACCCTTCCAGTGACTCCCACATCTCCCGGTCCCGCTGCGCCGTCCAGATGCGCGGATCGCGGTACTGCGTCGCCTCGTCGTAGGCACGCGTCACATCGAAGGGCAGGCAATGGTCGAAAATGACCCAGTGCCCGAATTTTGGCTTGAGCGCAGCATAGGTCTCCTTGTAGACCGTGCGCAGGTTCTTGCCGGCCGCGGCGCCCGCTTTCACCGCGGCGAACATTTCGGTGACGAAGGCGCGCGTGCCGTCGAGCCCGGCCTTGACGTCTACAGGATTCATCAGCGTCGCACCGCGGCCGGGAACGAGCTTCTGCGGCTGCAGCGCCGCGATCGCGTCGAGCGTCGCCGGCCAGTCGGTGAGGTAGGCGTCGCCCGTGTATGGCGTGGCGGCATACTCGACCAGGTCGCCCGAGAACAGGATCTTCTCCTGTGGCAGCCAGACGATGGTGTCACCCTTGGTGTGCCCGCGGCCGACCTGCATGATCTCGACCTGCAGCTTGCCCAGCCACAGCGTGAGCCGCTTTTCGAACACCAGCGTCGGCCAGGTCAGCCCCGGCACCGATTCGACCGCGCGAAACAGGCGCGGAAAGCGCTCGATCTCGCTTTTCATGTCGGCTTCGCCGCGTTCGACGATCAGGTCGAAGGTGTCGCGGCTGGCGATGATGTGCTCGGGCCGGTAACCCGAAGCCCCGAGCACGCGCACCGCGTGATAGTGCGACAGGACGACGTAGCGGATCGGCCTGTCGGTGACCGCGCGTACGCGGCGGATCACGTCCTGCGCCATCACCGGGGTCGCCTGCGTATCGATCACCATCACGGCATCGTCGCCCACGACGATGCCGGTGTTCGGATCGCCTTCCGCGGTATACGCGTAGGCATGGTCGGAGAGCTTGTCGAAGCTGACCTTTTTTTCCTCGAGGTCGGCGTGGGACGCGAATTTCTTGTCGCTCATGGTCAGGGTCATCTCCAGAATGCAGGGGCGTCCCGCCGCCGAATTCTACGCCCGCCGGGAGAGCGCGCAAAGAAGGCCGCGGTTCAGCGCGGATAGAGACCGAGCGTTTGCGCCTGCAAGCGCGCCAGCCCCAGCAGCGCGTCCAGATTCGGCGTCGGTTCGCCGACGGCGGCACCAATCTCGCGCACCGCCGAGAGCAGCGTGTCGATCTCCACCGGGCGCCGCGCCTCGATATCCTGCAGCATCGAAGTCTTGAAGGCGCCGAGCTTGCGCGTCACCGCGTTGCGCTCGACGCCGCTTTGCCCGACCGGACAGCCGATCTTCGCGCCGATCGCGGCGGCTTCGCCCATGACCGCCAGGCAGAAGCCGTTGACCAGGGGATCGTCGAGGATCCGGTCGGCGGTCGCGCCGGTGAGGGCAGACACCGGATTCATGGTCATATTGCCCCACAGCTTGTACCAGATGTCGCGCTGGATGCATTCGGAGCGCTCGACCTCGAAGCCGGCGTTGCGAAACAGCGCGCCCACGGCGTCGAGTCGAGCCGACGGTCCGCCGCGCGGCTCGCCGAAGATCAGCCGCTTGCCGACCGCGTTGCGCGTGAGTCCGGGCTCCGGAGTCGAACATGCCGCGTGCACGACGCAGCCTTGAACCTGCGCCGCGGGAATCGCCACCGCGATGCGCCCGCCCGGATCGATCGACTCGAGCCGCAAGCCTTCGTGCACGCCACCGAAGCCCTGGAAGAACCACCACGGCACGCCGTTCATCGCCGTGACGACGATGGTCGAAGGTCCCAGGAGCGGCGCGATCGACGCGGCGACGCTCGCGAGCGCCGGCGCCTTGACTGCGATGACCACGAGATCCTGCTCGCCCAGTTCGGCGGGCGCTTCGGCAACGCGCGCGGCGGCGCTCGTGAGCGCGCCTCCGGATTCGGCACGCCAGCCGTGCCGGCGCAACGCTTGTGCCGTTTGGCCACGCGCGATTGCCGCGACGTCGACTCCCGCAGCGGCAAGTCGGGCACCGAGAAAAACACCGATCGCGCCGGCGCCGACGATGCAGGTTTTCATCGAGCGCGCCGGTCGTCGCCGACGATGGTGTTCGCCAGCCTGCCGATGCCGTCGATCTCGGTGACGACCTCGTCGCCGGCATGCACTCCGACGCCTCCCCCGGCGTTGCCCGTGAGGATGACGTCCCCGGGCGCGAGCGTCATGAATCCGGAAAGGTACGCGATCAGGTACGCGATGTCGAAAATCATGTCGCCGGTATTGCTGCGCTCCACGATCGCGCCGTTGATGTACGTGGTCTGCCGCAGGCTCATCGGATTCCGGACGTCCGCCGCGTCGACCAGCCACGGCCCGATGGGAGTGCAGGCGTCGCGGCTCTTGGCGCGCAGATTCGGCCGATAGTAGTTCTCCAGATAGTCGCGCACGGTGTAGTCGTTGACCACCGAGTAGCCGGCGACGTGATCGTAGGCGTCGGCGCGGGTAACGCGGCGCGCGGTGCGACCGATCACGACGGCAAGCCCGCATTCGTGGTGCATGTACGTCACTTCGTCCGGCCGCCACGTGCAGCCGCGATGTCCGATCAGAGTATTCTCGCCCTTGAGGTAGATCTGCGGTTCGCCGGGTGGCGTGAAGGCCAGGTGTTCGCTGCGATCGATATAGTTCTCGGCGACCGCGACGATCGTCCGCGGACGCCGCGTCGGTTGCAGCGGCGGCAACCAGCGGACCTCCTGCTCCGCGACGCTGCTGCCGTCGGCGAGCTGCAGGCGGCCTTCGGCCAGCACTGCATCATGGATCGCGCCATCGCTTTCGATGCGGGCACGCTTCATGGCCGCGCCTCGCCGACGACGGTATTCTCCAGCGCGCCGATGCCGTCGATCTCGATACGCACGCGGTCGCCTGGCCGCGCCTGGGGCGCCGGCTCCGGCACGCCGGCCAGGAGAACGTCGCCTGCCGCCAGCGTCATGAATTCGGACACGTCGGCGATCAGCGTCGCGATGGAGCGGACGAGATTGGCGGTCGTCTCGGCACCGCGCCCGCGATCGTTGACGTAGGTGCGAACGCCGAGCGCATCGGGGTTGGCGATGGCCGCGCGCTCGATCACCCACGGTCCGACGGAACAGAAGCCGTCGCGGCAACGCTCGCGCACGGCGCATTGCCGCAGGTCGGCGTGCGACGCGTGCACGTCGTTGACGATCGTGTACCCGGCGACGTGCTCCAGCGCGCGCGACGCCGCGACCCGGGTCGCCGGGATGCCGATGACGATGCCCAGCGCGGCGCCGACGTTGACCGCGTCGAGGCCCGCCGGCAGCCGGATCGGCGCACCGTGCGCTATCCAGGTATTGGCGGGCTTGAAATAGAGCACCGGCGCCTGCGGCGGTGCGAAATACGGCGCTTGATGCACGGCATCGCCGAGCGCCGCGAGCCCGCCGCGATAGTTGAGCAGCGTCCCGATGATGGTTCCGCGCGTGGGCACGTCCCAGTCGACCCGGCCGACCGTCGAAGCGTCCCCGTCGATGCGCAGCGGACGGCCCGCCGCGTCGATGTCGACGCGCAACGGCTGCACCGAAGTCCGCGTTCTCACCCACGCGATTGCCACTCCAACTCCTCCAATGGCAGCGCCGCCGCCTCGCCTGCGCCGCGGTCTCGCCCGAAGCTTCCACCGCCGCTGGTTCGCATCTTAGCGGCAATGGACCGCGAGCGACGCGGTTCGCCGCTCGTATCGGCCCTGCGCCGTCGCAATCCTCACAACGCTCCGATCGCCTGCAGCGCGCGCCGGACCTCGTCGATGCCTTCGGCCGACAGGGGCGCCTGCGGCGGCAAAGGCGGCCCGACGGCATAGCCCTGCAGCTCAAGCGCGCCCTTGATGCACGCGGCGAGATTGTATTTCGCGAACACCTGATTGAGCGCCCACAACGGGCGCTGCCGCTCCATCGCCGCGTTCCAGTCGCCCCGCTTGCAAAGCTCGTAGAGTTCGACGCTCTGCCTTGGCGCAACGCATGCCGGCCCCGCCATCCAGCCCACGCCGCCGATGAGCATGACGCAGGCCGGAATGTGCGACGAAGCCGCGAACACCTGCATGCGCCCTTCCACCCGGTTGATGATCGACAGGAGGCGGCCGGTGTTGTTGGAGGCGTCCTTGATGTAACCGATGTTGCCGACGCGGCTCAGGCGTTCGATCACCGGCAAACTCAGGTCCGAACGCTGGAAATTCGGATTGGTGTAAAGGACGACGGGAATGGCGACCGCATCCGCGATCGCCTTGAAATACGCGTACACGCCCTCGTCGCCGACCGGGAAATAAGCCTCGAGTATCGCCAGGATGCCGGCGCAGCCCATGTTTTCGATCGCGCCGGCCTGCGCCACCGCGTCGGCGATCGTGGTCGACGCCACGCCCGCAACGACCGGTACGCGCCCCCTCGCGGCGGCGATGACGACTTCGACGACCCGGCGCCGCTGCGGCCAGGCAAGGTAGGCGAACTCGCCGGTCGAGCCCAGCGGCGACAGCCCGTGGACACCGGCGCCGATCAGGTCATCGCACAGCCGCGCGAGCACTTCGGCGTTGACTTCACCCGAAGCATGTAGCGGCGAGGCGAGGTATGGAAAGACGCCGTGGAATCCGGGATCGCGCATCGTCAGAGGGTACCGCGAATGCGCAGTGCCTCCAGCCGCAGCGCGATCTTCTGTTCGAGTTCGCTCAATTGCCGCTGCAGCTTCCTCCGTTCCGCACCGTCCGCGCAGGCGCGCACCGCGGCGATCAGGTCGGCGCGCTGATGGAACATGGCGATTTCCGGCGGGTAGAAGCCGGAATTCTTCAGTATCTTGAACGGCATGCGCAACGTCTCGGGCGTGGCGTGCCAGCCGGCGTCCTCTTCCATGGGCTTGCCGTAGCTCTCTGCAGCGCGCAGCTCGCCCGAGAGGGCCGCCTCCTTCAGGTGCCGTGCGATTTCGTCGTCAAGGGTTCCCATCGGGAGGTCTCGCAATATGCGTCTGGGGATATCATCGACCGGTCGGCGGACACACTATGCCAGAAGCTCAGGTCTTGGGACGCTTGTCGACGACGCGCCTAGCTTTCCCCAGCGAGCGCTCGATCGCGCCGACCTGCAGCACGCGCACCTCGGCGCTCACTCCGATCAGGCTCTTGATCGAATGCGCGAGCTTCGCGCCCGCAGCATCGCCATCCTTCGCACCGGCACCAGGAGCCCTTTCGACCAGCACGGTGAGCTCATCGAGATTCTTCGGGCGCGTGATCTCGAGCTGGTAATGTGCCGCCAGCGCGTGATCCTTCAGGATGAGTTCCTCGACCTGCGTCGGAAAGACATTGACGCCGCGGATGATGAGCATGTCGTCGGAACGGCCGGTGATCTTTTCAATCCTGCGCATCGTCCGCGCGGTCGGCGGCAGCAGGCGCGTGAGGTCGCGCGTGCGATAGCGGATAATCGGCAACGCCTCCTTGGTGAGCGAGGTGAAGACCAGCTCGCCCTTTTCGCCCTCGGGCAGCACGGCGCCGCTTTCCGGGTCGATGATTTCGGGATAGAAATGATCCTCCCAGATCGTCAGTCCATCCTTGGTCTCGATGCACTCCTGCGCGACGCCCGGGCCCATCACCTCGGACAACCCGTAGATGTCGATCGCGTCGATGTCGAGCCTGGATTCGATCGCCTGGCGCATGGTCGGCGTCCACGGTTCGGCACCGAAAATGCCGATCTCCAGCGACGTCGCCTTCGGGTCGATCCCCTGTCTTTCCATCTCCTCGGCCAACGCCAGCATGTACGACGGCGTAACCATGATGACGCGCGGCGCGAAGTCCTGGATGAGCTGCACCTGCTTCTCGGTCTGGCCGCCGGACATCGGGATCACCGTGCAGCCGAGCTTCTCGGCGCCGTAGTGCGCGCCGAGGCCCCCGGTGAACAGGCCGTAGCCGTAGGCGATGTGCACCAGATCGCCAGGGCGCCCGCCGGCGGCGCGGATCGAGCGTGCCATCACCGTAGCCCAGGTATCGATGTCCTTGGCGGTGTAACCGACCACGGTCGGCTTGCCCGTCGTTCCCGACGAGGCGTGAATGCGCGCGACGCGCTCGCGCGGCACCGCGAACATGCCGAAAGGGTAGTTGTCGCGCAGGTCGGCCTTGACCGTGAACGGAAAGCGCGCGAGATCGGCCAGCGACCTGCAGTCGGCGGGTCGCACCCCGGCCTTGTCGAACGCCTTGCGGTAGTGCGCGACATTGTCGTAGGCGTGCCTGAGCGTCCACTGCAGGCGCCCCAGCTGCAGTGCCGCGAGTTCGTCGCGGCTCGCAGTCTCGATGGCTTCGAGACCCGGCGGTGGGGCTTTCCTGGCGGACATGGCTCCCTCCTCCTACGGGCCGCTAATCACGTGGCCCTTGATGCGATGCGACTTGCCGCGGAACAGCGCGATCGCCTCGCCGCGCTGGTTGTGCACGTCGACGTCATAGACGCCGGTGCGGCCGCTGGCGCTGCGCTCCCGCGCGACCGCGGTGAGGACGTCACCTTCGCGCGCCGGTGCGATGAAGTCGATCCCGGCGCCGGAGGCCACCGTCGTCTGGTTGCCGCTGTTGCAGGCGAACGCGAACGCACTGTCGGCCAGCGTGAAGATGAAGCCGCCGTGGCAGGTGGCATGGCCGTTGAGCATGTCGCCGCGCACCGTCATGACCAGTTCGGCGCGGCCGGGGCCAACATTGACGATCCGCATCCCCATCATCTGCGAGGCGCGGTCGCGCGCACACATCGCGCTCGCGACCTGTTCGGCGAGTGCCTGCGCCTCGTCTGCGGTCAAGGGTTCCGGATGCTTTTCCACCTGCGCTACTTTCCCGTAAACCGGGGGGAGCGCTTGGCGGTGAACGCCGCCACGCCTTCGCAGTAGTCGTCGCCGCGCCCGAGCTCGCGCTGCAGGTCGCGCTCGACATCGAGTTGCGCTTCCAGCGTGTTGCCGGCGGCGAGCAGCAGGGCGCGCTTGGTCGCCGCGAGACCGCGCGTCGGCGCGCCGGCGAAATGCTGCAGCATGCCGTCCACCGTGCCCGCCAGCTCGGCGTCGTCGACGCACTTCCAGATCAGGCCCCACTCCACAGCCTGCTCCGCCGAAAGCTTGTCGCCCAGCAGCGCAAGTCCCATGGCGCGCGCGCTGCCGACCAGGCGCGGCAGGAAATACGTGCCTCCGGCGTCGGGCAGCAGGCCGATCCGAGCGAAGGCCTGGATGAAGCTCGCCGACTTCGCCGCGATCACGATGTCGCAGGCAAGCGCGATGTTGGCGCCCGCGCCCGCGGCGACGCCGTTGACCGCGCAGACCACCGGCAGCGGCAGCGCACGCAGCGCCAGCACCAGCGGCTTGTAGTTGCGCTCGATCGACGCGCCGATGTCGACCGGCTCGGCACCAGGCGCGACCGCGCGATCGGCGAGGTCCTGACCTGCGCAAAAGCCGCGACCCGCGCCGGTGAGCAGCAGTACCCGGACCGAAGTGTCGGCGCGCACCCGCGCCAGCGCGTCGCGTACCTCGGCGTGCATCGCATCGGTGAAACTGTTCAGGCGATCTGGGCGGTTCAGCGTCAGTCGCGCGATACCGCCATCGATGGAGAACAATATGGAATCGTAATTCATCGCGTCGCTACCCGATCTACGAGCAAATTGGATCCCGGCCTTCGCCGGGATGACACATCATTCGTCGGCCCGGCGCAGGCCGGGGCCCAAGGCCGGGTCCGTGGCGCAGCGATCACACATGCATCCGATGTTGCACGACCCGAAACCGGCTTGCCACGAACGCCGCATCGGTCAATGCCGCGTTCGCCGCAGGATTGGCGCCCGTGCCATGGTAGTCCGAATACGCGGCCGATTGATTGACGAAGACACCGCCGGTCAGGTTGATCGACAGCGCGACGCCGCTATCCTCGGCGAGCGCGATCGTCGCTTCGGTCACCTTGGCGTTCGTCGAGTACAGCGACAGGGTCAGCGCGCCATGCTCCACGACCGCTCGGCGCGCAATGTCGAGGCTTTGCGCGGTGCTGTCGGTGGCGATGACGAAGCCGATCGGGCCGAACCACTCCTTGAGGTACTTCGCCTCGTCCTTCGCGTCGAGCGCGACGATCAGCGGCGTGCGGATGCGCGCCCCGGGAAACTGCGGGTGCGCGATCGCCTGGCTGTCGACGACCACCGGGCCAAGCGAGCGTGCGGCTTCGATGCGCGCGGCAACGCCGTCGTTGACCACGGCGCCGAGGATCTCCACCGCGCGCGCCGGGTCGCCGACCAGCTTGCTCACCGCCTCGCCCAGTGCCTGCGCGACCCGGTCGAAACTCAGGTGGCCTTCCGCGGTATCGATGCCGTCCCTGGGCACGTACACATTCTGCGGCGCGGTGCACATCTGCCCGGTGTAGAGCGCGAGCGAGAACGCCACATTGCGCGCCACGGCCTTGAAGTCGGCCGCCGAGTCGACAATGATCTGATTCACGCCGGCCTTCTCCGTATAGACCTGCGCCTGCCGCGCATGCTGCTCCAGCCAATTGCCGTTGGCGCTGCTGCCGGTGAAGTCGATGAGCTTGACCTCGGGCCGCAGCGCGAGCTTCTGCGCGGTGTCGTCGCCGGCGGCGTGGGCGACCAGCGTGACGACATTGGGGTCGAAGCCGGCTTCGGAGAGCACCTCGCGGGCGATCTGCACCGTGATCGCCAGCGGCAGGATGGCATTGGGGTGCGGCTTGATCACCACGGCGTTGCCGGTCGCGAGGCTCGCAAACAGGCCGGGATAGCCGTTCCAGGTCGGGAAGGTGTTGCAGCCGATGACCAGCCCGATGCCGCGCGGAACGATGCGGAAGTGCTTTTCCATCTTCAGCGGCTCGTTCTTGCCCTGCGGTTTTTCCCACAGCGCCTTCGCCGGGATGCGGCGCATTTCGTCCCAGGCGTAGGCGATGGCCTCCAGCGCGCGATCCTGCGCGTGCGGACAGCCCGCCTGGAACGACATCACGAAGGCTTGGCCCGTGGTGTGCATGACCGCGTGCGCGATTTCGAAGCTGCGCTTGTTAATACGCATGAGGATCTCCAGCGCCACGCCGATCCATGCTTCCGGGCCGGCGTTGCGCCACGCCGGCTCGGCCTTGGCGATCGCCGCGAACAACGCGTCGATGTCGACCTTCGGATAGGCAATGCCGAGCGCCATGCCGTAGGGCGAGACTTCAGCGCCCACCGTGCCGCGCGAGCCGGGCAGCGTGAGCGGGAACGGTTTGTGCAGCAGCGCGTCGAATGCGGCCTTGCCCGCTTCGGCCGCCCCCTCTCCATACACCTTGGGACTGGGGCTTTCGGGAAACGCGCTCCAGTAGCCGCGCTCGCTAATGGCCTGCAGCGCGCGATCGAGCAGCGCCTTGTGGCGCTCGAACAATGGATGAGACAAGAGTACTTCTCCTTGGAAACGCGTGCTTATGAGTCACCAATGGCAACTACATGCTTGTCGTCCCCGCGAAAGCGGGGACCCAGTGACTTAACGTCAACCCCACCGGGTTCGCGTTTTCGCGGAAACGACGAAAGTAAGTCCGTTCGGCTCGCACTAGGTTAGCAGTTTGTGCCCGACCCCGGAAAGATCTCACCCCGTCTGGTCGAAATCGACGACCACCTTGTCGGTCACCGGATAACTCTGGCAGCACAGGATGAAGCCGCGCGCGATTTCGTAGTCCTCCAGAGCGAAATTGACGTCCATGTCGACCTCGCCCTCGATGAGCTTGGCGCGGCAGGTGGAGCACACGCCGCCCTTGCACGAATACGGCAGTTCGATGCCCTGTTGCAGCGCGGCGTCGATAATGTTGTCCTTGCCCTTCTGCAGCGTGTACTGCTTTGCTGCGCCGTCGATGATCACCGTCACCGCGCATTCGGCATGGCCCGGATCTGGTGGCGCGTAGGTCTTGCGTTCATGTTTCGGGATGCTGGCCGCAAACAGCTCGACCTTGACCCGCGCCTTCGGCACGCCGTGCGCAAGCAGCGACTCCGACGCCGCCTGCATCATGCCGTCGGGTCCGCACACGAAGGCCGTGTCGATGGCGGAAGCGTCCACCCAGTGTTCGAGCAGCGCGTCTGCCTTCCCGCGGTCGATGCGGCCGTTGAGGATGTCGATGTCCTGCGCCTCGCGGCTCATGACGTAGACCAGGTTCAGTCGTCCGAGAAACGTGTCCTTGAGATCGGCCAGTTCCTCCTTGAACATGACCGCGCTCGACGAGCGATTGCCGTAGAAGAGCGTGAAGCCGCTGTGCGGTTCGGCAAGCAGCGTTGTCTTGATGATCGACAGCAGCGGAGTGATGCCGCTGCCGGCGGCAAAGCCGACGTAGTGCTTGCGGTTGTCGG
>Ga0209048_10005295_pt1 | contig 12195 bp, 9 predicted proteins | sample FrelakmetCRP12CR_FD_187146 | JGI IMG/M metagenome (GOLD analysis project Ga0209048, IMG submission 187146) | Freshwater lake sediment microbial communities from the University of Notre Dame, USA, for methane emissions studies - CRP12 CR (SPAdes)... | ecosystem: Environmental > Aquatic >... | reverse complement strand
GTTTGAGGCTGCTTAACCGGATCATAGGTCGATGGGCGGACGCTTATTAACGCGTTCGGGCCTAAATAGTCGATTGTTCTATAAACAACTATAAACAAGATTATTGGTTGGCGCGGGATGGGTTAGAGAAGATCGCATAGTGAGGGGATGATCTTTCAAATATCCAATCCTTCCCGCCGCACATGCATTGCTGGCCTGGCTCTACAATCAAAAATCGGCGGCCAAAACCTTCTAATTGAAGAGGTTAGAGATCAATGCCGTGTTCAACCCGGGTGCGATTGAGTTGGAGAGCAAGGTATGGCTGGTGCGCCGCCTGGAGGGCTCCGACCGCAAATCCTTTTTCACCATCGCCGAAAGCGAAGGCGGAGTGGACAACTTTCGTTTTTGGGATTATCCGGTTGAAATGCCCGAGACCGATGATCCCGACACCCCATCCGGTGACTTAATGTATCCTGAATTTATCGGATGCTCCAGGTGGAGTAACCCAAGGGACATTATAAAATTCTTTGAAATTCAAAGAGTATTTGATAATAACTTGATTATGCAATTTGCGGCTGCTATAATGAAACTAACATTAATGCAAGTTTAATTTAAACATATAAATCTCAGACCAGCAATACCGGCCAAAATGGGGCGCGGCCTCTTGCAGAGGTCAATAGTAACAAGCTGGTTGCTTATTGGTATCTTGTGGGTCTATGTTTCCTGCGAAAGTTATGAAAAGCGATTTAAACTAATTTATCGGTTGTAAATAAATACGAAATAAAATCCATAATTTGATTGGTTGCCAAATTGTCGGTAGGGCGGAGCGTGGATATCTGAGAAATGCCGATGGGAAGAGGATAATACCAACCTGGTTTACGCCTGAGATCGATAAATCCTTGTTAAGCTACAGGTATTTTACCGCTAACTAATCCAAAGGAGTTCTTTATGCCCTCTCAAGATGGAATTGAACTACGTCGGATCATATATGTAATTCGTCGTTGGCTTTGGCTTATCATTGGCTGTACGCTGCTCGCGGTCGTTACTGCATATTATGTGACCTCCAAGATGCCTCCTGTCTATAACGCAACCGTCAATATATTAGTTGAACCCGCCCAAGCTTCAATAACTAGTGGATACACCGATCTTGTAGCGGGTGAGCGGCTGGCCATAACCTATAGCCAAATGGTGACGGGACGAAGTATATTGGATGAAGTGATCTCACAGTTAGGTTTAAAAGAAAACCCAACCGCACTGGCTAAAAAGGTCACAGCAGAATCAATAAAAAACACCCAGTTGATTCGGTTATCAGTGGAGGACTCATCTGCTACCCGGGCAACGTTTCTTGCGAATACAATCGCTGATGTATTGGCCAAACATGTCCAGTCACTACAAGCGGTTCGGTATACTGCTTCCCTGACAGGTATGCAAGAGAAGATTAAAGAACTATCAACCTTGATAGATGAGACCACCCCAAAAATTAATGCCCTGAATGCAACCGCCATTGAGAAAGGAGCAGAATTAACCCGCCGACAGAGTCTTTTGGACGGTTATCGCGGAGATTACCGGGCACTCCAGCAGAGTTTCCAGACACTGCAATTGACGGTAGAACAATTGACAGACAAGGTGCACATCGTTGAGGCAGCTCAAGTACCACAGGTAGCAGATCCCAAAAAACCTCCTGTTGCAACTTTGACTTTACTGGTCGACCAATCCCTGATGACGGGGAGTAGCGGTTATTTTACTCCCGCCAGCGGTCAATTGTCTGTAACTTACGGTCAGATGATGATGAGTCAATCCTTGTTGGAAGCCGTCATTGCAAAATTGGGGTTAACAGAAAACCCAGCGATGCTAGCAGCTAAAATCGATGTACAACCGGTTATTAACACACAATTAGTTCGGCTCAGCGTGGCAGACCCCTCTCCCACGCGCGCGAAGCTTATAGCCGATACTCTTGCTGAAATATTTATCGACCAGACTCAGACGCTATTGGCGAAACCATATACCGACCGCCTGGCTGTAATGCAAAAGCAAATGGATGGGTTATCCGCACAGATCGAACAAACCCAGGCAGATATCGAAACGTTGATGGCCGAAAAATCTCAGGCTGAGACGGAACTACCACCTTTGGCAAGCCTTCTGGCGGGCTATCGCGCTGATTTTCAAATCCTTCAACAAAACTATGAACAAACGAGCTCGAATGCAGCCGGTGCATCGGATGCGGTTGTCATCTTGGATCAAGCCCATGTACCGGAGACCCCGATTCAGAGGAATTTATTATATATATCTATAGCGGCTGTGGTTGGCCTTATGGTTGGAACCGGTTTGGCTTTCGTATTGGAACAGCTAAATGACAGGATCAGAACATCTCAAGATGTTACCGAGAAGTTGGGATTGACCACACTGGGGATGATCGCCGGTCTTCCGAGAAGAGAGGAGGAATTGGTTGTCAATGCTCAGCCAAGATCGTACCAGGCGGAAGCATTCCGCATGCTGGGAACAAATATCCGCCTCTCCAATATTGTCAAAACAATCCACACCCTGGTCGTGACCAGTCCCGAAAGTTCAGAAGGCAAATCTCTCATTGTCGCCAATCTAGCCATCGCTTTAGCTAACATGGGCATGAAAGTCGTTGCTGTGGATGCGGATCTCCGGCTTCCACGCCTGCACCGTCTGTTTGGAATTGGCCTGGGGGAGGGTCTCACCGAGTCTTTGTTAAAAGGAAGTTTTGAAGGTATTATACAGACCACGAAGTTTGAGGGATTGAAGGTTCTCACAAGTGGAACTCTACCGCCCAATCCGGCTGAGGTATTGAGTTCTCCACAAATGACAAAAATGCTGGATAAATTGGCCAAAAATGTTGATCTGGTAATAATCGATTCAACCCCTCTCTTGGCGGTAGCAGACGCGACTATCTTGGCATCAAAGTCCGATGGTGTGTTGCTCGTTCTGCGATCAGGTCACACACCCAGTCAGGCTGTTCGGGATGCGATAGAGCGTCTGCACCAGGTTAGGGCTAATTTGATTGGCGTCGTTTTAAATGATGTGTCCACACGAAGAGATAATTATTATAAATATTACGGCCATGAAGATAACAAAGCAATGGATTATTTTCGCAGCTGGAGAAGAACCCTGGTAACATTTCCCCCTAGGTTTAGGAGAAATGGGAAATCTGCGAAAGAAACTGGAGATAGTGTTCCGGACCCAAATATCGAGCAAGAACCTGTACAGATTGATTGACGATTTATGTCATTGAAGTTGCGATGGAAATACGTGGCCATTCCGGTAGTTGCCCTCATCCTGGTCGGCGTGGTCTTGTTCTTAATTCGCGAGCCGGTTCTATTCTTCATCGGTGACTTTCTTATAGTAAAGGATAAACTCCAACCCGTTGACGTGATCCATGTCATTGCTGGCGCTGATTATCGAACCGACTATGCTATTCAATTATATAAAGAAGGTTATGCAAAGCAGATTTTTTTTACTGGAGGATGGTGCTCGAAGCATCAGGTCAACCATTCTGAACATGGTAAAGAAAGGGCTATCGAACAGGGTGTGCCTTCTGAAGCCATTGCCATTGATGGGACCGAAATAAATTCGACCTACTCAGAAGCAGTCAGACTTAAAGAATTCATCGCTGAAAGCCCTATCCCAATTCAATCGGTAATTGTCGTAAGCGATCCATATCATATGCGCCGGGCACGCTGGACTTATAGAAAAGTGCTGGGTGATCAAATTATCCTTCAGATGGCTCCAGTTCCATTCGAGCAATTGCCTTACCCTAACCGCTGGTGGACCAACTGGGAATCGAGAAGCATAGTCAGAGATGAATACGTGAAAACCGTCTTCTATTATGCCAGATATCAATTTAGTTGGGGACCGGTGAGGGAATGGTTGGCAACCTTTGACAAGTACTAACCTTCAAAGTTAGCTTCTCGATGTAAATTAACGCAAAAGCTCAAATACCACAGGTTATTTTGACAGAAGCCTTATATAAAGAACTGAGTTTGATTCACTTTGGGATGGGATAACCGTTTCCTCGATGCAACCACACGAAGAAAGTTTGCTTAAATTATCTGAGCCAGTTAAACGCTATATGGAGGCTAGGGAAGAGCACTCTACGCTTGATTTAGTCCGCAGGCTCTGTGAAACTCTTAATAAAGAGGGGATAGTTTATTGCCATTGGAAGAGTACCGCAGCTCTTGATCGTTCAGCCAGGGGTGATAATGATCTCGACCTATTGGTAAGCCGCTCTGATGCGTTGCGCTTTACCGAGATACTCTGCCAACATGGATTTAAAGAAACTTTTGGGCCAACGGAACTGCAATTGCCTGGTGTTTTGAATTATTATGGTTATGATCAACCAGCTGACCGATTTGTTCATGTTCATGCCCACTACCAACTGGTAATGGGACAAGATATGACGAAGAACATTCATCTACCGCTGGAGCAGGCCTATCTGGCATCGGCTGTCCAAAGGGGTTTATTTAAAGTCCCGGCGCCTGAGTTTGAGTTTATTCTTCTTGTTATCCGGATGGTATTAAAACATTCAACATGGGATACCACCCTTTCCGGTCAGGGAACTTTGTCGCCTAGCGAAAAACAAGAGGTGTCTTACCTGCAAGCCATGTCTGACCGCGCTCAAATCGATTATTTATTAAAGCAACATCTGCCCTTTGTAGATTTGATGCTGTTCGACGACTGTTTACGATCAATTCAACCGGGTTGCCCAATTTGGAATCGCATTAAAACTGCGAATAAGTTACAAAATCGGCTCAAAATCAATGGACGCCGTTCACAAATTCCAGACCTCTTTCTAAAACAGTGGCACCGGTTGGTTTTGGGTATGCGGCGAAGAGTTCTCAGACGCATTCCAAAGATACATTTAGCTAGTGGCGGCGCAATCATTGCTATTGTCGGCGGGGATGGTGCCGGCAAATCCACAGCTGTGGATGAGTTATATGCGTGGCTCTCGAAAAAATTTAAAGTTTCCAAAGTACATATGGGGAAACCACCTTGGTCATTGACTACGATTACGATTCGGGGAATATTAAAAATCGGCCGGTCAATGGGTTTATACCCCTTTATGAGAACGCCTTTAGAGTATACGCTTGATCCGAATTCTATAATCTTCCCTGGATATCCATGGTTAATACGAGAAGTTTGTACAGCTCGCGATCGTTATCTAACTTATATCAAGGCTCGGCGTTATGCATCAAATGGTGGGATAGTTATCTGCGATCGTTTTCCTCTTTCACAAGTCAAGCTGATGGATGGGCCTCAAGTAGGACGGATGTCAAGTGCGGTTAAGAAAAATGGACTTATCAAATTCTTAACGAGGCTAGAATCCACCTATTATCAGCAAATTATGTTGCCTGAATTGCTGATTGTACTCAGGCTGGATCCGGAAACTGCTGTAATTCGCAAGAGCGATGAGGCCGAGGTTTCAGTTCGAGCACGTTCAGCAGAAATTTGGGGGTTGGATTGGCGCGGAACTCCCGCTTATGTGATTGACACCAACTGTACTAAGGAAGAAGTATTTTCCAGTTTGAAGACCCTCTTATGGGAACAATTATAAATAAGGCGTTCAAAGATGGGATAACAATTCCAAAGGAACCGCAGCTCATTGTTGAATTGATTGGTCCTGCGGGTGCAGGGAAAACTACTCTAACAAATGTCCTTTTACATCGCAGTAAGGGAATTCGGCTGGGAACTCCCCCTAATATTAGAAAAATTGAGCATTTTCCATTTTTCGCGAAAAATACACTGTTATTAGCGCCGATCTTTTTGCAGCTCTATCAAAATCATAATGGTAGACGGCTCACTCGACAGGAGATTACGTGGATGTTAACTCTTAATGGGTGGCAGAATATGCTGGGACGGCAGTTAACAGGGAACGGTACGGTTGTTATTCTGGATCAGGGGCCGGTTTTTATGCTGGCTAAGTTATATGGCTTTGGTCCTAAGAATCTAAAGAGTCAAGTCATTAAGAAATGGTGGGAAAAAATCTATCTACAATGGGCTGATACTCTGGATATGGTTGTCTGCCTTGATACATCAGATGCGATTCTATTGCAGCGTATTCGTGCGCGTGAGGTATGGCATGGGTTTAAGAATTTATCCGAATCAGAGGCGATTGAGATACTCGCGCGCTTCAGGGAAGCCTATAAGAAAGTACTGTCAGGGTTGATGGTAGGGGAAAGAGGGCCTGACGTGCTTTGTTTTGATACGGCTAAAAAATCTCAAGACGAAATTGTGGAGAACCTCCTAATTCAACTTAGTATAACCGACTATGAAGAAAAAATTGTCGGCTGATTATGGTAGGAAATCCAAATTACCAAAATACAGAGCAAGCATGATATCAGATCTGTTAGATATTACATGGCTACATTAAAGTTAAATTTCAACCTTAAGTCAATTTCAAGGTTTCTTTCTGATGAAAGCCTGACCAAGAAGGCTTCGCTTAATGCTTTAGCTTCAATGTTGGATTATGCTGCAGCCCTGGCAGTTGGTTTCCTTGTCACGCCATTAATGGTCGCTGGTTTGGGTGATTATTATTACGGTTTATGGCAGATACTGAATCGTCTGGTCACCTACATCACCCCGGCGAGTGGTCGGCCAACACAAGCACTGAGATGGACGCTCGCTAACCAGCAAGCTTCAAATGATTATCACCTGAAGCGTACTTATGTTGGTAGTGCTCTTCTCGTCTGGTTACTATTCTTGCCCGTTACAATGGTTATCGGGGGAGTATTATCCTGGTTTGCCCCTTACTGGCTAAACACACCACCACAATATTTTTGGCTTGTAAGATTGATTATTCTATTACTTGTGGCGAACCTGGCTTTGACCCAATTAGGAACATTGCCACAGTCGGTGCTGCAAGGTGAAAACCTGGGCTACAAGCGCATGGGTATGACCGTTATCCTGGAGTTTGTAGCTGGCGGGCTTACCTGGTTGGCTCTATACCGTAACACAGGAATTATTGGGGTTGCTGTAGCTGCACTTATCTCAACCGTTTTGAGTGGTTTATTTTATCTGATAATCGTCCGTAGTTATGCTCCTTGGATCGGGGTCGCCAGACCTTCCTATGAGGTAGCCCGTCAGTTCACAGGCTTGAGTGGGTGGTTCCTGGCCTGGAACCTGGTCATGAATGTTTCAATGGCCAGTGATGTCGTGATATTGGGTTTGCTCAACTCGGTAGTATCAGTAACCAACTACACTTTAACCAAATTTATGCCAGAGACGCTGATTAGTATTGTCGCCATTGTAGCTTTTGGAATCGCTCCTGGGTTAGGCGGGATCATCGGATCTGGAAAGCTGGAAAAAGCAGCTCATTTGCGAGGCGAGATTATGGCACTCACCTGGCTGGTAGTAACCATCATGGGATCTACTATTTTGCTATGGAACCGCACTTTTCTTAAACTATGGGTTGGGGCAGGACATTATGCTGGACCTATCCCTGATCTTCTGATCGTTTTAGTTGTCATGCAGTTTGTTCTGATTCGGAATGATGCCAACGTCATCGATCTGACGCTAAAACTTCGCAATAAGGTGCTCATGGGTGTTGTCTCATTAGTATTGGCCTTAGGACTTTCTGGTTTGTTTGTCGGCTACTTTAATTTAGGCATTGTGGGGTTATCCCTTGGGCTTTTAATTGGTCGATCACTGCTCAGCATTGGTTATCCGATGATAATTGGTCGCTTGCTGGGAGTTTCATTATCTTCTCAGCTCAAATCATCATTGAAACCATCGATAGTAAGCCTCCTGCTTTTTTCACTTGCCACTTACGTGGACAGCGTTGTATCTGTAAACCATTGGTTCCACGTAGATGGATGGATTGGACTTGTTTTTGCAACGGGTATAACTGCCTGCATTGTTCTTCTATTGTCATTCTTTGGTGGATTATCGGGCAGTCAGAGGAGAAACATATTCCGACGTATCCAAATGGTAATGACCACGGCAACGAAGTGAGCACATGAAGGCCCAATTGAATGGGAAGAGGGATAAGGTATTATCGACCTGCCCGTGGCGCTTTATGGGAATCTTTGTAGATGAGTAATCATGACCTTTATATGGGCATTGAATATACCAACGGCGAGGAAAAGGTGACCAAGTTTAACAGTCGGAAATGGTTATATTTCACCTTGGTGGGCCTTAGAAGCCAGCCGTTGGGTTCTTATTATGAACATTTCTTGCAAGAGGATCGGAATGGGGTCCCTCGTGACACAACCGAAAGACTGCTTGTACAGCTTTTCGATCACTGTGAGAGGTCCGTTCCATATTATGCGGATAGGATGCGTGGAATAGGGTATTCTTACCACGAAGATCCTATTGAGTACCTGCAGCATTTTCCTGTCTTAACAAAAGATACCCTTCGCGGTCAGTTTGAGGCGCTGAAATCATGTGATCTGCTTCAGCGTAAATGGTTCTTTAACACTTCGGGTGGCTCAACTGGTGAGCCAGCTCGATTTATTCAAGATGGGGATTTTGCAGCCCGGTCAGGAGCCCTCAAATTACTTTATTCTAGATTGGCTGGGAAAGAAATAGGTGAAACTGAAATCCGAATTTGGGGTTCGATGCGGGACATTACTGGAAATACAGAAGGTTGGAGAGCTCGTTTTATAAACAAGTTAACCGCCACGACCTTCTTGAGTGTCTTTCGATTTACTCCCCAAATCATGCGCGAATATATTGGCATCCTTAATACCAGAAGGCCGAAACTCATCGTCTCTTATGTCAGCTCTATGTATGAATTAGCAAAATTCGCCGAGCAAGAGGGGTTGGAAGTCGCTCCACAAGAAGCAATAATAACTTCGGCTATGACACTTTATCCCTTTATGCGTGATACGATAGAGCGAGTATTCAAATGCAGAGTTTATAATAAATATGGATCAAGAGAAGTAGGGGACATCGCCTGCGAGCGCCCAGGGTATGAGGGACTCTGGGTTGCTCCTTGGGGGAATTATATTGAAATCGTCGATAGCGAAGGCAATCGGGTGCCAGATGGCACCCCAGGAGAGATACTTGTAACCTCGTTGACGAACTATGCCATGCCATTAATTCGATATCGGATTGGCGACCGTGGCGTACTTTTACCGGCAAAAGAAGATAAAGGAGGCCTATACGGGCAATTCCTAAAAGAGGTTCTCGGCAGGAGCCTTGAACTTTTCATAAACAAGAATGGTGCCCTTATCGAAGCAGGGTATTTCATGGTCTTACTGTATTTCAGAGATTGGATTGCGAAATACCAGGTAATCCAAAAAAGTCCATCTAATATCACGTTTAGAATTGTCAAGTCAGGATCTGAATGTCCAAAGACTGAGTTGGATGAAATTGCTGCTAAAACCAAGGTAATTATGGGCCAGGATTGTGATACCAGCTTCGAGTTTGTAGATGAAATTCCTTCCAGTGAATCTGGGAAGTTTCGCTTCCTCATCTCTGAAGTCCAGCACGGATGAAGGAACTTGTGTGAAGTTGAAAAATAAATCCGGTTTCAGAAAAATCTCAAGTTCTTATGAATAATCGGCAATTACGATCCTCATTTTTTAGGCGAAGCTTTTCTCAAATAGGATTAATTATGATGGCAATCCTGCTCATCATAATTGCAGGAGCATCCGGCCTCGTATATCCTTCGCCTTACGCTCCTTTGATAGTTGGTGGGATTGTAGCTGCTGCTGCGATCTTGGTTGTCTTGTTACGGGAACCGATTTGGGCGTTATATGCAGCCATATTTGTCGTACTCCTTCCTTCTGGGCTTATCGACCAACAATTAAATTCGATCCTCAATCGCTCATTAGCGGTTGTAGCATTGTTTACCTGGATGTTCAGTGTTATTGTTCGGCGCCAGCGAGTGACTTGGACATGGACCACGTTGTTGATGTTCGCTTTTATATTGTGGAGCGGCGTTACACTATATTGGGCAGGTGACTCCAGTATAGCGATCACATCTTTACAGGTATATACACTGAGACTGGCACTTTTTTTGTTTCTGTTACTCAATGAGATAAAAACAATTGAGAATCTAGATGGAATGATGAATGTGCTTGCCATCAGTGGTTGGGTGATCGCATTAGTTGGTGTAGGCACATACTTTTTCCTGGGTTATACGCCAGGTACAAGATTCCAGGTTTTAAGTGTGAACCCTAATGGACTGGGGATATCGCTTCTGGTAACCATGCCGGCTGTTCTTTGGCAGGCGACGCATCCATCCAGGCGACATCACATGCTGATGATATTCATGGCTTCTGTGTTCTTACTGCTGACGATTGGACTGGTTGCGGCCAGTGGATCACGAGGAAGTGCTATATCACTCCTTATTACCCTGGTTGCCTTTTGGTTCTGGAAATCTACCCGCTTGTGGGGGATGATCGCCCTTCTGATTCTGGTACTTGCAGTTATTGTTGCCCCATTTATATTTATTACCACCATTCAACGTTTTGCAGTCACGCCGGGTGATACACTTTTAGGAGGCCGTGAAACGCTCTGGCAAGCCGGGTGGTTGCTAATCAGCAAGAGCCCCTGGCTGGGAGTGGGGATTGGCAATTCTCCTTATGCATTGGTAACAGATCTTGGGTTGGTAGGGGATATTGGAGTCCAAGGTGGGATATCCATGCACAACCCTGTCCTGACCATTTGGACTGAAACTGGAATTGTTGGAATTCTTCTTTACCTGGGTGTTTTAGTGAGCGCCGTTTGGTCGTTTGTTCGGGATTATTACCGATATAAAAGTCAGGGGATTCAGTACCTTTTGCCATATTTTGCCCTCATAACCGCGGTGTCATTAGGATTCATGGCCTCATGGGTCAAAGGCGGTGGTTTGGAATCCGATTTTACCTATTTTCTGATACTGGCGTTTTTATTAATTCCTTCCGGCCTTGATATCAAAGGATCAGAGAGAAATATAAGGATCGATACCCAAGTTCCGGATAAAGGATGAGCACCCCGAAGTGTAGAATATCCATCTTTCTCCCTGCCATGTTCGGAGGTGGGGCTGAACGAACGATGCTGAATATTGCTGAGGGGATAGCTGCCCGTGGTTACGCAGTAGATTTGGTGCTGGTTCGTTCGGAAGGACCATTTTTGGCTGAAGTGCCCCCGTCAGTGCGAATAGTCGATCTCCATGCTTCCAGAGACCTGCTTAGTTTACCAGCCTTAGTACGATATTTGCGACGGGACCAGCCCGAGGCCCTTCTTTCCGGATTACATACGAATATCATTGCGGTATGGGCCAGGCGTTTGGCTCGCGTTCCTGTCCGGGTGGTTGTAAGTGAGCGGAATACGCTTTCGTCCAAAGTTCAACATTATTCGGGCGATTTGCGTATGAGGCTGATGCCATTGTTGATTAGACGATTCTATCCATGGGCAGATCATATTGTCGCTGTTTCTAGAGGTGTGGCAGACGAGTTAACCGGGGTAGCAGGAATCCCAGGAGAGAAGATTCGAGTTATTTATAACCCGGTTGTCACGCCTGAATTGCAGGTAAAGGTAAAAGCTGTTCTGGAGCATCCGTGGTTTGAACCGGGAGCGCCCCCCGTGATATTGTCGGCTGGTCGTTTGACAGCGCAAAAAGATTTCCCTACTTTGATTAGGGCTTTTGCAAAAGTACGGGAAATTCACAATGCTCGGTTATTAATTCTGGGTGAAGGGGAGGAGCGGACCGCGCTCGAGACGCTGGTAAGACAGCTTGAACTGACAAAAGATATAAGTCTGCCAGGTTTTGTTTTGAATCCTTATCCTTTCATGGTTCGAGCCCGTCTCTTTGTTCTCTCATCCAGGTGGGAAGGTCTACCGGGAGTTCTGATTGAAGCAATGTTTTGTGGCACATTGCTAATCTCGACGGATTGTCCAGGAGGAGCTCGCGAGATCCTTCGCGATGGAGAATATGGTCAATTGGTACCAGTCGGTGAGGTTGCCGCCTTGAGCCGAGCCATTGAAGATGCATTGGTCGGTAAAATTTCACCCCCACCTCGAGAAAGCTGGAAGCCCTTTGAGATGGATACTGTCGTAGATCAATATATAAATGTATTGGTGGGGAATTAGTCGCTTTCACAAATGAATTCTATAGAGACATCTGGTACCTTTATGAAAAAGTGGGTGTTCTGGCCAATAATAGTTATTTTACTTGGCTGCCAATCAAGATTACAACCGACAGCAGTTGTTACCGATTCTCAGTTTCCCAGTCAAAACTTTGCTACACAGACCCCCGTTCCAGCCTTT
>Ga0209048_10005294_pt1 | contig 12195 bp, 12 predicted proteins | sample FrelakmetCRP12CR_FD_187146 | JGI IMG/M metagenome (GOLD analysis project Ga0209048, IMG submission 187146) | Freshwater lake sediment microbial communities from the University of Notre Dame, USA, for methane emissions studies - CRP12 CR (SPAdes)... | ecosystem: Environmental > Aquatic >... | reverse complement strand
TTCCCTCAAACCTGATATCGTCTTTGCAAGTTCCCTGAATAACGATACCTTGCTGTCGACGCTTAGTAGTTATGGGATACCAACGGTCGTCCTCGACCCGCATAGCTTAACCGGCATACTGAACGACCTCTCATTGATCGGCAACGTGACCGCTAGTACAGGGAACAGCAGCGCACTTGTTGCGAACTTGACGCAGCGGCTGAATAAAAGCAACGCGACAAGCAACGCGACACAAACACGCGTGCTCTATCTTGTGTGGAACGTTCCGATAATGTCGGCAGGCGCGGACACCTTTGAAGGGGACATCATCGCTCGCGCCGGAGGCATTAATGTCGCGAAGTTAGCCAACGTGAGCGGGTATGGTACGATGAGCAAGGAGTCGGTAGTTGCTCTCAACCCTTCGATAATTATCGCGAACAGTGCGATGAATTCTACGGTAATTGAACAGATCAAGTCAGACCCCGCCCTTACTACGGTCGATGCCATCAAGAACGGCAAAGTTTTCGTCTTGAACAGCGACGTAATATCCCGGCCCGGGCCGCGCGCCTTCGATGCGATGGATCAGATAATCAAAATCATAAACCAAACATCGTAGTAACGCAAGTGCACGAAGTCCGGCATTAAGAAACGGACTGTATTCGCTTGAAACGAAACGCGACGCTCTTAGTGCTTGCAGGCGCATTATTCGCGTCTGTTGTTATAGGCGTAGCTGTCGGTCCGGTATGGATCCCCCCACAAAAGATAGCAGCAATTCTCACAAACTTGTTCGTGCCTACAAATCGCACGTGGTCTGAGGCTGAGGCAATTATCGTATATCAGATACGCCTCCCCCGAACCTTCATGGCGCTCCTTGTGGGGGCGGGCCTTGCCGTCGCAGGCGTCGCAATGCAGGCCCTTTTCAAGAACCCGTTGGCGGACCCTTACGTGCTTGGGGCGTCAAGCGGTGCGGGGTTTGGTGCCGCCCTCGTCATCTCACTTGGGCTGGTGAGTGCGATCTTCGTCCCGCCCGCGGCATTCGCCGGCGCTGTAATCGCCACCTTTACGGTATACGCGCTGTCCATGATCGGTCCGAGAAGCTCAGTCTCACTGCTGCTGCTTTCGGGCATCGCGCTGTCAACCCTCTTTTCAGCGTTGATCTCGTACCTCATGTTCGTCGCGGGGGAGAATCTGCACCAACTCGTTTTTTGGCTCATGGGGGGGCTGTGGGCGAGCAGATGGGAGTACGTGGAGATAACGTTCCCCGTGATTCTCGTCGGGACGATCATCATCTACGCATACGCGCGTGACTTGAACCTGATGCTGTCAGGGGAAGAATCAGCGCAGCACCTAGGCGTGGCCGTCGAGAGCCTCAAGAAAATCCTCTTGGTAACCGTGTCGTTCGTGGTAGGGGTTGCCGTCGCTTTCTGCGGCATCATCGGGTTTGTCGGGCTCATCGTGCCCCACGTGGTTCGGACGTTTACGGGTCCGGATCATAAGGCGCTCATCCCTGCTTCCGCGCTCTTCGGCGGTATTTTACTCATCTGGGCCGACATTGTCGCACGGTCCGCAATACCTGGTTCTGAGATGCCCGTTGGGATTATCACTGCGTTGCTTGGCGCCCCGTTTTTTATGTATCTGGTCTGGAGCAGGAGGAAAAGCCTCTTTTAAATGCTGCCGCACATACAACAGACGAGGAAACGGTTAATGGGTATACTCGATAAAGAACTTGGCCCTGAAACAGAGGGGCCTGGACGTGTGCGGGTTGATGGCGTTGACTGCTATTACATTGAGACAAAAGCGCTCAATAACACGCAACTGACGGTCAGGCCCGGCGAAGTGATTGGTCTCGTCGGCCCTAATGGGTCAGGAAAGACGACGCTCATTAAAGCCATCAGCGGGGTTCTGAGGCCACAAGTCGGCATCATAACGCTCGACGATGTTGATGTTTATCAAATAAAGCCGAAACGACTCGCGCGACAGATGGCGGTCGTACCCCAGAGTACAGACACGTTTTTTTTTGATTTTACCGTCGAGGAGGCCGTACTTATGGGCAGGAGCCCCCACATCAAGTTCCTCGGCACCGAATCGACTCACGATTTTGACGTGGTACGAACGGCTTTAGAGATGACCGATGTCGCTCAGTTTGCCGATCGCAAGATTAATGAGCTCTCAGGCGGGGAGCGACAGCGCGTCATCATTGCCCGTGCTTTGGCCCAAGAGCCGAAGATACTTCTTCTTGACGAGGCGACATCGCAGCTCGACATTGGGATCAAAATTGAGATCTTTGACCTTGTAAGGCGCCTCGCAGCTTCTGGCATTGCGGTTATTGCTGCTATTCATGATCTCAATCTCGCCGCTCAGTACTGTGATCGGCTGCTACTGTTAAAACGTGGAGAGATCATCGCTGACGGCACCGTCGAGGAAGTATTAACTCAAGAGCACATCGCAGAAGCGTTTGGCGTCTCAGCGCTCGTCAGAAAACACCCGATTACGAACGCTTTTTCGATAACACTTCTCCCTCATCACACACCTGAAGAGCGCAGCTCTGAAACGGTGCATGTCATTCCCGGTGGAGGCACGGGGGCGCCCGTCATCCACGCGCTTGTCCAAAAGGGCTTACGTGTCTCTACCGGCGTGGTCAACACACTCGACACCGATTACGACGTAGCGGAGTATTATGGCATTGAGTGCGCCGTCGAAGCACCGTTTTCACCAATATCTGCTGACGTCCACAGCCGCAACAGGCAACTGATGCAAGATGCACGCGTCGTCGTACTGCCGAATATTTGCTTCGGGCCGGCGAACTTAAAGAACCTCGAAGCAGCAGCTCTTGTAGGGGATAAACTCGTCATATTGGAGGAGACGCCTATAGCGTCTCGTGATTTTACGCCAGGCGTTGCACAACGTTTATATGGGGACTTACGAGCGAGATGCCTCGTTTTCACAGAGCTTGCGACGCTTGTTGAATACGTAGAGTCACACATCAGGTAGCGCGTTTCTATATGTATTGCTGGAAAGTGAACAAGCGTGGAATATGAGATAGTAGACCAGGCCTTAGTGCTGAAAGGCAACTTTGAAGCCCTGAGCAGTGGTGTCGACGGTGGCAGAAGAGCGGTAAAAAATATCCTTAACGTCCAAGTTGCGCACGATTTTTCTCACGACGATCCGAAGAGCTACATTAAGGGCGTGGCAGCATCAATGGCGCTCGAAGGGGACTACCTCGCGCTTCTCACAGCAGTTGAGATGAAGAACGTACGGATTTTGAGCGACGCGTGCGTGACGGTTTTTGTGACTGCAGGGCTCACGAATCCGTCGTCATTTGGCACCATTAACGTAATTGTCATATCCTCTGAAACGTTAAGCGAAGGGGCGATCGCAGGAACGATAATTACCGCCACAGAAGCAAAGACGCGCGCCCTGATCGACAAGGGACTACAATTTACAGGCACGACGAGCGATGCTATTGTAGTCGCGTATGAAAAAAGCAGCCAAGGCGAACCGATTTTATACAGCGGACCTGCCACTCCGTTTGGAAGTAGAGTTGCAAAACTAGTTAGATTGGGGGTAAAAGAAGCGTTAAAAGCTTATTATGGGAGCGATGACGTGGATAAGTGGAAGTTGTCTTTAGATCACTAGTCTGCCGATAAGGAGCGCGGAGGGGATAAGTCAGTCGCTGTTACTGTTGCTTCGACCTCTAATATTTTCATACGAACAGGTATCTGGCCGCTACGATCAGGGGGGTACTGCTCAATGAAGCGCTGTACGACCTCATCAAGAAAGGCGTCACGGTGCTCGGCCGGAATACGGCTAGTATATCGATGCCACGTAGCTCGTGCGAACCCCTTTAGCTCGTCTGTCCCCGGGTGCGTCACATCTTCCGTAACGAACTCGACGCGGGATGGGGTAAAACCAGCATCGCGCAACAGCCTTTCGTACTCACCAGCACTATAAACCGACCCTTGCTTCTTATATCCCCGAAAATAAGGTCTCCAAGCAGGACGGGCCATAACTTCTCTTCGTGCTTGGTGTAACGGAGATCCGCTTCTGTTTTGTGTTGTAAGTCGTTTCGCCATGAGCTGGGCGGCGAACCGACCGCCTGGCGCGAGGCTGGACTTAACGCCTTGCAGCACCTTGGCTAGGTCCGCGGTCCAGTGGAGAGAAGCAAAGGCTACAATAACGTCAAATTCTTGGTTAAACGGGAGGTTCACAGCGTCTCCATAGTGAAATGACAGGTTAGGATACGCTGACTGTGGAAACATATTTTTGGCAAATACGATCATTTCAGCGGAGTTATCAATGCCGAGCACGGAACCGAGTGACACGCGTGCAGCAAGCTCAGCAGTTATCTTGCCGTCGCCACAACCAATATCCAAAATGCGCTCGTCACCGCGAAGCCCGAGCCTCCCTAAGAGTCCTAAAGCGAACGCGTATTGTGGATATGAATGCTTGTAATAGTCTTCGGGATCCCATTTGTCCATCGGATAGCGTGACTCCCTTATAGCGTGTCTGGACATCTCGTCTCAGAATACGCATGCTCTGATCTTGTGGTTTTAATCCAACGTGCTTAGAGCCCGTTACGGCACTTAAATTCATCGAAAAAGGGAACCCATCTAACCCGCGCCTTTCTCGATTAGTATGTCAGCGTGAAGTTCTTATACTCGCTGCGTTATTACTTTTCTGATAAATGTATGTTTTTCGTGCTACGATCCGATAGTTTTTTATAACTGCCTATGCATTTCTCTGCGGTGATATAGTTGCACATACCAGACGGATATTTAGGACCGTTAACGTACATACCGCTGTATCTTGTCATGATCCCGATCTGGCTCTACGCAGGACAGTGGCTAAAAAGAAATCTCAAGGATAGACAAGTGCCATATCTTGCGCTGGCAGCTGCCTTCGCGTTTATTATCATGATGTTCAACGTGCCGATACCAGGAGGAAGCACTGGGCACGCTGTGGGCAGTGGGTTGATAGCTATCGTACTTGGGCCTTGGGTTGCGGTCGTGACTGTGTCCGTGGCGCTCCTGATACAGGCCTTGCTTTTCGGTGATGGCGGTATCACGGCTTTTGGAGCGAACTGTTTTAACATGGCCGTCGTTATACCGTTCGTTGCCTTTTACACTTACTCAATCATTAGCGGAAAAACAGAGATTGCATCAAATCGAAGAATACTAGGTGCGGGTGTCGGCGGATGGCTGGGTTTGACGGCCGCTGCTGCTGTCGCAGGCATTGAGATGGGACTCCAGCCCATACTCGAGCACACTGCCGACGGCGTGCCCCTATACATGCCATATGGACTCGCCATCACTGTCCCGGCGATGCTGCTTGAGCATGCGCTTTTCTTCAGCATCGTGGAAGCGGTCATTACGGCTTTGGCCTTCGGGTATATTGCAAGAACTGACCCTACGATCATATTCAACTATAAAGGACGAGCAGAGGAGACGAAAGGCGCTACAACAACGGCGCCGGCTTGAAACGAGGTGAGATCCGTGGAAAGGCTTCTCAGGAATTTGTTAATAGTGCTCGCGATACTGATCATAGCAGTGCCCGTCGGCTTGCTTGCGGTCGGTACTGCGTACGGTGAATGGGGCGCGGACGAACTACAGCAACTTGTAGGATTTGTCCCCGCCGGTCTTGCCAGCGTGTCCGGCTTGTGGGCTGCGCCAATACCGGATTACGCCTTACCAAGCCTCGGGGATACATTCCTCGACCTAAGTCTGGGATATTGGATATCCGCGATCATAGGAGCGATACTCTCAGCAGGAGTGATAATCCTGATTGGTAGGGTGTTAACAAGAAATGCTGCGCAAAAACAATGAAGAGACTTCGGCTATTCATTGTTTTTCTTTACCTTTTTTAGCGCAACCGATGTGCAGCATCCTAATATGAAGAGTTAGCGAGTTACTTAGCTCCCCCGCGGACGTAGAGCTATTCGTTTTTTTTGAAAAGAGCAGCGGCTAAACTAGTGCTCGTGATGATGCTCTCCATCGTGCGCGTGTAAATGTTCGTGCATTAATGTAGCGTGCCGATGCATATGCTTGTGAAGCAGGTTTGCAGATACTAATAATTCTAGATCATTCATCACCGCAGTGCAATCAGAATCCGCTCGGATAGTGTGGTCCTCACCGAAGACAATAGCCCTTGTGCTTATCTGTTCAATGATGTCAAGATCGTGTGTAGCCGTGATAATCGTTTTGCCTGCTTTAGCGAGATCCTGAAGAAGCTCAATGAGCCACAATTGGCTGCGCGGATCTAACCCCGCCGTAGGCTCATCTAGCAATAGCACGTCGGGATTAATAGAGAGTATCGACGCGATGCTGACCTTCTTTTTCTCGCCCCCGCTAAGCGTATGAGGCGCTCTGTCCCTCAACCCAGAGATGTCCATCATCGACATGATCTCTTCGGTTCGCCTTTTGGCTTCCTCCTGTGGCATGCCGAGCTGCAGCGGCCCAAAGGCGATCTCGTCAAAAACGGTGGAGCAGAACAGCTGTATGTCTGGGCTTTGGAATACGACGCCGACTTTTTTTCGGAAATAACGACCGAACTCATTGTCTTGGAGCGAGTTGAACGCTTCCTCTGTGACCGAGTTGCCGAATGCATAAAACTCACCGGCCGTTGGGTAGATCAGAGCCGCAAGTATAGAGAGGAGGGTGGATTTTCCGCTGCCGTTCGCGCCCACCACCACAATCTGCTCTCCCGTAGTCATCGTTAAGGTCACATCCTTCAGCGCCTCGTACTTTTCCAAGTACGTGTATGATACGTTTTTTAAATCGAAAACTGTCTCCATATGTGGCCTCGCAGATGAAGGTTAGGTCATGATGATGTTCTGGGAGATTAGGACTAGGATCACGCTGAACGCCGACACGGCTACGATCGTCGCGTAATCCCTTTTTTGCATCACGTAGTCGTGCATGAGTTTCACGTCGCCATCAAAGCCGCGGGAGAGCATAGCTTTGTGCACGCGCTCACTGTTATCCAACGATTTTACGAGTACGTAGCCAATACGGCCTGCCACCCACTTTTGCTCTTCGCGCATAGGTAACGTCGAAACTGTCCTGCTCTTTTTGGCCGTGTAAAAATCCCGGACGGCGTCCATGAGGAGGAAAATGTATCTATAGCACATGTCGAGCGTGAGAACGTAGACCTTTGGAACGCGAAGTGATCGTAGCGACTTGAAGAGCTCGTCACGCTTAGTTGTGAGAATCAACAGTACAGCGATTGAGACACACGTAGCAACTCGCAAGATAAACGTGACGGCGCTCAGCGTGCCCTGCTTAGTGACGTAGATCGTACTTGGGAGAAGGATCGGCCCTACGTAAGTGCCATTGCCAAGCGTCGCGAGCGTCACCAGATTGTCGCCGGGCATGAAGACGTTGAAGATTATAGGAAGCACAATAATGCCCGCAAAAATAGGGACGAACACCCACACGCGTTTGATAAAAAAAAGTATTTCTATCTTGCTAAGATATGCGAGCAGCAAGGTCAATAAATAGACGACAAATATTATCTCGACATCTCTCGTCAGGCTGACGGCGAATATCAAAATAAGCAAAGAGACCAACTTCACCCTGGGATCTATGCTCTGTAATAATCCATTGCGTTTTGTGTAGCCCTCGGAGATCATACTCTCCTGGAAAAAATTGAGGATGCCAGAAATCGACTTCTCCACAAAACTCTTTTTCTTGCCGACGCTAATGGCACAACATTTGCATGGCCCGATTTCGACCTCTTTCATCCACTCAGGTATCATAGGGGTTGTTGATCGCCGGAGCTAGGTGAGATTGTATTAAGCTTTACATATTTGACGCCCTTAAGCGCCATTATCGTCTCGGTGAGCTCCTTAATGCGCTTGCCTTCGCCTTGTAAAATAACAGTCTCTAAACAGTCACCATGGTCTAAGTGGATGTGGACGGACGATATGATTACGTCCGCGTGCTCGTGCTGTATCCTGGCCAAGTTATCACTCAGCCCTCGCTGATGATGCTCATAAACAAGCGAGATAACGCCTAAGCGTTTTCCATCGACCTGGTTCATCCACTCATAAAGAATTATAGTGTTCCTTATGGCGTCCCGCATTCCCTCGGAGCGAGAAGAGTACCCCCGCTTTTTTGTGATGTCGTCAAACTGACTTAAAAGACCTTCAGGGAGGCTTATACACGTGCGCACTAATCCTTGTTCCATTTCACTCACTGTATAATCTGTAATACTTCTGCAATGAGTAGTAACACTCAAGCCGTAAAAAGTGTTTCTATCGAAGCGTTAGGGGAACTTGAGATTACGTTTTTTTTACGTTTTAACAAAAGTTGTCGCGATGCTTATAGCGCGCCTTACAAAGCAACGAAACCAGATGCCCTATTCGCTCGGGGGTGGTCGTCGTAGGATAAAAAATGCGATTGCGAGTCCAACCACTGCGAAGATTACTACTACTATGGAGAGAGCTTCGAAACTTGGGAAACTCGGGACTTGTATCCCACTGACGCTTTGATTCTCAGAGGTCCCGGTCTGAGTGCTCGGTTGCAGCGTCGGAGTTGGAGTGACGGCACTTAGAGGGATGATGGTCCCATAATTCTGGACGGGTTGTACGAGCGGGAACTGGTCGCCATAAGTAGAGGGTGCGCTGCCGATCCCGGTGCCGTTCACATCGGTCCCTTTGTAGTCTGAGTAATAGTTGCTCATATACCCCGTCTGCCCAACCCCGTTGAATGTATATGCCATTTTTTCCGGAGAATTCAAAATCGCGGCTGATGCGCCTAATATAGCGATTGGCTGGTTGAGGAAGCTATTAAGATAGATCTGGTTGCCTGTTGCACTGACGATCAGAATTCCGGAAGTCGGGAAGTTTGGTGACGCTTGTTGAGATATCTGACCGTTACTAACAATCGTGTTAAAGGTAAGCGTGTTGTTGTTGGATCCCGGGCCGAGACGAACGCCAACATTGTCATTGTAACTCATGGTGTTGTTAGAGATGATGTTTCGTGTTGAAGTGTATATGGAGATTCCGAAGACGTGATTCGCGCTCAGATTATTCCGCGCGATTGTATTCGAATCCCCGTAGTTCAAGAATATGCCGTCTCCGAGAGCTGCACTACTCCCCTTTTCGCCAGTTGCAACGTTGGAGGAGATGGTGTTACCTGAAGCGTAGTCGCCATACGCTCCGTAGCCATTGTTAGCAAGATTGTTGTTACTGATCTCATTTTCCGTACTGTATGAGAGGTACACCCCTCGCACGTTATCCTGTGCTACGATGTTAGTCACTACACATTTCGAGGAGTTTTGAAGCTTAACGCCTGACGCCCCTCCTGTAATCGTCAAGCCGTTAATACGCACGCCCGAGCTCGTCAACAGGAAAACGTCTTTGCTCGCATCGGCGGCCCGCACGGTGGGTTGTGCACTCGCAGCTGTGATCGTCAGCGGTTTATCCACGACGACATTCTCAGTGTACGTGCCGGGAGCGATACTTATGGTATCGCCCGATTTCGCCGCATTTACTGCTTGTTGGATGGTTGTGTACTGCCCACCGGTACCTACAGTTAGCTCGGCCGCGCTCGCCGGGACCACCAAAGTGGCCAACACGATGAGTGCGACAGCGGCGAGTAAAAATGACTTAGAGACTAATTTCGAACGCTGCATGGCGAGACCGATTAGGCCAGTTATCAACTGGATGACTGACACTACTAACGCGAACTTGGATATATAACTGACGAAACAACCGTTGCAAGTGTCGAGTGACAATTTTCAGAGTAACGAGGTTCGTGAAGCTCACGAGGAATGGTAACCGATTTCAGATGATGAATACAAGCGAACCCACGACCGAGTATCATTGTTCTTTAGTCAGACAACAGCCAGGTATATGACGAATAGAGACCAACGACTTTACGGTGATAGCCTGCTCCCCCCTGTTACGTTAAGGCATATTAAGACGCTCACTGATTGCACGGGCATATTTCAACACGCTAAGTATGCAATTCCAAATAGATTTGAAGGGTACTGTACTGATGACAATGTCAGAGCACTGCTTGTGACTGCAAAACACTACAATGTGTTCAAGGATGAATCGATTTTAGACTTGTTAAAGACGTACTTGGCCTTCACTTTTTATGCGCAAAAAGAAGACGGCACAATGCACAATTTCATGAGTTACCAGCGTGAGTTTCTCGATTCTGTAGGCGCCGATGACGTGTTAGGAAGGACGCTCTGGGCTTGCGGATACGTTTGTAGCACCACAAAGCTTCCTAAGAGTGTCCGTGAAGTCGCCCGAACCATCTTTGAAGGAGCAGCGAAGCACGCGACAAGCGACTTTTCTCTGCGTCCGATTGCTTATTCGCTTCTAGGGTTCTACTATTCACGAGCCTCAATTCGCGAAGCACAAGAAAAGATTCGAGTGTTTTCCGCTAAAATGCTGCACAGCTACGAGGCTACCAGGGCGCCTGATTGGGAATGGTTTGAAGACTTCATGACTTACTCAAACGCTCGATTGCCCCAAGCCATGCTCTTAGCTTACGATGCCATAGGTGAGCCGAAACTTCTTTCGTGTGGCGAAAAAACGCTTGGTTTTCTATGGGATGCGGTGCTTACGTCTAAAGGTGCGATAAACGTAATAGGAAACGCCGGCTGGTACATACGTGGTCAACAGAGGGCTATTAGCGATGAACAGGCCATCGACGTCGGAGCACTTGTCGAGGCACTCTTAGACGCTTACCGAATTACTGGTAAAGTGGAGTACTACCAAAACGCGTGCACATGCTTTAGCTGGTTCATTGGCAACAACCTACTCCACTCCCCCATCTATGACGAGGCTACAGGAGGCTGTTTTGATGGTTTATCACTCCAAGAAGGCATAAATCAAAATCTTGGGGCTGAATCAACAATCGCCTACTTGTTATGCAGACTCGCATTTGAAGAGGTCGAAAAACCTACTAGGTAACGGAACGCTTTAAAGTAAACTGAAAAGAAACAGAGGCCATGATGGAGGCCATATGCTAAAGCGGAGCGGCAAAAATAACGGAAGATATAAGGCTTTTATCGCCGCAGTCAATTTAAGTCTATGACAAGAGCCCGACTACAAAAACCAGAAGAGTACGCCAGATCAGCTATGAAAGCTATTGCTGCGAACGTGCAGACGATAGCTGATGAAATAGACTATGTGGAAGTCAATTCGCTGATCAATGATCTCGAAAGCGCGCACCAGAATAAAAAACGGGTTTTTGTCATGGGTGCCGGGAGATCAGGACTGGTCGCCAGGGGCTTCGCAATGCGATTGATGCATTTGGGGCTTAACGTTTACGTTGTCGGAGAGACGGTAACACCCGCTGTTGAAACGGATGATTTGCTTATCGTGATATCAGGCTCCGGAGAGACCAAGTCTATCAACGAGATGGGTGCCCTCGCAAAGGCTAAAGGCACGCGATTAGCCTCAGTAACGTCAAACAAGGATTCGACTCTTGGAACCATCTCCGATACCGCTGTAATAGTCAAGGGACGTACTAAGGTAAGCGGGATGGACTTTATGGAGCGGCAGGTGATCGGTTCACACATCTCCTTTGCTCCACTTGGAACAATGTTCGAAATAAGCACAATGGTCTTTCTCGACGGTGTGATCGCTGCACTCATGGAGATCACAAAAAAGAGCGAGGATGACTTGAAGAAAAAACACGCGACCCTCGAATAAACGCGTTCCTTTTTTAAGCTTCATCACACAGCGGGCTACCCGACTAAGGTTCAGAGACGTGAAGCAAGATGTGCTGAAGTTCAGGCAAGATTAGCGCCTCCATTGCGAGCTTTACGGCGTTTGGAGAGCCCGGAAGACAAAAAATTGCAGTGTTTTCTATAATACCGCTTGAGGCTCTCGTGAGCATAGCTGAAGAACCGATTTGTTCGTAGCTGATGGACCTAAATAGCTCGCCAAACCCCGGAATTTCCTTTTGAAGTATTTCCTGAACGGCCTCGATCGTTACATCGCGTGGCGCCAGTCCCGTACCTCCCGTCGTAATAACCACATTAACGGCATTCACTTGCGCTTTTAAGGCTTGAGTAATCGATCGCCCTTCATCTGAGATTAGGGTATAATGATACACCTTGTGGCCAGCGTTTTCTAAGAGGTCAATAATGATTCGTCCAGATATATCTTCAGCCTCTTCAGGCGTTTTTACGCTCCCATATTTCATAAATCTCGAAGTGCTAATCGAGATGACAGCAGCCTCATAGCTTTTATTT